>Ga0315282_10005352_pt1 | contig 21941 bp, 23 predicted proteins | sample YL17G07_20_MG_FD_203693 | JGI IMG/M metagenome (GOLD analysis project Ga0315282, IMG submission 203693) | Sediment microbial communities from Yellowstone Lake, YNP, Wyoming, USA - YL17G07_20 | ecosystem: Environmental > Aquatic > Freshwater > Lake > Sediment | place: USA: Wyoming | collected... | reverse complement strand
GTTAGAGGTTCTGCGTCCTCTCCATGCGCTTCCGGTAGAAGTCAAAGATTACGAGGCCGGCGAGTATGCCCTCTACCGAAACGCCCAACGCGAGGGAATCCGATTATGAATAAAGAGGCGCAGGATTTTTGGGACCGCGCGGTGGAATCCCTCGGCGCCGCGGAAGAGCTCCTTCCGAAATATGCCGATGCCTGCGCTTCCCGAGCCTACTACGCCGCTTTCCATGCTGTCTCTGCCTGGTTTGCGCTTCGAGGCCAGACTTTTACCAGGCATTCCGCGGTGGAAACCGCGGTGCATCGAGACCTGGTAAAAGCGGGGCACTGGCCTTCTGATCTGGGCAAAGCCTATTCTTTCCTGCTTGAACTTCGCTTCACTGGCGATTATGGAGGAGGAAAGCACGTGTCCCGAGAAGAAGCGGAAAAGGCTGTTCATAACGCCCGCCGCATTCTACAAGCGGTCCACCAACTCAATCCAGAAGCTTTTCCAATTCCGAAGGCCGGATTTTCGCCCACGAACAAACTGTAACACATAAGTCAGTTTCTGACACCGGATACCCCCCGGATACCCGTCAGTGCCTGGCACCAAAAGAAGGAGCTAGTTCTATGGGCAAGACTTCAGAGCAATTGTTTGAAGAGTCGAAGCGGGTCCTGGTCGGCGGCGTAAACAGTCCGGTGCGGGCGTTCAAGAGCGTGGGCGGGACTCCGCGCTTCATCGCACGCGGGCAAGGCTCGAAGATCTACGACGTCGAGGGCAAGGAATACATTGATTACGTGCTCTCCTGGGGCCCGCTCATCCTGGGCCATGCCCATCCGGCCGTGGTGCGCGCGGCCAGGGAAGCGATCGAGAAAGGCTCCAGCTTCGGCGCGCCGACCGAGGCGGAGCTAAAACTCGCCCGCCTGGTGCAGGAGTTTTATCCCTCGATCGAAAAGATCCGGTTCGTCAGCTCCGGCACCGAGGCCTGCATGGGCGCGATCCGGGCGGCGCGCGGCTTCACCGGACGCGATAAGATCGTCAAGTTCGAAGGCTGCTACCACGGCCACGCCGATTACCTGCTGGTCAAGGCCGGAAGCGGCGCCAGCACGCTGGGTAAGCCGGATTCCGCCGGAATCCCGAAAAGTTTTACTCAGCATACCATAGTGGTTCCCCTTAATGATCCCGCCGCGGTCAAGCAGGCCTTCAAGCGCCACGGCAAGAAGATCGCGGCGGTGATCATCGAGCCGGTGGTGGGCAACATCGGCGTGGTCTTGCCCGATCCCGACCTCCTCCCCTTCCTCCGCGAGATTACCAGCCAGCATGATTCGCTTTTGATTTTTGACGAGGTGCTCTGCGGCTTCCGCATCCCGGACGGCGGAGTGCAAAAGCGCTTCCAGGTCAAGCCCGACCTCACCTGCCTGGGCAAGGTGATCGGAGGCGGCTTCCCGGTCGGCGCGTTCGGCGGCCGGGCCGAGATCATGGCCCAGGTCTCGCCCGAAGGACCGGTTTATCAGGCCGGCACGCTTTCCGGCAACCCGGTGGCCATGGCCGCGGGCATCGCCACCCTGGAAGAGTTGAAAAGCCCCTCGATCCAGCAGGCGCTCCACGACCGCACCCTGCAACTGGTCCAGGGCATGGACGCCAACCTCGAGGCCGCAGGCCTCTCCGCCCAGGCGCTCTCGATCGGCTCCATGTTCTCCCTGTTCTTTACCCGGAAGGTCCCGCGCAACTATGCAGATGTGAAAACGCAGAATGCCGAGCGCTTCAAAAACTACTTCCACGCCATGCTCGAACGCGGCATTTACCTCGCGCCCTCGGGCTTTGAGGCGGGCTTTGTCTCTTCCGCCCACAGCGCCGGGGACATCGAGAAGACACTCTCGGCTCAGCGGGAAGCCTTGGCCAAGATCAAAAAGTAGCTCAACCGGTAGGGGCATGGCATGCCATGCCCCTACTTTCTCATCAAAGCGGCAGCTCGCCGTATTTCTGTTCAAGTTTCGGCTCAGCGACCTGGATCTGCAAATCCGCGCGCACGCCGATCCAAAGGCGGCGCCACTTTTGCCAGCGGTAGGCCTGGGGCAGAGCGCGCGCGATCGTTGCCTGGTCGGTAAAATGATCCCGCAAAAGCAGGAGCGCGGGCCGGTCTTTTCGCACGGCCGCGGTCAGGTTCAGCGGCTCGGCGGAAACCAGGCCGAACAGGTCCAAGACCTTGCGGTGAGAGAAGTAGCCCAGGGTCCCGATCTCGCCGGAAGCGATCATCTCCCCGGCCGGCAAGACCTGATCGGCCCAGGTGGCGGCTGCGGCATAGACCCGCTCGCGGCCGTTGGCATTGGCAGTGCGTTGGTATGCGGTTTCAATCAGAACTGGAAGCTGAAGTAAGAGCCAGCTCAAGGCCAGAGCGACGGGAAAGAAAGCGGGTCGGGGATCCTGGAGGCGAACCCGGCCGGCCCAGGGAGCCAGGTTGGGAAAAAGAGCGGACCGCGACTCGAGAAAACGCAAGAAACCGGAACCGAGACCAATGATGAAAAAGATTCCATCTGCGGTCAGGAAATAGAGGCCCACCAGGGGAGGCAGGAAATACCAGGGAAAATGCTGGACCAGGATGCGGCCGGAAAAAATATAGGTCAGCAGATAGAGGGCCGTGCCGGCAGCCAGCGCCGCCCACTTTTTGACCGGCGCCCGGAGGATCCCGATTAAGCCCAGGATCAGGAACGGCTTCAAAATCCAAAAGGCGGTTTCCAAATGGTACCAGTAGGAGACCTGGCCATAAAAGGCTCTTTCAAACAGGTGCAAGATTTCCTTGGCCCCAAGGAGGCCGGTCGAGGCAGTGGCGAGCTTTCGCGCGGCGGATTGCGGCATCACCCGGCCGTAATAGAGCATGGCCGACAGCGGATACAAAGCGGCAAGGAAGATTCCGGGCAGCCAACGCCGCCAGGTGGCGCGGTTTTCGCGGAAGAGCAAAGCCGCGGCCAGGATCACCGACAGGACCATCGCGCCTTCCAAGCGGCACCACAGGCTGAAAGCAGCCAGGAGCATCGCGGAACCCATCCGGCCTTGGGCCTGCAAGGCAAAGGCCCAGGCCCACAGGGCCAGGAAGAGGTTGGTCTCCATGCCGGAAATCCCGTTGAACAGGAAGACCGGATTGGAGAGCAGAAAAACGCTCGCCAGCAGCCCCTGCCAGGGGGCGGCAAAGACCGACCGGCTCAGAGACATGAGCGCCAGGATCAGGGCCGCGGCGCTGATTCCGGCAATGGCCCGGCTCGCGACTTCAACCGGCACGCCGATCGAAATTGCCCCGGCCAGGAGCAGCCCGTAAAGCGGGGTGGTGCAGCCGAACACGCGCTCGCCCGGATTGAAGACCAGACCTTGGCCCTGGGCCAGGTTCCGGGCATAACGAAACGTGATGTACGCGTCATCCTGAAACCAGTTACGCGGGATACTGGCCGCGAGCAAGGCCAGCGCCATCAGAAAGGCGGCCAAGAGGCGAGACGCGCGCTCGGGCATCCTCAACTCTCGACTTCCCGGCAAAGCAGCTCGAGGATCCGGTAGAAGCGATCCACCTGCGCGAGGTCCACCCACTCGTCGTCGCCGTGCACGTTGCCGCCGCCGGGGCCGAACACCACCGCGGGGATGCCGTGCGTCACGAAAAACCGGGCGTCGGAAGCCGCGTGTTTTTTCAGGAAGCCCGGCTCCTCGCCCAGCACCCGGGCCGCGGCCCGGCGCAGGCGTTCCGGACCCGGTCCGAACGGATCGGCGTAACAGGCCGGGCTCTGGTTCAGGACTCTGACCTCCAGCTCCGGCGCGGCCCGCTGAATCCGGGCCACGATCTCGTCCGGGAACTCGTGCGGCAGATGGCGGATGTCAACCTGGAGCGCGCAGCGGTCCGGGATCCGGTTGATCGCGTCCCCGGCCTGGATCACGCTGGGCGTGATCGTGCTTTGCCAGGCCTCCGGCTCCGGATCGCCGAACAGCTCCCACACCCGGGGGAACGCGGCCATCATATTCAAAATTGCATTAGCGCCTTCCCAGGGCCGGGCCGCATGGCCGGATCGGCCGGCCGCGGCCAGCTCGAGCCGGAGCACGCCCTTGGCCTGGTTCCCGATCATGAGGCCGGAAGGCTCGGCCGAGATCGCGAACGAGCAGCGAAAACCCGACTCCAGGACGCGGCCCGCGCCCTTTTCGCCGCCCACCTCCTCGTCGCCGGTCACCAGCAGCGCCACGGCCGGGGGATTTTTCCCGCAGCCAAGTTCCGCCATCAGCACCATCATCGCGGCCAGCGCGGTCTTCATGTCCGCCGCACCCCGGCCCCGGAGCAGGGACCGCTCCCGCCGCGGCCGGAAATCCTCCTCCCGCGCCTCCACCACGTCGTAATGGCCGTGCAGGCAGAGCCAGGGCGGCCGGTCGGAACCGCGGACCAGGAAAGACCTGACTCCCTGATGCTCAAAAGTCTCGAGCTTCAGGCCGGCTTGTTTCAGGTATGCGGCGATGGAGTCGGCGCAGGCGCGGCGAGCCTCGGGGTTTGCCGCCAGGCTCGGAAACCGGATCAGCTCCTGGGCCAGGGCGATGATGCGATCCAGCAACTGGGCAACTCCTTTGAGGCCCAGTATATCCGATCGGGTCGAGCCGGGCAACGGAATCAGGAGAAGAGAAGAATCATCCGCCCTCGGCGCTGATTTCGCAAAACTGAAGTCGAGGTCAGGTTGACGGGTTAGATCAGGGCAAGAGCTTTCAACTGCTCGCGGCTTTTTCCGGTAAACAACCAGTCCAAATGTTTGGCATCGGGAATGATTCGAGGAAATTCTTCCAGGCGATCATCTTGGACCTGGTAGGTACGATACGCATGACGCTGCACAATCGCCTGGATCTCATCCGGGGCAGACTCCGCGGGTAAGATCTCGCAAAGAATGTCCGGGCGAAAGGCTTGGATAAAATCTTCGCCCGAAGCAAAAATCTCGTTCTCGGTCCCTTCCACGTCAATTTTGATCAGGACCCGGGAGCGGTCTCTCAGCAATGCGGCCAGGGAATTCAAGGAACGGGTTTTGACCCTGACCCCGGAGTCGAAGCGGGTCCGGGAGGAAAGGGTCGTGGGCAACCCGCTGCCTTCGTTGCCCAGGGGCATGGTGAGCATGGCTCCCTCTTTCCCAATCCCGTAAAAATGGCATTCGCTCCGGAAATGAATATCATTCCGAAAAAAATTGCGCTGGAGCGCGATCAGCACCTCGGGCACGATCTCAAAGGCATGGATCTTGAGCTCGGGGTTCGCGAGCGCGGCGACCATTGAGTACAACCCGGTATTGGCCCCGATGTCGAACACCACCTCCGCGGTTTTCGCCAGGCGAAAAAAAATTTTCAAGGCCAGCCGGTCGTCCCGCTTCAGGCGTTGCCCTTTCCCCCAAAAGATCTCGTTGGCAATACAGCATTGCATAGGATGAAGCAGCGTGAAGGTTTTTCCTTCCACCTCCGCCTCAACCTCCGCCAGGTTCACCGGAATCCGGTAAAATCTTTCCGCCCGGCCCAGACCGGACAAGAGACCGATCAAGGGGCGGTTCAAAGGCTTAAAGCCCAAGACTCTTTTCACTTGTTTTTTGGCCCCGAACCAGTTCCGGCGAGATTGATATTTTGCTCCATTGATTTGCGCAGGAATGTCCATGCCTCGATTCCTTTCTGGCTCTCTTTTCCCGAGCCGGCTCAATACACCCGAGCCATCATCCCTCCCGGCCGAGTTCCTGAACCAGCGCCGCAACGACGCGGCGATTATGAAAAATTTGTCCCCGCTCGGCCGCCTGCCGGGCCAGGCTCTCGCGGCGGGCTGGAGATTCCAAAAGCGAGCGCATGGCCGCGGCCAGCGCATCCACGTTTCCCCTCGGAAAGACCAGGCCGCCCACCCCGTCCGAGAGCTCGTCGCAAAAATAGATGCCGTCCGAGATAATCACCGGCCGGCCGCAGGCCATCGCTTCCAAGGGAGCAAAAGGAAGCAGATCGGTCGGACTGGGCAAGACTGCAAAAAGGGCGCCCCGATACAACTCGGCTATTTCCCGGTGGTTACTGCGCTGGGTATCGAAGACGACCCGGCCGTTCATGCCCCTTCTTGAAGCCAAGCTGCGCCAGGCCGGCTCGAGCGGGCCGGCGCCCTTGAGAATGAGTCGCAAGCCCGGAAAATTCGGGGCGACCTGGGCAAAAGCCCGGATCAGCACGTCCACGCCCTTGCGCTCCATCAGGTTGCCCACGCAGAGGAGGTAGCCGGGATTCTGTGGAGGTCGGGGCCCGGGATGAAAAATCTCTCCGGCGACGCCATGAGGGATGATCGGTCCGAGCTTGGCCGGCTGAAGCCCGTTGCAAAGCAGAAATATGGCCGCCCGCAGGCAACGCGGGATGAAGAGGTCAGCCCGGGCAAAGACCCAGCGGGCCAGGGTGCGATAATAGAGCCGGGCCGCGAGCGTGAGAAAAGGCTTTTGATAGTGGCCCATCTCCTGCCAGATCACCAGCCGAAACGGCCGGCGCGACTTGGCCCGGACGCAGGCCAGGGTGGCGGGCTGGAGCGTCTCCGAGGCCAGGACCACGTCAAAACCGCCATGCACAAGCTCGGAGGCCAGACCTTGGAGCCAGGGAATTTTGGCCGGCGGAAATATTCGGGGCAGGAAGTCAGGCAAATAGGAGATGGATACGCCTTCGTCAGATTGCTCCGGCCGATAGGTGGCCGAGGCATAGACTATAACCTCATGGCCCAGGTCGGCGATGGCCCGGGCGGTCTGGACGATCATGGCCTCCCGGTTGGAAATGATCCTGGGGATCTTGCCGCCTACCTGGCTGCGGGTGATCGGGTTGACTAGCGCAATCTTCACCGCCGAACAATCGTGCAATCTGCATACCCGGCCGCCGGCGGCCGGATGAGTAGGAATTATCAACACCTCCCGGCCAGCGACACTTCACAACCGCCAAAACTCTGACGCTCTGCCCGCCAAAATTTACTCCTGCACCAGAACAGCACCAAACACATGCAAAACATAAATCTGTTTCATTATTCAAATACTTATAGCTAATACTTAATGTAATTCTTAAAGTCAGTCTGAGACTTGGCAACTATGCATGAAAAACTGATGGCATGTTCAGGAACAGCCTCTACCTGCTCGGGTCTGAGACCCTGGCTCGGATCCTCTCCCTGGCCGTGATAGCGGTGCTGGCGCGGCGCCTCGGGGTTGCGGACTTTGGCCTGTTCAGCCTGGCCTCGGCCGTGGCATTTCTGGCCGGCATCGGCATGGACTTCGGCCTCAACTTCCACGGCGTCCGCGAGAGCGCCCGCGAGCCGGCCCGAATCCCCGAACTCCTCGGCAATACCTTGCTGATCAAGTTCGCTCTCTCGATAGCCCTCTGCCTTGCCGTCTGGATTGGCTTTCGCCTGGCCGGCGCAAATCTCACCCTTGTCCTCGCCACCCGCAACCTGTGCCTGTGGATCGCCATCCTCACCCTGGGCAACTCCTATCGCATGCTGTTGCGGGGCCGGGAGCGGATGGATCTCGAAGCCTGGATCACCGTGGCCGACGCCCTCTTCAAGTCCGGCCTCGCCCTGCTCGCCGCCCTCTTCGCCGACCTCGAAACGGTGACTCTGGCCATCGCCTTGAGCGCCGGCCTGACCTTTTTCCTCGCCCGCCACCTGGCCCATCGCCGCTTCATTCACGAGCCGGTTCGCTTCGCTCCCTCACGGCTCGGCCCCATGCTCGCCGCCTCCTTTCCCATCCTGCTCTCTCTCCTCTTGCTCAACGCCTTTAGCTCGACCACCTTTTTCCTGGTCGGGCGCCTGCTCCCGGAATACCCGACCGGCCTGTATGCGGCCGGCGACAAAATCTACAAGCTCCTGTTCATGCTGCCCCTGGTGCTCGGCCAAGCCGCCTATCCCCGGCTGGCTTCCCTCCCGCCGGGACCGGACCTGGAAGCGCTGATCCGCCGGCTCTACACCGTGAGCAGCGCGGCCCTGGCCCCCATCTCGGCCGGGCTCATCCTCTTCGCGCCCGAAGCGCTCCGATTCCTCTTCGGCCCGGCCTTTGTCTCCGCGGCGCCTGCCCTCCGCCTCCTCTCCCTGGCCGCCTTCTGCATCCCGGCCCTCTATGCCGGATTGCATATCCTCAACGCCCGCCGCGACGGCGCCCTGGCCTCGATCAGCCTGGCCGCCGCCATGGCCGTCCTGCTTCTGCTCAACCTCGTCCTGCTGCCTCGGTTCCAGATGATCGGAGCAGCTTGGGCCGAGCTTTCGGGCATGAGTCTGCTCAGCCTCGCCTTCCTCCTCTTCTCCGCGCGTTATTCCTCTTCCCCTCACTTTGTGCTTCGGCTCGCGCCGAGGATTTGCCTGCTCGGCCTGCCCCTGGCCCTGGCCTGGCTCGGCTCCGCAACCGGCCCCTGGCGGCCCCTCTTCTGGCTCTCCGGCCTCGCCGGCACCGGCCTCACCCTCCACCGGGTCGAGCCGCAACTTCTCAGCTCGCTGCTCGCCCAACTTCGCCCATTCTCCTCTCAACTCCCCTCGCGAGAAGTAATCAGGCTCTAAAGGATTGTCCCAGCGCTTTTTGCCAAATCGCAATTGACTTTGGCCCCAAAGGGAGTAAAATGATACGATTGTGATTAAGCCATGTTTGAATCGTTAACTGAAAAACTAACGGGGACGTTCAAGAAGCTCCGGGGCCAGGGCCGCATTACCGAGCGCAACATTGACGATACGCTCAAGGAGGTGCGCGCGCACTTCCTGGAGGCGGACGTCAACTATACGGTAACCAAGAATTTCATCGCCACGGTCAAGACGCGGGCCATGGGGGCGGAGGTGATGAAGAGCCTCAACCCCGGCCAGCAGTTCGTCAAGATCGTGCACGAGGAGATGGTCCGGCTCTTCGGGACCGAGACCGCGCCGCTGAATTTGTCCGCGGCCCCGCCGGCGGCGTTGATGCTGGTGGGTTTGCAAGGCTCGGGCAAAACGACCACCGCGGGCAAGCTGGCGCTCTATCTCCGCAAGCAAGGCCGGAACCCTTACCTGGTCCCCGCGGACGTGCAGCGGCCGGCCGCGATTGACCAGCTCAAGATCCTGGCCAACCAGATCCAGGTGCCGGTCTTTGACACCAGGCCGGAGCAGGACCCGGTCACCATTGTGCGCGAGGCCCGGCAGGCGGCGCGGGTGCAGGGCCTGGACACGATGCTGATTGATACCGCCGGCCGCCTGCACGTGGACGAGCCGCTGATGAACGAGCTGAAACGGGTCAAGGCGGAAGCGAACCCGATTGAAGTCTTGCTGGTGGCGGACGCCATGACCGGCCAGGACGCGGTCACCGTGGCCGAGGCTTTTCACAAAGCGATAGGCCTGACCGGCGTGATCCTGACCAAGCTCGACGGCGACGCCCGGGGCGGGGCGGCGCTCTCGATCAAGAGCGTGACCGGCGCGCCGATCAAGCTGGTGGGCGTGGGCGAGAAGCTGGAGGCGATCGAGCCTTTCTACCCCGAGCGGATGGCGAGCCGGATCCTCGACATGGGCGACATCCTCACCCTGATCGAGAAGGCCCAGGAGAGCTTTGACGAGCAGCAGGCCCGGGAGATGGAGAAGCGGTTCCGCAAAAGCGAGTTCTCGCTCGACGACTTCCGCACCGCGCTCCGGCAGATGCGCAAGATGGGCTCGGTCGAGGACCTGCTGGGCATGATCCCGGGGATGAAGGCCCGGCTGCGGGGGGCAGAGTCGCTGGCCCCGGCCGAGGCGAATTTGAAGAAGATCGAGGCGATCATCTGCTCGATGACGCCCGCGGAGCGCCGGGACCCGGTGCGGGTGCTGAACGGCAGCCGGCGGAAACGGATCGCGGCCGGCAGCGGCGCCTCGGTTTCAGATGTGAATAGCCTGGTCAAGCAGTACCAGGAGATGCGGAAAATGATGAAACGGCTCAAAGGCGGCGGCGCCTTCCGCGCCCTGGGCCTGAGCTAGGTTAACCAAGGAGGAACTCTCAACCATGTCCGTCCGGATTCGTTTAAGTCGAACTGGCAAAAAGGCCCAGGTCAGCTACCGGGTGGTGGTGGCCGATTCGCGGGCGCCCCGCAACGGCGGCTGCATCGAGCAGATCGGCAGCTACAACCCGCGGCAAAACCCGCCCTGGGCCATGATCAAGACCGATCGGCTGAACTACTGGCTGGAGCGGGGAGCGCGGCCTTCGCTGACCGTGTCCCAGATCCTCAAACGCCAGGGGCTGATCGGGAAGCCCTCGCCCGCCGAGGCCAAGCCCCTGGAGCCGGCGGCCGCGGCAACGAAGCCCGCGGAGTAAGGCCAGCGCATGATTGAAGCGGGCGACACCAAGGGCCTGGTCGAGTTTGTGGCTCGGCATCTGGTGGACCAGCCTGACCAGGTTCGGGTGTTGGAGATCGAGGGCGAGCAGAATACCATCCTGGAACTGCGGGTCGCGCCCGAGGACCTGGGCCGGGTGATCGGCCGGCAGGGTCGGACCGCGCGGGCGCTGCGGGTGGCGCTGAACGCCGCGGCCAGCAAGAAGCACAAGCGGTCCATCCTGGAAATCCGGGAATAGGCGGGGCCGGGAGGGGTCCGTGGCCGGTTCGCGCCGGGTGCCGATGGGACGCATGGCCCGGCCATTTGGGATCCGGGGCGAAGTCCGGGTCCGGCCCTACAATCCGCAGAGCGAGAACTGGGCCCGGTTGCGGGTGGTTTTCCTCTTGGGCGAGCGAGGCGAGGAAGAGGTTGAGATCATCCGGGCCCGGCCGCACCAGGGAGAAATCCTGTTGAGTTTGAAAGGCTTCCAGAGCCGCAGCGAGATCGAGCGGCTGCGCGGCCTGGAGGTGCTGGCCCGGGAAGAGGATCTGAAGCCGCTCGCCGAGGGAGAATATTATTGGCACCAGTTGATCGGCCTGGAAGTCTGGTGCGAAGACCGGCGCCTGGGACCGGTGATCCGAATGGAGGTCACCGCGCCGGAACTGGACGGGGCGGATCTGCTGGTGGTGGAAAGCGGCGGCCGGGAGGTTTTGATTCCCTTTGCCGCCAAGATCATTCGCGGCGTGGACCTCGCGGCCGGCCGGATTGAAGTGCATCCGTTCCAGGGCCTGTGGGATGATCCGGTTTGACATCCTGACGCTGTTTCCGGAAATGTTCGCCTCCGTGCTGGGGGAGAGCATTTTAAAGCGGGCGGTTCAAGCCGGCTTGATCGAGGTCAGGCTCTTTGATTTTCGGGACTGGGCTGAAGGCCGCCATCGGCAGGTGGACGACGTCCCTTACGGCGGCGGCGACGGGATGGTGCTGAAGCCGGAGCCGCTTTTCGCGGCGATCCGGGCGGTGCGGGCCGAGGGGCCGGAATCGCCGGTCACCCTGCTCACGCCTCAGGGCCGGCGCCTGGACCAGGCCCTGGTGCAAGAGCTGGCGGCGCGGCCCCGGCTGATCCTGGTCTGCGGCCGTTATGCCGGCGTGGATGAGCGGGTGCGGCGGCACCTGGTGGACGAGGAGCTTTCGATCGGCGACTACGTGCTGAGCGGGGGCGAGTTGCCCGCGCTGGTGGTGATTGAGGCCGTGGCCCGGCTTCTGCCGGGCGTGCTCGGGAACCAGGACTCGGCCGCGGCCGACTCCTTCCCGCGCCGGCTGGAAGCGCCGCAGTACACCCGGCCGCTCGAGTTCGAGGGCCACGCGGTGCCGGAGGTTCTGGTCTCCGGCCACCACGAGGCGATCCGGCGCTGGCGGAAGAAGGAGAGTCTGCGGCGGACCCTCGAGCGGAGGCCGGACTTGCTGGAAAAGTATCCGCCCGAGGGCGAAGAGGCGGCGTTGCTCGAGGAGCTCGCCGGGGAACCAGGGCGGGGTTAGGCGTTCGTTCTTTGGGTGCGGATTCGCCGGCGGTTTATCTTGCGCTCCTGCACTATCCGGTGTATAACAAGGAGCGCGAGGTGGTGGCCACCGCGGTGACCAACCTCGACCTGCACGACCTGGCCCGGCTGGCGTTCACTTACGGCTGCCGGGGCTTTTTCGTGGTCACGCCGCTTAAGCTTCAGGCCAAGCTGGTGCAGCGGCTTTTGGATCACTGGCTGATCGGCCGGGGCGGCGAATTCAACCCCACCCGCAAGGAAGCGTTCTCGCGGACCCGGGTAGTGGAGACTTTGGAGGCGGCTCGGGCCGCGGTGGCCGCGGAGACGGGCCGGCCGGCCCGGATCGTGGCCACCAGCGCGCGCGAGCACCGGGGCGCTCTCAGCTTCGGCGAGCTGCGGGCGCGAATGGCCGCGGAAGAAGGCCCCTGGCTGATCTCGTTCGGGACCGGCTGGGGCCTGACCGAAGAATTTATCACGGACGTGCCGGAGCTGATTTTGGAGCCGATCGCGGGAAAGGGCGACTACAATCACCTTTCCGTGCGCGCGGCGGCCGCGATTGTGCTGGACCGGTTGCTGGTTCAAGCTCGCTAAAAACTTTCAAAGGGGAAAGACCATGGCGACTTCGTTACTGGAGAAAATCGAAAAAGAGCAGATGCAGGGCAAGGAGATCGCGCCGTTCCGTACCGGGGACACGGTCCGGGTGCACGTGCGGATCAAGGAAGGCGATAAAGAGCGGATCCAGGTGTTTGAGGGAGTGGTGCTGCGGATCAAGCGGGCCGCGGCCAACACCTCCATCACCGTGCGCAAGGTTTCCTACGGCGTGGGGGTCGAGCGCATCTTCCCCCTCTATTCGCCGGTGGTGGAAAAGGTGGAACTCAAGCAAAGAGGGATGGTGCGGCGCTCGCGCTTGTACTATCTACGCGGGCGCACGGGCAAGGCCGCCCGCATCCAGGAAAAAAGGGAAGACTGATCTTTCCCCCGCGCGGGGCAATTCGCGATGCGCATCTATGACCTGGTCATCCAGGGAGTCCGGCGGTTCCGCGAGAACCAGCGCTTGGCCTTTCAGCCGGGCTTCAACGTGATCTTCGGCTCGAACGAGTCCGGCAAGTCCACCCTGCTCATGTGCATGCTGGAGCTGCTCTATCCGGACCGGTTCCGGGACCAGGTCCAGGAGATGGTGAGCTGGGGCGAGGTCACCAACTCGCGGGCCGGGCTGACCGTGGGCCAGGGCGAGGCGGTCTTCCGCATTCTCCGCGATTTCAAAGCCAACCGGATCAGCCTCTCCCGCCTGAACCGGGCTACCAATAAATACGAGCCGCTCTCCGAGCAGGCCACCGAGATTGCCTCGCTGCTCGCCGAAAACTTCAACCTGCCGCCCTTCGAGACTTTCCGCAACTTGTTTGTGGACGAAGTCTCCCGCCTGCCTTCGGCACTGCCGCTCGAAGCGCCCGAGGTCCCGGTCCCGGCAGTGGCAACCCCGGCGCCGGCGCCGGTGGGACCCGCGGGTTTCGGGACGGGGTTCGGCGGCGGCCCGGGCTATCCGGGCCAGGAATTCAATTACCCGGCTTACGGTGCGCCCGGGGTGAGCTTCCCCGGGGCGATGCCGCCCGGAATGATGCCCCCGGGGATGATGCCGCCCGGCATGATGCCGGCCGGGATGCCCGGAGCCGGGATGAGCATGCCCGGGATGGGCTATCCGGGCATGTCTGGGATGGGCTATCCGGGCATGCCCGGAGCCGCGCCGGCTGAAGAGGACGACGGGCGTTCTTTGGCGGAGAAGGAGAAGCGTCTGGAGGAGCTTCGCCGGGAGCTGGCCCAAATTCAAGAAGTGGAAGAACTGCAATTCGAGATGGATGGGATTCAGGCCAAGATTTTCGAAATCCAATCGAAAAAGCAATCGGTCACCAAGTTCGACCAGGCCTTGACCCAGGCCGATGAAGTCCTGGAAAAGTATCCTTTGTTCCGGAATCTCCCGGACAACATTGACGAGAGAGTTTCTCGCTTCAACGATCTCCTGGCCATGCAGGCCCGGGAAGTGGAAAAAATTGACCAGGCCGCGCTCGACTACGATCAGGAGTTCCGGACCATGGAAAACTTGCCGCCCGTGCATCAACAGCAATTGTTCCAGATCGGCGCCGGCTTGTTGGGCTTGGGCCTTTTAGCCTTGCTTTTGCAAAATGCCGTCCCCGCGCTTCGCTACCTGGGCCTGGCGGTGGCGGCGGGTATCGTCCTGGTGGCCTATGCCGTCTGGCAATTCATCAACCTGAAGGGCCAGCGCGAAGAAGTGCTCAAGAAGCTCCAGGGCTTTGAGCAGCAGCGTAAGGCGATCTTCAAGAAGTTCGAGGTGGAAGGCGCGGTGATCCAAAATCTGATGAATCAAGCCGACTGCAATTCGGCGGAGGAACTGGCGAACAAGATCGCCAAGTATCAGGAGGTGGAAAGCAAGCGGGAGCGGATCGAACAACGCAAAAAAGAGCTAATGGTGGAGTTGGACTGGAAAGCGCTCACGGCCGAGGAAGAGGAACTGAAGCAGAAGCTGGCGGCCATGGAAGCGAAACTCCGCAGCCAGGTGGTGGCGGGAGTGGATAAAGTCGAGATCAAGCTCGAGATGGAACAGCTTGAGCAGTCCATCAAAAGGGTCAAGCCCAATGCCGCCGTCCTCGGGGCCACCGCGGTGCCCGACTTCGGCGTGCCCAATGTGGGTGGTCCCGCCTCGCCCCCTCTCTCGTCAGGCCTGACGGTCCCGCCTTTCCCCGCCGCTCCGGCCCCGCCCGCCGCTCCGGCCGCCCCGGACCCCGGCAGCACGCACATGGCGGATTCCGTGTCGTTCAAGCTCATCGCCAAGCCCACCGCCTTTCAGGCGGTCGAGCGCCTGCTGCTCTCCGCGGCCTCGCTCCTGGCCGCGGATCGCGAGACCCTGCTGCAAAAGATCCAAAACCGGCTGGATCTCTACTTGCAGGCCTTCTCCGGCAAGCTCTACTCCGCGGGCCGCTTCGAAGCCGGCAAGGGCCTGCTCATCCAGCAAGCCGCTTCCCAGCGCTGGGCCGATTTCAGCGAGATCAGCCCGGCGGCCCGGGACCTGGCCTATTTCTCGCTCCAGATCACCCTGCTCGAGCTCCTGATCCCCAAACTCCCCGTGCCCTTCCTGCTCGATGACGCCTTCCGCGGGCAGGACGATGCCCGGCGCGCGGTCCTGGGCAAAGCCCTCAAGCGACTGGCCGAGCGCTCCCAGGTGCTGCTCCTCACCAGCCAGCGCAACCTCGTGCCCCTGGCCGATCACGCCCTCAACCTGGGATAGCGGCCGTGGCGCCGACCCCGCGACCCGTCGGCCTCCGCGTCCTCGCCGGCCTCAACATCCTCGCCCTCGCCGTCCTCCTCTTCTCCGTGCTCTGGCGCCAAACCAGCGAATTCGATATCTGGTGGCACCTGGCCGCCGGCCGCTGGATCCTGGAGCACCGGGCCATCCCGCACCAGGACATGTTCTCTTTCACTCGCGCCGGACACGAATGGCTGGACCTGCACTGGCTCTACCAGGTCGTCCTCTACCTGGCCTATGCCCGCTTTCAGGAACTGGGCCCCATCGGCCTCAAAATGGCGTGGATCAGCCTGGCCTGGCTGCTGGTCGCCGGGATCCCGGGCTGGCGCCGAGCCCGAACCATGACCATCTTTCTCTTCGCCCTGGGCATCGTGGCCGGCAATGCTACTTACTTTGAGCGGCCCTCGTCCCTTTCCTTCCTGTTTCTCGGCCTGACTCTCGCCCTCCTCTGGCAATGGCGCAACACCTCCTCCCGCCTCCTCTACCTGGCGCCCATCACCCAGATGATCTGGACCAACTGCCACAGCCTCTTCGTCCTCGGCCTCTTCCTGCTCGGCTGCTTCTGGGCCGAAGCCGCGGGCGATGCCCTCCTGCGGCAGCGCCACCAGCCCGAGGCGATGCGCCGCTTCAAACAGATCAGCCTGGTCCTCCTGCTTTCCGTCCTGGCCGGGATCGTCAATCCCTACGGGTTCCGCGGCCTGCTCTTCCCTTACCAGCTCTTCCTCGAAGTCAGCGGCCGCTTCGGCGACATCAGCCTGTATACCGCCGACCTCAGACCACCCCTGGCCGGCTTTGTCGCCTCGGCCCATATCCGCGCCTGGCTCGGGCTGCTGGCGCTGAGCGCCGTGTCTTTCGCCCTCAACTGGCGGCGCTTCCGACCGGCCCTGCTCCTCGCCTGGCTCGGGTTCGCTTACCTGTCCTGGGTCGCGATCCGCAACCTCATGCCTTTCAGCCTGGTGGCCGCGCCGATCGCCGCGCTCAATTTCGGGGAAGGCTGGGAAGAATATGCGCCCCGGCTGCGCGCCCGTTTTGCCCCTCGCCTGCGCTCGGCCTTGGCTATTTCGTTTGGGTTGCTCCTGCTCCTGGGACAGGCGAGCTTTAGCGATTACGCGTTGACCAACCGCTACGCCGCGGCGAATCTCCTCGCTCCCGCGGGAGTGGGCGTGGACTGGACCCAGTTCCCCCGGGGCGCGGCCGAGTTCATTGCCGAGCAGAAGATCCCGGGACCGGGCTTTAATACCTTCGACGAGGGCGGCTACCTCATCTGGCGGCTGTATCCGGCCTATCAGGTTTTCATTGACGGCCGCAACGAGGTGAGCGGACCCGAGTTCTTCCATCGCTATGCCGAGCTGGTGAAAAATCCCCGGCGCTTTCCCGAGCTGACTTCGCTCTCCTCACTGCGCTACGCCCTGATCGGGCATAAAAGCCCGACCAACCTTCCGCTCATGACGTGGTTTACCACCAACCCCAACTTCGCCCTGGTCTACCTCGATGCCGAAGCCGCGCTCTTTGTGCTGCGGACGGCCGAGACGCCGGACTGGATTGCCGGCCACGAAATCCGGCTCGACGACCTCGGCCCGGTCGCGCTGCCGCCGCCCGCGGATCGCCCCCCCAACTGGCGCGAGCGCTGGTTTCGCAAGACTCCCCTGCCAATCGAGCATTATTGCCTGGCTCAGCTCTATAGCTGGCTCAAACTTCCCAACCGGGCCTTGCAGGAATACCAAGCCATTATCGCCGCCGGCCCAGGCCAGTCCGAGGCCTGGATCGGGATCGGCAGCCTGCTCCTGGCCCAAGGCCGTGCCCAGGAAGCGCTCCCTTATTTCAAGCTGGGCCTGGAGCTGAACCCCGACTCCGACGTGGGCCACTCGCAGATGGCCCGGGTCCTGGAACCCACGGACCCGGAAGCCGCGTTCCGCCACTTGCAGGCGCTCGAGCGGCTGCGGCCCCGCGATAACCGCGTCCACAACGACCTCGCCGTCTATTATCTTCGACACGGCCGGCCGGCGGAGGCCCTGCAAGAGCTAAAGACCGCCCGCCGCGATCCCTATGCCGCGGATAACCCGATCCTCGATCTCAACCAGGCCCTGGCTAATCTTGACCTCAACCGCCTTCAAGAAGCGAAACCCTTTCTTCGACGCTACCTGGACGCCGTTCCCGATGATGCCCGAGCTCATTTCCTGATGGGAAACCTGCTCTGGCAATTGGGCGAAAAGGCCGAAGCGCGCTCGCACTTCGAGTTCGCCCGGACTCAACATTTCCAGCCCCCGGCCCGGATGACCTATCCGGATCAATCCCGGAACCCGCCATGAGCCGCAAACCTCATTCCCGCCCACTCCTCTTCCCGGAGGCCGGGAAACCTGCGGCCATGGATCACTTCGAGCGGCGCTGGCGCGCTCGCGGCTTCCGCTGCCTGGCCGGGGTGGATGAGGCCGGCCGCGGACCCCTGGCCGGACCGGTGGTGGCGGCCGCGGTGATCTTGCCGGAGCGGATGGCCAAAACCTCGCTCTTGTGGAAATGCCGCGATTCGAAAAAGCTGCGGCCCGAGGAGCGGGAGGAACTGCTGTTAGTGATTCGAGCCGAGGCCGTGGCGACCGGAGTGGGAGAGAGCTCGGTGGAGGAAGTGGATCGGTTGAATGTTTTGCAAGCGGCGCTTCTGGCCATGAGTCGCGCGGTGGCCGCGCTGGCGGTCCGGCCCGACTTGTGCCTGGTGGACGGCAATCAGCCTTTTCCGGGAGGCCCGCCGGCTTATGCAATCGTGAAAGGAGACAGCCGGAGCCTGAGCATTGCCGCGGCCAGCATCGTGGCCAAGGTCAGCCGCGACCGGCTCATGAAGGAGCTGGACGCGCTCTATCCCGAATACGGCTTCGGCCGGCACAAGGGCTACGGCACCGCGGAGCATCTGGCTGCGCTCCTCCGGCACGGCCCCTGCCCGATCCATCGCCGGAGCTTCCGCGGGGTGAGAGAACTTATTCCAAAATGAGCTTGTGCCCCATCAGGTCCAGCTCGAGGATTTTAGCTTGGATCACTTTTTCTTCGCCCAGCAGATTTTCCAGCCGGAGCTTGCCTCCGGGCAGGGGCACCACCCGGGTCACGTCCTTAAGCAAAAGCTCCTCCCGCTCACCCTTTTTTAAAAACGCGTTGGACTCGCACATCCGCCGCCTCCTTTTCCCCTGCCCAAACGAAGGGCGGACTTGGACCCCGCCCTTTCTTTCCCTTCACCCGCTCCCGCAGGGTTGGACTCCGGAGCCAGCGGGCACCGATGGGAAGTTCTCATCTCCGAGAAGTTGCCCTGACCCTAAGCCGCTTCTTGATCCTCACCTCGAACTTCGGCAACCTCTTGATCCCTATACTAATCAAAAGCGCCTTGCTGTCAATCGAAGCCCCCGGCTTGCCCACCCCCATTTCTTACCTGCACCGCGTATTTTCGGCCTGCGTAGGGGCGCAATTCATTGCGCCCCATCTCCGCAAGGGCGCGATAAATCGCGCCCCTACCCCGGTCCCTGAAAAAATGGGGGTGGGCAAGAAGCCCCCGGATTTTTCTTGCTTTGAAAAGGACTTGAGTTTGTGGTAATGTAAGCCGGTTAGAATCGGAGCAGCGGATCGCGACGGTCCCTCCGGTCCTGAGGTCTGTCAAGGGGAGGTTTACCCATGTCGGGTCATTCAAAATGGGCATCCATTAAGCACAAGAAGGGCAAGGCCGATGCCCAGCGGGGCCAGGTCTTTACCAAGCTGATCAAGGAAATCACGGTGGCGGCGCGGATGGGCGGCGGCGACCCGGAGGGCAACGCGCGGCTCCGCTCGGCGGTCGCCACGGCCAAGGCCCAGAACATGCCCGGCGACAACATCACCCGCGCGATCAAGAAAGGCACGGGCGAGCTCGAGGGCATCCACTACGAGGAGTTCACCTACGAGGGCTACGGGCCGGGCGGGGTGGCGGTGATGGTGGAGGTATTGACCGACAACAAGAACCGCACCACCGCGGACGTGCGCCGCATCTTCACCCGCAACGCCGGCAACCTCGGCGAAGGCGGCTGCGTCTCCTGGATGTTCGACAAGAAGGGCCTGATCCTCTTCGATAAGGCCAAGGCCACCGAGGACCAGCTCATGGAAGTCGCCCTGGACGCCGGCGCCGAGGACGTGAACGACGCGGAGAACGTGTGGGAGGTGATCACCACCGCGGCCGATTTCGAAAAGGTGAAGAAGGCGTTTGACGACCGCAAGATGGCCTACGAATCGGCCCAGCTCTCGATGATCCCCCAGACCACGGTCAAGCTCGAAGGCAAGGATGCCGAGCACATGCTCAAACTGATGGAGCAACTGGAAGACTCGGACGACGTCCAGCACGTCTACGCCAACTTCGACATCTCGCTCAAGGAAATGGAGAAGTTGAGCGCATGATCGCCCGGCCCGGCTGATGCGCATCCTGGGCATTGATCCCGGACTCCAATGCACCGGCTGGGCGGTGGTCGCGCTGGATCGGGACCGGCCCCGGGTGATTGAAGCGGGGATCATTCGGACCCGGCGGGGCCAGGCGCCGGAGCGGCGGCTCTACGAGATTCACCGGGGTCTGACCGAGGTCATCCAGCAACTGGCCCCGGAGGCGGCGGTGGTGGAATCGCTTTTTGCTCATTACCGGCATCCCCGGACCGCGATCTTGATGGGGCACGCCCGCGGGGTTATTTTTCTGGCCGCGGCCGAGCGGGACTTGCCCGTGAAAAGCTACTCGGCCACTCGGATCAAAAAAGCCTTGACCGGCAACGGCCGGGCCAGCAAGGTCCAGGTGCAGCGCACCGTGCAGATTGCGCTCGGCCTGAAGAGCCTCCCCGAGCCGGCCGACGTGGCCGACGCCCTGGCGGTGGCGCTCTGCCATGCGCATACACTTCGTGGCATCGGTTTGAAACCGGTGACACTTAATTATCCAAAAGTGAAATGATCTCGCGGATTCGCGGCAAACTGGTGAGCGTGGCCGAAAACCGGGTCGAGCTCGAGGCCGCGCCCCTGGTCTATGAAGTCCTGGTGCCCAGCTCGGCCCTCGCCGTCCTCCGCGGCCGGCTGGAGCAGGAAATCGAGTTCTTCGTCCATCATTACATCGAAGGCCTCCAGTCCGGCAACGCCTCGCCCCGCCTGGTCGGGTTCCTCTCCGAGCTGGAGCGGGAGTTCTTCGAGCAGTTCATCAAGGTGCCGGGCGTGGGGGTGAAGACCGCGCTCAAGGCCCTGGTCATGCCGGTGGCGCGGGCGGCGCGGGCGATCGAGGCCGGCGACGTGGCGGCGCTCACGGAAATGCCGGGGATCGGCCGGCGCACGGCGGATAAGATCGTGGCCGAGCTTAAGGGCAAGGTGCAGAGGTACGCCCTGCTCGCGGCCGAGACCGAACCCGAGGCGGCGCCGCTGGCTGATTTTCAGGAAGAGGCGATGGAGGTTCTGCTCCGGCTGGGGTATAAGCGGTTCGAGGCCGAGCGCATGATCCGCAAGGCGATGGCGCAGAAGCAAGCCATCGCTTCGGCCGAGGTCCTGGTCCAGGAAATTTTCAAGAGCCAGGCCCCGGCCGCGGCGGAGAGGTGAGGATGGCGGTCGAGCGGATCATTTCCGGGAGCGCGCTGTCCGAGGAAGAGGAGCAGTTCAACCGGACGCTGCGGCCCCGCACCCTGGATGAGTACGTGGGCCAGCGGGCCATGGTCGAGAAGCTCCAGATCTCCCTGCAGGCGGCGCGCAACCGGAACGAGCCTCTCGAGCACGTGCTCCTGCATGGACCGCCCGGGCTGGGCAAGACCACCCTCGCCCACATCATCGCGGCCGAGATGGGCTCGCGCCTGGTCTCGAGCTCGGGCCCGGCGCTGATCCGGCCCGGCGACCTGATGGGCATCCTCACCAACCTCGAACGGGGCGACGTGCTCTTTATTGACGAGGTGCACCGGCTCTCGGCCCCGGTGGAGGAGTTCCTGTATCCGGCTATGGAAGATTTCAAGGTGGACTTCGTGATTGACAAGGGCATGTATGCCAAGACCATCGTCGTGCCCCTCAAGCAGTTCACCCTGGTCGGCGCCACCACCCGGGCCGGGCTGCTCACCGCGCCGCTGCGCGAGCGCTTCGGGATTTTCCACCACCTGGATTTCTATCCGCCCGAAGAGTTGGAAGAGATCATCCGCCGCTCGGCGCGGATGTTGGAGGTCGAGATCGAGCCGGTCGCGGTGACCCAGTTGGCCCAGCGCTCGCGGGGCACCCCCCGCACCGCCAACCGCCTGCTCCGCCGGGTGCGGGACTATGCCCAGGTCAAGGCCGCCGGCAAGATCACGGCCGCGGTGGGCGACGAGGCGCTGCGGGTGGAGGGCGTGGACCACGCCGGACTGGATGAGCTGGACCGCAAGGTCCTGCACACGATCATTGACTTTTATGGGGGCGGACCGGTGGGCATCGAGGCCATTGCCGCCACCCTCAATGAAGAAGTGGATACGCTGGCGGACATGGTGGAGCCGTTCCTGCTCAAGAACGGGTTCATCAGCCGCACCCGCGAGGGCCGACGCGCGAACCCGCGCGCTTACGATCACCTGGGCCTGAGCGCGCCCCGCGACGCCCAGAGCAAGCTCTTCTGAATTTTGGATTTTGGATTTTAGATTTTGGATTAGCTGAAAATTCCTCAATCTAAAATCCAAATCTAAAATCCAAAATGCCATGAGTGATTCGTTACTCAATGAAATTAGGGAACTGAGCCGCCAAGGCCTGGCCTTGGAGAACCGCGACCTGCACGGGGCCAAGCTGGCCCGCAGCCAACTGAAGGGGGCCGCTTTTATCCGCTGCGATCTCAGCGGCGCGGACTTCGCTTACGCCGAGCTCGAGGCCACCA
>Ga0315282_10005350_pt1 | contig 21943 bp, 16 predicted proteins | sample YL17G07_20_MG_FD_203693 | JGI IMG/M metagenome (GOLD analysis project Ga0315282, IMG submission 203693) | Sediment microbial communities from Yellowstone Lake, YNP, Wyoming, USA - YL17G07_20 | ecosystem: Environmental > Aquatic > Freshwater > Lake > Sediment | place: USA: Wyoming | collected... | reverse complement strand
GAAAAACTCATAGCGAAAAACGACGGGTTTCAATCACCGCTCCACCGACATAAAGTCGGCGGGGGCGCGGATGAATAATATGCCCGATTCTGGAGCAAAACCATCGCTCCACCGACTTTAGAGTCGGCGGGGGCAATCTGGTGGCGGAGTCAAAATACGCCCCCGTTCGTGATTTCCAGCTTGCTTTTCCACCGTTGCTTTGTTACATAACCAGTAGACTTGGGGATGGAGTCCCCCTGAACAACCGCCCGGGCCGGGCTGATGACTCCTACCGCGCAGGCATCTGCGGCGGTGGAGTCGTTGGCGCACGACAAAGAACCCGCTGCAAAGCGGGTTTTTTTCATGCCTGTGCCAGAGCCCGGTGGGTTTCGGGTGGAGGGTGGCTTGCTCATGGTCAGGAATGGACTCGCCAATGACCCGCGGGATTTCCAGGCTGCGGCAGTCGCGGCAACTCTGGAAACCCGTCTGCAATCAGCCGATTCCATTTGTCAACGGTTTCACATTGAGCCGCTCATGCCGCAGGTCAACGCCTGCGCCGATGCGATGGAGAAGGGTGATTCTGTTGACGTGGCGGTGGTGGGCCGTTTCAACACAGGCAAGAGTTCGTTTCTGAACAGTATCATTGGCCGGAATCTCATCCCGGTGGCGGTCCTGCCGCTTACGACCGTGGTCACACGGCTTCGCTACGGGCCGGCGGACCGCGCGGTCGTCCGGTATCAGGATAAGACTGAGCGGGAAATCCCGCTTGGCAGCCTGGCGGAATACGTCACTGAGCAGCACAATCCCGGCAATGCCAAAGCGGTGGCGATTGTGGACGTGGAAACAGCTAGCCTGGGGCCTTACCGTGGGATTTGTTTTGTTGATACGCCCGGGCTTGGCAGCGTTTACATCCACAACACACGGGCTTGCACCGAATGGTTGCCCAGAGTGGGCGTGGCGCTGCTGGCGGTGAGTATTGACCACCCGCTGGGCGAGGATGATATCAATCTCCTGAAGGAACTGGCCCACCATACACCTGAAGTCGCTATCCTTGTGACCAAGGCGGATCTCGTCGGGACAGATGAGCGTGAGCAGGTCGTGCGGTTCATTGCCCAGCAGATTCAGGAGGTCAATGACGGGAACATCCAGATCTTCCCTTTCTCAATCCGGCCTGGCTTTGAAACGTTTCGGAACACCATGCAGAACTACCTGTTAGGCCACGTGTCCCAGCGCCACGAGAGAATAGCGCAAGAGATTATCCGGTACAAGTTGCGCCAATTGACGGCGTCGTGCCGCGAATATCTGCAGGTGGCGGTCTCGGCGGCCCAGGCGGATGAGGAAGCCCGCGCGGAGTTGGGCAAGCAGATCGAGCGGGAACGGCATGATCTGACAACGGTGCGCAATGAGATCTGGCTCTTGTCCAAGGATTTCAAAACGCGCTTGCGAACAGAGGTTCTGGATAAGTACCTTGGGCACTACCGCGATTTACTGGCCGCTCTTGCCGCCGACCTGCGGCCCAAGATGAAGCGATGGAGAGGGCACCTTCGCAGGACCACGGAACAGTTCGAGCGGTGGGCCGGCGAAGCCTTGCGGGCGCAACTGGAGCCGCTCTCCATCGAGGAAGGCGAGGAACTGACCCGTCGCCACTTGAATATGGCACAGGCGAGTTTTTCGCGGGTGGTCAGGGCCTTCCAGGACCGGCTGGCGAAAAGCATCGAACAAGCCTTGCGCTTAACCTTCACGGGCGCGGCGTTCGAGGCGTCCGCCCGCCAGCCCCAGCGTCCGGACGTCCGCGTTGGCCGGGCATTTGACATCCCGTTCGATGAATTGTGGTTCCTGATTCCGATGCCTCTTTTTCGACCCCTGGTGAACCGTTATTTCCTTCGACTGTTGCCGTGGGAGGTGGAAAAGAACCTTTACCGCCTGTCGGACCAATGGTCAGTGGCCATTGGGCGGGCGATTGACGATCTCGCTGGCCAGGCGCAACGATTCATCCGGGAGGAACTGGACACCATCGAGAGATTGGTAGCCGCGGCCAAGAACCAGCGGCCGGAAATCGAAGAAGCGTTGGCTTCGCTTGACGGAGTCAACCAGACGAACGGAGGCGCCGAATGACCCCATCCGAAATCAACCTGGAACTGGCCGGCAACCGGCGCAAGGTGTTTACGGACCTGGCGCTGGACTACACCGGAACGTTGTCGCTGCATGGGGAATTGCTGCCCGGTGTGGCGAAGCGTCTGAAGCAAATCGCCGGGAGTGTCCGAATCACGGTCCTTACGGCCGATACCTTTGGAAAAGCCACGAGCCAACTGGCTGGGCTTCCTCTCGAAACGAGAATTGTCAATACCGGCGCGGACAAGGCGAAATTCGTGAGAGCGTTGGGAGCGGAGCGGGTCATCGCCGTTGGCAACGGACGCAACGATGCCGCCATGATGAAAGCCGCCGGTTTAGGGATAGCAGTGATCGGGCCGGAAGGAGCGGCCGCCGAACTGCTTCGCGTTGCCGACGTGGTGACGCGAGACATTCGCGACGCCCTGGATTTGATAGCCAACCCGCTGCGGCTAAAAGCAACTCTGCGGGACTAACTCAAAAAACAAGGAGACGATCAACATGAAAACGACGATCTCATCTGTGAACGCGATGGAAATTCTGGATTCGCGAGGCAACCCCACGGTGCGGGTGTTCTGCAAACTGAACAATGGAATCGAAGCTTCCGCCTCGGTGCCCTCCGGGGCTTCCACCGGCGAGAATGAAGCGGTGGAACTGCGAGATGGAGACAAAAAACGTCACGGAGGCAAGGGTGTCCTGAAGGCGGTGGCGAACGTCAACGACATTATTGCGCCGAAGCTCATTGGCGCGGACCCAAGCCGTCAGGCCGAGATTGACCGTCTCATGATTGGGCTGGACGGCACGCCCAACAAGGGCAAACTCGGCGCGAACGCGATTCTGGGCGTCTCGATGGCCGTCGCGCGGGCGGCGGCAATGGCGGCTGAACTACCGCTTTACCAGTACTTAGGCGGGGTCGGCGCCGTTCGGCTGCCTGTACCGATGATGAACATCCTCAACGGCGGAAAGCACGCCGACAACAGCGTGGACTTTCAGGAATTCATGGTGATGCCCCTCGGAGCGCCGAACTTTGCCGAGGCCTTGCGCTACGGGGCCGAAACTTTCCACGCCCTCAAGAGAATCCTCGCAAGGAAAGGCTACGCTACGAGCGTCGGCGACGAGGGCGGCTTCGCACCCAATCTCAAGAGCAACGACGAGGCGTGCGAGGTCATTGTCCAAGCCATCGAAGCGGCCGGTTACAAACCCGGGAAGGACGTGGCCATTGCCCTGGACCCGGCCGCCAGTTCCTTCTACGAAGATGGCCGGTACAACCTCGCCAAATCCGGCCAGGGGAAGAAAACCAGCGATGAAATGACCGGCCTGTACGCCGCATGGGTCGCGAAATACCCCATCGTATCCATCGAGGACGGCCTGGCGGAGAATGACTGGGATGGCTTCAAGACCCACACGGCCAAGCTGGGCGAAAAGATTCAGATCGTCGGCGACGACATCTACGTCACCAACACGAAGTTCATCGAGCGGGGCATCCAGGAGAAGTGCTCAAATGCCGTGTTGATCAAACTCAACCAGATCGGCACCGTGACGGAGACCATCGAGGCCATCCACCTCTGCCGCAAGGCGGGCTGGGGCTATGTCATCTCCCACCGTAGCGGCGAGACCGAGGACGCCTTCATGGCCGACTTCGCCGTGGCGATGGGCGGCGGGCAGATCAAGACCGGCTCGGCCTGCCGCAGCGAGCGGATTGCCAAATATAATCGTCTGCTCGAGATTGAATCCGAACTGGGCGCGGCGGCGGTGTTTGGAAGATGACGCAGGAACGGGACCGTGTCATGGCACAAGACAACTTCCGCCCGCAATGCTTCCCGCGCGCGCCGAATAATCACCAAGCGCCGTCGCGGAACCCGTCTTGCCAATCAGACACCGGTCCCATGCGCTTCCACAGCGTTCTGTTCCGAGGACCGGAAGACCTGTGGGAAACGCGAGAAGCGCCTGTCTTCTTTCACGACCTGAATCTCGATCAGATCGTGGAAGCCATCACGGCGGGCTGGAAGGACTACGATCTCGCGCCCTTCTTCCACTTCCCCCTGAAGGACCTCGACGCGATCGTTTATCGCCAGGAAATCATGCGGGATCTCGAGGACGAGAGCCTGATGAAAACCGTCAAGTTGTTCTCGCAACGCATGCGGGCAATGCGCGAGAAGCTCGGACTGGTGGAGAAACTCTATTACAGGCTCGAAAAGGAGCGCTGGTTCCTGGGCGCGGTCGAAATCTATTGCGAGGCCGTCGAATGTTTTCGGCGGGGACTCGGTTGGCGCGAGCTGAAATCGCGTGGCATGCGCGCCTGGCGCGATTATCTGGCCGGGTATGTCGCCTCCGACTCCTTCCGCAAGATCGCGACGGAAGCGGCGAAGCTGAAGGCCGATCTGTCCGCGATCAGATACTCCCTAGTTATCAAGGACAGCAGCATCACGGTGCGCCCCTACGAAGGGGAGGCCGACTACACCGTCGCCGTGGAAGAGACATTCGAGAAATTCAGGCGCGGCGCGGTGGAGGATTATCGGGTGAAATTCGCGGCCGTGGGGACCCTCAATCACGTCGGGGCGCAGGTGCTGGAACGGGTGGCGCGGCTGAACCCTGCCACCTTTCGCGCCCTCGAAGCGTTTTACGCGGAGCACGCCGAGTATCTGGATGAAAGAATCGCGCGGTTCGACCGCGAGATCCAGTTCTATGTTGCCTATCTCGCGTACATCGAAAAGTTGCGGCGGGCCGGCTTGAGCTTATGCTATCCGCGGCTCTCCCGCGCGTCCAAGGAGGTTTGCGGCCGCGAAGCCTTCGATCTTGCGCTGGCGTCCAAACTCATCGGCGAAAAGGCCGCGGTAGTCCCCAACGATTTCTTTCTGCGCGGCCCCGAGCGCGTCTTCGTCGTTTCCGGTCCGAATCAGGGTGGCAAGACGACCTTCGCCCGCATGTTCGGCCAGATGCATTATCTGGCCAGTCTGGGCTGCCTGGTCCCTGGCACGGAATCCAGGCTGTTTCTTTTCGACCGCCTCTTCACGCATTTCGAAAAGGAAGAGGATATCAGGAATCTCCGCGGCAAGTTGCAGGACGATCTGGTGAGGATCCGCCAAATCCTGGATCAGGCGACGCCGAACAGCATCGTCATCATGAACGAGATCTTCTCGTCCACCACGCTCAAAGACGCGGTCTATCTGAGCGGGAAGATCATGGCGAGAATCCGCGGGTTCGACCTGCTGGGCGTCTTCGTCAGCTTTCTGACCGAATTGGCGTCGTTCGACGACGGGACGGTCAGCGTCGTCAGCACGCTCGATCCGGACGATCCGGCGGTTCGAACCTACAAAGTGGAGCGCAGGCCGGCCGACGGGCTGGCCTACGCCCTTGCGATCGCCGAGAAGTACCGCGTGACGTACACCCGGCTGAAGGAGCGGATCAAGGCATGAAAGCGCTCCTGATGCACCCGGATCGGGACTTCGACTTGAATCAGCAAGCGCCGCGCCACGAGCGCGACTTGAGGCAGGACCTGGAACTGGACACGCTGTTGCGCGCTATGGCGGGCGAAGACAAGTTCCTGTTTGACGTGGCGCGGAAGGCGCTTCTCTCGGGCCTGCGGAACGACGTAGAGACGATCCTGTATCGGCAGGAGATCGTGAAGGATTGTCTGAAGAATCCAGTGGTGGTCAGGGACCTCTATGACCTTGCCGTGGAGGCGATCGAAATCAAGAGGAAGCATTTGTTTTTCGGTACATTCAGCAGGCATTATCCAGAATCGATCCTGAGCGGCTCGATCGAGCTGCTGCAGCTGTTCATGGGTATGATCAGGAAGCTGAAGGGCATCGCCGACGCGCAAGCGGGCCGGTTCGAGTCGAGGGGTTTCACGGCCCTTTTTGCGATGTTCCAGACGGAATTCAGCGACGAGTACTTCGCCTGCGTCCAGAATCACCTGAAGGAACTGAAGTTCAGGGCGGGCGTCCTGGTCAGCGCCGAACTGGGCGAGGGCAACGAAGGCGCCAACTACGTGCTGCGCCGGGCGCGCGGCAAAATGCCCAACTGGCTCAAATGGGTCTTGGGCAATTGGCCTTCTGCTTATACCTTTCGCATCCACCAACGCGACGAGGCTGGCGCGAGAATCCTGTCGGAACTGCGGGGCCGCGGACTCAATCTGGCCGCAAATGCGCTTGCCCAGTCCGCGGATCACATACTGAGCTTCTTCGAGATGCTGCGGGCCGAGCTGGCCTTCCATGTCAGTTGCGTGAATCTCCACGGCAAACTCGCGGCCATGGGAATGCTGACGTGCTTTCCCCGGCCCGAGGCCATAGGCGCGCGGCGGCTCCGTTTCAGCGGGCTGTATGACGCCTGCCTGGCGTTGAGCATGGGGCGAGCCGTGGTGAGCAACGCGATCGACGCCGACGGCAAGAGCGGGGTGATCATCACGGGAGCGAACCAGGGCGGAAAGTCGAGTTTCCTGCGGAGTATCGGTCTGGCGCAGGTGATGATGCAATGCGGGATGTTTGTCGCAGCCGAGGCCTTTGCCGCCGAGCTTTGTACCGGTCTGTTCACCCATTACAGGAGGGAGGAAGACGCAACGATGAAAAGCGGGAAGCTCGACGAGGAGATCAAGAGGATGAGCGAAATCGCCGACGCCGTCACGCCGAACGCGCTGCTGCTCCTCAACGAATCGTTTGCCTCGACGAACGAGCGCGAGGGGTCGGAGATCGCGCGACAGGTGGTCTGCGCCCTGCTGGAAAAGCGCATCAAGATCTTCTTCGTGACGCATTTGTATGAGTTCGCGCACGGCTTCTTCGACAGGAAGATAAAGGACGCCATCTTCCTGCGCGCCGAAAGACGGGCCGACGGGACGCGAACCTTCAGGCTCGTCGAGGGCGAGCCGCTGGAGACGAGTTATGGCGAAGACTTGTACCGGGAAGTATTCCCGGCCGAAACAGAGAAACTGAGCGAGGGATAACCTTCCGCGCAAATGTGAAGGTATTGCCAAAAACCATGAGCGGGACACATGTGCACGCCATTGCAATAACACTTACTCACCTTGATGAGGTGATCTCGAATCTGGAGCTGTGGGCGAGGGGCCGAGAGGTCCATTCCGTGCTCTACCATGAGCGCAACAGCCTCTCTGGAGAGCAGCGGGCGCTCATTCTGGATGAGATCGCGGAAATCCGCCGGATTCTGGAAGAAACGCGAAGGCGCTTTAGCTTGCCCGCGAGGGTCAACGAGATAACAGGCGAATTTCGCGGGCAGTGCTCCGTTCTGTGGGTCAACCTCGTGGAGCTTGACGGGAAGTACCTGAAGAGATACGGCGAACCGCCCGCCGATCTCGTGGCCTATATCGAGCCAATATCCAAGGAACTGATTCACCGGGTCTTCCGCATTGGTGATATCGCAAATGGCGAGTTGCCGACGGCGGCGGGAGACCCGGAGGACCGCCGGGAAGATCGCCGAGAGTAGCCATGTCCAGGAGAATTGTTGACACCCCCGGCCGGAACGAAAAACGCGAAGATGCATTGCGTCCCAACTCTTACCTGGGTTATGGCCGCGACCACTTGGCGCTCCACCTGATGCATCGCGGGGCGCTTGGGATTGCCGAGTCCCAGTTTCGCCGGGCGGTTTGGCTGAACCCTTACGAACCGGTGTTCAAGGCGCACTTGGCCGAGTGTCTCTATCGCCGGCGCGACTATGCCGAGGCCCGGAATTGGGCCGCAAAGGCCCTGGATCAAGACCCAGACAACGCCGATTGCCGCGGACTGCTGAGCATGATCGAGCAGCGCTTGGCATCGGACTCGTCCGGGTCGGCACAAGAGGAGAAGGGATAATATGAAGACCGGAACTGAACATTCCGAGAACGACCGGCCGGCGCCCGGCCGATGGCTAAACCGAAACGTGTTTGCTTTTGGCCTGACCAGTTTCCTGAGCGATTTCTGCCACGAGATGGCCACGGCCGTCCTGCCGCAGTTCATGCAGGCTATCGGTGCGTCCGTGGCGGCGTTGGGCTTTGTCGAGGGCGTCGCGGATGCGACTTCCAGCTTCGTCAAGCTCGGCGCGGGGTTTCACAGCGACCGCATCGGCCGGCGCAAGGGCTGGTCCGTCGTTGGCTATGCCTTGACGGCGATTGGCATAGCCCTCATCACCTTCGCCTTCGCCTGGCCGCTGATCCTGCTTGCTAGGGTAGTGGGCTGGTTGGGCCGGGGCATCCGCGGCCCGTTGCGCGACGCCATGCTGGCCGATTCGGTTGAACCGCAGGACCGCGGCAAGGCATTCGGCTTCCATCGGGCCGGTGACACGGCCGGGGCGGTCGCGGGGCCTCTGGCGGCCTTTGCGTTGCTGAGCCTGGCCGCGGCACACCCGGCCATCGCCAACGCAGTCATCGGGTGGATACCGGGGCTGTCCGGCACGAAGGGCTGGCCATTTCGCGTCATCTTCCTCTTGACCCTGGTTCCGGGTTTGCTGTCAGTGGCGACGATGGCCTTCATGGTCCGGGAAAAGCGACGCGCGCCGAACCATGAAATGCGGTTCTGGGGCACGATCCGATCCATGCCCAGAGCCTACCGCTCCTTTCTGCTCGCCGTGGGCCTGTTCGGCATCGCGGATTTCGCGCCGACGCTGATGATCCTGCGGGCCACGACTGTCCTGGAACCGAGGCTGGGGCTGCTGCAAGCCGCCAAGATGGCCGCGCTGCTCTATACGCTCCGCAACTTCGTTTACGCCCTGGCCTCCTTCCCGATCGGCGCCCTCAGCGACCGCTTCTCCAGGACGCGCTACCTGGCGGTGGGGTACGGCGTGGCGGTGGTGACGTTCCTTGGCTTCGCCTTCGTCGTGCCGGCCGTCTGGTGGTTCGCGATCTTCTTCGCGCTGGCCGGCGTCTTCATCGCCTGGGAAGACACGATGGAAGGCGTGGCCGTCCGCGATTACGTCCAGACGGAGATCGCGGGCACGGCCTACGGTCTGCTGGGCGTGGTCAACGGCATTGGCGATTTCGTCTCCAGCCTAATGGTCGGCTTCCTGTGGGCCGCCGTCGGCCCGGTGGCGGGCTTCATCTACGCCGCTGCGGTCGGCTCGGCGGGGACCGTGCTTATGGCCCTGACCCGCCCTCGGGCCGAGGGGACCGGCTTGGGCACGAACGGGGGGAGGGAGCCATGACTGAGCAAAGCCCGCTTGTGACGCCGACCGGATCGGCCCAGGCGAACACGGGCGAGACGGCTGCGAACTTGGAGAAGCTGAAGTCCTACACGAGAGTCAAGCTGGCGATAGCCGCCCAAGTCCGCCAACTCGGCGAGATCCTGCGGAAGCGCAACAGCGAGCCGCGCGCCACCCAGTGCCAGGAACTGATGGTCAAGCTGGCCGAGGACCGCTTCACCCTGGCCGTGCTGGGCCAGTTCAAACGGGGCAAGAGTTCGCTGATGAACGCGATCATCGGCCGGAACCTCCTGCCTACCGGCGTGCTCCCGCTGACTTCGGTCATCACCGTGCTGCGGTACGGCCCACGGGAGCGCCTGGTGGTCCGGCGGGCCGGTTGGGCGCTCGCCGATGACGTGCCCGTCCAGCAGTTGGCCGACTACGTAACCGAAAAGGGCAACCCCGGCAACACTAAGAAAATCGAGAACGCCTACGTGGAACTCCCGCTGCTGTTCCTGCGGCGCGGACTGGAGTTCGTGGATACGCCCGGGGTTGGGTCGTCCATCGAGGCCAACACCGCCACCGCCTACGGTTTCTTGCCCCGATGCGACGCGGCGCTGTTTGTAACCAGCGTCGAGACGCCGCTCACGGTGGTCGAAATAGACTTCTTGCGGACAATCCGCCAGCACGTCCGGAAGATATTCTTTGTGGCTAACAAAACCGACTTGTTGAACGAGACCGATCTTCAACAGATGCTGGAGTTCACCGCCGCAACGCTCCGCGCCCACATGGGCGGCGCAACAATTCGCGTATTCCCGGTCTCGTCCCGCTTCGCGTTGCGGGCTAAGCTCGACGGTGCCGGCCGTGAAGGCTACGCCTGCGGCGGATTGGGAGACTTGGAAACCGAGTTGGTGGACTTTCTGGCCAATGAGAAGTCCGCGACCTTTCTCACCGGCGTGGTGGAAAAGACCCTCCGAATTCTAGACGAGGAACACCGTTTCCTTGACGAGCGGACGGCGGGAGCGCTACGGGCTATCCCCGCCGAGCCCTCCGCGGAGCCGTCGGAGTGGACGGACCCGGCGCGATGCGCGGCGGCCCTGACCGAAATCCGCAGTGCGCTGACTACCCTGCGGGAAGAGATCGCCGGGCGGGAGCCATCGGCTCCCCAACCAATGGAACCGCGCCCGCGCGCTCAAGACAACATAGCCCGCGCTGTCATCGCCGAGGACAACGAAAAAGCGGCCCAACCGGATATCGCCCGCGGATTGCAAACGCGGGGTTGCCCCGTCTGCCGGCACATGGCGCGGGCGGCCTTAGCGTTCTTCTCCCGCTGGCAGTATGAACTCGCGTCTGATATCCAAGCTCAGGCCGCCTTCGCGGAGGAGATGGGGTTTTGCCCTTTGCATACTTGGCAGTTGGCGGCGCTCTCCTCGCCGCACGGAAGTTCGCTTGGCTATCCGAAATTGGCTGAACGCATCGCGAACGAACTGGCGGGTCTGGCCGCCACGCCGGAGAACGCGGCAAAGCCGTTGCTGGCTCTCGTACGCGGCCCCGGAACCTGCCGTGTGTGCCGTCTTTTGCGGCGCGAAGAGAACACATATGTTCGTAGGTTGGCGGTCTTCCTTCAAGACAACGCTGGACGGCAGGCTTACGCTTCTTCGCAGGGCGTTTGCTTGCGGCACCTGGCTCTTCTTCTCGGCGACAGCGGAGCGAACGCGGACCTTGCCCGGTTCCTGTTGACGGCGGCGGCCCACCGATTCGAAGAAATGGCCGAGGACATGCAAGGCTTCGCCCTCAAGCACGATGCCATCCGGCGGGGGCTCCAGAACACCGACGAGGAGGATGCCTGGCGGCGGACATTGGTGAACCTGGTCGGAGAGGCGGCCGTGTGCGTTCCCTGGAACCCCGACGTGGAGATATGAAGGGGTGGAAGGACCGAGGTGAAAAGAGAGACACTGCCGGGGACGGGACGGGAGGACGGGCATTTCCAGGAATTTCCCGCTTGCTTTTTGCTGCTCGCTTTGTTAGATTGGAAACCAATTGTGGGGATGGAGTCCCCCTGATAACCGTCCGGCCGGCCTGATGACTCCTACCGCGCAGGCAGCTGCGGCGGTGGAGTCGTTACGGTGCGACGAAGACCCGCTGCAAAGCGGGTTTTTTTGTGCCTGCGCCATGGCCCGGCGGATTCCACAAAAGGAGGATTCCATCATGGAACAGATTTACACCATCGCTTGCCTGTGGCTCGGATTAGCCGTTCTTTCAGCCGTCGTCGCCTATCACCTGCGCGTATCCATCGCCCTGGTCGAAATCTGCGTGGGCGTTGTCACCGCCGCCGTGGCCGCGCTCCTTGGCAAGACGGGCGATTTGGGTTCCAATCAGGAATGGCTGCGTTTTCTGGCGTCGTCCGGGGCGATCTTGCTGACTTTTCTGGCCGGTGCTGAACTCGAACCCTATGTGATTCAAAAGAAGTGGAAAGAGGTAACGGTCATTGGTCTGATTGGTTTCTTCGCGCCGTTTCTGGGCTGCGCCGCAATCGCGCGCTATCTGTTGGGCTGGGAACTCCGAGCCAGTTTGCTGTGCGGCGTGGCGCTTTCCACCACCTCCATGGCGGTTGTTTACGCCGTCATGCTGGAAACCGGCTTCAACAAAACCGACTACGGCAAGGGCATCCTGGGCGCTTGCTTCGTCAATGATCTTGGGACGGTCATCGCCCTCGGCCTGTTGTTTGCGCCGTTCACGCGCCGAACGCTCATCTTCGTCGCCACGTGTGTTGTTGCGCTGGCGCTCCTGCCGCGCATCACGCGCTGGCTGACCCGCGTCTATGCCCATCGCACGGCTGCGATCAGGACCAAATGGGTTCTCCTGGTCCTTTTCGGCTTGGGCGCCCTGGCGCTCTGGTCGGGCAGCGAGGCGGTGCTTCCCGCCTACATCGCGGGGATGGTTCTCGCCGAATTCTCCAGCAAAGACGCCTTTTGGAACCGGCGGCTGCGGACCTTGGCCGTTGGGTTCCTCACCCCGTTCTACTTCCTCCGCGCCGGAACGTTCGTTTCGTTGCCCGCGCTCGCTTCCGCCCCGATCGTGTTTCTGGTGTTGGTGGGGGCCAAGGTCTCGTCGAAAATCTTCGGTCTATATCCCGTCACCGGGTTGTTCCGGCGCAGACGCGACGAGCGATGGTACTACACCTTGATGATGTCCACCGGGCTGACCTTCGGCACGATTTCCGCCTTATATGGCCTCTCGCATGGCATAGTGACTCAGGACCAATACTCCTTCCTTGTGGCGGTCGTCATCGCAAGCGCCGTTGTCCCCACCCTCATTGCCGGGATAGCCTTTATGCCTCGACATCTTCTGCCCGAGCCAGCCAAGCAAGAGCAAGTAGAACCGCCAGACAAGGGCGCAGGCAAGAAGGGGTGAGAGAACACGGATGGAAACGGCCTGGGAGAAGGGGGGTGAAAACCCTCAAGGCCGTCTCTCCGTCTATTTCTGAAAGTTCACGATCGCCGAGAAATCCGCCGCCTTCAGCGAAGCGCCGCCCACCAGCGCGCCGTCAATATCCCTCTGAGCCATCAGCTCCTTGACGTTGTCCGGCTTCACGCTCCCGCCGTACTGGATACGGACCGCCTGAGCCACCGTCTCCCCATAGAGGCTGGTCAACAGATTGCGGATCATGGCATGGACCTCCTGCGCCTGAGCCGGAGTGGCCACCTTGCCCGTCCCGATCGCCCAGACCGGCTCGTAGGCGATGACGCTGGCCGTGACCTTGTCCGCGGGCAGACCGGCCAGGCACCCCCGCAGCTGGGTCTCCACCACCTGGGTCGTCCTGCCGGCTTCGCGTTCCGCCAGCATCTCGCCGCAGCAGATGATCGGCGTTAAGCCGTGTTTATACAACGCTTGGGCTTTCTTGTTGATCTTCTCATCCGTCTCGCCGAAGAACTGCCGCCGCTCCGAGTGCCCGATGATGCAGTACTTCACTCCCGCCGCCTTGAGCATGGGCGGCGACACCTCGCCGGTGAAAGCGCCGGAGTCCTCCCAATGGCAGTTCTGGGCGGCCACGGCGATGTTCGTGCCCTGGACTGCCCCCACCACCGCCGCGATGGACATGAACGGCGGACCCACCACCACGTCCACCGTCGCGTTGTCACGAACCAACGGAATCAGGGCTTTCACCAAATCCACCGATTCCTTTTGATCCTTGAACATCTTCCAGTTTCCGGCGAGGATATATCTTCTCATAATGTTGTCCTTTCAAGACTTAGAGTTCCGAGGCCCCCGGCCTGTGGATCGCGGATGCCCCTGGCGCCGCCCCGTTCCCCGTGCCCGCGCGCAACTCGGCGGACACCTCCCGGACGTATACCGTGTTTGGCGCTGGTTTTCAAGCGAATTCCAGGCTTGAGGCGATTCTGGGGAAAAGTCCGTTGCGCTATTCTATCCCGCGCCGCGCCGCAAGATCGTCCGCCTCCACCGGACCTTTAGACCCGGCGGGATAAAGGATCGGCTTGACGGCGCGCTCGGCGATTGCGTGCAGCACCGGCGTGAAGATGTCCCAGGAGGCCTGGAGCTCCGCCGCCCCGATGAAAAGGCTTTTGTCGTCCTGGATCACATCCAGCAGGAGCGACTCGTAAGCCTCTGGAACCACCTCCGAGAAAGCCTTCTGATACTGAAGGCGCAAGTCCCGCTCCACCAGGACCATCTCCTGCCCCGGCACTTTGTTCAGGATGCGGAGGTAGATCGCCTCGTCGGGCTGAACCCGGATCAGGAGCTCGTTCGGCGGCAACGGGCCGGGATGGCCGGAGAAGATGTTCCGTTCGACCGGGCGGAAACGGACACGGATCTCCGTGGCGCGGGTCTCGAGGGCCTTGCCCGCCCGCAGAAGGAACGGCACGCCCCGCCAGCGCTCGTTCTCGATCCTGAGAACCGCCGCCGCAAAGGTGGGAGTCAGCGAATCCTTGGGAACGCCGGGTTCGTCCAGGTAGCCCGGCAATTGCGTTCCTTCCCGGCTCGATCCGTGGTATTGGCCCAAGACCAGGTCCTCCACGCGGGCCGGCGGGATGCTGCGCAGGAGGCGAACCTTTTCGCCGCGGATCTCGCGGGCGCGGAACGCCGCCGGTCTGTCCATCGCCAGCAGCGCCACGATCTGAAGCAGATGGTTCTGCATCACGTCGCGGATGATGCCATATTGGTTGAAATACCCCCCGCGATCGCCGATCCCGAAGTCCTCCTTGAAGGAAATCTCGACGCTCCGGATATGCTCGCGGTTCCACACCGGCTCAAACACCCGGTTGGCGAAGCGCAGCACCATCAGGTTCTGGATCACCTCTTTGCCCAGAAAATGGTCTATGCGGTACGTCTGCTTCTCGCTGAAAACCAGCCGCATTTGCTCGACAAGGGTGTCGGACGAGGCCCGGTCGTGTCCGAAGGGCTTCTCGATGACGGCGCGCGACCAGCCCTCGCCCCATTCACCGCAGTCCACCAGCCCCGCGTCGCCAAGGGCCTTGGCCAGGTCCAGAAAAAGGAACGGCGGGATCGCCATGTAGAAAAGACGGTTGGCAGGCCCGCTACCCTCTCGCATCCGCATCAACCGGTAGAGTTCCACAAAGGAGTCGGGGGAATCGTAGGGACCGCAGTGATAGAAACACTTCGAGAGAAAATCCTCCATCTTCTCTTCGCAGGACTCCTTGGGTACGTAGCGGCAGGTGAGATGCTCCATGAGTTTGGCGCGAAACTCCCAGTCGAGGTAGCGAGACCGCGCCAAGCCATAGAAATGCGTGTTCTCCGGAAGCAGCCCCTGGCTGTAGAGCGAAAAGAGCGCGGGGAAAACCTTCTTGCGCGCCAAGTCCCCCGACGCGCCCACGACCACCACGCTCAGGGGCCTTGCGGAGCTGGAGTCCGCAGGCTCCCGGGCCGCAGCCGGTGCATCCCCTGTGGTGATAGGCTCTTCCTCCATTGCCGTCCCCCCTGAGTGGAGCTCGGACTTCCGCCTCTTCTGGATAGTATAACCCGGGAGACCTCTGATCACAAAGACTATCGGCCACAACCCGGCGCCGGTGAATACCGAACCAGGAGGATCTTGCGGAACAGCAAACTCCCTCAACATTCTGCCCGTGTTCGTCCGTGCTTGTCCGTGTCCGTCCATCCCACGCTCTGAGAGAACTGGCCGAGGACCCCACATCGCAAGACCTTCCCGACCCCGGCAGTGAACCCGCCGAACCGCTTGACTCCTCGGGCAACTTGTGATTGTATGGCTCATGCCATCCCCGCCGAGGGCGCCCGACTCTTGAAAGGAGAATGATCATGATACTCTGTGTTCACCGTAAGAGGGCTTTTACCCTGATCGAACTCCTTATCGTGGTCGCCATCATCGCCATCCTGGCGGCCATCGCCGTGCCGAACTTCCTCGAGGCCCAGATGCGGTCGAAAGTCTCGCGGGTCAAAGCGGACATGCGCAGCTTCGCCACCGCTCTCGAGGCCTACTGCGTGGACTACAACGCGTTCCCCATGCCGCACACGCTGTGGCCTTACGGCCAGTGGTTCGGCTTCATGCAGTACCTCACCGTCCTCTCCACCCCCGTGGCCTACATGACCAGCACCACGATCCTGGACCCCTTCTACCCAAAGGAGTACCTGAATCCCGACGACCCCAGCTGGCGTCCGACTTTCCGCTACTTCGACTACCAGGGCCTGCCGGGCAGCTGGAGCGCGGGATGCCATCCCGGTTTCGTCCGCAAGGGGGCTATCATGAACAGCTTCGGGCCCAACATGCGCGGGGACGCGCTCGAACACTTCCCCTATTTCACCGAGTACCCCAGCAACATCTGGCAAGGCGCTTCCGAACCCTGGATTCAAAGCTGGGGCAGCCATTGGGACTGCTTGTACGATGCGACGAATGGCACGAAGTCCAGCGGGGACATCGGCCGCTCGGTCGGTGAACTGAGAGGCGGCTCGATCATGGGGCAATAAGACGGTTTTCCGCGAGTTCCTTCCGGATTCAGGACGCGCGGGACAGCTGAGGCGGGCAAAAAGCCAGACCTTCCATAAACGGCCCGGTATTCATCAAGAAACCCAAATCCACTTCATTCCACAAGGAGAAAAATCATGCCCAGAAGATCGCTGACACTTGGTCTCGCCATCACCGGAATCATCCTGCTCGCCGCAACCGGGTGCTCCACCCTCGTCGAGCGGAAATCGCCGCTGCCCCGGGTCGAAACGACCGCCCTGGCCCTCGTGCCCGTCTCGCGCGAAAGCGAGCCGTGGTGGGTGGATCGCCACGCCCAATGCAAAGCCGCCGCGGAAAAGGGCGGCGTGGACGTGTTGTTCATCGGCGATTCCATCACCCAGGGCTGGGAAGAAGACGGCGCCGCCATCTGGAAAAACGAGATCGCCCCGCTCAGGGCGGCCAACTTCGGATTCAGCGGCGACCGCACCGAGCACGTCCTCTGGCGCCTCGACAACGGCGAACTGCCCCAGGCGCTCCAGCCCAAGGCCGCCGTCATTATGATCGGCACCAACAACACCGGCCACAACATGGAAAAGCCGGAGGCCATTGCCGCGGGCATCGGCGCCATCGTGGACAGGCTGCACAAGCACAATCCCAAGACCCGGATTCTGCTCCTGGGCATCTTCCCGCGCGGCGCCAAGCCCAACGACAAGATGCGCCTCAACAACGATGCCGTGAACGCGCTTCTCGCCAAACTGGAAGGCTACAAGCGAGTGCACTACCTCGACATCGGCCCGAAATACCTTCAGGCCGACGGCACGCTGCCCCAGGAGATCATGCCCGACCTCCTGCACCCGTCGCTCAAGGGCTACCAGATCTGGGCCGACAACGTCGTGCCGGAGATCGAAAAGATTCTCCGCAAGTGAATCCCATCGAGCGCGCGTGGAAACTTCTGCGTCGCCTACGTACCCGCAACCAGCACTTTGAAACATTGGGACCTGATCTCTGCCGTGTCGGCTCAGTTGTCCATCCGGTACTCACCCAACCCCACACGGGCGAGATCATGCTGCATTACTTAAGACGCCATGTACAGTTGGATAGCTTTAGCTGTGGCACCCGATTGAGATACAAGTTGTGTGTCACCTGATTGTGACGCTCTCTGTTAGTTCAGCGGCACCTTGACAATTGTCAGAGAGTGGGCTGGCAGATAGACCACACCCTTTGTAAATGTCAGCTTCGTTTTTTCCGGCACAACCCGATTTGGGTTCTCAATGTCATTATAGGAATCGGGTGAATCGCCTGCCAGGACCTTCGCCTCGTAATTGCCTTCAAGCAGCATGTCTTTCACCTTGACGGTGCAGGCCACCGCTTTCTCCGGGTGACGGTTCACCAACGATATCGCCCAGTTCTTGCCCGACTCATTCACGGTGGCGATGGCATCCACCACAGAAACGGATTTACTGCCGTGTGTGAGCTTGTCCGCTTGGATGTCCAGCTTGCCGACCCGGTGTTCCAGCTCGTTGGCATACATCGCCATGGTATGGAAATGCGTGCGCTTGACGATCCCCTTGGGATGAACGTAGAGCGGCCCCCGCGTATTCACGATCGGGGCGATATTGGCCATGCCTACGTCCTCCGCGTGACGAAGGCATGCATTGAGGAATGAAGCGGAAAACAGCGCGTCTGCCATGGTGTATTGTGAAGCAATCAGGTTCTTCTCACGCGCCGCAATCAACTTTATGACCTCGGGATCGCCATAGTCCTGGACCTCTTTGCGCGGGAAACCCGGATGATGCCAGCCACGAAGATTCCATTCGTCGAAAGCGATTTTGATCCGGCCGCGGTACCCGGATTCCTCAAGAACGCCGATGTAGTTGGCAATGAGCTGCTCCGGGGATTCCGATTCCATGATGCAGGTCATGTAATCGGGCGTGTCATTCCTTTGCCATAGAGGCAGCCAGTAGCTATGGATCGAAATGTAGTCAAGGTATTGTCCAGCCTTTTTCAGCAGTGGCAGAGTCCACTCTCTGGTGGGTAAGGCCGCCGCTGTCAGTTGGATATGGGGATCCGCAGCCTTCATCTCCTTTGCTGCTTCAAGGACCAGCGGCGCCCACTGCTCGATGGGCTTGTAGCCAATCTCATGGGCGCCCCAGTTTTCGTTCCCGATGCTCCAGATGTTGACGTTCCGTGGCTTGTCGTACCCGTTGTCCTTGCGCATTTGCGCGTATTTGCCCTTGCTGGCGTTGCAGTATTCGACCCAGTTTCTCATTTCCTCGACGGTGCCGCTGCCGGCGTTGTTGCAGATATAGGGCTGCCATCCAATCAGCCGGCAGAGTTCGACGAACTCATCCGTGCCGAAGGTGTTTGGCTCGACCACGCCCCAGGCCATGTCATCAGTCGGTCGGCGTTTCTTTCCGACACCGGTTTCCCAGTGATAGCCGCTGGCATAACATCCGCCCGGCCAACGGACAATGGGGATTCTTAACTCCTTCAACGCTGCGACGACATCCCTGCGGAATCCGTTTTTGTCCGCGAGCGGCGAGCCGGGATCGAACACTCCACCGTACACCTGGGTGTGAAAGTGCTCGAGGAAGCCGCCGAAGATCATCGGGTTGTAGATCACGGATGGACTGTCCGTATCAATTGTCACGATTGCCTGAGGCTTCACCGGCGGGTCCTCCTCCTGCGCAATAGACGGCCATGGCACGCCGATTGACAAAGCAAGCATAACGAAAGTGCCAAGAGAGATTCTCGCATTCGACTCATTCTTTTTCATGGCTAATCCAGTTCAGGGGACACCACACTCAGTTCAGGGGACACCACACTAAATTCCATATAAGTTCCAAGAATTCAGAGATGAGTATGGTGTCCCCGGAATTCTTGGTCTGACCTCTTTCTTTGCGTCGTCCGGAGTTGACTCCCTGACCTATCGCCTGAATGGGTACCACGGATTACGGAATGTGTCAAGGGCTTTGCCCGTCCTTTTGCCCGTCCAGAGTCATACCGGAGGCTATGGCCTTGACCGCGACATCCATGCGTTTCGCGCCGCCGGCAAAGGGCGCATCTTGACTCCGCTACCAAACCGTCGGGACGGACAAAGTAGGGCGGGCGTCTCGCCTGCCAATCAATCCCTGGCCCGCGGGTTTGGGGAGCATAGAGTTGGCCTCGCGAACGTGGCGTCTGAAAGCGGCAGGCGAGACGCCCGCCCTACTTTATTGGCCGCACACATTGGCAGAACCGTCACGAGGCGTCCGTAGCGGAGTCAAGATGCGCCCTTCACGCGGCAGGCCCCTCGTTTTCTGTTGTTGAAAGCCCTTATTCTGGGATATTCTTGCGCTTGAGCGGAGCGAATTCTGCGTCATCTTCTCAAGGAAAGGACTTCAACCATGAGCCGCGCATACCGTGTATCTCTTCTTGTTTTCTGTCTCGCCTTGCTCCTGGCAACATCCGCGGGCGCGCAGGTGAAAAAGTCGCAATACAAGGGGTGGTCGTCCCTGGCGCTGGACAACGGTATCATCGAGATCCAGGTGGTCCCCGAGATAGGGGGTCGCGTCATACAGCTGCGCCTGGGAGATTTCGAGTACTTGTGGGTCAATGAGGATCTTGCCGGTAAATCGCCTACCCCGACCAGGCTGGCGCCCGACGGAGGGTGGCTCAACTACGGCGGAGACAAGATCTGGCCGGCGCCGCAGGGATGGGACAGCGAAGAGATGTGGCCCGGGCCGCCCGACGCGGTTCTGGATGGCGGGCCCTACGCCGCCAAGATCGTGGGCGCCCCGGGCAAGGAAGACGCCGTGCAGCTGGTCAGCGAGAAAGACAAGCGCAGCGGCATCCAGTTCTCCCGCGTGATCCGAGTCCACAAGGACGCCGCCCGCGTGAGTTTTGACATGACCATGACAAACACCGACACCAAGCCGAGGCGTTGGGGCATCTGGCAGGTGACCCAGCTCAACGCGGCGAACCGCCAGGGGGAAGGCTACAACAAGGAAATGCGGTGCTATTCGCCCATCAATCCCAAGAGCGTGTTTCGCAAGGGCTACGCCGAGATGTTCGGGCTGGCCAATAATCCGTCCTTCTCGGCGGACGCAAAGACGAAGATGGCGGTTGCCCACTACCAGCGCCTGGTGGGCAAGATGGGCGTGGACAACGCCGCCGGCTGGATAGCTGCCGTGGATGGGACGAGCGGCTATGTATTCGTGGAACGCTTCCGGACCTTCCCCGGGAAGAAATACCCGGATGACACGTCGGTCACTTTCTGGATGAGCGGTGTGGGACAGTATGTGGCCGGCACGAAGATCGTGGACAGCAAGGACGACCCGAAGGAAACGCCCTACCTTGTCGAAAGCGAAGTGGTCAGCCCCTATGCGGAGTTGAAGCCGGGCGAGAGCTACTCCTTCCACAACGAATGGATGGTGGCGCGCATCGGCGGCAATTTCCCCGTGCTGGATTGCACCCCGGCGGGGGTGGTGTGCGAGCCCCTTGTGGCCAAGGTCTCCGGCGGCAAAGTCGCGTTCAGCGGGCGTTTCGGTTTCTTCCAGCCTGGCAGGGTCTCGCTGGTCCTCGCGGACGCCAAAGGGGCGGAATGCGGAAGGATCCTGGTGGAGGGGAGGGTTTCTCCCGAGGAACCACTTGTCCTGAAGGTGGAGGAACCTCTTCCGGCGGGAGCGGCATCGGTCCGCCTGATGGTGGAGAGCGCGGCGCTCGGCAAAACAGCCGTTGCGTTGGCGAAGGCTTCCATCGCGAAGTAGCCGCTGCGCGCGAGACACCCGCCTGCGCCAAGTGTGGGTTCTCCATGACGGGGCTGGCGAGGCTTTGCGGAAGGCGCGATGCGGCAAAAATCCATGTATGGCAACTCTTTGTTGTGCGTTGTTGCGCATTATTCTGCCGGACGTGTAACTGGGAAAATGGGAGATCACGCCGGCATATAGGGGATAGACGCGCATGTTTCGGACCCAAGGGGTCTTCATCCGGAATTCGGTGAAAGGAATGAAATGCAAATGCACATGAAGTGGAGAATCGCAATTGTTGGAGGCCTAACGCTCGGGTTAGGGCTGCTGCGCGGTCTGGCCGCCCAGGCGGCGGAAGGGTGGAAACTGGACAATGGGGTCCTCTCGGCCTCATTTGACCGCAAGGGCTTGGTGAAACTGACCGACGCCGCTTTGAAACAGGACCTGAATTTCACCGCCGATCATGCCGTGGTCCAGCTGGACGGGGCGAAGTTGGATACGGCGGGCGTCGAGCCGCGGGACGTGCGGCGGAGAGGCGAGAGCCTGACATATTCTTACGAGATCAACGGCCGCAAGCTCTGGGTTGTCTACGAACTCAAGCCCGCCTGGCGCTTCTTGTCCAAGCAGGTGCGGATGGAGTTTCCGTCCGGTTTCGCGGGCAGGATTGACTCGGTGGAAGTCCTGCAAGGAGTGTTATCGAACAAGGTGGAGAAGGTGGAACCGATCCGGGGCGGCAGATATGGGGTGTTTCTGCGCCTGGCGCCGCCGTCAACGGATGGTCCGCGGATGGGGTTTTTCGCCGTAGTGCAGAACCCGTTCATGAAATGGATCCAGCCCGGGCAGGAAGCTGCCGCGCCTCCCCCTCAGGAGAGAAGGCGGCGCGCGTCCCCGCCCCCGCCACCGCCCCCCCTGGTTCGGACCGACGCCGGTATGCCGCTCCAAATCGCGTATACCCCGGAGATGGAATGGAAGGCCGAATACGGGCCGTTCGAGTCGGACCGCGCGTGCATCGGCCCCTATGCCCTGAGCGGCGTGGAATTCCCGATAATGGCCGCCCGCGAATGGGAATACAACCAGGACCCCGAAAAGGCGC
>Ga0315282_10005349_pt1 | contig 21951 bp, 18 predicted proteins | sample YL17G07_20_MG_FD_203693 | JGI IMG/M metagenome (GOLD analysis project Ga0315282, IMG submission 203693) | Sediment microbial communities from Yellowstone Lake, YNP, Wyoming, USA - YL17G07_20 | ecosystem: Environmental > Aquatic > Freshwater > Lake > Sediment | place: USA: Wyoming | collected... | reverse complement strand
CGTCCCCAAATGGAATCACTCCAGCTTCCATGGCCACTCCTATAGCAGCACCTGTTTCAATCGCATCCACACCTACCTCGTTGCAGAGGTGGTTCAATTCAGCAATATCATCCAGGTTCCCAATGCTACAGTTTGGTCCAAGAAGTGCGATATTCTCATATTGGATGGACGCCACAGTCTTCTTCCCCGAAGGGTCTGGAAAGACATTGGAACATGAAATGACGCAACCTCTCAAACAGGGTGTTCCTGAGCGACCTTCTCCTCCTCGGGCTGCAATCACCTCTGCAACCCGCTCTCCAGCGATCTCTTCTGCTTTCTCAAACCTGCCTGCACTGAAGTTCCTCGTAGGGAGAAGGCCGAGCTCATTGGCGACCATGAGGATCGCAGGGGTTCCGAGCTTATGCCTGTTTTCCGTCTTGGGATCCTCCAGGATGGCTTGAGCAAGGGTCTTGCTTGCTTCACGAAGAAGGGCTTCATCAAACACCTGGGGCGACACAGCATCTGAATCATCCACCACAATCGCTTTGATTCCCTTTGACCCCATCACTGCTCCGAGACCTCCCCGGGCAGCATACCGAATCTGGACATCATTCGCATCAGACACGGCAACGCCAGCGCCTGCCATTTTCATCTCCCCCGCAGGCCCGATGCAGATGATCCCCACCTCGCGGCCGAACTTTTTCCGGAGGAGGCGAATGGTCTCTGAAACGAACATCCCTCTTAATTCAGGAAATTCTGACAGGCGAAGCTCATTCGAAGTGATGGTTAACACCCTTGGCGCCGGTTTTTCAGGGAGGTCCTCCAGCACAACAGCCTTGATCCCGAGCCGGGCAATCTTCTTCCCAGCCTCTCCTCCGACATCACTTTCCTTAACGCCATGTGTGAGTGGGCTCTTGCCTCCCACTGAAAACTTTCCAGTCGTGGTAACCAGGGTATCCCCGAGAAGACCCGGCGCAATGATGAACTTATTGAAACGTCCGAGAGAATCGGCCGTGGGAGGGACTTCCCTCAGTAAGAATTTAGAGATCAGGAGTCTTCCTCCCCACCGCATCTCTTCCTGCGATGCCTTTACCTTAGTGATCTTTCCAGTTCTCGTGTTTACTCGGATAATCCATTCCATGTTCAGCTTACCTCTAAGTTAACCGGAGTGGACTTTTAACTTTCTCCAAAAGTATATTCAAATTCTTGGCCAGTCCATCACTTACTTCAATTCCTTCTTTTAAGCTCCGTTTCTCTTTTTCGAATTTTCTCTCTCCTGGGATATGGATCCGGGAGACACCTTTTGCCTTTTTTGAACCTTTGATCGATGCAAGGTAGGCTTGGATCAATTCATTAAACTGCTTAAGCGACATAAACCTTTCGATATCGATAGCGAGTGAGAACACACCTACTCCAGTGGGTCCCACAAGTTGATGGAATGTCTTGATGCCTTGTCCGTATTTGGAACCAGAAAGCAATCCGGCCAGGATATCGACCATTAAAGCCAGGCCATAACCTTTGGGTCCTCCAATTGGTACAAGGGTGCCTTTCATGGCAGCCGTGGGGTCTGTGGTTTCAGCCCCTGTTTCATCGTAAGCCCATCCTAAGGGTATGGGTTCCTTCTTCCGCTCAGCAAGTCGAATCTTTCCCCGGGCGACGAAACTGGAGGACATATCCAAGGCCACAGGGCCTTCTGTCCCCCCCGGAGCAGCGAACGAGATCGGATTCGTCCCGAAAAAGGCTTCTGTACCTCCCCATGGAGACATGGCCGCAGCCGCATTGCCCATGACGACTCCAACCATCCCCTCTTGTGCTGCCATGAGGGTATAGTAAATCAGGGAGCCAATGTTATTGGTGTTTCGAACCAAGGTGCATCCCACGCCGAATTTTTTTGCCTTTTGAATGTTCGTCTCCATGGCTCGATGGACGGCGAACTGGCCCAGCCCGTTCGCACCATCGAGGAGCGTAGTGGTCTCTCCTTCTTTTATCACCTTAAGATTCGTCGGAATTTGAATCATGCCTGCGGCAACGCGGTCTGGCAGAAGGGTGAGCAAATGAACACCGTGCGTGTCGGTACCCCGCATGTCGGCCTGGACCAAAATCTCTGCGACCAAGGCCGCCTCTTCATCAGTTGCCTTCAATCCTTTTAGGATATCAATGGCAACTTCCTTCAATCGGTTCTTTTGTACCTTCATCAAATCAATCCTCCTTCAATCCCAAGAATTCAAAGTTCTTGCCCAGTTTGTTGAACTCCACGCTGGAGACTCCAGCCGCAAGCTGCACCGATTTCTTCTTCTCCGCTTCTACCCTCTCTATCGATTTTTCCAAAACGGCTTTGCATTCGTTCCGATCAACCACGACCATGCCATCACCATCGCCAAGGATCAGATCTCCGGGATTGACCATTACGCCTCCAAAGAGAGTTGGGTGATTGACCAGACCCAGTCCTGTTTTCGCTGTGCCAAAAATGCAAAATCCACGACAGAACACAGGCCACCCCATTTTGATGATCTCTTCGGAATCTCGTATGCAACCGTCGATAGCCAATCCCCCTATTTTTCTCGCTACCGCTGAAGTGGCCATCAACCCACCCAAGTAGCCTGCTTCGTAATACCCTCCTACCGATGCAACAATGATGTCTCCGGGCTGGGCCTTTTCAAGAGCCTTATGGAGCATCAGGTTGTCTTTGGGGTGGCATTGAACTGTAAAAGCGGGACCGCAAATGCGGACGCCCTTTCCGATAGGTTTAATCGCACAATCCACGTAACCCTTCCTGCCGGAGGCCTCATGGACCGTTGCTGAACCAATATTTCGAAACTGGTCCATTACTTCTTTCGAGGGTCGTTCAATCTTAGTAATGATCTGATTCATCTCCATTCTCCTTTCTGGTTTGATGCTAAATGATTTTTTTGAGATACTCTGTGGCATTTCGAAGGTGGTCTCTCATCGCCTTTTCTGCCCTTAGGGGATCCTGGGCGATTAAAGCATCCATTATCTCAAGATGTTCTCTATAGGATTGCTCGGATCGCTCCTGATGGAGCTCGCTAAAAAAATTGAGGCGCATCCTTATAATATGTTCTTGAAGCCTCTTGTAATATTCGAGGAGCCTCTTGTTTCCAAAGGATTCGAAGACGAAGGTATGGATTCGGTCGCCTGCCCTAAAATGATCCCTGGAATTCTTGTCTCCATTGCTTTCTGCTTCAAATTTCTTTTTAATGCTCTCTACTTTGTCCGGATCGCTTTTCAGAGCTGCCCGTTTGACGACCTCGCATTCCAGGACCTCACGAATCTCAAAGATTTCCCGAATATCTTGGATGGAAATTCTTGAAACAAAAGATCCCTTCCCTGGAATATTTTCAACAAATCCCTCCTTCTCAAGTTGCTGTGAAGCCTCGCGAATAGGGGTTTTGCTGATCTTCAACTCTTTTGAAAGTTCACCCTCGCTAAGAGGTTCTCCTGGGTTGATGAGATTCTTGATAATCCTGCTTTTCAAGTTCTCGTAAACAATAGCTTTCTTGCTCCTCGAGCTGTTCTTAATCTTCTTCAAGATCTTCTATCCTACCTTTCAAAGATATATTAAAAAAATATTTCTAATATATTTTTAAAATACTGTTACCATGCAAGAAAATTCCTGTCAAGGAAAATCTGCCTCTTCCGAAGGATTGACCCATTCGGCCGCGCCAAGCCCCGCCCTTCGGGGCAGGGTGTAAAGCCCCGCTCAGGGTCAACCCTTCGACCCCCCAGCATTTATATGCTGGGGGGTCGAAGGGTTGACTCCCTTGGTTAAATCTGGTAGCTTTTGAATAGGAGATGAAGTGAGAGAGAAGGTTAAGAAAAGAGATGACCTCCGGGGAATCATCCAAGACCTGAAAGCTAAGGGGAAACGGATCATCTTCACGAACGGCTGTTTCGACCTTCTCCATATCGGACATGTCCGCTATTTGGAAGAGGCCAAGTCCCTTGGAGATATCCTAGTCGTTGGAGTCAACAGCGACGCTTCGGTTCGGGGCTTGAAGGGTCCCAACCGGCCAATTCTCCCCGAAGAGGAGAGGGCGGAGATTCTTTCCGGTCTCGCGTGTGTCGATTATGTCACGATCTTTGATGAGCCCACTCCCTCGAACTTGATCTCTTTACTCCTCCCGCATGTCCTCGTCAAAGGAGGGGACTGGACCAAAGAGGAAACCGTCGGATGGGAAACGGTAGAGCGAACCGGAGGGGAAGTTGTGATCCTCTCCTTTGTCGAGGGTTCTTCCAGCTCTCAGCTCATTGAAACCATCTTGAAGAGATTTCTGAAAAAGTCCTGAAATCTTTAAAGGAGCGAAAAGTAGTTTTCAGACCTCGCTTGAAACGCTATGAAAAAAGCAGATGAAAAAGATATGTTCTCTATTCCAGAGACGCTTCCTCTCCTTCCAGTGAGAGATATTGTCGTCTTTCCATACATGGTTCTTCCCCTTTTCGTCACCCGGGAGAAATCGATCAAGTCCCTCGAGGAGGCTCTTGCCAGTGACCGCCTCATCTTCTTGGTAGCTCAGAAGACCCTGACCGAGGACGAACCATCAGTGAAGGACCTCTATCGTGTGGGGACGGTCGCCATGATCATGCGAATGCTCAAGCTCCCTGATGGAAAGACGAAGATCCTCGTCCAAGGACTTTCAAAAGCCGCTCTCAAAGAGACCCTGCAGATGACGCCCTACTTCCGGGTGAAGGTGGAGAATATCAAAGATCCCTTCCTCACGGAGATTACTCTTGAGATCGAAGCCCTAATGAGAAATGTGAGAGAGCAGTTGGAAAGGATTACCTCGTATGGCAAGATGCTCTCACCCGATCTGATGTTCATTCTGGACGGGGTCGATGATCCTGGGAGGTTGGCGGACCTGGTTGCCTCCAATCTGGATCTCACTGTGGAAAAAGCCCAGGAGGTCTTGGAACTTTTAGATCCCATACAACGGCTGAAGGCGATCAATGAAATCCTTGGAAAAGAGGTCCAGGTCCTCACCATGCAAGCAAAGATACAATCTCAGGCAAAGGACGAGATCACGAAATCCCAGAGGGAATACTTCCTCCGGGAACAAATGAGAGCCATTCGGAGCGAACTGGGTGAGGTGGATGAGCGCGCAAAAGATTTCAAAGAGCTCAGACAGAAAATCAGAAAGTCGAAGATGCCCAAAGAGGTTGAGAAGGAGGCCTTTCGAGAGATGGACCGATTGGAGCAGATGCATCCAGACGCTGCGGAGACCTCCATGGTCCGAACCTATCTTGACTGGCTGGTGGAGATGCCCTGGTCAAGATCGACCGTCGATAACCTCGACCTCCGGAAGGCAAAGAAAGTCTTGGATGAGGATCATTACGATTTAGAAAAGGTAAAGGATCGGATTTTGGAATACCTGAGCGTCCACAAATTGAAGAAAAAGATGAAGGGTCCGATCCTCTGCTTCATCGGACCTCCCGGAGTCGGGAAAACCTCCCTTGGGAAATCGATCGCCAGGGCCCTGGGCAGAAAATTTGTCAGGATCTCCTTGGGTGGGATACGGGATGAGGCCGAGATTCGAGGCCATCGCAGGACCTATGTCGGCGCCCTTCCTGGACGGATCATTCAGTCGATTAAACAGGCAGGCAGCAACAATCCAGTATTCATGATGGATGAGGTAGATAAGATTGGCATTGACTTCCGAGGAGACCCTGCCTTCGCTCTCCTTGAAGTCCTGGACCCGGAACAGAATAACGCTTTCAGCGACCATTATCTCAACCTCCCCTTCGACCTCTCCCAGGTGATGTTTATCACCACGGGGAATCTCACTGATCCCATTCCCTCTGCCCTCAAAGACCGGATGGAGGTCATCAACCTCCCCGGCTATACCGAACTGGAAAAATTAAAGATTGCTCGAACCTTTCTCCTACCCCGACAGATGGAAGAGAATGGAATCAATCCGAAGTTCCTTCAAATTTCCGATAAGGCTATCCTCCAGGTCATCTCTCAGTATACTCAGGAGGCTGGCCTTCGGAACCTCGAAAGGGAATTGGCCTCCATCTGCAGAAAGGTGGCTAGGGAGGTGGCTGAGGGAAAGAAGAAAAAGACAAAAATCCAGACAAAGAACCTCCATCAGTTCTTGGGACCTCCTCCTTTCCTGCCTGACGAAGAAGAGAAACGGAATGAGCTTGGGGTGGCCACAGGCCTGGCGTGGACCGAAACCGGAGGGGAAGTGCTTCATGTCGAAGCTTCAACAACTCCTGGAAAGGGGACGCTCATCCTCACCGGCCATTTGGGAGAGGTGATGAAGGAGTCAGCACAGGCTGCCCTGACCTATGCCCGCTCAAAGGGAAAAGCCTTCCGGATCAAACCCGTGAATCTCAATGAGAAGGAGATCCACATTCATGTCCCCGCGGGGGCCATCCCGAAGGATGGACCCTCGGCTGGCATTACCATGGCCGTGGCTCTCATCTCTGCCCTCTCCGGAGTTCCCGTAAGAAAAGATGTGGCCATGACCGGAGAAATCACCTTGAGAGGGAGGGTGCTTCCAGTAGGAGGCCTCAAGGAGAAAGTCCTCGCTGCCCATCGAAACCATATCAAGAATGTGATCATCCCCTATTTGAACAAGAAGGACCTCGTCGACCTCCCTTCCTCCATTCGAAAGAAGATCAACTTCCAACCCGTCAAGCATATGGATGAGGTCCTGAAAATTGCCTTAATGAGAAAATAATCCCCCCTTTTCCCCCTCGGTTTCGAGTCGTACCGACTTTATTAAAGAGGGGTTGGGGGGATTAGGAGTCATCGGATGGATCTCCGAGAGATCGGTGAGTTTGGGCTTATCAACCGAATCAGAAAATGGACCTCCACCTCCGATCCGGCCCTGTTGAAAGGTATCGGAGATGATGTGGCGGTTATCGAAACAGGTGCAAAGGTATGGCTGGTCACAACAGATCTTCTCATCGAAGACATTCACTTCAAGCTGACTTGGATCGATCCCTTCCATCTTGGCAGGAAAGCTCTTTTCGTCAACCTTAGCGACATTGCTGCCACGGGGGGAATTCCAAAATATTTCCTCATCTCCCTTGGCGTTCCCGAAAATCTTTCCCTTTCCTTCCTCTCTTCCTTCTACCGGGGTCTGAAAGATGGGGCAAAACGGTTTGGAGTGGATTTGATCGGAGGAGATACTTCCGTCTCCAGAAAGATTATCATCAACATCTGCCTTATGGGGGAGGGAAAAAGGGGAAGCCTTCTCTTCCGAAGCGGGGCGAGAGTTGGAGATGATTTGTTCGTCTCCGGGACTTTGGGCGACGCAGCTTTAGGGCTAAAAATCCTCCAGAAAAACGGGCTCCATGCGAAACCAATAGGTTTGACCCGAAAACATCACTCTCCATCCCCAAGAATCCAGCTCGGCCAGATCCTTGCGACGCACCATTGGGCCACCGCGATGATCGATGTAAGCGATGGCCTCCTGATCGACACCAACCATCTTTTGGAAGAGAGTGGGGTCGGAGCTCGAATTTGGGAGGATCGAATCCCTCTTTCAAAACTCTACCAAAAATGGATCCACTCCTTTTCAAAATCCCCCTATCGATTCGCCCTTAGTGGCGGAGAGGATTACGAACTCCTTTTTACAGCTCCGCCCGAAATGAGAAAGAGGATTTTGCACCTGGCTCTCTCTTTGAAGATACCGATTACTCAAATTGGAAGAACTGTCCCTAAAAAAGAAGGTCTCCATCTTATCAGGAAGGATGGGAAAGAATACTCTCCCTCCCGCCTGGGTTTTGAACATTTTAAGAAATGAGAACGAGACGGATGCCAGGGTTATCGGACATTAGGAGATTCTTAATCTATTGTGAACGTCATAAATAACTTGACATACATAGAGTGTCATTGCGAACCCTTCGCTTTTTGTCATTCTGAGCGAAGCGAAGAATCTCTTGTGCCCTGGCTCAGGGTAAACTCCGTGAAGCACCCATCAAAAGGCCGACGCCTTGAGATTGCCACGCCTGCGTGCCGTAACGCCACTTCGGCGTGCAGGCACGTCCCCCGCATCAAGTGCGGGGTCCTCGCAATGGCAACTTTCTTTCGACGTTCACTGTGTAATACCCTGATAGCCTGAGATCCTGGTACCTGATACCTGTATCCCTTGAGGTCATAGCCGATGAAAACCTATATTAATGAAATCAAAGAGAATGATCATGTGGATTCCCTCTTCCTCGTCAGAGAAAAAACTCTCGGCATCACCAAGAGCGGAAATGCCTACCTGAAATTGATACTCGTTGATCGCTCAGGAGAAATGGAAGGAAGGATATGGACCTCCGCAGATCTCCTTTCAGGAGTTTTCGAGAAAGACGACTTTGTCCAGGTGAAAGGAAAGGCGGCCTCTTTCCAGGATCATCTTCAGCTGAATATCACCCATATTGACAGAGTGGAAGAGGAAGGGATCCTTCTCTCTGACTTCTTTCCCATGACGGAGAAGGACATCGATGCGATGTTTCTGACTCTTATGGAGACTGGCCAGCAGATCAAGGACCCATATCTTAACCAACTCCTTCGCCTCTTCTGGGAAGACAAACCCTTTGTTGAAAAGTTCAAAATGGCCCCTGCTTCAACCCGTCTCCATCACACTTATATCGGTGGCCTTCTTGAGCATACCCTTTCCGTGACCCAACTCATCATGAAAAACGTTGCCCATTACAGTGGATTAAACCTGGATCTTTTGATTACCGCATCCATTCTTCACGACCTGGGCAAAGTGGATGAGCTCTCCTATCACCGATCCTTCGACTATTCGGATGAGGGACGGCTCCTCGGGCATATCATCCTTGGGATGGAACGGCTTGAGAACAAGATACGCGAACTTTCAGATTTTCCAAAGGACCTCGCCCTCCAGTTAAAACATCTCCTCATCAGCCATCATGGTCAATACCAATGGGGTTCCCCGAGAAAACCGATGACCCTCGAGGCCATTATGCTCCATTTTCTAGATAACTTGGATGCTAAGATGAACGGGATCCACCAATTCCTGAAAACACAGGTTTCAGAGGGATCCAGGTTTAGCCGATATCATCCATTCTTTGAGCAGTCTTTTTATCTCCCCCCTCAAAAGGCAGAAACGGAACCATTGAATATTATTGAGGAAAAAGAGATAGAAAAAGAATAACCAGCTCCATCCTTTTCTTGACAAACTGACGCGCCATTATTATCTTAACGAAGAGAAAAAAGCATTAAGGTTCAGAGGGTTTTGTTCTTTTTTTAGAAAAAAGGACTCTTCATGGCTGTTGATCTTTTTTTATCTGAGCGGTTGAGGCAGGTTCTCCAGATGGTGATCGAGGATTATATCCTCAGTGCCGAACCCGTGGGGTCGAGGACGATTGCTGAAAAATCGAACCTCCATCTCAGCCCTGCGTCGATTCGCAATACTATGTCGGAGTTGGAAGCATTGGGGCTTCTCTATCAACCCCATATTTCTGCAGGGAGAATACCCACGGAAAAAGGATTCCGATTTTATGTCGATTCGATTCTCAATGTCCATGAATTGAGTGATCAGGAACAGCATGAAATACGCTCTTTCTATTCGATTCATGAAATGGAAGGCGCGGATCTCTTCCGGGAGACCTCCCGGATTCTTTCCTCCTCCTCTCACTGTCTGGGTATTGTTTGGGCGCCCAGGATGAGTTCTGCCGTACTCCAGCATACAGAATTCGTGAAATTTAGGAAACATCTTATCCTGGCGATCTTGGTCAGCACAACCGGTCTGGTTTATCACCGGATCATCGAGATGGAGGAAGACTTCTCCCAATCCGAACTGGATCATCTCTCTGACTACTTGAATAGCTTTTTAGCAGGTCTCACCCTTTTTCAGGTGAGAGAGAAACTGGTAGAACAGATGCGAGTCGAAAAGGGTACCTATGACTGGATGCTTGAACAAGCGCTCACACTGGGGGAAAAAGCCTTTTCCTCTATTGATGAAACGGATGTCTTCATTGAAGGGAAGACCAATATTCTCCATGAGCCCGAGTTCAGGACTATCCCGAAGATGGTGGATCTCTTCAAGGCTTTTGAAGAGAAAGCCACCATGGTGAGGCTTCTCGATCAATTTATGGATCCAAAGGGGGTCCAGATTGCCATCGGTTCAGAGAGCCAGGTTCAGGAGATGGAAACGTGTAGCCTGGTGACTTCGACTTATGGATGCGGGGGACGGGTCTGGGGAGCTTTGGGGGTCATCGGGCCCCGAAGGATGAATTATTCCAAAATCATCCCCCTGGTTGACTATTCTGCGAAAGTGCTGACCGAAATTCTTGAAAGGCAATATCGTTTGCAATGAGGAGTTCACCCCGTTAGAAGACCATTGGCCCTCTAACGGGGTTCGCTCCGATAAAAAATTAGATTCATCCACGCTGCAAGGCCCGATAGAAGTCAAGCTTCACACGGGGCAAGCGGCTGGGCTTTCTAACGGGGTGAAGCAGATGGAGGATTCGGAAAAGAAAGAGAAACCCGTCATACCGGAGCCGAGTTTAGAAGGAAATGGGGGAAAACTTTCAGAGAGTCATGGAGAGATTAGACATCCAAAGAAGAAAAAAGAAGAAAAGGAGATTGAAGAGCTGAAGAAGAAATTGGAACAGAAAGAGAAAGAAGCCGAGGAATATCATGACCGCCTGCTGAGGGAGGCTGCCGACTTTGAGAATTTCAAAAAGAGGGCAGCGAAAGATAAGGAAGAATGGACAAAATTCGCCAATGAGGATCTGATCAGGGCGATTCTCCCGGTTATCGACAATCTCGAGAGAGCGGTCAATCATGCGGAGAAGGTAGTGGACACAGGAGTGATGATCGAGGGCGTCCGGTTAACGATCAGACAAATTCTTCAGACGCTGAATCGGTTTGGGCTTGCTCCTTTCGAATCAGTGGGAAAGCCCTTCGATCCATCCATGCATGAGGCAATGCTCGTTGTCGAATCGGATCAACACCAGCCCAACCACGTCGTTGAGGAATTCCAGAAGGGATACCTTCTGAACAATCGTTTGTTAAGGCCGGCAACCGTTTCGGTATCAAAACTTCCTGAAAAAGAGGTCCAAAGAACGGAATAATTTGTTAAATTTTATCAAGAAGGAGAAGAGCAATGGCAAAAACAATTGGAATTGATTTGGGGACAACGAACTCCGTAGTGGCCGTGATGGAGGGAGGGGACCCGGTCGTCATCGCTAACCCGGAAGGAAGCCGAACCACTCCTTCTGTCGTTGCCTTCACAGATAAAGGGGAAAGGGTCGTAGGGCAGATTGCCAAGCGTCAAGCGATCACGAACTCAGAAAATACGATCTTCTCGATCAAACGCCTGATGGGAAGAAAATTTAGTGATCGTGAAGTGCAGAAGGATCTGAAGATCCTCCCCTATAAGATCGTGGAGGCCAAGAACAACGATGCCTGGGTCCGGGTAAGGGACAAGGATTACAGCTCTCCTGAAATCTCGGCCTTCATCCTTCAGAAGATGAAGGAGACCGCCGAGGCCTACCTAGGAGAGAAGGTAACCGACGCGGTGATCACGGTTCCTGCCTATTTTAATGATAGCCAGCGTCAGGCGACGAAGGATGCGGGAAGGATCGCGGGCCTGAATGTAATTCGAATCATCAACGAACCGACAGCCGCTGCCCTTGCCTATGGCCTGGAAAAGAAAAAGGATGAAAAGATTGCTGTTTTCGATCTCGGCGGAGGGACATTCGATATCTCCATTCTGGAGTTGGGGGAGGGTGTCTTTGAAGTCAAATCAACGAATGGAAATACTCATCTGGGTGGAGATGACTTCGACCAGAAGGTCATCGACTATCTTGCCGATGAATTCCTGAAAGACCAGGGCATTGACCTGAGAAAAGATCGCATGGCCCTTCAACGGCTCAAGGAGGCTGCGGAAAAAGCAAAGATCGAACTCTCCAACATGATGGAGACGGATATCAATCTTCCCTTCATCACCGCTGATGCCTCCGGACCCAAGCACCTGAATATGAAGCTGACCCGGGCCAAACTCGAGAAACTGACGGAAGACCTGATCGAGATGGTCGAGGGCCCATGCCGCCAAGCCCTTGCGGATGCTGGGCTGACAGCAAAAGACATCAATGAGGTAATCCTTGTGGGTGGAATGACCCGGATGCCCAAAGTGCAGGAGAAGGTGAAACAGCTCTTTGGGAAGGAGCCCAACAAGAGTGTCAACCCGGATGAAGCCGTGGCCATTGGTGCGGCCATCCAGGCTGGAGTCTTAAAAGGCGAGGTAAAGGATGTCCTTCTCCTCGATGTCACCCCCCTCTCCCTTGGGATCGAGACGCTGGGGGGCGTCTTCACCAAACTGATTGAACGAAACACTACCATCCCGACCAAAAAGAGCCAGATCTTCTCAACGGCATCCGATAATCAGCCGGCCGTGACGATCCATGTGCTTCAAGGAGAAAGGGAGATGGCTGCGGATAATAAAACTCTCGGTCAGTTTGAACTGGTAGGCATTCCACCCGCTCCCAGGGGAATCCCTCAAGTTGAGGTGACCTTCGATATCGATGCGAATGGAATCGTCCATGTCTCGGCGAAGGACCTTGGAACGGGTAAAGAACAATCCATCCGGATCACCGCTTCGAGCGGCCTCGCCGAACAAGAGATTAAGAAGATGGTGAAAGATGCAGAGGCCCATGCGGCAGACGATAAGATGAGGCGGGAGTTGGCCGAAGCGAGAAATCAGCTCGACACCCTTATCTATACCACGGAAAAGTCCTTGAGGGAGTTCGGAGACAAAATCGATGCGGGTGATAAACAGAATATTGAAGATGCGATGGCAAAGGCGAAGAAAGCCATGGAATCGAATGACCTCAACAATATCAAATCGGCCCAGGAGGATCTAACCCGTTCTTCCCATAAACTAGCGGAAGCCATGTATGCGAAGGCCTCCCAGGCTAGGGGAGCGGAAGCAGGGGCGGGTCCTGGAGCAGGCGCAGGTCCCCAGGAAGGTCCTAAGAAAGCCCAAGAGGATGTGGTGGATGCCGATTATGAGGACGTGAAGGATAAACAATAATCATCGTTCAACCTTATTTTCGAAAAAGGCGAGGCTTTCACCTCGCCTTTTTTTGTTGGAAGTTTTCTTACCTTGTTGTCATTCCTGCGAAAGCAGGAATCCATATCTCTTAAATATCTACCTCTAGATTCCCATTTTCATGGGAATGACACAATCAAGATTAGACAAGAAACCTGCTTCATAACAAATCACTAACATTTGATTTTAGATATTCGCGATGTTAGTATCGAAATCACCTTAGAAACTCTGGAGAATGAAATGTGGGGTGTTTTTGAAAAATTAAAAGAGAGCCTTTCAAAAACTCATCAAGGGTTCGTGGAGAAGATCGATCAACTCCTTAGCGGGAAGAAATCGATTGACCAAGACCTCTTAGATGAGCTGGAGGGTCTTCTCTTCTCCGCCGATCTGGGCGTGAAGACATCGAGCCAACTCATCGAAGGGGTCCAGAGAGGACTGAAAAAGGGAGAGCTCCAGGAGCCTGAAAGAGTAAAAGATTTCATCCGGCAGGAGATCCTCAGAATTCTCCAAATGGGTGAGAAACCACTTTCTATCGATTTCTCTCAAACGAAACCTTTCCTTTTTATGGTAGTGGGCGTCAATGGTGTGGGCAAGACGACCACCATTGCGAAGATTGCCCATCAGTATTCCTCCCAGGGGAAGAAGGTTTTGATCGGTGCGGCTGATACCTTTCGGGCCGCTGCCGTGGAACAGCTTGAGGTGTGGGCCACAAGAGTGAAAGCAGATCTTATCAAACACTCCAAAGGCTCCGATCCTTCTGCGGTCGCCTTCGATTCGGTCCATGCTGCCAAAGCAAGAAATGTCGATCTCGTCTTTATCGATACAGCAGGAAGGCTCCATACAAAAGTGAATCTGATGGAAGAACTAAAGAAGATAAAACGGATCATCGCCAGGGAATATCCCGGAGCACCACACGAAATCCTTCTCGTCCTCGATGCCACCACCGGCCAGAATGCCATCTCTCAGGCCAAACTCTTTCACGAAGCGATTGGAGTGACCGGAATCGCCCTTGCCAAACTGGATGGGACAGCGAAAGGAGGAATTATCATAGGAATCACAGATGAATTGAAACTTCCGATCCGATATATTGGCGTGGGAGAAGGAATGGATGACCTGAGAGAATTTAACGCCAGCGAATTTGTGCAGGCGCTATTTTAACGAACAACGGGGAAATGAAGAATTTATTCAACCTTTTCCTCTGTCTGATTCTCTTATGTACTCCCACCGCTGGGTTAACCCAATCTAATACAACAAGCGAAGTTACCTATCTTTCGCCTCTAGAAAAAGCAGTGGTCAACGAGATGAACCTGGCCAGAACTTCTCCGAAAGAGTACCTCTCTCTTCTTAAACAGTTCAAAAAGTATTACGATGGAAAGCTCCTGCAACTCCCTGGGGAGACACCCATTCTGACAAGAGAGGGAACAAGTGCGGTGGCTGAAGCCATCCGTTCCTTGCGTTCCCAGAAACCGGTTCCCCCTCTTAACCCATCCAAAGGAATGTCGTTAGGTGCAAAAGATCATACCAGGGATTTGAGGACCTCAGGGGCTTCTCAGCACGAAGGGAGTGATGGAAGTCAAGCCTGGGACAGAGTCAATCGCTACGGAACCTGGCAGAAAATCATTGGCGAAAATATCTCCTTCGGCCACGACCAGGCTCGGAATATTGTGATGACGCTTATGATTGACGACGGAGTCCCCAATCGAGGACACAGAAAAAATATCTTCAATCCAGACTTCCGGTTGATAGGAGTGGCCTGCGGCGACCATCCTACCTACAGGACCATTTGTGTTATCACCTTTACTGGGGGATACAGAGAAAAGGACTAAGGCAAGACCATCTTTTCAAGGCTTTTGACTCTGGCCTCCAGGGCAGCCAGTTTCTTCTCTAGATCAGAGTACGAGAATTTAATCATTGAACCCAATTCATCTTTTGTTCCGGTAAACCCCTCCCGGATCTTCTCTTCCAAGGTGACCATATTCTCCTCAATTTTTTTCATCTGATCCTGGAACTTATCTATTCCTTCCCTTGAATGGGTTGCATGAGCGTCTCCTGCCTCTTTCATCCGTTGAAGGGATGAATCCATCGCCTGCCTAAATTGGCTAAGAGCAAATTGGGTCCCATCTTCAATCTTTCTCACCCATTCCTTCATTTCCTCTCGAATCGGACCTATCTCTATACTACTGGTTGGGGTGATCTTTTCCATATCTGCCTTGATCTCTTGTCTCCATTCCGTAGCTTGGCTCTTATTCTCTTCTTTCAATTTACGGAAGTTGGCATTCGTCTCCTGCCTTATTTTTTCAATATCATCTTTGGTGGCCAGAAGGGTCAACTTTCGCTCTAAATAATCTTTGATTTCCTGATCCATCTTGATTCCCACCCCCTTTGTGATGTAACTTTTCAATACCATGAAGCGCTTGAAATATCAATCATTTTTTGCTCCTTTGTCCAAAGTTAGATTCAAATTTCTACCATCTATTTTTTTCTTGACAAAAAAATCTTTTGTGGTATGTTTCACAAGACTTTTTTACCATGCCTTCAAGGCAATCTTGCCAATATTTCCTTGACAGACTAAATGCGTGGGGGGAGACCCTAAGGAAATTTGAGGGCCGAAGGCTTTTCCCTGCCATTCAAATTGAAAGGGGGTGAATCTGACTCTCGTATCAAAAATCTCAAGAAAGGAAGGTGAAAAATCTCTATGAAGATTACCCGAAGAACATTTTTAAAGATTTCGGGAGCCACAGCGGCGGGCACAGTGATGGGTGGTTTAGGATTCGACCTCACACTTGCCGAAGTCTATGCTCAAGAACTCCGAATTAAGGGGGCGAAGGAGACAACTTCGATCTGCTGCTTTTGTTCAGTGGGCTGTGGAATTATCGTCTATACCGATGAAAAAGGAAAGGTGATCAATGCCGAGGGAGATCCCGATCATCCGATCAGCGAAGGAGCCCTCTGTGCGAAAGGAGCATCGAGTTACCAAATCGCAGTCAATCCGAACAGACTCCAAAAAGCCCTTTACCGTGCCCCATACAGTGCCGCGTGGAAAGAGGTGAAATGGGAGTGGGCCTTAGAGAAAATCGCTGCCAACATCAAGAAAAGCCGCGATAAGAGTTTTATGGAGAAGAATGCAAAAGGCCAGGTCGTGAATCGGACCAATAGTATTGCCTCTGTTGGAAGTGCAGCTTTGGACAATGAGGAATGCTGGCTGTACAACAAATTACTCAGGTCATTGGGAATCATCTATATTGAACACCAGGCCCGTATCTGACACAGCCCCTCTGTAGCGGCTCTGGGAGAGTCGTTCGGACGTGGTGCAATGACCAATCATTATATCGATTTTCGAAACGCTGATGTCATTCTCAACATGGGGGGCAATGTAGCTGAAAATCATCCTGTTTCCTTTAAGTGGATCCAGGCAGCTCGCGAAAAAGGGGCCACTTTCATCCATGTGGATCCAAGGTTTACCCGAACCTCCGCCAAGGCAGATGTCTTTGTCCGACTCCGCTCAGGAACAGATATCGCCTTCTTGGGCGGTATGATCAAATATATCCTCGACAACAATCTCTACGACGAATTTTATGTCAAACACTATACAAATGCCTCCTTCATCGTAAATCCCAAATACAATTTCGATGATGGGCTCTTTTCAGGGTATGACTCGGCGAAGCGAGCTTATGATGCTTCAACCTGGGCATTGGAAAAAGATGAAAAAGGAATCCCAAAACGGGATATGACCTTGCAGCATGAACGCTCTGCCTTCCAGCTTCTGAAGAAACATTACTCCCGATATACATTGGAAAAAGTTTCTCAGATCACTGGAACGCCGACAAATGATCTGGAAAAGGTCTACAAAATCTATGGCTCCACAGGGGCTCCAAATAAGGCGGGAACTGAATTATATGCCATGGGCTGGTGTCAACACACAGTCGGTGTACAGAATATCCGCGCCATGTGCATCATTCAATCCCTTCTTGGAAATATGGGTCTTGCTGGTGGAGGAATCAACGCGCTGAGAGGCGAGTCGAATGTCCAAGGCTCGACTGACGCGGGCCTTCTGTATAACGTCTGGCCCGCATACTTACCAACCCCACAGGCCAACTTAGTAACCCTTGCAGATTACAACAAAACCACTCCTGTTTCCAACGATCCTCGGAGTGTCAATTGGTGGAAGAACCGTCCAAAGTATGTGGCAAGTTACTTAAAGTCAGTGTTCGGAGATAAGGCCGCCAAAGAGAATGATTTTGGATACGCATGGATGCCCAAACTTGATCAAGGGCAAGACGCTTCTTGGTTGAATTTATTCGATGAGATGTACAAGGGAACCTTTACGGGTTTCTTCGCCTGGGGGATGAACCCTGCTTGTTCAGGTGCTCATTCTGGCAAGGTGAGGCAGGCGTTGACCAAGTTGGATTGGATGGTCAATGTAAATGTCTTTGATAACGAGACTGGTTCCTTCTGGAAGGGCCCTGGCATGGATCCCAAAAAGATCAAGACCGAGGTCTTCCAACTCGCCTGTGCGGCCTCGATGGAAAAAGAGGGTAGTATCAGCAACAGTGGACGTTGGATGCAGTGGCGCTATAAGGCAGCGAATCCTCCAGGAGTGGCCAAGCCTGATGGCGACATTATGCACGAGTTGTTCAAGGAGGTTCGAGCCCTCTATGAGAAGGATAAAGGAGCTTTTCCAGAGCCGATCCTCAATCTGAAGTGGGACTACGAAACCAATGGCCATTTTGATATTCACAAAGTGGCCAAGGAAATTAACGGTTATTTTTTAGAAGATATTCCAGAGCATCCCGCGGACAAGAAGGCCTACAAAAAGGGAACCCTTGTCCCAAGCTTTGTTTATCTTCTGGATGATGGTCGGACCTCCTGTGGAAGTTGGATCTATTCAGCCAGCTATACCGAGGCCGGGAATATGGCCGCTCGGAGAAAGAAGACTGATCCAACCGGGTTGGGTCTCTATCCGGAGTGGTCCTGGGCCTGGCCGGTCAATCGACGGATCATTTATAACCGAGCTTCCGTTGATTTGGATGGAAACCCAAGGAATTCCAATCGGCCATTATTGAAATGGGATGCAGCTAATAATAGATGGATTGGGGATGTACCTGATAATGCAGTTCCGCCTATGGGGACGGAGGGAGCTTATCCGTTCATCATGAAGCCAGATGGAGTTGCCTCTCTCTTCGGTCCAGGACTAAAGGACGGGCCCTTCCCCGAACATTATGAACCATTAGAATGTCCGATTGAGAAAAACCTCATGTCCAGCCAAAGAATTAGTCCGGTGATCAAGATCTTCGAAGGAGGTCCTGATACATTTGCAACATGCGATCCCAAGTATCCTTTTGTATGCTCAACCTACAGGGTCACTGAGCACTGGCAGACCGGTGTTCTCACCCGTTGGCTCCCCTGGCTTATTGAGGCAGAGCCCCAGGTTTTCTGCGAAATGAGCACAGAATTGGCTAAGCTCAGGGAGATTAAGAACGGCGATCGAGTGATCGTTCAGACTTCTCGAGGTAAATTGGAGGCAACTGCCATTGTGACCTTCAGACTTAAACCTTTCAATGTTGCTGGCCAAACGGTTCACCAGATTGGGCTTCCCTGGCATTTTGGTTGGTTATGGCCTAAGGATGGAGGGGAAAGCGCAAATTTGCTGACTCCAACCATCGGGGATCCCAATACCATGATTCCGGAGTCGAAGGCTTTCATGGCCAATGTCACGAAGCTAAGGAAACAGCAACCTGCTACGCCAGCCAAAAAAACAACAAAGAGTTAAGGAGGTGAATATCAATGGCAGATAAATCCTTTTTCATAGATACAACGAAGTGTACAGCCTGCCGGGGATGCCAGATCGCCTGCAAACAGTGGAACAGAAATCCTGGAACCAAAACCATTCAACGAGGAAACCATCAGAATCCACCGGATCTTTCCTTTTTCACATTCAAATTAGTGAGGTTCAATGAAATAGAAGTCCCAGGAGGCGAACCTAAGTGGTACTTCTTTCCTGATCAGTGCAGGCACTGCATCGAACCACCTTGCAAGGATACGGCTGAATCCTTGGGTTGCAAGGCCATTACCAAGGATGACTCAACAGGGGCAGTGATCTTCAATCCCAAGGTAAAAGTGAAGGCAGCCGATTTCAAGACCATCCGAGAATCTTGCCCCTATGACATTCCCCGGTACGATGAGAGGATGGGTGTGATGGCGAAGTGCACGATGTGCTTTGACCGGATCAAAGAGGGGATGCTTCCGGCCTGTGCGAAGACTTGTCCCACAGGGGCGATGAATTTCGGTGATCGAAACACCATCCTCGAGATGGCCAACAAGAGGTTGGGAGAGGTAAAGGCGGTCTATAAAGATGCCATGCTGGCCAATCCCGATGATATTCGAACCATCTACCTCTTGGTCGACGATCCAAAGAAGTATCATAAATTTGCCGTCGCAGAGAATGACATCGGGATCACAAGGAAGATGGCCCTGAAGCGGCTCTTCCGCCCTCTGAAAAACTTACGCTCGATAACTGGATAGCACCTTAAAAAGGGGGGTATTTTAAGTGGGCTTGTTTCGACACGGAAGTCTCGAAACAAGCCCGTTTTTTTCAGACAAAGATCACGAATAGCAACGAATCGTCACGAATCATGCCTAATTAGATACATAAATATTCGTGCAATTTGTTGTCATTCGTTACATTCGAGAATTATATGGAACCTCTAAGAAAACGCATCCAACAGATAAAAAAGAAAAGACCCGGCTACAAAGCCATGCTGGACTTCTACCAGGGGATCAGGGAAGAACAGGATAAGATTAAATCTTCCTTAACCCTGGGGCCATTGGCCCTCAAGAAGGAATGGAAAGATCTTTTGATGAAAGAGGGTTTTCCCCTTCTTGAGAAAAAAGATTTCCCTCTCGATATCGAGGCATCCCTTTCTCTTTTCAAATCCCTTTGCCAGATTGGGAAAGAAGCAAATCCTCATATGGCAGAACAGGTAAAAAAGATTGAAAAGGCCATGTCCGAAAAGAAGATCGATTTGAGCACCTTATTTAAAGAGGGGGGCAATGAACAGAAGGTGGAAGGAATTGCGAAGGAACTTGGGTTGGATAAGAAAATTCTCCTATTTTTCATTCATTCAAGCCTGAAACCTTCTATCGAAACAGGAGTCGAACAACTCTCCCATGAGATTGAAACCGAAACCTGGATGAAGGGCCACTGCCCAATTTGTGGTTCTCTCCCCTATTTAAGTCTGCTCAAGGAAGAAGTGGGAAAACGATTTCTCCTCTGTTCTTATTGCGGATATCCATGGCGAATTGATCGAATGATCTGCCCCTTCTGCAACAATAGGGATCAGGAATTGCTACAATTTTTCTATGCTGAAGAAGAAAAAACTCATCGCGTCGACCTTTGCGATAAGTGTCATCAATACATCAAAACGATTGATTTGAGAACCCTCGGAGAGACAGACTTCCCTTTAGAGGACCTCGCCACCCTCCATCTCGATATCACGGCCTACAAGAAAGGCTATAAAAGACCTGTCCCCAATCCCTGGATTGACTAAGAAGCCATTCTAATACAAACGCAATAAATTCCATTACAGTCAATGAAATTTCCCCTCACCCCATCCCTCTCCCCAGCGGGGAGAGGGGAGGGTAAGGGGGCTCTAAGAAGTAAATGCGTTTGTATTAGTTTCATAAATGCTTGTTTTTAAAAGACTGATAGGATATAAATATTTATTTGAGAGGTGAAGGGAATGAAATCCAAGCGGTTTTGGACAATTCTTTTTCTGTTGGGATCTCTGCTGATCCTCTTTGTTTTGCCTTCCCATGCCCAAAAGCAGGCAAGGACGCTCACCATTCTTTATAGCAATAATTTGAATGGTGAGATTGATCCGTGTCCAACCTGAGACCAAACCAACCGGATCGGCGGTCTGGCCAAAAGAGGAGCATGGGTGAAGGAATTGAAAGAGAATCGCAAGGACGCCCTTGTTCTGGACGCTGGGGATCTCTTTTTCAAAAAATTTACCAACGCCATTCCAGAGGATGAACTGAAAAAGGTGAGAGAGAAAGCCCAACTGATCCTCGAGGGCTTCAATTTAATGGGATATGATGCTTTGGGTATAGGGGATGACGACTTGACTCTAGGAAGAGATTTCCTTATGGAGATGTCGAAGAAGGCCCAATTCCCATTCCTCTCCTCAAATATCATCCATGAGGATTCAGGGAAACTTCTCTTCCAACCCTATCTTTTGAAGGAAATTGCAGGAATGAAAATCGGCATCTTCAGCCTCTTCTCTCCCGATCTTTTTACAGGTCCAAACGATCTCAGAAAGAAAGGGTTGGTATTTCGAGACCCTGTGGAAACCGCCCAGGCCATGGTCAGGGAACTTCAGCCCAAAACAGACCTCATCATCCTCCTCAGCCATCTCAGTTATCCCAAGGATGTAGAACTGGCACAGAATATTTCTGGGATTCATTTGATCATCGGCGGCCACACAGGGGCCAATCTCCTTTATCCGCCTCTCATCAAAAACACATACATTCTCCAGACAGCCGCAAAGGGGATGTACGGCGCAAGAATCGATTTCGCCTTCAATAACAATACGTTCTCTTTCTACAATTCAACGGAGAAACGCTCCCTCGAAAGTCGGCTCAACTATATCAAGTATCGACTCATGGCAAAAGAAACTCCAGAACGAGAAAAGGCCCAATGGCTGAAGTCCAAACAAGATACCGAGCGAGCCCTTGCACTGCTGCAAGGGAAGAACGAATTTACCAACATCATTTTTCCTCTCCGGGACGGTATGAAAGACCATCCGGACATTTTGAAAAGGGTCGACGAATATAAATCAAAATATCCGGAACCAGAAAAACCCGCTCCTCCGAAATAGACCATGATGGCAAACCCTGATCTGATTCTTCTTCATCCCCCAAGCCTTTATGATTTTAGGAA
>Ga0315282_10005348_pt1 | contig 21953 bp, 18 predicted proteins | sample YL17G07_20_MG_FD_203693 | JGI IMG/M metagenome (GOLD analysis project Ga0315282, IMG submission 203693) | Sediment microbial communities from Yellowstone Lake, YNP, Wyoming, USA - YL17G07_20 | ecosystem: Environmental > Aquatic > Freshwater > Lake > Sediment | place: USA: Wyoming | collected... | reverse complement strand
GGACTTAAACAGCCTCCCGGGCCGCAAAAAATTTCCCGCTTGGGGTTTGGCGCGAACCATTCCTGCCTCAAATTCAGGCCGGCGATCGCTCATCCGCCGCTTTCCGGCCAAGGAGACGGCGTGGGCTTCCTCGCGCTCGGAAGCGACGGCAGAGGAAAGCAGCTTCTCTATTCCCGGTTTCTGAAAAAAGGCTCGGCTTTGGAAACTGAAATCCCGGTCCGCACTCTAAAAAATGTGAGCCTGATTACAGATGCCGGTCCGAGGGGGGATTTCAGCTTTGACGATGCCTATTGGCTGGAGGCCGCGTTTATTTACGGCTGCGGGCCAGGGGAGGGGCCATGACTGCTCCAGTCCCTCAATTTTCCGTCATCGTTCCGGTTTGCAATGAGGAGGCTGCGCTCAAGTCTCTGCTTGAGGGCCTCTTCGCTGCGCTCAAGGACCGGGACGCGGAAATCATCGCGGTGGATGACGGCTCCACGGACTCAAGCGCGGAGCTTTTGGGCCGGGAGGCACAAGCAGGAAAGCTCAAGCTCATCCGCCATCAAAAGAACCAGGGATACGGGTCTGCGCTCAAAAGCGGCCTGCGCGCAGCCCAAGCGGAAAAGGTGCTCATCATCGATGCGGACGGGAGCTACGACCCGGCGGATATTCCATCGCTCATCAAAAAAAGCGGCCAGGCCGAGATGGTGGTGGGCGCGAGAAAGAGCGGGTTCAAGGTTGAACCGGCTCTGCGCCGGGTCTTGAAATTTTTCGTGCTCCGGCTTTTGCGCTACCTCGCCGGGTTTGAAGTCCCGGACCTCAATTCCGGTCTGCGGCTCTTCAACAAAAACCTCGCGCTCAAATATCTTTCTCTCCTGCCCCAGGGTTTTTCCTTCACCTCCACTCTCACCCTCATCTTCTTGAGCGAGGGATACAGCGTGGAGTTCTTGGAGATTAATTACCATCCGCGTCAGGGCAAATCCAAGTTCCGGATGAGCGAACTCTCATCCCTGTCCCTGCTCCTGCTCCGCACCGTTATGTATTTCAACCCCTTGAAATTTTTCATTCCCTTCAGCCTGCTCATCCTTCTGCTCGCGCTCTTCATCGCTTTTTTCAGCATTTTCGCGCTCGGCCAATTCATGGATGTGACCACCAGCGTGCTTCTGGTCAGCGCGGTTCAAATCTTTGTCCTCGGACTGCTCGCAGACCTCCTGCTCCGGTTGAGAAAATGAGAGTGCTCCTGGTCTATCCGCCCCTGACCCGGGCCTTGCCCTCCATTCTGCCGGGCGTGGTGGAAGCCAGCCGCGGCTCTTTTCCTCCGCTCGGAATCCTTTACCTCGCCGCGGCTGTCAAGCAGCTCCCGGGAATCGAGGTGCTGGCCGTTGACGCTCCCACCCAAAACCTGACCGCAGACCAGATTGCGGACCAGGTCTTGCGCGAGAAAATCGATGTGGTCGGAATCAGCATCCTTAGCTTTCACCTGCTGGACGCAATCGAGCTGGCCCAAAAAATCAAGCGGCAATCCCCGCAAACTTTGACCATTGCGGGCGGGCCGCACCCGCATATTTATCCTGCGGAAACGCTCGGGCTGGGCATGTTTGATTTTGTGGCTCTGGGCGAGGGCGAGGAAATTTTTCCGGCTTTTCTATCCGGTCTTGCCCGGGGCGAGCTGGAGCCGATGGTTCCGGGAATCATCTCGCGCTCGCAAATGGCCAAAGCGGACCTGACTTTTTGCAGCATAGCTGACCTGGACCGTCTGCCCTTCCCGGCGCGCGCGCTCCTTCCCTTACAAAAATATTTTTCCGTGCTTAGCCCGCTTCGGCCGTCAACCACGGCTATCTCCAGCCGAGGCTGTCCGTACCGCTGCATCTTCTGCGACCGGCCGCATCTGGGCAAAAAGTTCCGGCCGCGCTCCGCGCCCAATGTGGTCGCGGAAATGGAGTTGTGCCTTGAGCTGGGCATCCGCGAACTAATTTTTTATGACGACAATTTCACCACCAGCCGCGAACGGGCGCTGGAAATCGCGGAGCTTATCCTGGAGCGCAGGTTTAAAATCGCATGGGACATCAGGGCGCGGGTCGGGGATTTGAAGCCGGCTGATTACCAAATTCTTCGCCGGGCAGGTCTGGCGCGGATTCATTTCGGGGTGGAAAGCGGGGACCCGGAGCTGCTGGAATCGCTCTTGAAAAAAATCACCATCGCGCAGGCGCGCGAGGCTTTCCGGGCCGCGAATTCGGCCGGGATTGAAACCCTGGCCTATTTCATGCTCGGCCTGCCCGGCGAAAACCTGGACACGCTCAACCGCACGCTTGCGCTCGGCCGCGAACTCAAGCCGGACTACCTCCATTTCTCTCTGCTCATGCTTTTCCCGGCCACGCCGGTTTATGCGCTGGCGCTGGAAAAGGGGCTCATCAAAAGAGACCTCTGGCAGGAGTTCGCGAAAAATCCGCAGCCGGGATTTGCGCCGCCGATTTGGGAGGAAAAGCTTGGCCGGGAGGAATTGGTCTCGGCCCTGCATCGCGCTTACCGCAAATTTTATCTGCGGCCGGGCTATGTTGTTTCGCGCCTGGCCAGAATCAGGTCCTGGCCGGGGTTCAAGAACCAGGCGCGAATGGGATGGTCCATCCTGGGGCTGAAAAAATGAGCAAAGCGCCGGAATTTTCCGTGGTGGTTATTTTTGGCCGCGGCTCGCTTGAGCCGGCGCTTTCCAGCCTGCTCGGGCAAGAGCCTGTGGATTTTGAGGTGATCGGAGTTGCGCCGGAGGCTTCGCTCAAGGTTCAAGACCCGCGCGTAAAACTGATTGTGGTTCCAGACCCCAACCCCGCACGAAGGCGCAACTTGGCGGTGGCGGCCTCTTCCGGAAAATATCTCGCATTCCTTGACGATGACGCGGTCGCGCCGAAAAACTGGCTGCTCAAGGCCAAACATATTTTCAGTTCGCGCCTGGAGCTGGCCGGGTTCGGAGGAATAAATATCGCTCCGGGAAAAATGAGCTGGCGCGAGCAACTGGTTGACCTGCTCCTCACCGACCGGCATTTCGGCTCCGGGAGCGGGAGCTATCAAAGCTCGGGCCAGGCCCATCCGGCGCGTCCCGGAGAGATTCATTTATCCAACTTTTTCCTCCGCCGGGACATTTTCGATGCGGTTAAAGGTTTCAACGAAAAAATCGGATACGGCGCCGAGGACAGCGAACTGGTCTATACGGTCAAGAAAAAGGCCGGCCGCGAACTCTGGTTCTTCCCGGAAATTTCCGTTATCCATCAGCGCCGTCAATTCGGCTGGGAGTATCTGCAAAGAAATTTCCGCTTCCGCCGGCAGAACGGAAGGCTGATGTTTCTCTACCCGGATATGTATATGTGGAACCGCTCCTTGCTCGCAGGCGTCGGCGCCGCGCTGTTTGCGCTGATCATGCTCCTGATATTCCGGCCGCTGGCCATGCTCTATGTTGCGGTCTATTTCATTTTCTTTTGCGGCTGGAGCCTGGCCCGGCTCCAAGGCAGAAAAAGGCTTTGTCTCATCGCTCCCTTCGCCTATTTCCCCCACCATTTGAGCTATCTTTCGGGAATCGCCGCGGGCGCGATGGAAGGATTGTTCAAAGGCCGTCAGGCCCTGATGCAAATCTACGGCCGGGAAGATTTTGCAGAAACTGAAACCTCTGCTAAGCTTTGAAAAATGGGCGAGACAAAAGGCATGAGCGCCAAGCTCCGGGATTTTTTTGAATTCAAGAGCGGGGGCGCGCTCCGGTATTTGCTGGAGGAAATTTTTGCGGTTTGTTTGAACTGGATACCCGGGCCGCTGGGACATTTTTTGCGCTGGATTTTTTACCGGCTCCTGGTTCCCGGCTCGGGCTGGGTGGCGATTGAGCGGGGCGTGGAAATTTTCGGCACGCGCTGGATGGAGCTGGGTTCGGGCGTTTATCTCGGAGAGGGGGTGATGCTCCAGGGCCGTCCGGGCGGGCTTAAGATAGGGAATGATGTCCGGGTTATGCCTGGCGCGGCGCTGAATGTCTACAACTATCGAGGCCTGGAAAAAAGCGGCATTGAAATCGGTCAAGGCTCGGTAATCGGCATTGGCGCGGTTATCACCGGCCAGGGCAAGGTGAGCATCGGCGAGAAGGTGATTGTCGCTCCAGGCGTGAAAATCATGCCCGTGAACCATAACTTCGCTGACCCGAGTCTGGCGGTGAAGGACCAGGGAATCAACGCCAGGGGCATCATCATCAGGCGCGGAGCCTGGCTCGGCGCCGGCGCCATCATCCTGGACGGGGTGGAGATTGGCGAGAACGCGGTGATTGCCGCGGGCGCGGTGGTGAGGGATTCAGTTCCGCCGCGGGTGATGGCCGCGGGCAATCCTGCGCAGCTAATCAAGGCCCTTTAGTTTATAATATGGTGTATGATGAATAAGCTGAAAAATATCGTCCTGGAAATGAGACCCAAGCAGTGGGTGAAAAACCTGCTCGTGTTCGCGGCGCTGGCCTTCAGCGAGAACCTGCTCTCATTTGAGCTGGCGCTCAAATCCCTGCTCACCTTTGCGGCCTTCTGCCTCGTTGCCAGCTCGGTTTATGTGGTCAACGACATTTTTGACCGCGAGCGCGACCTGCTGCATCCGGAAAAGAAAAACCGGCCGGTGGCCGCGGGCAAGGTCAGCGCAGGAGAGGCCTGGGTGCTCGGGCTTTTGCTTTTCGGTCTGGGCCTGGCCCTGGCCTTTTTCATCAGCCGCATGGTCCTGGTCATCCTCCTGGTTTATGTGGCGAGCAATTTTCTCTATTCCGCGTATTTCAAGCATATCGCGATTCTGGATGTATTTTTTGTCGCGCTCGGTTTTGTGCTGCGGGTGGTTGCCGGAGGCGAGGCCATCCAGGTTGAAATTTCCGCCTGGATCATCCTCTGCACCATCCTCGGGTCGCTGTTCCTGTCCTTTGCCAAGCGCCGGCACGAGCTGGGGATTTACGGCAAAAACGCCGCAGACCACCGCAAGGCGCTCGCGGAATACAGCCAGTATTTCCTGGACCAGATGATCGCGGTGACCACGGCCAGCACGGTCATGGCCTACTCGCTCTGGACCATGTGGCCGACGGTGGTGGAAAAATTCCATACCCGCCACCTGCCCTACACCATCCCGTTTGTCTGCTACGGCATTTTTCGCTACCTCTACCTCGTGCACCAGAGGGGCGAGGGCGGAGACCCGACTAAACTGTTCCTCAAGGACAAGCCGCTCATGCTCAACATCATCCTCTGGCTTTTGAGCGTGATCGCCGTGCTCTATTTCAAGATTTGAAGAGAGCTATTTCCCGCGGCTGACATTTTTATTGAAGCTGATATTTTGAGGGTGTAAAATAATTGGAAGGGGTTAGAGTGGCAGGAGCAGAGCCAGGACCAGGCGCTCAAAAAGGTCAAGCCGCAGTCAATATCCAGCAGGTTGCGCTGGAGCTGGCCAAGGCGTTTCGCGCCCTGGAGCTTTACCCCATCGGCCATCCGCAGTTGAAAACCATCTTCCACGCGTCGTTCCAGAAAATCTTTTACGAGATGAGCCGGGTCAGCGAGGTTGTTTTAACCGTTGGCAAGGACGGGCTTTCCTTCCAGGGCAAGCTCCTGGACAACGCGGTGGAGGCTCTTCAGGAGTTCGCCCTGGAGCTGCACATCCGCCAGGTTAGAAAATTCGGGTTCCGCAGCAACCTGGACGAAAGAGACTTCATGGATTTCTTGAGAATGCTCCTCATCCCGGCAGGCCAGTTCCGGACCGGGAAAAAGATTGAGGAATATTTCCGCACCAAGAAAATATCGACCATCTGGGTCAACGAGGTTGACTTCCAGAAGGTTTTCCTGGGCAAAAAATTCGCCGACGCCGCAGAACAGGAATTGGCCGACCAGGAGTCGCAGGATTTTTACCAAGCCCGGCTTCTGGTTGAGTCTTTGGACCTGGCCGCTGACGACGGGCAGGCCCAGGAGGTTCTATCCAAAATTGCCGGGGAGCAGACCCGGCTGGCCTCGGAGCAGAAGCATCCGGAACTGTGGTTTCTCACCGGAGCGGTCAGCGATTTCTTTGACCTCAAAAAGGATAAATGCCCGGGCGCCTGCGCGAGCGCGGAACAGCTTTTGAAATCCGCGGCGCGGCCCCAGTTCATGTCCTGGCTGGTGGAGCGCTACAATTACAGCGATGAAAGTTCCGGCAAAGCCTTTGAGCGCTATTTTGACCAGGTGGGTGAGCCGTCCCTGCAGGCGGTGGTGGAGCGCGTGCTTAAACCCGAATCCGTCTTCTTCCAGAAGCAACTGCTCAATTACCTGAAGGGCAAGGGCGACCAGGCCAGGCCGGTCATCGAGGCTAAACTCAATGGTCAGAAAGGCCAGCAGGCCCGCAAGCTGATCTATCTTTTGGGCGAGCTGAAGAACCCGGAGAGCGCGCCGCTCCTGCTCGAGTTCGCAGGCAGCCGCGAGAAGCTTCTCAAGCTGGAAGCCATCCGGGCGCTGGGCAAGCTCAAGAGCAAAAATGTCAGCCTGGCCCTGGTCGGGATGCTTCGCAAAAAGGACTTGGACGCAGAGGGCAAGTCGGTCCTGATTCAGACCTTTGGCGAGCGGCAGGAACCGGCTGCGGTTCCGGGCCTGATGGCTATACTCAAGGACAGGAACGAGGATGATGATTTGCGGGAGCGGGCGGCCGAGGCCCTGGGCAAAATTGGCAGTCAGGAGGCGCTTCCGCCACTGATGGAAATTGCGGAGAAGCCGGGCCTGTTCCGCAAGGCCGCGCCGGAAAAGCTCCGACTCAAGGCTGCGGAGGCTCTGGCCAGGCTGGGCGGAGAGCGGGTGGATTTCCTGCTCTCGAAACTGGCCCGGGGCGATGACCGGCTCGCGGAATTCTGCCGGGAACTGATTGCGCACAAGCCGGCGAGAAAAGGGAATTAAGTTGGCCGGCCCGCAGATATTTCCGAAGGAAAAGCTGGAGCAGATTCTGATCGGCATGATTGCGACCAGCCGGAACCTGAATCTTTATCCCAAGGACCACCCGCTGGTGGCGAGCCAGGTGGACAAGCTGCTTTCTGACATCAACTCGCTTTTTTCGAGCCAGGACAAGCTCTCGGTGGCGATTGTGGAGGAGGTGCTGGTTTTTGAGGGAGTGCCTTTTTACCAGCCGAACATAGCGGTGCGCGAGTTCCAGCGCAGGATTGAGGACCGGGGGGTCACTGCGGTTGAATTTCAGCGCGGGCTTTTGGCCGAGGAGCTGGTCAGCTGGGCGCAGTTCTTGATCGCGGACGCGGACCAGGTCAAAGCCAAGGGCGCCGCGGTCTGGATTGCGGACGAGAAGATAGAGCACCTCAAGGTGCGGGATGTGCGCGAGGTATACAACCGGGCCATTGACACCATCTCCGATGTGCTCGGCCAGGTGCGCATGGGCAAGATACCGAGCGCGGACAAGGCCAAAACCGTGGTCAACGAGCTCGCTGAATATGTGCTCAATGACCGGCCGGCCCTGCTCGCGCTCACCCTGCTCAAAAGCTATGACAACTATTTGTTCAACCATTCGGTTAATGTCAGCGTCTTAAGCCTGGCCCTGGCCGAGACGCTCAAGGTTCCCGATAACGACCTCCACACCATCGGCCTGGCCGGCCTGCTCCATGACCTGGGCAAGACCATGACTCCCAAGAGCATCACCCTCAAGCCGCACCAGCTCACGCCCGAGGAGTGGCAGGTGATGAAGGAGCATCCGGTGAAAAGCTCGGAAATTGTGGCCAGGATGCAGGGCGTGAACGAGCTGGCGGTTCGTCTGGTCTATGAGCACCATATCAGCTATGACCGCAAGGGCTACCCGGCGCTGGAGACCGGCCGGCAGCTCCATCCCTATTCGAAAATAATCACCATCGCGGATTGTTATGACGCCATCACCACTCTCCGTCCCTACCAGAAGCCGTTCTCGCCAAGGGAAGCCATGAGAATTATGGAATCTCTGGCCGGCCGGGTGATTGACCCGGTATATTTCCGGGAATTTGTGCGCATGCTCGGCATCTATCCGGTGGGCAGCCTGGTGCGGCTGGACACCGGAGAGGTGGCGGTGGTGGTTGAAACCCACACCCAGTCTCCGCTTTCGCCCAGAATCAAGATTCTTTTTGACAACGCCGGCAAAAGAATGCTCGACCCGCTGGAACTGGACCTGGCCAATCCCCGGCCCGGCGAAATCATGCGCAATCTCGTGGCCCCTGCAGACCCGCTCCTGTTTGACCTCGACCCCGCAGAATTCATTTGAAAACGCGAAAGACGCCATTTTCACCAAAGACCTGTCGCTAAAATACACTCATGTCAATCCGGTGTTTGCGCGCGATTTCAAGAATTCAGCGCTCTTCAAAGTCCTGGGCCGCTGAAAACCCGGCTTGAATCACATAGAAGCTTTGGTTGCGATGCGCCTGCGTCTGCTCAAAAAAATCAGCCAGGCCGCGAGGGATGCGATTTCCAGCCACAAGGCCAGGCTGAAACTCGCGGGCTGATATTTCATCTCCAGCTTGTGCGCGCCCGCGGAGGGGAGCAAAACTCCAGAGAAGGCATGGTCCACCGGAAAGACCCGGGTCTCCTTCCCGTCCAGCCAGGCCCGGAACCCGGGATAGTATGACTCGGACAGAACCAGGACCGCAGGGCCGGCATTGGCCGCCACCAGACTTAAGCCCCCGGAAAAAACATTTGCCGAGAGCCGCTCCACACCCTCGCCCTTGAGCGCGGGCAGTTTTTGAGGAAAAGGCAGCCAGGGGTCTTTTTCCAGCAGCGCGGTCCGGGAAGGGTCAAAATCCGCAGAGCTTAAATAGGCAAGCCTCTGGTCCTTTTCCGGCATCACCCGGACGCCGTGTACGAGGAAAGCCCGGGGCAAGGCTCCGTGATTCTCATAAATGTCCAGGTCCCCATAGTTAAGACGGCGAAAATATTTAGATGAATTCTCAATCCGCGGAAAAATTTCCTGGCCGCGAATATTTCCCAAACCCGGGCCGGGCAAGACGCTGAAAACCAGGGAACCGGTTTGATTCTGAAGCTTCGCAAGACTTATCCTCAAACCGTCGTTGCAGTTCACGCTTTTTTCCGCCAGCAATTGCGCACCGGCCTTATCGCCCGTAAAATATAGCTGAAAAACCAGCCTGGCCTTCCCGGTTTCCTCATTCCTGAAATCAACCAGCAGCTCATCCCCTTCCTTGATGTAAACCAAAAGCCCGAACCTGGATGGAGGATTAAGCGCCAAGGCCTTGAAAGAACTGCCCCGGGCCACATTCAGCTTCGGCTCAAACCGGTAAAGCTCGTAGCCCAGGAAAAAACTCTGGCCGGCTTTGAGGTTCTTGTTCTGGGTGACCAGGTATTTCAGGTTCAGAAGATTGAGCAAAGGCAGATTCAAAAACGAGACGAAATCTCCCCGCTTCAGGATGTTCGGCGTTTCCACATCCTGGACCTCTCCCTTCTCCACCCGGAAAGCCTTTTCGTCCAAAAGCTTCAGAAATTCCGTGTAGCGCAGCGTGGAGAAGGTGATGTAAGCGTCCGGAGAGCGCGTGCCGTAGAGCACGCCGGTCTGAAGCGGCATGGTCAGCTTCTCCCATTGGTCAAAGGAATAAACGCTTTGCACCCGGTAATCCGCAGGATGAATTTTGGATATAAAGTCAAGATATTCGGGATGAGTTTCCATTACGCTCGGGCTGTTTCTCGGCAGCATAAAAAAACCGGTTAAAACAAATTCGCAGAACAGGCCGGCACAAAGCCAGGAAGACGGCTTGACCATTCTCGAGCGCCTGGTGAGGCCGAAGAGCAAGGCGGCCAGACCCATACCTGGAATCGCTGCGGCAAGAATCTGGCGGGAAAAAATAAAGCGCGCCAGGGCCGGCTTGAATTCAGCGGTCATGCCTTCAAGATACGGCTTCAAACACAGCTCCAAGCCATACAGCAAAACCCCTTCCAGCAATAACAATGATGCGCAGAACAGCCATCCCCATTTGCGGTCATTGAGCGAACCCAGTTGGTCCAGACCCATCCCGCAAAGCAAAAAAAGCCCAAGCATGACCTGCGACAGGGCGCGTCCATGCGGTATAAATCGGCTGAAAACAGGAATGTGATACAAAACCTTGAGCAGACCAAGCCAGTTATAGCTCTCGGCCAGCGTGAACAAAAGCATGACCACCAAGGCCCAGAAAAGCGCGCCCCGGACCTTGATGCTGTAAAGCAACGCAATTATAAAAATGACCGATAATGCGAAAAGAAACCCGGGCAGCGATTCCAGGTAAAGGGTCTTGCTCGGAAACAGCGTGAACAAGCCGTAGCTCAAGGGCAGTTGCCGGAAGCTCTGGCCGTAGCTCGCAAAAGTCGGAAGGAAAGACGCCATCCCGAGCAGGTTCCCGAAGACAGTTGCCAGAACCCAAAGCGCTATGCCCCGAAATTTATTCCAGCCCGGGGAATTATCCAGCAGCAAAAAGCCCGCGAGAAAAACCATAAGCGAAAGATATTCCAGGGCCACAACCTCATGGTGGCCGGAAAGAACCTGGAGAGCGATGAAGGCGGAGAGCGCGAAAAAATCCCGCCTCTTGAACCAGCGAACCAGCTCCAGGCTGAAGGCATAAACCCAGGCCATATAAGACCTCACAAAAATCTCCGGCAAAAAATCCTCCATCATCCCCGGAACCAGAAAAACCGTTCCGAACCCGCTCGCGGAAAGGAATGCTGAAGACTTTTTCAGGCCGACCTTCCGGGCCAGGAAATAAAAGCCGCAAACCCCGAGCAATAAATGCTCAAACTGGTTCAGAACCGCGGCCCGGCTGAACTCAAAAAAGAAAAAGAAAAAACCCAGCGGATAAAACGCGGAACCGTGGCCCCAGCCCGCAAAATCCAGCCCGGAATACAAACCCTCGCACCAGAGCGGGAAATAGCCGGCGCCAAAAGACTGCTTCACAAACTCGCGGTAAATCGACCATTGCGTCAAATCCTGGTAGCTGGGAACAAGCGTGGTCTGGCCGAAAAAAATCACCGGCAGATAAAGCAGCCCGCAAAGCAGGGCCAGGAAAAAATACGGCCAGAACTCGGAGTCTCTTCGGAAAAAACCTCTGCTCATCTTTCCCATTATACCCGCCCCAGCCCGATTTGAGAATTCAAGATTTGCAGATAAAATCCCCCAATGCAGTCAACGCAGACCGGCAGTCTGCGCCACAATTGACAGATTCTCAATATGTGATGGAGCTAACTTCTTTGATGGGGGAATTTCTTCGCGCTCGGTTTTGCCCGGCAGGATTTAGTCCGGCACGGCCTAATTATTAAAGGGGATGTTTGGACTTGAGGCTTGCGTATTGGTCCTGGTCTTGGGCGAGGGAGCCGGGTTCCCATCCTTTTTTGTCATAATATTTTTTCAGCTCTGCGGTTCGGGCGCTGGGCTTGGGATGGGTGCTGAAAAATATTTTGACATTTTCTCCGGGCTGTTTTTCCATCGGCTCGAGCCGCTTGATGAAATCATAGATGCCGTAAGGGTCATATCCGAGCTTCTGGGCATTTTTGGCCCCGTCCTGGTCGGCCTTGAACTCATCCTCCTTGCCCAAGCCCTTGACCACCAGGGTATCCCAGGACGCGTCCGTGAGTTTGCCCAAAAATTCTTCCTGGTCTGCGCTCAAGTTGGACCCGGAAATGGCAACCTTGGCGCTGGCTTTCCAGAGATTGGATTTTTGAATCTCGCGCAGAATGTCCTTGTTGGCGATATGGGCGATTTCGTGGCCAAGCACTCCGGCCAGCTCGGCCTCGCTTGAGAGCTGCTTGAGCAGACCCTTGCTCACGAAGATGTATCCGCCGGGAGCGGAGTAGGCATTGACCGCGTCGGTGTCCAGGATGGCGAAGCGGTACTTGAGGTTAGGCCGTTCAGAGTATGGCACGAGCACGCGGCCGACCAGGTTTATCTCCTGGCTCCAGGCCTCGTCCTTCAAAACGCCGAAAGTGCCAGCCAGTCTCGCGGCAAGCTGACGGCCCAGTTGAATCTCCTCGTCCTCCTTCATGGGCCTGACCGCCTCCACTATATTTTTGCCCGCTTCCAGCCAGTCCTGGGCGTTCAGGTTTTTGAGGTCAAATTTTTGGGCGGAAAGACAGGCCGCGAGCGCGATAATCCCCAGGCCGACCTTCAAATAATTTTTGCGCTTCATCATTCACCTCCGCGTGGCTTGTAAGGCCCGAGCTTGCGGCTTTCCAGGAATTGCTTGACCTCGCTCTCGTTCAGCGTGTATCCCTCCATCCATTTCACGCTCTCCCAGTCCTCCTTCTGGCCGAGCTTGCCTTCCCGGTCAACTCCGCGCACGCCGGCAACCTTGGTCATATTTCCGCTGGTCTGCTTATAGGACGGCTCGGGTCTGGAGAAGGCTTTGCGGAACATATCCCAGAAGCTGGACTCGTCCGTGACCTCCTGCTTTTTTTCGTCCTTCTTTTCTTTGGCCTGGAGTGAGGCCGGCGCCAGGGACAGAATGCCCAAGGCGAACAAGACCAGGCCGGCAATGAAAGTCCTGAACAAGATTTTTTTCATTTTTCCCGCCTCCGTTCTTTGGTCGTGAATCATTTTTTCGCAAAAAATTTAAATGAACAATTCGCTTAGCCGTTTGACCGGCATTTGGCCCTGGCCGGCTTTTTCCAGCAAGTCCTGGCAGATGCCGCACTCGGTCAGAATCATTTCCGCGCCGAGCTTCCGCGCCTCTTCCACGCGCCGGCCGGCAATCCGGTTCGCGTGCGCCGGGTCATACCATAATAACCCGCCTCCGCCTCCGCAGCAATCGGAGAGACCATTGCTCGCGCTGAATTCCACGGCGCTGGCGCCAGCCCTTTGCAATAATAGACGCGGCAGGCCCCCCATTCCCATTTTCCGGGTGAGGAAACACGGGTCGTGGTACACGACTTTGCCTTTCGGCTTCTGGGCCGGGGCTATGTTTCCAGGAATCATCTCCAGGATGAATTTGACTGCGATGTTTTGCGGAAGTTTCCGGCGCAGATGGTAAAAGCAGTGCGGGCAGACCGTGAGCACCAGTTCCGGGCCTTGCGCCACCAGCTGGTCCAGGCCGGGACTAAGATTCTCCGCGCCGATTTCTTCGAGCAGACCTCCGCAGCAGGCCGCGGAAAAAAGTTTGGCGTCAAGGCCCGATTTTTTGCAGAGCGCGAGCCACTTTTCCGGGTCGCCGAGTGCGGTTTCGCGGCAGCCGGGGAAAAGCATAACTTTTCCGGCCTGGGCTTGCCCTGGGACCCGGGGTTTTCCGAACGGGTTTTGGAACTGGTCCAGGTTTTGCTTGACTTGAGGAAAAAGCGACCAGGTGGCCGAGGGGTCCACGCGAAAAATCCATCTGCGCATGAGCCAGGCCAGGTCGGAAATCTTCACCTCCTCCGGGCAGGCCGGCTCGCATCTTGCGCAGAGCGTGCAGCGGAAGAAGTCATCCGCGTCCGAGATGTATTCCGGCTGGGACCTGCCGGCGCAGGCCGCGAGGTGCTCGGGGCCGAGAAATTTCCCCTCGCTCACCCACGCCGGAACGCACACCTCCTGGCACAGGCCGCAGACCGTGCACTGCTGGAAATTATAGACCTGCTCGATTTCCTCGGCGGTGAAGGCTGTGATCCAGTCTTTGGAGAAATATCCCTTGAACAGCTCCACCTGGCTGACTTTTTTCCTGGGAATAAGCCCGCGCAGGATGTGCAGGCCGAAGTTCCAGCCCAGGACCAAGAGCGATTTCACCTGTTTGCGGTCAATCATTTCTTCCTTCCTGCAAACTTCCTGTAGCTATCCTGCAAAAGCAGGGCGTCCTTCTCCAGCGACGGGCTTTCGCAAATCACAAATCCCTCCAGGCCGTAATCCGCAAAAGCCCGGACGCATTCCTCCCAGTTGAATTCCGACTCTTCCAGGTTCAGATGCCTCCGCTCGCCCTTGGCCGTGTATTCAATGCCCGAGATGTGGATGTGCATATTTTTGAGGATGCTTTTGCCGAAGGCTTTGGCAAGCTGGTCCAGCGCCCGGCAGAAATCCGCATACCTATTATACCTCCCGGCCTCGCGCGCGTAAAAATGCGCGAAGTCAATAGTCGGGAGGATGCCGGGCACGGCCTTGCCCAGCCAGAGCAAGTCATCAAGCGAGCCGACCTGGCTCGGCTTGCCGGAAAGCTCCGGACGAACCGCGATGAAAATCTTTTCCTTCTCAAGTTGCGCCAGAACCGCCTTAAGCTCCAAAGCCACTATTTGCAAAACCTCCTCGCGCTCCCGTCCCTGGAAGAAGGCCGCGTGGAAGGTTATGCTTTGGCCTCCGCACTGGAAGCATCTCCGGGCCGTGTCCAGCACGCGCCCCCGGCTGGCTATGAGCTTGTCCTTTTCCTTGCTCGCCAGGTTGATGTAATACGGCCCGTGCGCCGTGAGCTGCACACCGGTTGCTTTTTGCGCATCCCTCACGCCCTCGGCGCCCTTCGCGGTCATACGCACGCCGTAAACAAATTCCAGCTCCATGCAGCCGAGGCCGAGAGATGCGCATTGCCGAACCCCCTCTTCCGCCGTGTCCTTTTTCGCGCTGTGAGGCACCCCAGCCGGGCCGAAAAGCAGCGGCATCTCCTCACCCCAGTCTCTTGATGGCTTCAGGCAAAATTTTCAACAGATATAATTTTAGCACCTGGAACCGGTTGATTACCATCAGGGTTCCGGCTGCAATGAGAATTGCGCCTGCGCCTATTTCAATGGCTCGGAAATAGGGCTTGATTTTGTTCGAGAATTTGAGGAACTGGTCAATCAGGACTGCGGTGAGCAGGAAAGGTATGGCCAGGCCGAGCGAATATGCCGCAAGCAGCATTATTCCCTGGAGCGTGGTCTCCTGATTGGCGGCCATTGCCAGGATGCTGGCCAGGATGGGGCCAATGCACGGTGACCAGCCGAACGCGAACGCCAGGCCGAAAACAAACGCCTTGGCCGGGCCCCGGGTTTTGATTTCGCCCTGGTAGCGCTTTTCTCGCAGAAGAGGCATGAGCTTGAAAACCCCGGCAAGCTGAAGCCCGAAAAAAATAATGAGCGCGCCGGCAATCCTCATCAGCCAGGGCTTGAACTCGACCAGGAGCCGGCCAAAGCCGCTCGCAGCCGCGCCCACAAGGATGAAAACCGCGGAGAACCCGAGCACGAAAAATACCGAGGCGATGAGCACCGAAGCGGCCAGCCCGGGATTCTTCCGCTCGGTCTTAAGCTCGGCCAGCGAATGACCGGAGATGAAGGAAATGTATGCCGGCACCAGCGGCAGCACGCACGGGGTGAGGAAAGAGAGCATGCCCATGACCAGGGCCAGTATAAATCCCGGATTCGCGCGCATCGACTAGATATTAGGCCAACAATTCCCGGGTTTCAAACCCGCCCCCAAGGGGCGTCTCTACATTTTTGAGCTTTTGACCCGGCCTTTGGGAACCGAGGCCATGGTGAGGAGCGCCTTGGCGCAGAGCAGTTTTTTCCGGCCCTGGACGGAAAAAATTTCCGCCTCGCAGACCATGATTTGCTTTCCGGGCTTGAGCACTTTAGCCCTGCATTCGATGATTTCTCCGCTCACGGGTTTCAGATAATTTATCTTGTATTCAACCGTTAGAATCCTGTGGTCCTCGGGCGCGAGCGTAAAGGCCGCATAACCCGCGGTGTGGTCAACCATGGTGGCAAGCAGACCGGCATGGGCAAAGCCGTCCTGCTGCGCAAGATGCTTCGCCATTTTTACCCTGGTGACAAATTTGCCGGGCTTCATTGACACCGGCTTCAGGCCGATCAACTCCGTGAAGCCCTGCACCGCGTCCTTCTTCAAAAATTCCAGCCGTTTTTTATCAGCAGGCAAAGTTTTTCTCCATCCCCCTATCTGCTTTTTACCCGGCCAACCGCCGTAAGCCAGCCGCGGTAAAGCCTGGCACGCTCTTTGGGTTTCATTTTCGGCTTGAACACGGCGTTGACTTTGCGCAGTCTCTTCACCACCCTGGCATCCTTCCAGAGACCGACCGCGAGGCCCGCGAGATAGCCGGCGCCCAAAGCCGTGGTCTCCACCATCTGCGGCCGGTTGACCGGCACTCCCAGGAGGTCGGCCTGGAACTGCATGAGGAAATTATTCTGGGACGCTCCTCCATCCACCCGCAGCTCCCTGACCTTTGCGCCCAGGTCTTTTTCCATGGCCAGGACCAGGTCCCGGGTCTGAAAGGCAATGCTTTCGAGCGCGGCGCGAATGATGTGATTGCGGTTGGCTCCTCGGGTAAGACCCAAAATCGCTCCCCGCGCGTTCATATCCCAGTAAGGCGCGCCCAAGCCCACAAACGCCGGCACAAAATATACGCCCGCGGTGTCCGGCACGCTTCGGGCGATGGCCTCGGTCTCCGCGGCCTTGGTTATCACCTTGAGCTGGTCGCGCAGCCACTGGACCGCGGCGCCGGTGATGAAAATGGACCCTTCCAGGGCATAGGCCGGTTTCCCGTTTGGGTCGCAGGCCAGGGTGGTGACCAGGCCGGACCGGGAGTGGAGCATCTTGTCGCCGAGATAGGTGAGCATGAAGCAGCCGGTGCCATAGGTGTTTTTGGCCAGACCTTTTTCAAAGCAGGCCTGGCCGAAAAGCGCGGCCTGCTGGTCCCCGGCGACTCCGGCAATGGGGATGCCTAAGGGAAGCTCCCTGCAGTTGGTCCTGGCGAAAATTCCCGCGCTGGGGAGGGCTTTGGGAAGAATTTTTTCAGGAATGTCCAGAATGTCGAGCAATTGCTCATCCCACTTTTTGGTCTGGATGTTGAAAATAAGGGTCCGGCTCGCATTGGTGAAATCCGTGACATGGCTCTGATGCCCCGAGAGCTTGTAGATCAGCCAGGAGTCTATGGTGCCGAAAGCAAGCTCTCCTTTCTGCGCGCGCCGCCTCGCGCCTTTGACATTATCCAGCAGCCACTTGAGCTTGGTGCCCGAAAAATAAGCGTCCACCACCAGGCCGGTCTTCCTGCGGAAGACCGGCTCCAGACCACGGCGCTTGAGCGAGGCGCAAATCTCCGCAGTCCGCCGGCATTGCCAGACAATGGCGTTGTGAATCGGCCTCCCGGTCCTCCGGTCCCACACCACCGTGGTCTCGCGCTGGTTGGTGATGCCGATGGCCGCGAGCCGCTTCGGGTCAAGCCGCGTTTTTTTGAGCGCGCCGGAAATGACTTGCGCGGTGACCTTCCATATCTCCTCGGCGTCGTGCTCCACCCAGCCGGGTCTGGGGAATATCTGCCGGAACTCGGAATAGTCGCTCCCCCTGATTCTTCCGCTCCGGTCAATGATTACGGCGCGAGAGCCGGTCGTGCCCTGGTCTATGCACAGCACACAATCTCGAGCCATTTTCTCAACCTCCATTGGCCAATTCCAAATTTAATTCCAAGCTCAACCGCCGCCTGCTGCATCTGCTTTTTTCAGAATCTCACAAGATTAGACCTTAAGCAAGTTTTGATGATAGAATTTTGGATTATGGCCGAAAGCAAGCTGGCAAGACAGAAAATTCTAGACCAGCGAAAAATTTATTACGACCTTCTGGATTTTGCAGAAAACCTGACCGGTTAGCTGATTAAGGCGACTCCTGGGATTTTGGGTTTAGCCTATTGTATCTATAGGGGGGAGGCTCTGTATCAGACATAGATTATTTATTTTGCCAGAAATGCCCTGCTCCGTCCCGCTTCGCCGGGAATTCCAAGGACGCCATTCTTCGCTCCAATCGGCAATGATTTTGGCTTAAGAATGGCGGGCCAGACGAAGTCGTGGTCAGGGTTCTTTCCAGAAATGCTTATTGGCAAAGGCGTGGCCGGAGCCGTTCTTGAGATATTTTTCAAACTGCCGTGCCCTTTGTTCATTCTCAAACCAGATTGCGACCAAAATTTCCCAAGGTACGGATTTTGCCGTAAAAGGTGATTTGCCTGAGTTGTGGTCGGCCAGTCTCGCTTCCAGGTTGGCGGTCAGCCCGATGTATCTTCTGCCGGGATGGGAAATGCTTTCCATCAGATAAACCTACACAGCGCCATAATAGGATTGTCCTGCTTTCCAGTCAATTAAATTCTTTGATTGGCGAAGTCTGCCCTGCTCCGCCAAGGCTACGCAGGGCATTCTGCGTAGCTCCCCTTTGGGGAGCGAAGCAGAATGGTGGAGGATAAGGGATTCGAACCCTCGACCTCTGCGTTGCGAACGCAGCGCTCTCCCAACTGAGCTAATCCCCCACGCTTTGAGGATTTGGCTATTATAATTGCAGGCACCAGATTTGCAAGACAATTCTGCGCAAAATCCAGAGCCGTGGAATATGCCGGCTGGCCCTAGCCGATTTCAGGCTTTATTTGACAATAAAGCGGCTCAAGGTTATTCTGGTAATAGTAAATCGAGGAGTAGCAAATTTGGCCAATCGGGGAAAACTGTTCTGTCCGAGTTGCGGCGAGGATGTGGAATATTTCGTGATGGTTTCAGCCGGAGAGGAAATTGCCCACTGCTCAAATTGCGGGCTGATCCTCCAACTCGCCAACAAGCAGAAGGAGGCGTCCAAGATCCGGCCGCTGCAATATGTGATTGCGGCCGAGGACAGCCCCCTGCTTTTGAAGAGCATCGGCAATATGATCCAGAACAAGGGCATCGCCAAGGAGATGGAGTCCTGCAAGGACGGCGAGGAGTTCATCACCAGGATAACCGAGCGGCTGAAGCAGAACCAGGCGGTGAGTCTGGCCATCCTGGATGTGGCCATGCCCATTCTGAACGGGATTAACGCCGCGGTCATCTTCCGCGCCATTGAAAAGGGCTTCGGAAAAAAACGCTTCACGCCCATCCTCTTTTTCACCTCCTATAAGTGCGATGACACATTCAAGAAGGTGTTGAAATATGCGGCTCCGGCCAAATACATCAATAAGGGCACCGGCTCCAGCCCGGAGCAGTTCGCCGAGCGGCTGATGCAGGTCATCTCCCAATTACTTTCCGAACAATAGCCTTTCATGGACGAACAGAGGCTTAAAGGATTTTGCGGAAGCCTCCCGGGCCTGGTCTCGATTCGGCTTCAGCAAATCGAGGCCGCGGGCCAAAAGGACAAGGAGGCCCTGGCCCGGCTGCTCGGCCAGGAGGCGGACCTCGCCCAGGACGACCTGGAAAAAGAGTGGCTGCGCTTCCATGCCGGCGAGCTTTTCATCGAGGCCGATAAAAAGGAACAGGCGCTCGCCCAGTTCGCAAAAATAGCGAACAACCTGGAGTGGAAAAGACTTGGCCTGCTCGTGCTCGAAGAAAACGCGCGCTTTGAAAACGACCTGCCCCGGCTCGCCGCTCTCTACCAGGAACGCGCCAAGATTTCCGAGCCGGAAAAAGCCCGGCCCCTCAACCTGCTCCGGGCGCGGCTCCTGGCCTTTGCCATAGGCGACCGGAAGCAAGCGGAAAAAGTCCTGGATGAGCTGGCGTCGGAAGACCCCGGGAGCCTCCCGGTGCTTCTCACCCGGGTCCAGCTTTATTTGGAGCAGGGCGACTGGAAAAAACTCGCGGAGGTCTACAAAAGCCTGTTCGAGCTTGGAGAGAAAAGCAAGGACAAGCTGGTCTCCGCAAGCTATGCCTATCGGATCGCGGCCCTGATGGAAGGAAGAATCGGGTCCCCGCTCGCGGCCATTGAATGGTATGGCAAGCTCTTCGAGAGCCAGGATGCGGTCTTTGCGCTGCCTCCCGCCATCGAGATTCTGGAATCGCTCAAGCAGGTGAAGGAGCTGAAATCCGCGCTGCAGAAATTTTCCAGCCTGGTGCCGGATGACGAGCGCTGGTTCAAGTCCCTCCTCCTCTTCAAGCAAAGCCAGATCTGCGAGATGGAGGGAGACAAGGAGGGAGAGCTGGAACTGCTCAAGAAGAGCGTGGCGCTCGACCCGGAAAACCTGCTCGCGTTCTTCCGTCTGGAAAATCTTGCCCGCCTCTCCCGTGACCACAAGCTCCTGGCCGACTGCCTGGAAAACATTTTAAACTGCCTCGCGGACAGCGAGTTGAAGCTGGCCTATGCCGTTGAGCTGGCGCAAATCTACCTGGAACTGCTGGACGACCCGGAAAAATGCGAACTGGTCGCGGCCAAAGCGCAAAAAATTCAGCCCGACTCCCTGGCGCTCTTAAGGCTCCGCCAGACCCTTGCCCTCCGCAAAAAGGACTGGCCGGCGGTGGTGGAAACCCTTTCCGAGGAGCTGAAGCTGACCGAGGAGCCGAAAGAGATGCAGGCGCTTCTGCTGAAAAAAGCCGAGGCGCTCCTCTATGGCGCCGGGGATTTGAACCAGGCCGCGGACAACTACCGCCAAGCCCTGGAAATTCCCTTGAGCCAGTTCCCGATTCTCAAAAACCTGGAACAGCTCCTCTCCAGAACCAAAGATTTTGAAGCCTACCTCAAGGTCGTCCTGGCCATGGAAAAACTCATCGCGCCCTCGGACCCGCGCTCGCCCGGGCCGGTGGTCAACCGGATTTATTACGCCTCCCGCCGCGCCTTCTTCTCCGAGCTGGCCCTGGGCAAGGCCGAACTCGCGGTCGCGGCCCAGAGCGACATCATCCGGCTCAAGCCGGACTCCATCTCCGCGCTTATCGCCATGGGCAGAATCCTGCGCGCCAGGCGCGCAGCTGAAAATTTCGTCAAGGCCACAGAGCGGATTCTGGCCGGAGCGCAGAACCTCTCCGAGTTCCCGGCTTTGCTTTACCAGGCCGCTTGGGATTTCGAGAATCTCTTCAACCAGCCGGAAAAAGCCGCGGAGTTCTGGCAAAAATTTCATCAAACCAGGCTGACCTGCCCCAGGCTGCTCTACGAGCAGAGAAGGCTCTGCTACCACAACCACGACTGGCCCCGGCTCGGTGAAACCTGGGCCGCTATCACCAGCCAGGTCAAAAATCCTAAAATCGCAACCGCCTTCCAACTCCGAACCGGATTCCTGGCGGAAACTTTCCTCGGCGAACCCGGACAGGCCCGCGCAGGATATGAGAAAGCTCTCCACCAAGGCTCCGCTCCACTCATCTTCCCCGCGCTCATCGAGCTCGCCTGCTTCCAGGCCGACTGGGAAAGCGCCTCGGCCCTGATGAAGGATTTCGGGAGGAACCTGTCCAAGCCCTTCCAGGCCGGACTGGTCTGGCATTCGGCCATGATGCTCTGGGAAAAAAGCAAGTCCCCGTCCGAGCGCGTCCTGGAGGAGTTGAGAGCCGCGGAGGAAACCGGCGCGTCCTGGCTGGCCCAAACCAGCAAGATCGAATTCTTGCGCCGGCAGAACGACTTTGCTTCCTTGAGCGAGACCCTTTCCGAGGTCATCTCCCTGCTCGAAGAGACCAGGCTGATTCCCTACCAGGTTGAATATGCCTGGGTGCTTTCCCGCCGGACCAACCAGAAAGACCAGGCCATTGAGCAATACCTGAAAATACTCTCGGCCCATGACAAATATCTGCCCGCGGTCCGTGAGCTGGAATTTCTCGCTCTGGAAACGAGCCATGCCCGGCTCATGGTCCAGGCCCTGGCCCGGGAAATCTCCGCGCGCGCCGACCCGGAAGTGCTGACCCTCGTCTACCACTGGCTCGCGCTGGTCTATGAGGAGGAGCTGAAGGACAACGACCGCGCGATTGCGTCCCTGCGCGGCCTCAATAAAATCAAGCCGGACTGGCTGCCCGCGCTCTCGGAGCTGCGCCGGCTTTACGGCAAGGTCAAGGCCTTCAAGGACCTGGTCAAAGTGATTGGCAGCGAAGTGGCCCTCACCGAGGGCCGCGGCCAGAAGCTCTCCCTCTTCCGCGAGCAGGCCGCGGTTTTCGAGCAGAACCTGAACGACCCGGAAGCCGCGGTCAATGCCCTGCTCTCCGCCCATTCTTTAAGCCCCGAAAACCTGGAAATAATCGCGGAGCTTAACCGGCTTTATCTCCTGCTCGAAAAATGGCCGGAACTTATCCAGACCATTGACAAGGAGATAAGCCTGACCGCGGACCCTAAAAAGCGCGCGGAACTGCAGGTCCAGGTCGGTCAGCTCTACGACGAGAAGCTCAAGGATTACGAAAAGGCGGTCT
>Ga0315282_10005347_pt1 | contig 21953 bp, 20 predicted proteins | sample YL17G07_20_MG_FD_203693 | JGI IMG/M metagenome (GOLD analysis project Ga0315282, IMG submission 203693) | Sediment microbial communities from Yellowstone Lake, YNP, Wyoming, USA - YL17G07_20 | ecosystem: Environmental > Aquatic > Freshwater > Lake > Sediment | place: USA: Wyoming | collected... | reverse complement strand
GCGTCCTGTGTCCTGTGTCCTGTGTCCTGTGTCCTGTGTCCTGTGTCCTGTGTCCTGCGTCCTGTGTCCCTTCTTTTGCCGCCCTACTCAGTTCTTCGGATCGCCATCACCGTCAGGTCGTCGAGCCGCGGCGCATCGCCACGGAAGGATGCCAGGCTAGTCGCGCAACGGGGCGCGGCACCGCAAACCACGAACGAAGGCCCAGGAACTCCGGACGCTCCGATTCTACCGCGGCCCGCGCGCGCGATTCATCCTCGATTGACCCCGTTCGAGCTCGAGCAGGGCTTCTTTCCGCCCGGCGCCCCATCGGTAGCCGCCGGTCCCACCCGCAACAGGAACGACGCGATGACAAGGAAAGACGAGGGCGACGGGGTTGGTGGCGCAGGCGCGGGCGACCGCCCGCGCGGCGGCCGGCTGACCGAGCGCGCGCGCCACCTGTCCGTACGAACGGGTCTGGCCCGGCGGAACCCGCTGCAGGTAGCGCCAGACCCGGCGCTGGAACGCCGTGCCGGCCACGTCCGTCGGCACGTCCGGCCGCTGTCGCGTGCCGTCCAGATACGCGACGAGCGCAGCCACCCATGGAGACCGCGAATCGGCGCCGGCCACCAGGGCCGCCGCCGGATACTCCTTCCGCAGGTCGGCTTCGAGCGCCTGGTCGCGGTCGCCGAGCTTGACACTGCAGACACCGCGATCGGTCGCGCCGACGAGGAGCCGGCCGAGCGAGGATCCCACGACCACGTAGTGAATGACCATCCCGCGACCTCCCCTCCGGTAGGTTCCCGGCGTCATCCCCAGCTCGGCGCCCGCCCGCTCGTACAGCCGGCTGCTGGCGCCGTATCCCGCGTCGTAGAGCGCAGCCGCCACGCGCGCTCCCGTGCGGAGCCGCGCCTTCAGGCGCTCGGTCCGACGCGCCTCGGCGTACTCCCGGGGCGAGACGCCGAGCACCCGCTGGAACATCCGCTGCAGGTGGAACGGGCTGGTCTCGACCAGCCGGCCGAGCCTGGCGAGCGTAGGTGGCACATGCGGATTGGCCGCCATCCACGCACACACACGCCGCACCTTCTCGACAACGTCCGAGGCCGCTCGGTCCGGCCGGCACCGTCGGCACGGGCGGAAGCCCGCCCGCTCCGCCGCCGTGGGCGCCGGAAAGAAGACCACCTGCGTGCGCCGCGGACGCCGGCTGGGACACGACGGCCGGCAGTAGATGCCGGTCGACCGGACCGCGAACACGAACCGGCCGTCCGCATCACGGTCCCGGTCCATGACCTGACGCCACAGAAGTTCGTCGTCCATGAGTGCAGGATAGAGCAGGCGGGCGGCGGGATCTATCCGGACCTTGCGGTCAAACCAAGGTCGGCGCCTTCTCCGTGAACCAGCCGATCGTCTCCCGCAGCCGCACGACGTCTCCGATGACAATGAGGGCAGGCGCCTCGAGGTTGGCATCAGCCACCCGGCGGACGATTTCCGCTAGCGGCGCCACCACGGTCGTCTGTCGCTCCGTCGTGCCGCTGTGGATCACGGCGACCGGACACGCCGGATCGCGGCCGTGGTCGAGCAGGCTGCGGACGATCTCGCCGAGGTTGTGGAGACCCATGAAGATGACGAGCGTGCTGCGCCCTGGAGCGTAGCGCGCCCAGTCGACCGCGGGCACATCCGGGCGGGACGACCGGTGGCCGGTGAGGAAGACGACCTCCGAAGTGTGGTCGCGGTGCGTGAGGGGAATGCCGGCGTACGCCGCCACGCCCGTCCCGGCGCTCACGCCCGGCACGACCTCGTACGGGATCTGCGCGGCGGCCAGGGCCTGAGCCTCCTCTCCACCCCGACCGAAGATGAACGGGTCGCCGCCCTTGAGCCTGACGACGACCGCGCCGCTCCGTGCTTCGCGGACGAGGATCTCGTTGATCTCTTCCTGCGCGCGCGTGTGCTTGCCGTCGCGCTTGCCGACGTAGATGCGCCTGGCGTCGGGCCGGCACAGGTCGAGCAGGCGCGCGTCCACCAGCGCGTCGTAGATGACCACGTCGGCCGATTCGAGGCAGCGGCGGCCCCTGATCGTCAGAAGCTCGGGGTCGCCCGGACCGCCGCCAACGAGAAACACGCGCGCCGCGGGCGAGCCCGGTCCCTCCTTCCCTATTTCCCTCCTTCCCTCCTTCCCTTCCCGTTCCCCGAACGATGCCTGCACGAGCGGCTCGACCACCGCATCGATGCGCGCCCGCTCGTCGGATGGGTGACGGCCCTCGCGCAGGCACTCGTCCCTGAGCGCCCGCAGCTCTTCGAGCGCCGTGACGTACTCGGGCCCGAACCGCCGCTCCAGCTCCTGCCGGATCCGCTGCGCCAGCACGGGGCTGGCGCCATCAGTGGAAACGGCGATGGCGAGATCGCCCTGGCGGACGAGCGCGGGCGTGAAGAAGTCGCACAGTCCGGGCTCGTCCACCACGTTCAGCCAGACGCCGTCGGCGCTCGCATCCTGGCGGATTTGCTCGTTGGTCGTCGGGTTGTCCGTGGCTGCGTACGCGAGCGTCGCGCCGCGAAGATCGCCGCTCGCGTACGCGCGCCGCTCGAGCCTGATCCGCCCTTCGCGCGACCATGCATCGAGCCTGTCCGTTGCCTGCTCGCCAATCACCGTGATAGGAGCGCTGGTGTCGAGGAGCTGCTCGACCTTTCGCTCGGCGACCGCGCCCCCGCCCACGACAACGACCCGGCGGCCCGCCAGATCGAGGAAGATCGGGTGCTTCCGGGGCCGTGCGCCGCTCGTCCGGCTGGGCCGGGCGTGGCCCGCCGGTGGTGTCTTCTCTTCGGACATGTCACAAACGCCATCTACCGCATGTCGATGTATCCCGACGGGCACTCTTCCGCGCACGCCCCACACCCCGGGCACAGCTCCAGTCTGAACCGGTACGGCTCGCCGCGTGCGGACGGCTTGACCACCGCCTGGTCGGAACAGCACTCCCAGCAGTTGTCGCACTCGAAGCACTGCCCGCAGCTCATGCAGCGTGTCGCCTCGGTGATGACGCGATCGATCACTGCCGGCTCGTTCACCCGCCAGTCGCCGTCGTACGCCCCGGCCGGCGGCTGCAGCCCGCCGACCGGTATCCGTGCCTGCTTCCCGGAGTAGTCGAGGCGCAGGCGGTCCCGCGGGGCATCGACCAGGGTCACCCGGTAGCCTCGGCGGGCAAGCTGGTAGGCGCACGACAACCCCGCGGCGCCCGAGCCGACGACGCCAACCCTCTCGGCTGGCGACTCGGCCGACGCGGCCTGGAGCGGAAGGCCGTGCGCGAGCGCGAAATCGCCGACGGCGCGCTCGATGGCGTTGATGGCCAGCGGCTCGTCCAGGCGCTGGCGGTTGCACGCCGCCTCGCACCGGTGCGGGCACAAGCGACTGACGACGGACGAGAGCGGGTTGCGCTCGGCCAGGACGTAGAACGCGTCGGCGAACGATTCCTCGGGCGACCGCCCCCCAGCTCGCCTTGCGCCAGCGTCATCAGCAGGCGGCGGATGTCCGGGCCGTTCGGGCAGTGGGCCGAGCAGGGAGAGGTCTTCTCGACGAACTCGGGCCGGAGCGACGAGGGCTTGCGCGTCGACGCGCCGAAGCCCGGGCGCGCACCGAGTCTCTTGACCTTCTTGACGATCACCACGCGGTCACCCTCTCTTCGCACGCAGCCGCCGTCCGGCGATCGGCGCGCGAGCGGTCACACCGGGTTTGGGTTCTTCCTGGGGGGCGTCGGCAGCCTGCTCGTGGTCTCCTGGCGGCCCGTCCAGGCCGTGGGAATGCCGGGTTGGCGGGCGCTTCGATCGTGAACGTCCCCCGCTGCAAAGTCAAGGGAAGCACCCACAGAGACCTGCCACCAGACGGGTCGCATTTGCTATGATCCGGCCCGCTTCGTTAGCCTGTTGGGTACCACACCGGTTCGACCACGACTGACAGGAAGGACACGACATGACCACGTACGGCGACCTCGATACACCGGCACGCACGCTCCTCGGTCCCGGTCCCAGCATGGTTCACCCGCGCGTCCTCGGCGCGCTCGCGCACCCGCCGCTCGGCCACCTCGATCCGCAGTTCATCGCGTTGATGAACGAGGTGCAGGACCTGCTGCGGTTCGTCTTCCAGACCCGCAACCAGGTGACCATCCCCGTGTCGGGCACGGGAAGCGCCGGGATGGAAGCGGCTGTCTGCAACTTCGTGGAGCCCGGCGACTCGGTACTCGTCGGGGTGAACGGCTACTTCGGCGAGCGTCTCTGTAACATGGCCGGCCGCTACGGGGCCGAGGTGCGCCGGCTCGAACGCCCGTGGGGCGAGGTGTTTCAGGTCGAGGACGTGGAAGCGGCCTTAAAGCAGAAGCCGGCGAAGCTCGTCGTGCTCGTGCACGCCGAGACGTCCACGGGCGCGCTCCAGTCGATCGAGGGGATGAGCGAGGTGGTCCACCGTCACGGCGGCCTGCTGATCATCGACTGCGTCACCTCGCTCGGCGGCATCCCGGTGAAGGTGGACGAGTGGGGCGTCGACATCGCCTACAGCGGCACCCAGAAGTGCCTGAGCTGCCCGCCCGGGCTTGCGCCGCTGACCGTCGGGGAGCGCGCGCGCCAGGCGCTCCGTCAGCGTAAGACGAAGGTCGCCAACTGGTATCTCGACCTGACGCTGATCGAGGAGTACTGGGGGAGCGAACGGACCTATCACCACACGGCGCCCATCAACATGAACTTCGCCCTGCGCGAGGCGCTCCGCCTCGTCCAGGAAGAGGGCCTCGAGGCGCGGTTCGCGCGCCACCGGACGAACGCGGAGCTGCTCTGGAAGGGCCTCGAGGAGATCGGGCTCCAGCTCGCGGTCCCCTCCGACCATCGCCTGCCGACGCTGACGACCGTCTGGGCGCCGGAGGGCGTGGACGAGGCCTCGGTGCGGCGCCGGCTCCTGGACGACTACAACATCGAGATCGCGGGCGGGCTGGGCCGATTCAAGGCCCGCGCGTGGCGGATCGGCCTGATGGGGTATTCTTCGCAGCGCTGGAACGTGCTGCTGCTCGTCTCGGCGCTGAAGCGGCTGCTGGGAAGGTAGCAGGCTGACCACGAAGGGGGAACAGGTGGCGAACCGTGTGATCGATCTGCGCAGCGATACCCTGAGCATGCCCACCGAGGAGATGCTGCGAAGCATCCTGACGGCGAAGCTCGGTGACGACTCGCGCGACGGCGACCCAACGGTCGTCGAGCTCGAGGCGCTGGCGGCCAAGATGCTGGGCAAGGAGGCGGCGCTGCTCACCGTCAGCGGCACGATGTCGAACCTGGTGGCGATGCGCACGCACGCCGAGCCGGGCGGCACGGCGGTCGTCGAGCAGAGCGCGCATCTCTACGGGATGGAGTTCGGCGGCATCGCGGCGGCGGCTGGGCTGCTGGTGCTGCCGGTGCCCGGGACGCTCGGCGCGATCTCGCTCGACGCCCTCCCGATGGCGGTCCGCAAGGCGGGCATCGGCTTCCCGGCCCAGGGCCTGCTGTGCCTGGAGGACACGCACAACGCGGCGGGTGGCACGGTGATCCCTCCCGAGCACCTCGAGCGCTGCGCGGAAATCGCGCGCGCGCACGGCCTGAAGGTGCACCTCGACGGCGCCCGGATCTTCAACGCGGCCGTCGCGCTGAGGATCCCTGCACGCGAGCTGACCCGGTCGGTCGATTCGGTGAGCGTGTGCCTGTCGAAAGGGCTGTCGGCGCCGGTCGGCTCGCTGCTCGCCGGCTCGAAGGCGTTCATCGACCGCGCGCGCAAGGTCCGCCGCGCGCTCGGCGGCACCATGAGGCAGGCAGGGATCATCGCGGCGCCCGGGCTGATCGCCCTGCGCTCGATGGTCGATCGCCTCGCCGAGGATCACGAGCACGCGGCCATCCTCGGCCGGCGCCTGGCGGCCATCGACGGCCTCACCGTCGACCTGCGGGCAGTGCAGACCAACATGGTGAACGTGGATGTCGCTCGCCTGGGGATCGATGCGGCCACCTTCGCGCGGCACCTCGATCCGAAGCTGGTCCGCGGGCTCCCGGGTCTCGCGACCACCATCCGGTTCGTCACCTACCGGGGGATCACCAGAGAGGATGTCGAGCGGGCGGCCACGGTCATCGGCGAGACGGTCTCCGCGAGACCTTGGACCGCCACCGTTCCCGTCTGATGCCCGTGGCAGGTGGGTGCTTTACGAGCCCTGCTCCGCAAGCATCCGCCGCGTGACCGCCGCCGACTCGACGGCCGCCGCCACCGCCGCCTGCACAGAATCGGGGGGTTGCGTTCCGTCGATCACGTGGAAGGTCGGCCGCGCTTCGTAGTACTCGATGAGCGGCTGCGTCTCGCGCTCGTATACCTCGAGCCTCGCCCGGACGACCGCCTCGTTGTCGTCGGCCCGCTGGACGAGCGGGCCGCCGCACCGTGGACACACCGTCCCGCCCCCGGCCAGCTCGGCCGGGCCGAACGTTCCCGCACACTTGCCGCACACGCGACGCGCGGCCAGCCGCCCAACGAGCACATCGTCGGGTACGGCAATGTCCACGATGACCAACGGGTCGCGCCCCTCGACGATCGTGTCGAGCGCGCGTGCCTGCATCACCGTCCGCGGGAACCCGTCGAGCACGAACCCGGGAACGGTGTCGGCGCGCGCGAGCCGCTCGCGCACGATCCCGATCACGATGTCGTCACCGACCAGCTTGCCCGTCTCCATGATCGCCTTGGCGCGCCGCCCGAGCTCCGTACCGGCCTGCACCGCCTCCCGGAGCATGTCGCCGGTCGAGATCTTCGGCACGCCGTGCGCCCGCGCGAACCGTTCTGCCTGCGTCCCTTTGCCGGCACCTGGTGGTCCCATCATGATGAGGTTGAACGCCATGATCGCCCTCCGCTTGGTGTGTCCGCTGTGGCCGCCTTGTCCCCCATCGTGGTTGCGCCCGGGCTCGACGCGTGCCTTCCCACGCCTCGCCCCTGGTTTCTTCCAGACTCGATGGCCTCGGTGAAGACGGGAAGAAGCTCCAGCGCGTCCGCGACGACGCCGTAATGCGCATAATCGAAGATCGGCGCCCGCGCGTCGGTGTTGATGGCGATGACGAGACCCGAGTGTCTCATCCCCACCACATGCTCGGGCGCGCCGCTGATTCCCACCGCGACGTACAGCTTGGGCTTCACCGTCGCGCCGGAGCTGCCGATCTGGCGTGAAAGCGGCAGCCAGCCCTGGTCGGCCATGATCCGGGAGCCACACACGGCTCCGCCCAGCGCTTTGGCGAGACGCTCCGCCAGCGGCAGATTGTCGCGGCCCTGGATCCCCCGCCCCACCGACACCAACACGTCCTTCTGCGTGATGTCGACGTCCCAGCCTTGCGCCGGGACGTACCTCCTCAGCCGAACGGGCGGCACCTCGAGCAGACGGGTCGTCAGGTCCTCGATGAGCGGCGCCCACTTGGTCCGGGCCGCTTTCTGCGGTCGCGCACCCGGCCGGATGCCGAAGACCGCGGGGCTGCGCTCGACCTTCACCACTGCCTCGATCTTGCCCCCGAACAGGAGGCAGGTCGCTTCGTACCCGCGGTCGACGACCCGCAGATCCCGGCAGTGATCCACCGATGGAATCGCCAGCTGATCGGCCAACAGGGCCCCAATGCCCGGGCTGACGATGGTCGACGGAACCAGGACGCACCGAGGCGCTCTCGCCTGGATCAGCGGGGCCAGGGCCTGGGCGCAGACCTCTGGCACCGGCTCGGCGAGCAACGGGTGATCGAGGTAGAGGACCGCCCCGGCGCCGCCAAGCGAGCGTGCCAATTGCCTCGCGTGGTGCCCCAGAAGGACCACCTCGAGCGGCGCGAGCAACTGGTCCGCAACCTCCCGGCCCAGGGCCAACGCCTCGTACGTGATCTCCGAGAGCCGGCCATTCCACTGCTCGGCCAGCACGAACACGCTGCCAGCCATCACGGGCCTCCTCGGAGCAGACCGCGGGCCTTGAGAATCTCGCGCAGTCTCAGGGAAACCATCTCATGAGAACCGGTCAACATCTCCGCATGTCCAGGTGGCCTGGGCCTTCTCATCTCGACAATCCGCGGCTGAGGCGCGCCCCTCTCCGCCGCGACCGCGCTGGGGATGCAGCGGATTCTCTGACCCTTCATCGCGGCGCAGAGACCTGCGAGCGGGACGCACCGAGGGGGCTTCTCGGCCGCCTGGATGCCAAAGACTGCTGGCAGCCCCACCTCGAACTCCCCGCGCATTCCGCCGGGATACTCGCGGATCGCGGTCACGACCCGGCCGGGACAATCCAGATACAACCGGCTCACAACCCCGAGGTGCGGCAGCCGCAACCTGCGGGCGAGCACGGGCGACAGCGGCGCGTCGAGGTCGCCGGGGGCCTGAACGCCGGTGAGGATCAGATCCGCCGCGCGGAGCCCGGGCTCCTGCTCGATCACCTGGGCCAGAATGGAAGCCGCGTGCCGCGTGGACACGTGGCCCTCCGTGTCGGTGATTTTGATCGCCTCGTCGGCGCCTTTCGCGAGCGCGACGACCAGGGCATCATCCACCCCTTCCGCCTCCAGGGCCAGCACGGTCACCGTGCCGCCGTGAGACTCCTTGAGGAGCAACGCCTGCTCGAGCGCGTGGTCGTCGGATTCGTTCAGGATCATCCGAACGCTTTCCGGCGCGAGGGCCCTGCCGTCGGCGGCGAGGTTCAGCTCCTCGACGACATCCGGCACCATCCGGAGGAGGACCAGTATGTGCAGCGTCATGCCCTCCCTCCACAGCGGCCACATCCATGCCCGCGGGAGCATCGCGACGCGAGGGTAAACAGCTGGCGGTTCTGCGGCAGCAGTGCCACTATCGCGAGCGTTCCGCAGCCGAGGAGGATCGCGAGCGGTTACCGGTCGGCGCGACGCTCCCCCGACGGCACGAGCCGCGGTCACGGCCTGGCTGGCTGCCCCTGGTCTCGTTGCCCAAGGACGAGGAGGACCGAGATCGGCGAGATCCGTGCGACGCCCTCGGCGACGCTGCCGAGCAGCAGGCGGTTCAGGCCGCGTCGTCCATGCGTCCCCATGACGATCAGGTCTGCCCCCCATTTGCGGGCGTCCTCGACGATCTCCTCCGAGACGCGGGTGCCATTCGTGCAGTGCAGGGCCGTCTCGACCTCGATGGCGCTTTGAGAGGCGAGCACCCGGGCCTGCTCGAGCACCTTGCGTCCCGCTTCGCGCCACGCCTCCTCAACCTCGGGCGCACGCTCGCCCTCGCCGCCACGATACAGGCAGAACGTGTCCACGACGTGCACGAGCCTCAGACGGCTGTGCTGGTTCCCGGCCAGCCGCACGGCCTCGTCGAGCGCTCGCGTCGAGGCCTCACTTCCGTCGATTGCCACGAGAATCCGGTCGTACATCGCTTCTCCGCCTCCGGTCGGTCACGCCGACCGCGGTCCAGTCTGGACAGCGCCGCCGCCCGCCCGGCCGCGGCAGGCGGCGCATTGCCCCCGGGGGCCCGCAATGGCGTGGAATCAGGCCGGGACGCTCGCGCCGCCGTCCGCGGATCCGGCCGCTTCCTTCCGCCTGCGCGGAATCCCCACACGGAAGCAGGTGCCCTGGTCGGGCTGCGACTGGACCTCGATGGTGCCGCCGTGGGCCTGGGCGATCCTGTTCGAGATGAACAGCCCCAGGCCCGTGCCCTCGGTCCCTTTCGAGGAGAAGAAGAGGGTGAACGCTTTCTCCCGCGTTTCCTGCTCCATCCCGATCCCGTTGTCGGCAACCTCGAAACGGATGCGGTCGCCGTCTCCCCGGACGCCGACCCTCACCTGGTGATCCGGTTTCTTCCGGTCGACGCGACAGGCGTCGATCGAGTTGTCGATCAGGTTCACCAGAAGCGCCCTGATCGCCTTCGCGTCGGCCTCGAACGCTCCTGCCTCCGGGTCGACATCGCACCTGAGCTGGACCCCCTGCTCGCGGGCCCTGGGCTCGGTGACGCCGCACACGTCCTCGGCGATCGAGGCGGCCGACACCATCTCCCAGTTGGGCTCCCGATCCTTCGCGTAGTAGAGGATGTCGAGCACCAGGCTCCTGATCCGATCGACGTTGCGCCGGACCATTTCCCACCCGCGCGTGGTCCTGGCGCCGTCGTTCCGTTCCATCCCCGAGTTGACCAGGTAGATGCCGCCGTCGAGGCCCGTCAGCAGTCCCTTGATGCCGTGCGAGATCGAGCCGATCAACAGGCCGAGCGATGTGAGCTGGGACTCGAGTTCGCGCACGGGGGTGATGTCGGCGCTCATCTCCATGACGCGCGTGATGCGGCCCTGTGCGTCGCGGATCGGAGCCGAGTACACGAGGACGTTCATCGCCGCGCCCGCCCGCGACGTCACCACCTCCTCGGTGTGGTGGACGAGTCCGTCCGCAAACGTCTCCTGCACCGCGCACGGGACGCACTCCTCCCGGCGGTGTTTGTAGACCTCGTAGCACGGCCGACCGAGCAGGTCGCCAAAGTCGTCCCTGAACCGGCGGTTGGCGTCGACCACGCGCAGCTGTTGGTCCTGCACCGAGATGTAGCAGGGCACCTCCTCGAAGAGCAGGCGGTAGCGCTCCTGGCTCTCACGCAGCTGCTTCTGCAGGATCTTGAGCTCCGTGATGTCGGTCAGCATTTTGATCACGGCCGTGATGTCCCCCGCCTCGTTCCGGACGGGCGTGGTATAGACGATGACCGACACGCCCCGCCCCGACTTGTTCGTGACCTCCTCCTCGTCGTCGTGCGACAGCCCGTCGCGGAATGTGCGGTCCACCGGACACTTCTCGCATGGCTCGGACCGCCGCTTGTAGATCTGGTAGCAGTACCGGCCCTCGATGTCGCCGAAATGCTCGCGAAACCGCTGGTTGGCCGCGATGATCCGGTACTCGCGGTCCTGGACCGTCAGGTAGCAGGGGGTCGCGTCGAAGTAGCGCTGATAGGGAAGCTCCATCTGACCCTCCCCTCCACGGCCTCTAAGGGGACCGGTGCTCCATCTCGAGGATCCGCCGAACGTTCAGCAGCAGCGTCTCCTCGCTGACCGGCTTGTCCAGGTAGCCCTCGGGCGGCGGCACCGGTCGCTCGTAGATCAGCCGGCGCAGCTCCGGCCTGCCGCTGATGATGCACACCCGGGTTGCCGCCAGGCTCGGATCCCGGCGCAGCGTCTCGAAGACAACGCCGCCATCCATGCCCGGCATCGACAGGTCGAGGGTGATGAGGTCCGGCCGCTCCCTCCGGGCCAGATCGAGCGCCTGCTCTCCGTCGGACGCCTCGATCACGGTCGCCCCGTTGTCCGCGAGGACCGCGCCGAGGAACGCCAGGACGTCCGCCTCGTCGTCTACGACGAGGATCCGGTAGCCATCGAGCGGGAGGGCCGCAGCGGCCTTCTCGACCAGCACCGGGATCGCCACCTTCTTCTCCACCACCGCCGCGTTTGCCACCAGGTTCACCAGCTGGGTCACCTGCATGCCCAGACTGTAGTGGCGGATCAGGTCGCTCAATCCGTCCACGCAGTTGTGGCAGGAGGTCACGACGATCTTCGCGCCCGTTGCCTTGAGCTGGTCGGCCTTGACGCGCGCCGACTTGAGCCGCCGGGGCGTGTACTCGGACATCGACATCGCCCCGCCGCCGCCGGTGCAGCAGTAGTTCTCGGCGCGGTTCGGGTGCATCTCGCGGAAATCGGTGACCACGAGGTCGAGCAGCTCACGCGGCTCTTCGAACAGCCCGCAGCTGCGCGCGTTGTTGCACGAGTCGTGGAAGGTGACCGGCACCGTGTTTCGCGTCTTGTCGACCTCGATCCGCCCCTCCTTGATGTAGCGGAGCATGGTGATGACCGAGCTCTCCATCTCGAAGGGGACGTCCATGCCCGCCCAGTTCGGCGCCTCGCAGCGCGTGGACCGGTAGCCGTGGCCGCACTCCGAGATGACCAGCTTCCTGCCGCTTAGCTCGACCACCTTCTCGTACAGACGGCGGGCGACCGCGCCGCCGAGGTCGTCGTCGCCGGAGAAGAGCCCGAAGTTCGTCATGTCCCAGCCTTCGCTGGGCATCGTCCAGCTCTCGCCGGCGAGATAGAAGATCTTCGCGGCGTCCGCGATCGTCCGGGGGTCGTACTTCACCTCCCGCGGGTTGATGGAGTAGACGACCTCGCAGCCCTCCTTGTCGATCGGTATCCCCGATTCAGGACCCAGCTCGCCCTGCAGCTCCTCCGACATCCACTCCAGGGTCTCGAGGTACTCCTCCTTGAGCACCCCCATCTGGTTCCCGATTTCCCACTGATCCTTGCTGACGACCGCGACGCCTTCGGGCATGATGCCGACCGAGACCAGCAGCCCGCGCGCCATCCGGTTGACGGTGGCGAAGTCGACGCCCATCGGGCAGTTGATCGAGCAGCGGCGGCAGTTCGTGCACTTGCCGAAGACGGTATCCTTCAACTCCTCCAGCTCCTGGTCCGTGTAGATGCTCTTGGCCTTCACCCACCAGGGAAACACGCGACCGGTCCAGTCGAAATGGCGCTTGAAGACCTTGCGGATGAGATCCGCCTTGTACGCCGGCGCGTAAGTGGGATCGTCCGGGTTGGTGAGCACGTAGTGGCACGCGTCGGTGCACATCCCGCAGTGCACGCAGGCGGCGAGCGACCCGGCCATCTGGCGGGTCAGCTTCCTCGACATCCGGTCGAGCACTCGAGCGGCCTTGTCCGATCTCGTCTGCACGCGCGTTCCGCTTGCCATGTCTACTTCTCCCGCCCGTCTCACGCTCCCGCGCGCCCGGGCTCGGCCCGCCTCCCGCGTCGAAACGGGTACACCCCGCGGTGCCCCATGGTCTTGCCCAAGTAGTAGCGGGTGAAGGGGTAGTAGAGGTAGTGGGAAATCTTGCTGAACGGCACGTAGAGGAGGAAGAACGCCGTCAGGAAGAAGAAGGCGAGGAGCGCGCCCTCGCCGCGTTCCGGTCGGTTGGGAGCCGCGAGCAGGGCGATGAAGAACCAGACCGTGAGCAGCGCCAGCGAGAAGTAGTCGTCCGGCGTGCTGATCTTCCGCATGACCTTGTCGGAGACGCGCCGGTAGAAGCGGTAGCATCCCACCAGGCAGGCGCCCCCCATCAACGCCTGCAAGACTAGCACGACGGGCCGGGGCGCCAGCGCCCCGGGCGCGTAGGGGATGAGAAACGACATGACGATCGCCGCGGTGACGCCGAAGTGGAACACCACGAACTGCACGTAGAGCCAGAAATGGCGTTGCGCGCTCTCCATCTCCCACGGCATGGCGATGATCGCCCACGAGTAGAGCGCGCCCTTGGCGTGCGCGTGCGCGGTGAACGCGGTGGGCGCCTGGCGATCCCTGCCCGCCCTGAAGCGGAGTAGCCAGCAGATCCGCAACGTGTAGGTGACCGCCATGATCGCCAGCGTCACCTCCTGGAGCCGGTGCTCGGCGAAGTGCAGCAGCTCGCTCATGTCTTCCTCCCGCCGCCAGCGTTCGGGCCGACGCCCGGCGAGCCACCCAGGGCAGCCAGTTGCACCTGATAGGGCACGAACTCCCGGGTGTCGATCAGGCAGAAGACGACTTCCTCGATCCCGGTCTGCCCGCGCAGGTAGGCATCGACGGTGGATAGCACGACCTCTGCTCCGACTTCGAGCGGCACCCCGTAGAAGCCGGCGCCCATCGCGGGGAAGGCGAGGCGCTTGATGCCGTGCTCGTCCGCCCGCTTCAGCACGCTCAGCGTGGTCGCCCGAAGCTTCTCCTCCGTGTTCTTTTCCTGGAACCGGGGCCCGACGGCATGGATGATGTACTTGGCCTTCATGTTGCCGCCGCCGGTCACGACCGCGTCCCCGGTGGCGACGGGCGCCAGCTTCCGCAGCTGCTCCTGGATGGACGGTCCCCCGCGGACCGAGATCGCCGTCCCGAACCCGGCACCGAGCACGAGATCTGGCCTGGCGTAGTAGACGAACGCCTCGATGGGCAGGTCGGTGATGTCGCCTTTGACCAGGCGAATCCTCCCTCTGCCGAACGCCTCCTCTTGTGACAAGGTGTCCTCCGCTCCTGCTCGATCGAGCCCTGCCAGGGGCGCGTCCGCGCCGACGACGGGCCCCAACGCTACGCCAGTGTCGCCGGGACCCCGCCGATATGCTTCCTGACCTCGGCCAGCAACTCGTTTGGCTGGATCGGTTTCTCCAGGTACCCGTCTGGGGGAGGGACGTGCGCGCGCGTCGAGATGAAGTGCTTGAAATCGTGCGTGACGCCGGTGACGATGACCACCGGGATCCGCTTCAGGGCTTCGTCCTCCCTGAAGGTCCGATACGCCTTGACGCCCGTCATCTCGGGCATCGTGATGTCGAGGGTGACCAGGTCAGGCTTCTGGTGGCGGGCAATCTCCAGAGCCTGATCGCCGTTGAAGGCCTCGAGCGTCTCGTACCCGTTGTCGCGAAGCAACGCGCACAAGTACGCCACGACGTCGGGCTCGTCGTCGACGACTAGAACCGTCTTCCGCATCGCGTCCTCCGGCCCGCCGGGCGCGGGCCCACCGGCCGTTTCCGGCCCGCTGGGGTCCCCGGGACAGGCTCAGCGCCACTCCCACTCGATGAACCCGGGTTTGACGTCCGTCATGGCATTGACGATCAGCTCCACGAGGCCGCCGTAGAGGATCCGGTGTCGCTCCCACAGGTCGTAGTACGCGAGCAGATCGCGGAACTGCCCCTTGCAGTTGCTGCAGGGCGCGCAGAGGTACTTGGGCACCGTGGCCTCGAGGCAGTCGGCGAACGCGGTCAGGACTTGCTGGAGCTTCTTGCGCCCCGCCACCTGAAAACGCCAGTCAGGGAAGTTGTGTCCGCCCATGATCGCGAAGCCGCTGCCGCCCCCGCAGCAGTAGTTGTCGACCCCGTGCGGCTCCATCTCGCGGAACTCGGGGCAGATCCGGCGCAGGATCTCGCGCTGCGGCTCGACGATCCCCATCAGGCGGACCATGTTGCAGGGGTCGTGCAAGGTGACCGGGAAGTCGTTGCGCGATGGGTCCAGCTTCAGGCGGCCGCCGACGACGATGTCGCGCAGCAGCGTGAGGGAGCTTTCGCGAGCGACATTCAGGTCGCCTGTCAGCAGCCGGTCGGCCACGACCATCAGCGCCTTGTGAGCGTGCCCGCACTCGCCGAGCACGATCTTCTTCACCTTGAGCTTCTTCGCCGCCCGCGCGTGCGCCAGGGCCACCCGCGCGAACTGCGCGTCGTCGTACCAGACGCCGTAGTTGATGGAGTCGTAGGCGGCGAGCTCCGACGACATCGTCCAGGAGACGCCGGCGGCATTGAGAATCACGGCGAAAGCCCCCGGATTCTCCGGCCAGGCGAGAATCTCACCGGCGTTGTGGATGAGCAGGACGTCCGCTCCCTCCACGTCCCACGGCGTCTCGACCTTGATGCCCGTCTTCTCGGTCATCTCCTCGTCGATGAACTCGACGTTGTCCTTGACGACCAGCGAGCTCATGCCGGTCGAAGAGCCAGCCTTGAGCTGGAGCATCGAACCCGTCTCGTGGAGCTCCTTCGCCGCGATGCCCATCTCCTGGCTGAACAGCTTGCGCAGCTCGTGGGCGACCAGGCCGTTGTCGGCGCCGATCGGGCACGTCTGCGCGCAGCGCCGGCAGATGTTGCAGCGGTAGGCGAGCTCGATCAGGCGGGCCACCAGCGGCCAGTTCAGCTCGATGTCGCCGTGCTGCCACGCGGAGACGAGGCCGCCATGCCTGACGTGCTTGAAATAGAGCCGCCGCAGGACCTCCGAACGGAACGTCGGCCGGTACACCTCGTTTCGACCGCTCGCCTCGAAGATGTGGCAGGCGTCCGAGCAGGTCTGGCACTTCGCACAGTGCTCCATGGTGAGCAAGAGCGGCTGCAGGAACGTCCAGTTGTTCTCCTTCGTGAACAGCTTCTCGAGGCCGGCGAGGAACGCGGCGACCAGCCGGTCTTCCTCCTCTTTCGTGGCGGGCCGGGGAACGCTGACCGCACAGGTGTCGTCGAGGAAGCACTCATACCGCTCCCTGGTCTGGGCGGAGAGCGGCGCCGACTCGCGTTCCTTCGACGGATCGTCGAGCGAGGCCGGCAGTGGCATCAGATCCTTGTTCTCGAGGTGGATCAGGGGTTCCCGGCCACGCTGGGACATGTCCGACAGGCGGGGTCGTTCCCTCATTTCCGCGCTCCCTCGGCCGGGTTCGCTGCTGCCACCTCCGCCCAGGTCTTCACGCCGTCGGCCTTCATGTGCGCGGCCGACCAGGTAGGCCTGTAGGTCAGGTACTCGGCCAGCTTGGCCGCCAGCTTCCCGTTGTCCCTCAGGGGCGCGTCATCCCAACGCACCGCGTGATAGGTGAAGTACTTGGCGACGAAGTGCGACATGTGCGTCAGCGGGATGTACGCGACGAGCAGGGCCGAAGCGAAGAGACCCGCGGCGAGCACGGGCTCCACCCGCACGCCGGTGTCGAAGGTGAGGAGGCCGATCGTCACGGTCAGGAGACCCGGCGAGCCAACCGGTCGCGCGACAAGCCCCAGTGCCACCAGGCCCAGAGCGGCAAGGAAGAACAGGAGGTTGAAGATGTCGCCGGGCGTGGTGTAGGTGCGCAGCGTCGGGTCGGTCAGGCGGCGGTGCAGCAGCCCGGCGCTGCCCACCAGCACGAGGGCGAACCCGCCAACGGCCGTCACGCGGTACAGGCCGCGCAGGACAAGTCCGGCCGTCCCGGCAAGCGCCGCCGGCGCGGCGAGGCTCCCCACGGCGGCGACGACGAGCAGCCCGCCGGTGCCGGCGAGCAGGTACAAGCCGAAATGAAACGGGAACGAGCGGAACCAGAGCGGCCGGTTGGCGTCCCAGAGCCCCTTGAGGAACAGGATTTCCCGCGCCATCCAACCCACTTCTGCGGCCAGGTTCGGCCGCCGCGGTTCGGTCCACCACTCGCTGATCTCGAAGTACGACCCGCCGTGCTTCAGCCGTTCGGACGGCTCGTGCGGTACCGGGTAGAGTTCCCACCGCAGGTGCACGGGGGCCCGGGCGTAGCCCACCGCCCGAACCACGGTGGAGACCCCGAAAACCAGGAGGGCGGCGTAGATGACGGCGTACAAGACAGCGGTCATGACGGTTCCTCGCGTCCCGGTCTGACGCTCGTCGTGGTCCGAAGGCCCGGGAGGCGGTGTTGCTCGCGCAGCCCTGCGTCCTCCCGGGCCTTCGATCCCTCGTTGGTCGGGCCGCTCAGCTCTTCTTGACGTCGCCCGTTGCGGCGCCGTGGAGCTTCACCTCCACTTTCTCGTCGAGGTTGTCGTAGTAGTCCTTCAGGATGGCGATGACCTCCGGCTTGGAGAACTCGGCCGGGACCCGTTTGCCCTCGCTCATCAGCTTCCTGAGCAGCGTGCCCGACAACAGCAGCCTCGCTCCGCCCTTGTAGGCGCCGTTCTCGTCGATCACCGCCTTGCTCTCGTGCGGGCAGGTCTTCATCGACGCCATCGTGCCGCACTCGTAGCAGTAGAACGTCCAGTCCATGGCGAGCGGGCGCAGCACCAGCGCGTCAGGCGGGATCTCGTTGAAGATCCGCTGGGCGTCGAACGGCCCGTAGTAGTCGCCGACGCCGGCATGGTCGCGTCCGACGATCAGGTGCGAACAGCCGTAGTTCTGGCGGAAGACGGCGTGCAGGAGCGCCTCGCGCGGACCGGCATACCGCATCTCCATCGGGTACCCGCCCTGGATGACGCGCTCCTTCCGGAAGTACTTGTTGACCAGCGCGTCGATCGCCTTGACCCGGACCTCGGCGGGGATGTCGCCCGCCTTGAGCTTCCCGACCAGTTGGTGGATGTAGACGCCGTCGCACACCTCGATGGCGACCCAGGCGAGGTAGGCGTGCGAGTTGTGCATCGGGTTGCGGAGCTGCAGCGCCGCGACCGTGCTCCAGCCGCGCTCGGTGAAGAGCCGGCGTGCGTCCACCGGCCGCTGGTAGATGCTCTCGAACATCTTCGGGTAGTAGGACTCGGAGAGCACCTTCACCGGGCCGGCGAGATTGATCGGATCCTGCTCCATCACCTTCTGGACGCCGGGGTGCGCCGGGTCGTTGGTCCGGAAGACCTCCTTGCACTCATACGCCTTGTCGATCGTGTATTTCTCGGTGACCTTCATGGTCCCCATGATCGACTCGGTCTCGAGGTCCCAGAGCGCCACCTCCTCGCCGGTCTTGACCGACCCGGCCAGGTCTGCCGCCGCCGACAGCGTGATCGGAATCGGCCAGAACAGCCTCTTCTGGCTGGGGAGGCTGTAGCTCTCGCAGCAGCCCTTCCAGTCGTCCCTGCCCATGAAGCCGTCGAGCGGTGTGAAGGCGCCGATCCCCATCATGATCAGGTCGCTGGTCTCCCGGGTGGTCATCGGGACCTTCTTGAGCCCCTGTGCCTTCGTCAGCTCCTCCTCGCGAGCCTGGCCTTCGAGCAACAACGGTTTGAGTTCAGGACTGCCGTGCGGCGGTACCAACTTGCTCATTCAGCACCTCTCCCTCTTGGAGCGGCCGCCATTTCCGCGAACCGCTCACGAGCCGATGGTCGCAACCTGGCCGAATCATCGTGGCGACAACGATCCCGCCGGTCGAACACCTCGACGGGCCCTACGGGTCCGCCCCGTCCGGAGCGCACCTCGCCCGCCTCGCCTCCGCGTGACGCCCAGCGGCGCCCAGCAGCGCTTCGGCCCATTCGGGCGTTCCCAGCGCGTGCAGGTGCGTGTAGCTGGCCCAGACGTTGTGCACCGTGACGCCGTCCCGGCCGGCATAGCTTCCGGTTCCGCGGCGCACGGCGCACGCCGTTTCCGGCAGCTCGCGCTCGGGCAGAATCCGGGAGTAGTGAAACTCGTGTCCCCTCAAGGCCAGGCCGGGCGCGAAGAACGGGTTCGGCCGATCCACGTCGAGCAGCGTGTACCCGTGCCCCTGCGGCTCGGTGCAGACCTCCACGTCGAACGGAAGGACGCCGGCCATCTGGTGGGCGCGTCCCTGCCAGCGAACGCCGCGCGAGAGGAGCATCAGGCCGCCGCACTCGGCATACACCGGCATCCCGCCCTCGGCGCGCAGCCGCAGCGACTCGAGGAACGAGCGGTTCTTTGAGAGCGCCACGCCGTGCGTCTCCGGAAAGCCGCCCCCGATGTACAGGGTATCGAGATCGGCGGGCAGCTCCCGATCGGACAGCGCCGAGATGGCGATCAGACGGGCGCCGGCGGCCTCGATCGCCTCCAAGTTCTCCGGGTAGTAGAAGGTGAAGGCCGAGTCCCGGAGATAGCCGATGCGCAGTCCAGCCCCGCCGGCCTGCGCGGGGCCGCCGTGGCGGTCGCGCTCCGCCGGAAGGGTGGCGGCGGGATCGATGGCGGACGCGCCGCGCGCGATCGCCAGGATGTGGTTGATCGCGAGCCCGCCTTCCATCAGCTCGCGCACCCGGCTCCCGAGCTCGTCGACGCCGGTATGCTCTTCGGGCGGCACCAGCCCGAGGTGCCGGCCCGGCAAGAGGACGTCACCGGCGGCTCTTGGCACGACGCCGAGCACAGGCAGGTCGCACAGGGACTCCACCGACTCGCGCAGCACCGCCTCGTGGCGCCGGCCGCTCACGCGATTCAGGATCACGCCGGCGATCCGCACGTCGCGGCCGAGCATCTGACAACCGAGGATGCACGCCGCGACCGTCCTCGTCGTCTTCCTGGCATCGACGACCAGCAGGATCGGTGCGCCGAGCGTCCTGGCGAGCACCGCCGTGCTGTGCGTGCCCGCCGCGTCCACCCCATCGAACAATCCGCGGTTGCCTTCGATGAGGTTGAGGCCGGTCGCGAGCGCATGTCGCACGAACGACGCGCGCGCGATGTCGGCGCCCATCAGGAAGGTGTCCAGATTGCGGGCGGGCCGTCCGCTCGCCCACGCCAGCCAGGCGCTGTCGATGTAGTCCGGCCCTTTCTTGAACGCGCACACCGGCAGGCCCCTGTCACGGACGGCCAGGAGCAACGCCAGCGACACCAGGGTCTTCCCCGAGTCACCCGAGAGGCCCGAAACGACCAGTCGTGGAACGCCGCGAACGGTTGTCACAAGCCCGCACCTCTCACGCGGCCAGCCCTTCTCTGACGGACAACGTGATCTTGTAGAAGACGGTGATCATCAGGAACCCAAGCGCCCAGATGCCGCCCGCGATCGCGATCTCTGGCGCCGTCGGCACGTAGCGCGCGACGGCGCCCAGCGGCGACGGCACAAAGCCTCCGACGATCAGGCCGAGGCCTTTCTCGATCCAGAGGGACACGAACACCATCACGCAGGTGACCGCCAGGATCGGCTCGTTGCGCCGGGCCGAGGGCAGAAGGAGGAGAACCAGCGAGACCACGGCCAGGATCGCGGACGTCCACATCCACGGCACGAGCGTCGTGTTCCCGTCGACGCCGGCGAACTCGTAGGCGAAGTGCTCGACATGCTCCGGGATCTGACTGTAGAAGACCGTGAAGACTTCCACGAGGACGAAGAACACGCTCACGGCCATCGCGTAGGTGACGATGAGTGCGAGCTTCTGGATCGCCTCCCGGCCCGCGTCGAAGGCGGTCAGCTTCCTGAGCAGCAGGCAGAAAAGAATCAGCAGCGCCGGGCCGGACGCGAAGGCCGAGGCGAGGAACCGCGGCGCCAGGATGGCCGTCAGCCAGAACGAGCGCCCGGGCAGCCCGCTGTAGAGGAACGCGGTCACGGTATGGATGCTCACCGCCCAGGGGATCGACACGATGATGACCGGCTTGATCCACCTTGGCGGCGGCACCTCGTTGCGCTCGGCGCCAAGCGTGACGAGCGCGATCACCCCGTTCAGCAGCAGGTAGCCGCCGAGCGACACCATGTCCCAGAACATCATCGACCAGGGTGTGGGGTACAGCAGCACGTTCAGCACCCGCATCGGCTGCCCCATGTCGACGAAGACGAACAGCATGCACATCATCACGGCGGAGATCGCCAGGAACTCGCCGAGAATCGTGATCCGCCCGAACGCCTTGTAGTCGTGCAGGTAATACGGGAGGACGACCATCACGGCCGAGGCGGCCACGCCGACCAGGAAGGTGAACTGCGCGATGTACAGACCCCAGGTGACGTCGCGGCCCAGCCCGGTGATCCCCAGGCCCTCGTTCAGCTGACGCAGGTAGCAGGCGAACCCCGCACCGACGGCAAAGAACAGGATCAGGATCCAGCCCCAGTACCTGCGGCCGCCGACGATTGCCTTCTCGAACATGAACATCCGCGCACCTCAGACGATGTAATAGACCTCCGGCCTGGTGCCCAGCTCGGGCTTCCGCTGGATCGCGAAGCCGGACCGGAGAAGCCGGCGGACCTCCGATCCCGGATCGTTCAGGTTTCCGAACGCGAGCGCCTGTTCCGGGCACGCCTCCACGCACAATGGCAGCTTCCCCTCGGCCAGCCGCTCCTCGCACAGGTTGCACTTCTCGACGACCCCTTTCGTCCTCGTCGGGAAGCCAGGGTTCAGCTCGGCGATGTAGGGACGCGGATCGACCCAGTTGAAGCTCCGGGAGCCGTACGGGCAGGCGGCCACGCAGTACCGGCAGCCGATGCAGCGGTGCCAGTCCATCATCACGATGCCGTCCTCGCGCTTCCAGGTGGCCTGCGTGGGACAGACGCGCACGCACGGCGGATTGTCACAGTGGTTGCACAACAACAGCACCGGCTTCCCCTTCAGCGTCTCGTTCACATAGGCAGCCGCCTCTTCGGGGAACGCGTCCTCGAACCGCTGCTTCCAGATCCACTTCACGTCGTGCGCTCGCTCCGTGAGCCGTGGCACGTTGTGCGAGCGGTGGCAGGCGGTGACGCACGCGTCGCACCCCTCTTTCTCCAGGCACTTCTTCTGATCGATGACGACGGCCCACCTGGTGCCGGGCGTCGCCTGCGCGGGCGCGTCGCGCCGGCTGCCGCCGCCCAGCACATCGGCGTGAGATTTGCCGACCAGGGCGAGCGCGGAAAGCCCCGCGGCGCCCAGGAATCGTCTTCTGCT
>Ga0315282_10005346_pt1 | contig 21954 bp, 18 predicted proteins | sample YL17G07_20_MG_FD_203693 | JGI IMG/M metagenome (GOLD analysis project Ga0315282, IMG submission 203693) | Sediment microbial communities from Yellowstone Lake, YNP, Wyoming, USA - YL17G07_20 | ecosystem: Environmental > Aquatic > Freshwater > Lake > Sediment | place: USA: Wyoming | collected... | reverse complement strand
CAGGGTTTCGGGTCACAGCGTGACTACTTGCGGATGCCCAACTGTCCGATGACTTTCTGATAGCTATCCGGGTTCTGCCGCTTTAAGTACTCAAGCAAGCGCCGCCTGCGGCCCACCATAGTCAGTAAGCCTCGCCGGGAGGAATGGTCCTTCCGGTGGGAACGGAAATGTTCCGTCAGGTAGTTAATGCGCTCGCTCAAGAGAGCAATCTGGACCTCGGGCGAACCGGTGTCCTTGGCATGGACCTTGAAACGTTCAATCAAGGCCGATCTAGAATCCCGCGTCAATGGCATCCACCTATCTCCTCGTTTCTCTGTTTCCTTTGTTCTCCATTTTTGATGATAACACGGGATCCTTGCCTTTGACAAAACAATACGAGCAGGGCCAGGCCCGCCCCACGCCGCAGCAGGCCAGATCGAGTCGGAAAGGAGCTGACTCGAAGATCCCACTCCCTGTCGCCGGGGTCCCGTTTCCTCAAACGCTATTGAAGAGTAAATGGACAATCAGCAGCAAGGAGTCACCGTTTAACGCATCATCGAGAAATGAAACTTGATTGACCGCACAAATTAGCTTAAGGTAAGCATATGCGCTGGGTCGCCGCAGGGGCGGTCTTAGTTCTGCTGGGAATTCTTCTCCGCTGGATTCTCAAGCTGGGAGCTTCGCGCCGCCCCCAGCTGAGCCTGTCAACACCACTCGAATCCGCCCGCGAGAACATCTATGGGCCCGTCGCCCGGGAACTTGTCGCGCAGTCCGCCATCCTCGGGATTTCGCTGAACGAAGCTTTGGAGGAAAGGGCTGCCGGCCAGATCGAAACGGCTTGGCGGCTCGTGTGCCTGGCTGTCTCTGAATGGAATCGTTTGTCAGAAGTCCTAGCCTCGGTCATCGACGTAATGGCGAAGCACGCGGGGGGGGCACAGGTGGCAGTGCCCGTGCCCACCATCCTTGCCAGCCGTTTCAGAACCCGTACGATGAGTGACTTTGTGCGAATTCACGAACTGTTTAACCAGTTGGTCTTCCGCTCTCGGCTGCGCTTTCAGCTCCACCTGCGGCTGCTGCGGGAAGCCTGCAAAACGCTCGGCGCTGAGTTCCTTCGCGCGTATCGTCGCGCCGAACACACCGGGCATTGCCCTCTCGAGCTTTGGGAGGGGGTGGACAACTACTTCCATGACCTTGATCTGCTCGCGAAGGAAACGCTGCTCACCTTCCGCACTCTCCTCATTTGCCTGCCCACTTCGCAGCTGGACGCGCTGGCTTCCGAGGTCCGGACGGCGATCCGCCGCGGAGCGCGCTCCACCGTAAACGCCGCCCCCTAGTGCCGTTCCAACTTATCTGGCCTAATCCTGGTCCGTGAGGTCAACCCAAGTCTTTGATCTCCGGGTTCATAACGAGGTGTAGTACATAGGCAAATTAAGTTGGAACGGCACTAGCGGCCGTGCGCACCAAGAAGAAGGGCTCGATCGCGGAGTGACCGAGCCTGAGATCCGATCTTCACATCTTGCACGGCGATGCCGGTTGTTTCCGGAAGGGCGGCCAGACTATCCGTAGAAGATCGCCGCCGTCTCCACGAGTTCCGGATCAACCAGCTTTAGCTTCGTCAACGCATCGGAGATGGGCATGGCGGTAATCAATCTTCGTGCGCTGCAGGCCGACCATCGTCCCCGTCTTGCCCTCAGCGATGAGGTCCACGGCCTTGACGCCGTAGCGCGTGCCCAGGATACGGTCGTGAGTGGCCGGCGTGCCGCCGCGCTGGACGCGGCCAGAATCGTACTACCGCTGGGAAGAATGCCGGAAACTTCGCGCAGCGAGAGCGGGGCGGACCGGGCTGAAACCGGGTGCTACCTCGCCCTTCGGGACGCTGCCCCGCCGCAGTTCCGCGTTGACAGACGGCTCCCCCGCCCCAATAATGGGCGCGGCAAGTCACCGAAGTCCGCCTCGCTATGCCGCCCCGTCAACCAGGGTCGGGTTGTCAATCGCCCCGAGGAGTCCGAAATGATAAATCCAAAAGTGAAATGCCTGATCGCCGCAGGGTGGTTCGCCCTAGTTGCCTGCTCTCCTGCCTACGCCCAGGAAAGGACTCCGGCCAAACGCTTCAACCTGGTGGAATGGAACGGCGGCAAGTTCGTGTACGGCGCCGATTACTACCCCGAGCATTGGGACGAAAGCCAGTGGGCGAAGGACGCGGAGATGATGCAGGCGGCCGGCATGAACTTTGTGCGTCTGGCGGAATTCGCCTGGGTGAAGATGGAGCCCGCCGAAGGTAAGTTCGATTTCGCCTGGCTCGACCGTGCGCTCAAGGTGCTCAACGCACATGGGATCAAGGCCGTGCTCGGCACTCCAACCGCTTCCCCTCCCGCCTGGCTCTACGCTAAGTATCCCGACATTGCCGCCATGGACGAGAATGGCGTGCACTATCGCTACGGCTCGCGCGGCAATTTCTGTCTGCACAATCCGAGTTTTAACGCCGCCACCCGCCGCATCGTTACCGCAATGGCGGAGCACTATAAGAATCATCCCGGCGTCATCGGCTGGCAGATCGACAACGAACTGGGCGACCCGGCCTGCTATGACGCGGTGTGCCGCGCCGCGTTTCAGCGCTGGTGCCGCTCGAAATACAAATCCCTTGATGCCCTCAACAAGGCCTGGGGGACGATCTTCTGGGGACACACCTATCTTGCGTGGTCGGAGATACCCCTTCCCTGGAACACGCTGGGCAAGGCGCACAATCCCAGCCTGGCGCTCGACCACCGGCGTTTCCACAGCGAGGCGACACGGGATTACCTGAAACTCCAAGTGGACATCCTTCGCCGGATTTCCCCCAAGCAGGCCATCACCCACAACCTCATGGGGATGTACGACGGGGTGGACTACTCCCGGCTCGCCGAACCCCTCGACTTCATTGCCTGGGACAATTACCCCATGTTCGGCGAAAACTATGCGAATTACTTTGGCCCCGGCCTTGCCCATGACCTGATGCGGGGCGCGAAAAACAATCAGAACTTCATGGTAATGGAAGAACAGGGCGGGCTTCCCGGCTGGAGCGAGTTCTGGGGACGCCAGGCTGCTCCCGGCCTCTACCGCGCCTGGGCCTATCAGGCCATCGCGCATGGAGCCGACGGTATCTGTTACTTCCGCTGGCGAACTTCACGCTACGGCACCGAGCAGTACTGGCAAGGAATTCTCGACCAGGACAGCTATCCCAACGCCCGCTATCAGATCGTCGCGCAGACGGGGAAGGAACTCGGCCGGCTGACGGACCTCTTGAAGGGCTCGACGGTTGCATCGAAAGTGGCCCTCCTCGTTTCCCCCGATTCGCGCTGGGCATTCCACATCCAGCCACTGGTGAAGGATTTCGACTACAACCGGCAATTGAGCCTCTATTACGGCGCGTTCCGCCGTGCCGGCCACAACGTGGATGTTCTCTTCCCGCAAAGCGACTTCGCGGGCTACAAGCTTATCGTTGCTCCTTCACTCTTTGTGGTGGATACGAAGCTCGCCGGGAAGCTCACGAACTTCGTCAAGGACGGCGGGACGCTAGTTCTGACCTACCGCTCCGGTGTGAAGGACGAAAACAACGTTGTGACGAATCGGACCCTGCCAGGGCCGCTCGCGGAACTCACCGGTATCGTTATCCATGATTTCGACCCGCAAACGGACCAGAAACAGGAGGTCGAGGATCCGCAAGGCGACCGTTACCCGGCCAAGGTATGGTTTGACATTCTCGATCCGACGTTCGCGGAAACCCTGGCCACCTATGGGAACAGCTACTATGCCGGAAAGGCGGCGGTAACGCGCAATCACTTCGGAGGGGGCAGCGTCATCTACGTGGGAACCGAATTCGCATCCGAAGACGCCTACTCCAAGCTCGCCCGCTATCTTGCTCCAAGAACTGACATGCGTCTCGACTCGGACCTCCCGGAGGGCGTGGAACTGGCCTGGCGCGAGAAGGGCGGCAAGAAGATCGTTTTTCTCATCAACTACACGGAAAAGTCGCAAACCGTTTCGCTCGGCGAGAGCATGCAGAATGCGTTGACGGGAAATGTCGAACCGGCCCAGGTCGAACTGCCGGCGTTTGACGTGAAGGTCCTGACAGCGAAGTGAATAAGCAAGAAGGCCTGCGCTGCTTTGCAGCAACGCAGGCCCGTCGCACTTCCCTGGCTTGTTTTAGGCATTATCAACGCGCAGATTGTTGACCACCGAGAACGACAGCCCCGCGTTGCGGGCTGCAACCTCCGCGAGCTGGCGGTCCATCTTCGATCCCACCGCTCCCTCCAGTGTCACGTCCCCATTCTTCACGATGATGTGGATGGGCGGTAGCGCGCGATTGCCGTACATGGACAGTACATCGTTGCCGTATATGGCCCGTGCCACCCTTAGACGTAGGACATTGTCGAAATTGGAGATGGGCAGCACTTCCAGATGGTTCTCGAGCGCCGCGACACCCTGCACACGTGCCAGAATGTTCCCCAAGTCGCTTTTCTTGAAGGGTTGCGTCACCTGCCCACTGACCGTGAGCTTGTCACCTTCGGCCGCAAGCTGCACGTTGTCAAAGATCCCATAAGCGTAGTAGGTAACCACTCCCTTCCGCGCCCGCTCGAGCATCTGGAGAGGCGTCACGCCGTCCGCCTTCACCTGGATGTTGTTGACCACCTGCGTGACGCCGTGCACCTTGCGCGCCGCGCGCTCGGCGTCCATCTTCGACCCCAGATTGTCCACCGTGCCAGTCAGGGTCGCCGTACCATTCTCATAGCTCACGGCAACCTGCCCATGTTGGAAGACATGCGCGTGATAAACCTTGTCTTGCAGCTCCGCCTGAAGCCGTGCGTCGCTCGTCTGCGATCCGGCAAATACAGAGGGAACTGCCAGACCCATCGCCAGAACCAAGACCCACACCCCTTTGCGTTTCATCTTCGTGCCTCCTTGGAGTCTCCGCTCCTGCCTCTTCGCTGGCGGCCCAAAACGCCCTGAGTTTTGAGGCACCGTCAGCTTTCATTTCTCAACCTGTCTAAATAGACGTAATCCCTGGCCACAGGGTTGCATCTTTGATTGTCGTGGTTCATCTATCAGTTACAGACACAGCCGAAATTTCTTGATTTCGGTCATGATTGCGAGTACTAATTCGAAAATGTCGCCGGGCGAAAGAGTCTGGCTAGAACCGGTAGTGAGCGCGCAGAAGGTAGGAAAGTCCAAGCAGGACCAGGAGCAGATTAGCTACCAGGAAGAGATGCTTGCGGAACTGCCGATGGAGACCAGCCCCCCAGGCCATCAGCCAGGTTGAGAACACCGCGGCCCCGTAAAAACCCACCAAGCATCCAACAAAGAACGGCACGATGGGCATATAACCCTTTTGGCGGCCTTCGGCGATGATCGGGCCCGCGATAGTGAGCCAGTAAATCCAGGTCCCGGGTGCTCCCAGTTCGGCCAGGGCGGCCACAGTAACACTCGCGTAGGAGAGCGTCGCGGATTGGGCCATCTCACTTTGGCTCTTGTGGCGTAACTCCAGAAGTGAATAGACGCCGAAACCCACCAACGCGGTGCCGCCGACGTAGGCCACGTACTGCGAAATGCTATGGGGTATGAATCGGTAGAAGAAGAACGTGACCAGGAGAAGGGCTCCGTCAATCACCAAGGGTGGCCCAATGAGGACGAAGATGGCACGCCACCAACGGTTGAGCGCCACCTGCGTAAGCGCAATCACATGCAGCGGGCTGGGGATCAACCCACCGACAATTCCCATCCCCGTGCCGAGCAGTAGCAGGTCCATGAATCTCCGTGTGCGGCGGTGAAGTCACGCGGCGCGGCAAATGGAGTGCATCGCGCGCCGCGAAGACTCTTCCCCATGCGGACCTTTCCTTGTAACCTGTTTCCTGAATTATGTCGAGGCCCCGAATACTTATTTTGACCATCCCGCACGGTGCGGCGCACCAACGCGTGGCGGCGGCGCTGCGGCAGGCCTTGCTTGACCTCGACCCCGGCCTGACGGTGGAAGTCGTCAATGCTCTGGAGCATTGCGCGCGCTGGTTTCGCGCTTACTACGACTCCTACGAAATTCCGCTCAAGTACTGGCCGTCTTTGTGGGGATGGATCGAGGGCAAGCAACACGCGCACACCTCGACCGGGCCCGGCTGGCTCTACCGCCGCGGCGGCCGCGGTCTGTTTCGATTCATTAAACGATTCGCGCCGGACATCGTCATCGCCACCGAAGTCGGCACCATCGAGCTCGCTGCCCTGCATAAGCGCGAGGGCGGTGGGAGGTATTTTTTGGTCGGCGCGACGGCAGGCGTTGACATCGATCGCCCCTGGGCGCAGCCGGAGGCAGGACTCTACCCGGTGATGGCCGGCGACGTGGCCGCGCAACTCGCCCGCGCCGGGGTCCCTCCTGAGAAAATCTTGCCTTGCGGGGTCCCCATTGATCCGGCATTCGGGTCGTTGCCCGACCGTCACGCCGCGCGCGAGCGGCTGGAGATAACCTCCACCCAGCCGCTGGTGCTGGTTCTCTTCGGTGGCGGCGGGCACGGTCGCCCAGCCGACATCATCCGGCAGCTTGGCGGAGGTTCCCTGCCCTATCAGGCTGTGCTCATTGCCGGCAGAAATCGGCGGCTCGAAAAAGATCTGAACGCGCTGTGCCGCGATACGCCGCGGTTTCGCGTCCTGGGCTGGGTCAACAACATGCACGAATGGCTGGCCGCCGCCGACCTGCTCATCAGCAAGCCGGGCGGGATGACCGTCACAGAAGCCATCAATTCCGGCGTCCCTCTGTTAGCCTTTGACCCGCTGCCTGGAGCCGAGCGCCGCGCCTGCGAGCTCATCGAGAAATGGAAGACGGGGTTCTGGGTCCGGAAGCCGGAGGACCTCGGGCCGCTGGTGGAACGCTTGCTCAGCCAGCCGGAGCAGCTTCACGCGCTCGAGGAAAATTGCCGCGCCCTGGCCCGCCCGCATGCAGCGCGCCAGGCCGCGCAGGCAATTCTCGAGCGCTGGCGCCTTGCAAGCTAGGCGAGCACGACGTTGGGATGGTAGACGGCGCCCGCGACGTGCCGGGCAATGGCGATGAGGCGCCGCTCCCCATTGAGGATCTTGATCAGGTTGGGCATGCTGGCGGGAACGCCGCCCCGACCGGGCCGCATGGCCTGCGCCAGCTCGAATTTGTGCCCGTGGCGGACGCTCTGTTCTTCGCGCCCGCGCACGACGAGTTCCGGACAGTCGGGCAGCAAAGATTCCATGGGCACGCGGCAGTTCTGGACGTTCCCTTCCTTGACCGCAGCCTCGAGTTTTTCCAGTGTCACGGCGCGGTCCTCCCGGAACTCGGCGACGGCAGTGCGCCGCAGTGACGCAAGGTGAGCGCCGCAAGCCAGCTTCTGGCCAACGTCGTACGCGAGCGAGCGGACGTAGGTTCCCCCCGAGCACTCCACCGCAAAGCGCGCCTCCTCGCCCTCCAGGCTGAGCAGCTCCAAGGCATAGATCTCCACTTCGACGGGCTCGAGATGGACGGGCTTCTGCTTCCGCGCCAGTTCGTAGGCGCGCGTGCCACCGACGTGCTTGGCAGAGAACGGCGGGGGCGTCTGCATCACCCGGCCCGTCAAATCGCGAAAGATGGCCGCAAGCACGGAGGGGTCCGGCCGCGACGCCACCGGCTCCGCAAGGGGTTTGCCGGTTGCGTCATAAGTATCCGTGGAAAAACCGAAGCGGATCGTACCTTCGTAGGCTTTTCGGGAGCGCAAATAGAACTGTGCGAAGCGCGTGGCCTTCTCGACCGAGACGGGTAGCACTCCGGTGGCGAAGGGATCGAGCGTCCCGAAGTGACCCACCTGGCGGGTGCCAAGAATCCTGCGCACCTGCGCGACCACGTCGTGCGAGGTGAGGCCGGGCGGCTTGTCGATGATGAAAACCCCGGAGAGTTCCTGCGCGTTCACCAGAAGTTCTTCCCTTGGGCAGGCGGTTCCTGCGGACCGAATGACGGCGTAGAGGCGGCTTCGTCCTGCCACCGGGCACAGAAAGCGCTGCAATGATGGTGGCAAAAACCCGCCGCTACTTCATTGCGAACGGTTCGTGAGCAACCATCTACGGCTCGTGCCGGATGTCTTTAAGCAAGTGCTCGACACGCTCCGCCTCTTCCGTTTCCCGGTCGAGCACAAAGACCAGTTCCGGCGCGCGCCTTAGGCGCAGGCGCTGGGCGAGCTCGCGGCGAATAAAGCCGGCCGCCGAGGCAAGGCCGGCGAGCGTTTCCTCCTGCGCCGCCGCCTCCTCCGTCACCGAAACCATAATGCGCCCGTGGCGCAGGTCGGGGCTGAGCTCCACGCGCGTCACCGTGGCAAACCCGATGCGCGGGTCCTTCAGTTCCCCTTCGATCATCTCCGCCACTTCAATGCGAATCTGATCGGCCAGCCTTTCGTGACGATGGCTGTCTTGGAACATAGCTGGAACTGAGTCACTGGGTCAGCGGATCACTGAATCATTGCTCACGCCACCGAGCCATCCTCGGTCCTTCCGATGACTCACTGATTCACTGACTCAGTGATGCTATTCAGAAAAATTCCAGCGCATGGTCCGCCACGTCCTCGCCCAGAATGTTCTCCGCCTCGGCAAGGACCTGCTGGAAGACTGATTCCAGCAGTTGCTGACTGCTCGAAATCGAAACCACGCCCAGGGTGGCGCGCTGCCAGACGTCCTGGTGGTCGAGTTCGGCAACCGCCACATTGAACCGGGCGCGCAGGCGATCGCGCACCTTGCGCAGCACCGCCCTCTTTTCCTTCAGGGAATGAGAACACGGAATCCGGAGTTCCAGCGTCAGGACACCGACGGGCATAGCTTGAGGCCCTCGACTTAGCCCGTTATGCCAAAGCGCGTCGGATCAGCAGTTCAATGAAGATCACCGCGCTCCCGTGAGGTCTCTCATTGGAGGACGGCATCGGCAGTGAGAGCCCCGACCTTCTCGATGATGTAGGCCTCGATGACGTCTCCGACCTTTACGTCGTTGAAGTTCTCGAGACCTATACCGCACTCCATCCCGTTGCGCACTTCGTTCACGTCTTCCTTGAAGTGGCGAAGCGACCGGACCTTGCCCTCGTAAACGACCACGCTGTCGCGGACCAAGCGGATCTTCGCCTCTCGCGTAATCTTGCCGGATTCCACGCGGCAACCCGCCACCGTCCCCACCTTGGAGATGCGGAATGTGTCGCGCACCGCGGCCTGGCCCAGCGTCGTCTCCTTGGTCACCGCCGCGAGCAGGCCGGTCATGGCTTTCTTGATCTCGTCCGTCACGTTGTAGATGATCGTGTGCAGACGGATGTCGACGCGTTCGAGCTGGGCGAGTTCGGAGGCTTTGCGCTCCGGACGGACGCTGAACCCGATGATCACCGCATCGGAGGCCACGGCGAGAAGAACGTCCCACTCGGTAATCGCCCCCACGCCGGCGTGGATGACCTTGATCTTGACCTTGTCCGTGCTGAGCTTGTTGAGGGTATCGACGAGGACTTCCACCGATCCCTGCACGTCCGCTTTGATAATCAGCGGCAGCTCCTTGACGTCGCCAGCCGCCATCCGCTCGTGGAGTTGCTCAAGGGTCAGGCGCGCGCTCTTCGCCAGAGCCGCTTCGCGCTGCTTGGTCTGGCGGTGGAAGGCAATCTGGCGAGCCTTGCCCGTGTCTTCGATGGCCAGGATCTTATCCCCCGCCTTGGGCACATCCTCCAATCCGAGAACCTCAACCGGCGTGGAGGGAGCCGCCTCGGTGACGGGGTGCCCCCGGTCATCGAGCATGGCCCGGACCTTGCCGTAAATGGCGCTGATGATGAACGCGTCGCCGACGTGCAGCGTGCCATTCTGCACCAGCACGGTGGCCACCGGGCCGCGCCCGCGATCGAGCTTCGCTTCCAGGACGGTCCCGCTCGCCAGGCGCTTGGGATTGGCTTTGAGCTGCTGAAGGTCCGCGACCAGAAGAATCATTTCGAGCAGGAGGTTGAGGTTTTTGCGCTGCTTGGCGGAAACCTCCACGGTGACGGTGTCGCCGCCCCACTCTTCCGGCATCAGGTTATGGTCGGCAAGCTGCCGCTTCACCCGCTCGGGCTGAGCTTCGAGCTTGTCCACCTTGTTGATGGCCACCACGAGCGGCACCTTGGCGGCGCGCGCGTGGTTGATCGCTTCCAGCGTCTGGGGCATGACGCCGTCGTCGGCGGCGACCACGAGCACCACGACATCGGTGACTCGGGAGCCCCGCGCCCGCATCATGGTGAACGCTTCGTGGCCGGGCGTATCGAGGAAAACGATCTTGCGATTCTGCGCCTCGACTTGATAAGCGCCGATGTGCTGGGTAATGCCGCCCGCCTCGCGCGCCGCCACGGAAGTCTCGCGAATGGCGTCGAGGAGTGAGGTCTTGCCGTGATCGACGTGCCCCATCACGGTCACCACGGGAGCGCGCGGCACCAGATCCTCGGGCCGGTCCGCAATTTCCACCTCGTGGGTGACTTCGTCTTCATAACTGATGATCGAAGTCTCCGCCCCGAAGAGGCGGGCCAGGTCTGTCGCCGTCTGGCTGTCGAGGGTCTGGTTGATCGTGGCGAAAATACCTTTGTCAAGCAGCCGCTTGATGACGTCCTTGGCGCGGGCTTCGAGCTTTTCGGAAAGCTCCTTGACGGAAACGCCTTCCGTGATCGTGATCTTGCGCGTGATGGGAATTTCTTCCGGCACGAGCGGCCGGGGCGGAGCCACCGGGCCCGCCGCCGCAGGGAAATGTGGCGAGACGGAACGCGTGTGCATGCCGCCCGGGCGCCCCGGAGCCATCGCGGGCCGCGCCGTGGTCGGATGCATGGGCCGCGGCTCGCCGGGGCGGCGCTGGACTCCTGGCCGGGCCGGCACACCCTTCGCCGCCGCAGCCGGGGGATAAATCGGCTGACTCGCCGAGGGGTCCGCCTTGCGCGGCCCCTTGCCCGCACGCGGCATCTTGCCGGCCACCGACGGCGCCGCAGCACCTGCCTTGGCCAATGAGGGGACCAACGGCATCTTGGAAGGCGGCGTGGCTTCTGTCGCCGCGGCACCTTTCAGCGCTCCGGCGGTCAACCCGGCTTTGGCCGAAGCAGCCACTACGGCATCGGCCGGCTTGGGGATCGCTGGCCCCGGAACTGGAGGGGCTCCCGGCCGGGCGGGCACCGGTCGTCCCACAGCCGCGGGAGCAGGCGGTCCGGCCGGACCGGCCGCGGGACCGGGCAGCACCGGTTTCGGCTTCTCCACGACTTTCGGTGGGGCGATGGCTCGGCGCGCTTCCGCCTTGATTTCATCAATCGACTTGGTCAGAGGCTTCAGGTCCGGTATATGAACGTGAACCTCTGGCGGCTTCTTGGTCGGGGGCGCGGAAACAACCGGCCCGTGCGAAACTTCGGGGGGCGGCGCAGGAGCCACCTCCGCGGCGGGCTCTTCCCCGGCAAGCTCACGGAAGTGCCTGCGGACCTTTTCGGCATCCTCGTCTTCCAGAGCGCTCGAGTGGGATCGTTTGTCGGTGATCGCGATCTCCGGAAGATAATCGAGAATTGCCCGGCTCTTGACCTCGAGCTCGCGCGCCAAGTCGTTAATGCGAATCTTACCCATTTCGGTTTCTTGATCTCCCTTGTACCACCACGATTTCCGGTGCGTCCCAACTTCCGGGCACGTGCCGCACCGCCGCCTTTATTTCATTCGCTTCTCCCTTCTTCACTGGATTCAACTTCCGGCGTTGCCGCATCAGCGTCCGGCGTCGGCTCCGATTCCGGAGCATTCGGCGGCGCATTCTCCTGAGCAGCTTCCCCCGCTTCGGCAAGCGCCTCTTCTGGCTCTCCGGCCGTCTCAACCGGGGCCGGCTCTGCCGCAGCCTCAGCGGGCGCAGCCGCAGATTCAGAGGGCGCCGGCTCTACCGCGGCTTCCTCTTCCGCGGGCTGTTCGGCAGCCTCGAAGTATTCGGTAACGACCCGCCGGATGCGTTCCACGGTTTTGTCGCCAATCCCCGCAATCTGGGTCAGGTCCTCGGGGGTCATTTGGGCGAGCTGCTCGACGGTCTCCAGGCCGTGGTTGCGGAGTTTCTCCAGCGTCTTGTCACCCAGGCCGGTCAGGCTGGAGATGGGCGCGCCGCGCAGCGCCATCTGGGCCATCTGCGACTCGATCTCCTGACGTTTCTCTTCCTCGCTCTTGATGTCGATGCGCCAGCCGAGCAGCTTCGCCGCCAGGCGCACGTTCTGCCCCTTCTTGCCGATGGCCAGCGACAGCTGCGTGTCGTCCACGATCACTTCCAGTTGTTTGTCTTCCGTGTCCGCGATGGAAACATGATTGATCTTCGCCGGGCTGAGGGCGTTGGCGGCAAACGTCACCACGTCCTCGTTGAACTCGATGATGTCGATCTTCTCCCCGCGCAGCTCGCGAATAATCGACTGCACGCGCATGCCCTTCATCCCCACGCAGGCGCCGACGCAATCGACGTCGGGGTCCTTGGAATAGACCGCCACCTTGGTTCGCTCGCCCGCTTCCCGCGCCATAGCGCGGATCACCACCGTGCCGTCGTAAATCTCAGGGACCTCCATCTCAAACAGCCGCTGCACCAGGGATGCGTCGGCGCGCGAGACGACGACCTGGGGCCCGCGCGCTTGCCGGTCCACCATGGTAATCACGGCACGGATGCGGTCGCCGATCTGGTAGGTCTCCAGCCGCGACTGCTCTTTGCGCGGCAGGCGAGCCTCGGTGCGGCCGAGATCGACGATAATGTCCGGCCCCTCCGTGCGCTTCACCGTGCAGTTGACCAGTTCGCCCGTGCGCTGGTTGTATTCGGCAAACACCGTGTCCCGCTCCGCCTCGCGGACTTTCTGGAAGATGACCTGCTTGGCAGTCTGGGCGGCGATGCGCCCCAGAACGTCGGTGTTCTTAGGAAAGAAGACTTCGCCTTCCAGGTCGATATCCGGGTTGCGTTTACGCGCCTCTTCCAGGCTGATTTCCAGGTTGGGATCGGTGACTTCCCCCACCACCTTCTTCACGGCGTGCACTTCCACCGCCCCCGTCTCCTTGTTGAAATGCGAGCGGAGGTCTTCCGTGCTCTTGTAATACTTCCGCGTGGCCACAAGGATGGCATCTTCCACCGCCGCGATGATGATCTGGGGATCGATGCCCTTCTCGCGGCTCAGTTGGTCAATCGTTTGATAAAGGAGATTTGTCGTCACGTCTTACCCCCAACTTACAGGACTCGGAATTCGAGTTTCGGGAAAACATCCAGAAGCAGTACCGCCGGCCCAGGATCTTCACCCATCCCGGACCACGAATCCCTAATCCCGCCCACTCTCAGAGTTCCACGATCAACTTCGCCTTCGTGATGTTCGACAACTCGAACTCGCTCACGCCTTGCTCGCCCAGGTCCAGCCGCACGCGGCCGGAATCAAACCCCGCCAGTCGCCCTTCAAAAACCCGCTGCGTTCCCACCGGTTCACGCAAGGCGATCCGGGCGCGCCGTCCGGCGAAGTGCACAAAATCGCCCGGCCTCACGAGTTGCCGGTCCAACCCCGGGGAGGAAACCTCCAGGACGTAACTGCCCGGGATCGGGTCCTCCACGTCCAGAATGGCGCTCAATTGCTCGCTCACCAACTGGCAGTCGGCGTGAGTTACGCCTTCGCGCTTGTCGATGAACACCCGCAGGACCTGGCTCGACCGCCCGCCCTTGAGTTCCACATCCACCAGCGCCAGCCCTTCGGAACTCGCCACGCGCTCAGCGATCTCTCGAATCTTCTCCAGGTCCGCCGCCATCCGGACACCTATACGGTTCGGCGCCGCCACGGCGTCGCATCGGACGTCCCTCGCCAGGAGGCCACCGAAGCTGTATCAACAAAAAAGTGGGCTTTCGCCCACTCACTGCGTTCGCCAATTGAAAGTATAGACCTGCAACACTTCAATTGCAAGTCAATGTTGGCCGCCACGAAGACGGATGGAAACTTTCGCGAGCAATGACGAAATGCGCTAAGATTTCCGCTCGGCGGAATTGCCGCGACAAGGGCACGTCGATCAAAACTTCATGGAGGAACGTGGAAGAAATGGAATCTTCACCCAAGAACAAGCTCCTGGCTTTCAAAGCGCAACACTCCTTTTTTGTGGGCATCGACTCGGACGGTTGCGTCTTCGATACGATGGAGATCAAGCACAAGGAGTGCTTCATCCCCAACATCATCAAGCACTGGAACCTGCAGGCGATCTCGAAGTACGCCCGCGCCGCAGCCGAATTTGTGAACCTCTATTCCAAGTGGCGGGGCATCAACCGCTTCCCCGCCCTGACGCGAGCTCTGGAGTTGCTGCGCGACTGGCCCGAGCCCATGCGCCGCGGCGTGAAGCTCCCCGACTGGACGCCTCTGCAGAAGTGGATCGATTCCGGCGCGACGCTGGGCAATCCAACGCTGGAAACCGAAGTCGCCAAAAACGGCGACCCGGTCCTGAAACGCACGCTCGATTGGAGCAGGGCCGTCAATAAGGCCATCGCAGAGATGGTCGAGGGCGTGCCACCCTTCCCCTACTTCCGCGAGAGCGTCGAGAAGCTCTCGAAAAAGGCGGATATCATCTGTGTCTCGGCAACACCCACCGAAGCACTGGAGCGCGAGTGGCAGGAACACGATATCGCCCGCTATGCCGCTGTCATCGCCGGACAGGAGATGGGCAGCAAGAAGGAACATCTGAAACTTGCCGCCGGAAGCAAGTATGAGAAGGAGCACGTCCTGATGATGGGCGACGCTCCGGGCGATCTCGCCGCCGCGCGCGCCAATGCTGCGCTCTTCTACCCCATCAATCCCGGACATGAGGATGCTTCCTGGGAGCGCTTCCTGAACGAAGGTGCGGACCGCTTCTTCAACGGCACCTACGCCGGCGACTACGAAGCCAAAGTTATCGCGGAATTCGAAAAGCTATTGCCTGAAACGCCGCCCTGGAAGCAGTGAACTCGCGCCGGCCTGGGGCGTTGGGCGGAGGCGATGATGATGCACGCAGCACCCAGCCGAAGAAGCTTTCTCAAGACTGCGGCGGGGGTTGCCGCAGCTACGCCGTTCATCCGTCGTATGGAGAAGGCGGACGCAGCGACCAGGAAATTCGACCCGGACTTTGGGACGGCGACCGAGGCCGTGCGCGCCCTTCGCGCGGGGGCGATTTCTTCACGCGAACTGGTGACTCACACATTCAGCCGCATCCGCAAGTACAATCCCAAGGTCAATGCCTTTATCACTCTGGCCGAAGAGCAGGCCATCGCCCGCGCCAACGAGGCCGACGAGGCGCTCGCGGCGGGCCGAGCCTGGGGCACTTTGCACGGGCTGCCCATCGTCATCAAGGATGCTTTCGAAACGGCGGGAATCCGCACCACCTCGGGATCGAAGACCCTTGAGAATTACATTCCCCAAGGCGACGCCGTGGCGGTCGGCCGCCTGAAGGCCGCCGGGGCCATCATCATCGGTAAAACCAACATGCCGGAGTTCGCCGGCGACGTGCAATCGTACAACGCGATCGCCGGGACGACCAATAATCCGTGGGACGCCAGACGGACACCCGGCGGCTCGACGGGCGGCGGAGCCGCGGCTCTGGCAGCAGGTTTGGGATTCCTCGAACTGGGTAGCGACATCGGCGGGTCGATCCGCACACCGTGCAGCTTCTGCGGCGTGTATGGCCTCAAGCCGACATTGAATGTCGTTCCCACGCGCGGGCATATTCCTCCGCCTCCCGGAACCGCAAGGGCGATCGTGGACCTCAACGTCACCGGTCCAATGGCGCGCAGCGCCCAAGACCTCAGCCTGGAACTCGAAGTCATCGGCGGCCCGGCTCCCGGAGACGACCGAGCCTATCGCTGGCGGCTGCCTGCTCCGCGCGCCACCCGCCTCAAGGAATATCGCATCGGATTTGTTCTGGATGACCCCTTCTGCCCGGTGACTCCAGAGGTCAAAGAGGTTCTCGGGGGCGCCATTGATAGCCTGCGCCGACAGGGCGCGCAGCTCGAGGAGGGGTGGCCGAAAGACGTCGCGCCGCAGGAGACCTTTGACGTTTACATTCGATTGCTTTCCGCGTTCTTCGCCCCGCAGGCCGTCCCCAGCAATATCCAGCTTCTGCGGGAATCTGTAGATAAGCCCTGGGGTTACTACGCCCGGAAGTGGCTGGAGGGTACGGACGCCCTCCACAAGGATTGGCTCGGTTGGAGCGGACTGCGCCTCAAAGCGCGTAATGCCTGGGAATACTATTTCTCCGCCCATGACGCTTTCCTGCTGCCCACGGATTTTGTCCCGGCTATTCCCCATGACCACGAGCTGTCTTTCTTCGAACGATCACTCTCAACCTCGCAGGGTTCGAGGAGCTATGGGGACGTCTTGCGCTGGATTTGCTTTGCGACCTTGACCGGCAATCCGGCGGTGGTGGCCCCCGCTGGCCTGACCAAGCAGGGCTTGCCGGTGGGGCTGCAGATCATGGGACCGTATCTGGAAGATGCCACGGCCATTTCCGTTGCCGGTCTCCTAGCCGACGCCGTGGGCGGCTTCCGCCCCCCGCCGGGGTTCGGAGCGTGAACGGCAACTCAGGAGAGACGGTCATTTTGGCGCAGAGAATGGTCGGTTGAGGTGGGACTTGGGTGGACTGAGGGTTTCTCCTCATCGCCTATAACCTCTTGACGGACAAGAGGTTATGGCCAAGAAGGCAGTTTACGACACACCGCATGAGTTGGTGACAGTCACCTTACTTGCGACCGGACCGACTCTGGGTTCCGACATCGCTGTGGCGTGGCTGGTGGGTTTTATCATCAGCCTATTCGCTGTGCTTACATGCTAGCCGCTTCGAAGCTGACAAGTAAGTTGTTTCGAAGCCTTCAGCCTTCAGCCTTCAGCCTTCAGCCTTCTGCCTTCTGCCTTCTCCCTTCGTAGCTTTGTCCCCACGTATCTGAGATTTCAGATTCGAGATTTGAGAGAGACCCTCGCTACCGTCCTCGCCTGCTTCATGATCCCGCCGTAGCCTTGTTTGTCGAACGGTGGGCAACCGGTGGGAAACTGGCCCATCGGATGGTTCTTTTGCCGCATCAGGTAGGTGCAGTAGGAAAGCGTTTTACAGGTGCGCAGCGGGTCCAACTCGCCCCGCGTGAGCACGTCGCGGGCAAACTCCGGATAAGCCAGCGCCCCGCGTCCCACTCCAACCAGCTTTACCCGCCCCAGTTTGATGTTGGCCGCACCGGCATGAATCATAAAATGCTGCAGCCAGCTATACCCCGTCCCCACCACCGCCAGATCGGGGAACGCGTTCTGAACCTCGGCCGTCGCCGCGAAGTGCCGGGCAACGCCCGTGAGGGGATGTTCGGGATCGAAGTACAAACCCTCATTGGGTTTTTCATAAGGCCGGCCGAGGTGCGGGTTCGCGTAGGGATTCCCCAGGGAAACGTTGAGCAGCCGCACGCCCGCCTCGCGAAGCCATGCGATGAGTTGCAGCGGCTCGGCCAAGTCCGGCTGCAGAGGGTTTTGGAGATTGACGCCGAAACCGTGCGTGTAAGGCGTCTCGTGCGGTCGCGGAATGCCCGTAACGCCGTCCGCCCCCACCGCGTAGGGAACGCCATCGTAAACTCCCAACCGCACGGCCAACAAGAAATCGTCCCCAGCTCGCGCGCGAATTTTGCGCAGAGCATTGAGCGCCAGGCGCGCGCGATTCTCGAGCGGACCGCCATACGCGCCCGGCCTTGACCGCGCGCTGAGAAATTCGGCAAGCAGGTAGCCGTGAGTCATCTTGAGATCAATGCCGTCAAAACCGATCTCGCGCGCCAGCACGGCCGCTTCGACAAAGCGCTCCTCCAAGGCCGCGAGATACTCATCGTTCGCAATTTCCCAGGGCTTGGCGCGCGGTGGAAGGCTGGCAAGGTTTGCATAAGGATAGAAGTCGAGAATCGGGTGATGATAGGCCACAAGCGGGTTCGAGAAGCTGTACCTCCCGGAATGCGTCAGTTGCAGCACCGCGATCAGACCATCGCGCATCCCGAACTCGCGCTCGTGGGCGCGACGGCAATCTTCCAGCATCTTCGCGAGCGCCGCGGCGGAGCCCGCGTGAATCCAGAGCTGCCGGGGATTGGCGCGGCCCTCGGGCACGACCGCGCACGCCTCGAACCAGATCAGCTTGGCGCCGCCCGCGCCGAAGCGCTGGTAACGCCGGTAGGTCAACTCGCCCGGGCGGCCGTCCAACTCGCCGTCGCAACCTTCCATGGGGTGGATGGCCAGCGAATTGCCGATTCGCCATTCGCGGCCGCCGTCGCCCTGCATGATGACGGGCCGCGCGAGAAGCTCCTTGATTTCCTCCCGGTCTTCGACAAGCGGCAGATCGATTCCCAGTTGCTCCGCCTCGCGGCGCAGATCGTCAATGGAGTGATATTTGAACCAGGTTTTGGACATCGCAGCCTTTTACTCCACCACCTTCACGGAATAGGCATTCTCGCTCAACGTGCGCTCGCCTTGCTTCAGCAGGAGGACCACGTCATATCCACCAGGAGCAACCCCTGCCGGCAAGGTGAATTCGAGCCAGCCAGCGTCCACCACTGAATCCGCCGGTACACTCGCAGGCCTCAGATTCTGCGCGACGCGCACGTCTTTTCCGCCCCCGCGGAGATACGCCTCGCAAGTAATGCCTTCGAGCGCCTGATGCTGGTCATTCACAATCCACACCAGCGCGCTCGCACCCCCATTTGCTGCGTCGGCCGGCAGATTCTTTCCTTTACTCCAAACCGTCTTCTCGAGGTCGGCGCCGACCAGCACCGGCTGGTAGGCCCGCTGCAGGGCGAAATAGCCCGGCTTGGGTTTGCGATCATAACTCACCACCGACCAGGTCACCGATGGCCAGCAGTCGTCAAACAGAAAGTGAAAGAAGGAACCGATCTTCTGGTATTTCACCCGCCGGTAGTGTTCGATTGCGAACTTGATGAGGTCCGCCTGATACTTCTGCGAGTTGGCTACGAACTCCGCCCAGTTCGATCCCATCTCGACCTTGGCGACGTGAAAAGTCTGCTCGTACTGGAAATCGTGGTAAGCCATCTTCTGCCAGTCGGGCGGCCAGGCGTCGCCGAACATCTGGCGCGTCTCTTCGAGCGAGGGCAGCGCCTGCGCGCCCAGCTCCGAAATGATCGGGCCGCCCGGCGTCGCCAGGTAGTTGTGATAATCGCCCGAGTACCAGCCCTCGTAGTGGTGCTCGGCGAAGACCGAAGTCGGCCGCACCGGGCGCGACGAATCCTCCTGCGCGCCCACCCGCGCCAAGAACGGGTCGAGGACGTTGACGTTGTAGGCGGTCGATTCGTTCTGGCAAACCCAGGTAATGATCGAGGGATGGTTGTAGAACTGACGAATCATGTCGCGCAACTGCCGCGCCGCCTCCGCCATGAACTCGTCGCTGTGCGTGTAGTCCCATTGCAGGGGGAAATCCTGCCAGGCCGCGATGCCGGCGCGGTCGAGCGCAGCGTAAAGCTCCTCGCGGTTCATGTGCACGCACACGCGCACGCCGTTGATGTAAGCGTCGCGCAGAAGCTTGACGTCCTGCGCAATTTTCTCGGACGTGTATCGCGCCAGCCACAATTCCGGCACGATGTTGGTGCCGCGAATGAAGAGGCGCTTGCCGTTCAGCCGCCACTCGCCCGTCTTCTCGTCGAGCGTGATGCTGCGCACGCCGAAGTCGATCTGGCGTTCATAAACCGGATTGCCGTTCGAGCTCAATTGCAGCTTGCAGTTGTACAGATACGGCTCGCCCAGATCCCACGTCCACCAGAGTTTGGGTTTGTCCATGGGGAGGACGAGAACGGCCGTGGCCTCGCCGGTGGTCATCTCGACGGTGGTCTGCGCCTTCGCGCCGCCGGCTTCGGCGCTCAACACGTACCTGCCCGGCCGCGCCGCCCGGACCTCCGCCGTGATAAAAACCTTGGCGTCGAAGCCGGTATCCTCGCTGCGGCCCGTGGCGAGAGACCGGTCGTGCAGGACGGGCTGGATCTTGACGTTGCCGAGCCACGCCTCGCGGCGCACCTCCAGATAAACATCGTTCCAGACGCCCGCCGTCGTGCCGTCCTGTCCCGTTGCCTTGTAGGTGTTCCCCGGTTTGCAGTCCCAGTGGGAGAGGACACCCTTGATCATGCGCTTGTGGTCGGGCCAGACCGTGCCGGGTTCTTCCAGCGGCGCATCGACAATGACCGCCAGCCGGTTCTGCCGGGGCTTGATCTGCGCGCTTACGTCAAACTCAAAACTCTGGAAGTAGCCTTCGTGCTTCCCCACCGCGGCGCCATTGAACTCGACGCTCGCAAAGTAATCCACGCCGCCCAGGACCAAAAAAACGCGGTCGGCGGGGCCGAGCTTGGGCGCGAAATCGAACTGGCGCTCGAAACGCACGCGGCCGTTGAAATTCGCAAGGCCCTGGTCGTGCCAATTCGACGGCACCGGCATCTTCCCCGGTGCCGGCAGGTTGGATGACTCTTCCGCGATGGAGCCGTCGGATTTGATGGTCGTCCGCGCCTCGGGCTTGAAATCCCAGCTCCCGTTCAGGGAAATGCGCTGCGGGTAGCTGCCCGAGTCGGCGCGGGCGGCGAGGCAGAAAGAAAACAGAAGAAGTGCACAGGCGATAAATTGCTTCATGGAATTCCTCGAAGAGAAAAATGACTTCAGACTTTGGCCGGGCGTTTCTCGCGCGCCAGGCGCTGGGCGTGGCTGAGCAGGGCGGTCTCGATGGCCATGAATTCCGCGACGTTCTCCGGCGTCAGCATGCCCACCAGGCGCCCATCGTGGACGACCGGCAGCGAGCGGCTTTCGCCGCTCTGCAAGAGCGCCAGGGCCTTCTCGAGCATTTCGTGCGAGTCCACGGTGGGCACGTCGCGCCGCATGGCGTCGCGCACCCCCATCTCCGCGCCCTGCTGGGCGAGGGCGCGCAACAGGTCTTCGCGCGTCAGCACGCCGAGGACGTGGTCGCCAAACACTACGGGGAAATCCTGCTGCCAGCCGGCCAGGATGTGCTCGATCGCCACGCCGAGAGTGTCATCCGGATGGAGCGTCCGGTAGTCCCTCAGCATGACTTGGGCGACGGGAATGCCGCCCAGCGAACTCCGCATCTGGACCATTGCCGCTTCCTGCTCAGCTCCCATCCAGACGAAGAGCGCGATGAAGAGCAGAAAAGGATTGGTGAAGAGCCCGAGCATGCCGAAGAAGAACGCCATCATCTGACCGACGCGCGCCGCGATCTGTGTGGCGCGAGTGTATTGCATGCGCTGGGCGAGGAGCGCGCGCAGCACCCGCCCGCCGTCCATGGGAAAAGCGGGGAGCATGTTGAACAGCACCAGCCAGAGGTTCACTGCCATCAACTTGTTCATGAAACTGCCGCCCACCCACGCCAGGGCCTGCAGGTCGGGACGATCGCCGAAAGCCGTGAGGGACAAATAAAGAACGCCGGCGATCACGACATTTACCGCGGGCCCGGCGGCGGCAACCCAGAGCTCTTGGCTGGGCTTCTCGGGCATTCGTTCCAGCCGCGCCAGACCTCCGATGGGCAGCAGCGTGATGTCTCGCGTGCGGATGCCGAAACGGCGGGCCGTCAGTGCGTGCCCCAGCTCGTGCAAAACGACGCAGGCAAAGATGGCGAGGATGAAGGCCACGCCCGCCAGCGCCGCCACCCAACCCTGCCCGCTCGAGAGGTGGCGGAAGAGAATAAACAGAATCAGCAGAAAGAAGGTGGCATGAATGAAGATGCCAATTCCCGCAATCTCCGCGATTTTCCAGGACCAGCGCATGGCGGGCTTCCGTTTCGTCGGGCGCGCGGGGCGCGACACAATGCGCCTCGCCACCGCCAAGTTATCATCACGCGCTAAACCTCGCAAGGCAGTGCACGGGTGACGTAAATTTGAGTGTGTAAAAAGCGAGAGGGTGTAGGTTTTGTTGTGTGAGCAACAAAATCTCCCGATGAAAGGAGCCTACACCCTTGACGAGAACCGACTATAACACAGAACAGTTTGCA
>Ga0315282_10005345_pt1 | contig 21954 bp, 17 predicted proteins | sample YL17G07_20_MG_FD_203693 | JGI IMG/M metagenome (GOLD analysis project Ga0315282, IMG submission 203693) | Sediment microbial communities from Yellowstone Lake, YNP, Wyoming, USA - YL17G07_20 | ecosystem: Environmental > Aquatic > Freshwater > Lake > Sediment | place: USA: Wyoming | collected... | reverse complement strand
ATAAACTCAGACATGAACCACTACAAAATAGGCCACAGCTAGAACGTGAAAAAGTGGCGGAGATCTTCAGAAAGGAAATTGTACAACGCATCACCAGAAACCTGCTCGACATCCAGGTACTGAGGCTAGTTCAGACCGAACCCATGTGGGGCTACAAGATAAAGAAGCAAGCAGAAGCAAAGTTTGGCGTAAGACTCAGGCATGGAGCCTTGTATCCTCTTCTCAACAAACTGGAAAACGAAAGCTTTGTAACCGGCGAAAAACAACCAAAAGGCGGCAGAACCCGAAAAGTCTACACAATGACAAAGAAAGGCGAACAATACTTGGAAGCCTACAGAAGTGTTCTAGAGGAACAGATGAAGAACTCGGACATTGAGTAAGCCCACTCGGATGTACTGGTTTTGGGATCCCTGAACACAGCGAAAGGGAAGAATCTACGGCATGCACGAAACGATGCAAACACTGATAAAGGACTTCAAGAACGCAGCAAACCATACCACAACTTGCGAGAGCAATACTCCTCAAGGGGAAAATGCAACATAGAGTTCTGCGACGCGCTTTAGTATACTAATCGTATTGGAATGATTTCACTCAACCAAGACTATTCTCATTGGCTTACGAAGCAGTAGACGGAAAACTTGAGGATGGATTGTCGACCCAGAAATGACGTGCCAGAACCGCTACTTAGCACATTGGAACATTAAGGCTTCTTAACAAGCCAAAACCAACGACAAGGTGGAAGAACAAGAAAAGTGTACACACTGACCAGGAAGGGACAACAATACATAGAAGCGTACAACAGTATTCTGAAGGAGCAGCTAGAAGGACTTGACACGCGCTAACCAGGTGAAATAATGAACACGTTGAAAGTCATATCAGTTGCTTGGCTTGTCACATGGGGCTTTATGTACGTCTTTGCAGCAGTATCAGCTCCTGGAATATCAGGCGACGCAAGTCAAGGCATAGTCCTCTATTCACTAGTCGGCGTTGCCACGATGACTGCAGTGATACTTACCGTATCAGCAGAACGTAAGCATAATTCTCTGATGAGAAACATTGCATCTGTGATAATGTTTATTCTATTCTTCATCGAAGTTTACAGCGCATTAGCTTCTTGGGCTGGTCTGGTAAAATGGAATGTTCCGTTCCAGAACGTAGAAGTCTTCCAAGTAACAATGAGTTTCATGGACTTCATAAGTGCAGTGTTTCTGCTGTTAGCAGCTGTCCTATAGATTTCTCTTTTTGCCAGGTTGAAAATACGAGCGACAAACTGAGTGACAAACTGGAAAAGCTAGTCAAAACAATCACACTCAAATGCTATTCGAAAGAGTCCTAACAGGCTTCTCGAAGAAATCCTCTGTGAGCCCCAGAGAAAAAGGGGTTATGGTTTCAAACGAAGCCGGAAGATAATGATTGAGCCCCTCGCGCACCATCTTGACCTGCACTAGAAAATGTACACAATAACAGGAAAGGGCAAAGAATACGTCAAGACCTACGATACAATACTAGAAGAGCAGATACAAAGAGACGCGCTCTAGAATAGACCGAACCCATATACACCTGAGGCAACCAGCTTTTAAATAGAACGACAAAGCAATGGTAAATCATGAGCCATAACAAGACCAGAAAACAGTCCGAAATAGTTTTGGCAGAACTCACGAAAAAAAGCAAAAACGGATTGGATTTTGCCAAAAGAATCATTCTCTCAGAGAAGATTCAATACACGGAACTGCGTGATGCACTGGAATATTATGTTTCAAGCTGGAACGATATTACGCATCCAGGACTCTTTGGCGTGGCTTACGAAGCGGTTGGCGGAGACCCGCAGGCGGCAGTCCATTTCCAAGCGGCCCTTGCCATGATAGCCGCAGCTTTTGACATACACGATGATATCATTGACAAATCAGTACTGAAGCATGGCGCACCCACGGTTTTCGGCAAGTTCGGAGAAGAAATAGCGCTTCTCTTGGGAAACGTCTTCTTGATAGAAGGATTCACGCTCTTTGGCAAATCACTAGAGGAGTTACATCAAGAGAAGGCGAAAGCCTTCGAAACCATCAAACAATCTCTATATGAATTCGGCAACGCACACGCGATGGAACTAAGCTTGAAAAAAAGAGCTGACGTCCCACCGGAGGAGTACCTGAAAATCGTGAAAATGAAGGCAGCAAGCATCGAAGGTGACATGCGAATCGGAGCAATAATTGGTGGAGGGACACATAAGGAAGTTGAAGCATTGGCAAGATACGGGAGAATTCTGGGAACGTTGGCTATGCTAAGAGAAGAGTTCGTGGACATTTTCGACATTGAGGAGTTGAACCAAAGGGTCTCACGCGAATACGTGCCCATTCCAATACTGTATGCGATGGAAGACGCAGATTCAAAGAAAGAGATTGAAAAACTGCTCGGAAACCGTATTAAGAAGAAGAACATCGACATTCTCATTGACATTGTATTGAAGTCGAAAAAAGTGGGAAACCTCAAGAAATATATGGAAAAACTTGTATCTGAAGCTGTCGAATTGACATCTGGCGTAAGAAACAGGAGCTTAAGGGATCAACTGCGAAACTTCGCATCTTCTACTCTTGAAGATATCTAACACCTTCTCCTAATAACCTTGGACAGCAGTCAGGTAAATTGAATGGATTGACCGAGCAGGAAGGTGAGAAATTGCCTGATGCCTTTGAGGTTGGGATAGTTGGGGCGGGAGTCGCGGGCTCCACCTGTGCACGAATTTTGGGAGAAGCTGGCGTCCGAGTCGCCATTTTTGATCATTCTTACCCTCGAGAAAAACCATGTGGAGGGCTTGTTGAAGACAGAGTAGTCGAAGAATTTGAAATCCCAAAGGTTCTCTTAGAAAAAGAGGTAAAGTGGTGTTTAACTGAGAGATTTAGACTACGAACCAGAATAGTCTATGAACCTTCGCATTTTCTAGCTTTAAGAAAAGATTTCGATTACTACTTGCTTCAAAGGGCGTTGAGAAACAAGAGCGTGGTGTTTTTTGACGAGAAAGTGGATCAAGTGATAGAAGAAAGAGAAAACTGGATATTAAGAACAAATAGAAATAGATTCGTAAGGGTTAAGCGTCTTGTTGGTGCTGATGGTTGTCCATCGCTAATAAGAAAGTATGTCTATATGCCTATTCCTGACGAATTTCTAGCCATGACGGTCGGCTACAATCTGTTTTGCTCAAGTGACTATCTAGAAAAGAAATTCGCCAAGAACAGTGTGGAAGTCTATTATTCAAATCAGTACGTCAAAAGAGGAGGTTTCATATGGATTTTCCCGAAAAGAACTAGAATAAGTGTCGGTATTGGAAGTAGAGAAACAGGGAGTAAACTGAAGGAGGCGTTGGACACCTTTATCTCATTGCATCCTGCTGGAAAAAAGTTGAAAGACCTAAAAGGAGAATTCTTTGCGCACTTGATTCCTGCCATTTGGAAAAAGAATTTCTTCGATTTGCCATGTTCAGGTCTCAATTGGGCCTTAATAGGGGATGCTGCTGGACACGTAAACCCGATAAGCGGCTTGGGCATTTATTATGCTATGAGAGGGGGAATCGATTGTGGCAAAGCCTTCTTAGAAGGAGACATTCGTCTTTTTGAAGAGTATTGGCGAAAGGATTATGGCGACGAATTGTACTACGCAGCAGGCATTGCCTCGAAATTCTACAGTAACCTAGGATTTGCTTTTTGGATTCCACTTGTCTTCTGGAACATTCTGACGCAATCAAGACGATATCTTTCTGCCTAGCTGAACAGCGCTTCACAAGATGTGGAGCCAGAGAAAAAGACAGAAAAATAGCCCTCAAACAATACCAAGAATATGGGCGTTTACATCCTCTGCCACATGCTCGAAGAAAATAGTGGGAAAACTGAAGAAATACATGGAGGAACTAATCGCTCACGCCCTGAATATGACATCCACCCTACGAAACGCGCATGCTACGAAACAAGGACCTAAGAGGTCAACCGCGGACCTTTGCATCTTCGACTCTCGAAGACCTCTAACACTTACGGAATCATAACCCGAAGGGGAACATTCCGTTTCTTTGCCTTCTTCATCTCATTCCCCACGAATATATGTGTACAACACATCTACTACTTAAGATTTGTGCTGAGCATGAATACAGATGCTGCCTTAGAATTGCTTTATCTATTGAGCGTGATTCTTTAATAGGTGGCATCGAGAAATGCGTTTCGCAGAGATCTTTAGCCCAAAGATCAACTGGAAACAGTTTGCTCCTGCATTTGTGATAGTGTTGAACACTTTTATATGGTATGCGATGACCTACTCAGTGCTTAGCAACACCATAGATAGCCTGCACGTGTCTAGTGCCGAAGAATTAATTGTTTTTGCCATGTATTACGGGGGAACTGCCGGTTCAGCCATTCTTGGCGCCAAGTTTCTACAACGTGCACGCGAGACCTACCTCCTCTTGTGGATGCTAGCAGGGGCACTTATGACAGCATTGTTGGTTACTATCCCTGGCAACAGTACTGCAGTCAATGGCATAATCTTGTTTTTCCTGGGGGTCTCTCTTGGAATAGGTTTTCCATCATGCTTGGCCTATTTTGCCGATTTGACGACCGTCGAAACCCGTGGTACTTGCGGAGGAATAACGTGGGGGGCCGTTGGAATTGGCACACTTGTTTTGGCTTTGCCCCTGACTAGTTTCGACCTTTCCATGACCTTTCTGACCTTTGCAGTCTGGAGAGCCTTGGGCTTTGTAGCTTTCTTCTTTATGAGAAGAAGAACTCGTAGACTCCAGCAAGCGCAAAGCTCTGTTGCCTATGTTTCTATTCTCCACAAAAGAGACGTCATGCTGTATCTGATTCCTTGGATTATGCTTTCACTTGTGAATTTTATAGAAACCCCAATTCTGGAGGGTCTGTTCGCGAATTCCTACATCCTTGTTGGCTTCATCGAATTTGCGTTAATAGGAATGTTTGCTTTGGTAGGCGGTATCTTGGCAGATCTTGTAGGTAGAAAGCGCGTCATAATAACAGGTTTCGTTATGCTGGGCATCGGATATGCAGTGTTAAGCTTCTCTTCCGAACTACCCTTTTCTCGGTATCTTTATACAGCCTGCGATGGAATCGCATGGGGCATGTTCAGCTCAGTTTTCTTGATAACTTTATGGGGAGATCTGGCGCAAGATCGCGAGAAAGAGAAGTACTACGTATTTGGAGGTCTTCCTTTTCTCCTCGCCGGTCTCTTAGCCATAGTGGTCAAGCCTTACGTTGGGTTCATAAGCACAGTCGCATCATTCTCTCTCGCCAGCTTCTTTCTTTTCTTGGCTGTTTTGCCCCTGATGTATGCGCCTGAGACACTGCCTGAAAAAAGCATCAAGGATAGAGAATTGAAAGATTACTTGCATAAGGCGAAAAAGGTCAAGGAAAAATACACTTAAGAGCAGGAATTCTTACTTCCAATTGGGAAACATGTTCTTTCACGTGATACTTACCACCGAGTGCAATTCACAGTGCCGATACTGCTTTGGTGAAGCATTGGACGATTTGGATGAGGATTTCTCAGACATCGAAGTTGATTATTCCCTTCCTAGAAACATGAGTTACGACGTTGCTTTGCTGGACAAGCTGTGCCAGCGAGACAATGACTGTGTCTTGACGTTCTATGGTGGAGAACCTTTGATCTGCGTTGACAAGATCAAGCAGATTATGGATAATACTAGGGCCAAGCTCTTCATGGTTCAAACCAACGGCCTGCTCCTAGACCGCTTGGAACCAGAATATGTGAACGACTTTCACACGATTCTGGTTTCCATAGACGGTGATGAGGCGTTGACTGACTTTTACCGTGGAAACGGAACGTTCAAGAGGCTCATAAGCAACTTGAAGCTGATTAGACGAAACGGTTTTCGCGGTGAATTAATAGCCAGAATGACGGTGATGGAGCAGACCGACATATACAAGCAGGTCAGATGGCTCCTGCACAATCACGTGTTTTCTTTCTCTTCAGTGCACTGGCAGCTGAACGCGGGATTCTGGAAGAACGACTTCTCAAGGAGAGATTTCAAGCGGTGGAGCGAAGAAAACTATGATCATGGTATCCAGAAGTTGGTCGGATTCTGGGTTGACAACATGGAAAAGAAGGGGGTTGTGTTCCGCCTCTATCCGTTCCTGGGGATAGCTGAATCGCTTCTTTCGGGCGAAGAGAAGAGCCTTCTCCGTTGTGGGGGAGGATGGATAAACTATGCGATTCAGACTGATGGCCATATCATTCCGTGTCCAACGATGTGGGGAATGAAGGATTATTACCTGGGACACATCAGCACTGCTGACCCTTTAAAACTGAACAAAGTGTTTGTGGGCGAGCCGTGCACGAGGTGCAGCACTTTTAGGTTTTGTGGCGGCCGATGTTTGTATGCAAACCTTACGAGACGTTGGGGTTCTGAAGCGTATGGCCAAGTGTGCAAAACTGTGAAGAACCTGATTGAAGCCGTTTTAGACCAGATGCCGAGGATACAGGAGCTTATTCATCATGGAAGGGTCAAGTTGAGAGACTTTGAATATGTGAAGTACAATGGGTGCGAGATAATCCCGTAAGTTTTTATTGAATCCATTAAATTCACTTTCGTTTTCTGAAGAACGCTAGGTTGTCTTTGGTCATTATGTATTCGAATCCAGTTTCAAGTAGTCCGGTGATTTCTTCGGCGGTGGTTGCTACTTTAACGTGAAATTCATCATTGGCTCCAGTGTGAAAGAGCATCTTCTCAATGTGGATATAGGCTTCGGTGCTTTGAATACTTTTGTGGCCTAAGATTTGTTTAACATGCCAGGGATCTTTTGTCTTGTGTTGCTCCATCGTTGCTTTCCAATGTCGCAGCGTGTGAAAGTGGATCTCTAACAGTCGGGGGTTTGCGAGTTTCTTGGCAATTCGTCTACGTTGGATAAAGAAGTTGCTTCGCATGTCGTCAGCTTGCGCAAATATCGTTTCTGCTTTCTTAGGTAGATTATTTAGCATTTCGAGAGCTTTCACCGATACCGGTGACATTCTGGAGTTGCTTCCTTTCTCAGCTTTGATTCGGACGATTCTTTGTTGAAAGTCGATAGATGTCCATTTTAGGCTGGATATTTCGCCACATCTTGCACCGGTTTCTTTTAGGATTTGTAAGTATGTGGCTACTTTTTTTCCGCAAGCTGCTATCAATTGGTCCAGCTCTATCTCCGTTGGTATGTATGGGATTTCGGGTTCAGCGGAGTTCCTTCTAACTGATTCATTCGGAAGCTGAAGGGCTCAGACGGTGGTTTGGGCCCGAATCAGAACCCTGTGCATGCTGCGAAGGAGAACAGCCTTCTGAAGCGCACCCCGACCGGCAGAATATTGTGCGGGTTGGACAAAAGACTCGTTCGCTTTGGTGGTCGTTGAGTTCAAAAAGAACCAAAAAAAGTGGGGGATTAAACTACGTAGTTTCCTTCACGCGAAGACGAACCACTGGTCCATCTTAGAATCTCCTTAAGCAGAGGGATTAGCCACCAGGCTTGTTTCTTTATAGGGTCCAGCAAATCATGCGCTTTCTGTATGATTTTTTCAATTATGCTCTTTTTCCCCTCTATGTCACCCATTAATATAGAAATGAGATAGTAGGGGTCATTTGCCACATCCGCAATGCCGAGATACTTCTTTCCTACTTCAACGCCAACTACTTTGTAAGTATCGCCTTCTCTGCCATATTCTTCTATGATACGACCTACATTGACCAATTCTTCAATGAAGAAAGTTATGTGTTCGACTCCTTTGTAGATTCTGGCTCCGACGTAGGAATCAAACCACCCACCTAGGCGCGACACGATTCTCACAGCACCAGGCACCTTAGGCATATCTTGCAGCAATGCCAAGATAGTCAGTTGATGTTTATAGGGGCGTTGCATGCTTGGCTTGAAGGCTCTTACCGTCGGATGGTCGAACAGAAGATCTTTGATTTCTTCCTCCAACTTCTTGTCTATTTCCTTTTGTTCCAGAGACCTGATCACCAGCAGAACCTTGTAGCTGTTTCTGGTAGTCTGGAGAAGATACACCACCATCTCAAGGTCTGGCCTTTGCTTCTCGAAATTCAGGAATTTACTGAGTTCGCATTTAAGACAATCCTTATGTTCGACACTTATGACAGCCCGAAAGCCTTGCGGTGGCGTTGGTTCAACCCCCTGTTAGATTTGTTTAGCCAATTGCACATATAGGGCGTCATTGACTATCTTACTTTCAACGTCCCTGAGTTTCTGGGCCAGAGTTGATTTATGCATCGACAGCTTTTCGGCTAATTCATCCAGGTTGATCGGACGTGGCGTCTGGTAGTATCCGTAGGCGATGGCTGCTTCCAGAATCCTCGTTTCCTCCCGCGTTAATCCCGGGACCGCTGAGGGTTCTGGAGCTATCGATCTTTGCCAGAATAAGAATTCCTGAAGAGATCCCACTTTGCCCACAGTGTCCAGTACCGCTTCTCCTTTGAGTTTCTCAGTGATTCTTTGGAAAATATCTCGTATTGCTTCAAGCTCATTACGATCCATTGCTTGGACAGCAAGATATTCAAAATCTGGTTTCGCGTAAAGAGTGTTTTCTCTAAGTCGTGGATCTCTGGCAACTGCATTCAAGACTTCATCTAAGCTCGTGCCCATCAGAAGTGTCCTCTGTCTTTCAAAGTCTGGCGATATTTTGTGGACTTCCAGATTGGGCAAAGGATTGGAGTTGATCTTGGCGAGCAGATCGTCAGCTATGAAATAACCGTCAAGCACCGCGTAGAAAGGTATTGGTTCGTCCTGAGATTCTGGAACTTCTATTATCTGCGGGTATACTAGCAAATTCAGACGTTTTGCCAGTTCAATAAAGGGACAACCTCTATGAACTACTCTTATGACCCCCCAATAGAAAGCATGGAATTTCTCTGCATTTTGTGCCATTTTTCATTTTTCCTCCTAGTTTTGTATAGTACATTTCTTGTACATGTTCCATACATATCCGTTCAATTAACTAGACATATCTCGCTTAAGTGTTTTTTGTTATGGCAAGGTTCCAGATGGGCTTCGTTTACCCAGTACTTCGCAGTTCGCTTAGGTGAAACTTGTCCTTGGGGCTATGAGCCAGCAATTCAAAGGAGCCTTTAACCTTAATTCCGCAAGCTTTGCCACAGTCTCAGTGTTGAGCCCTTCATGAGCCGATCGCGGGAGGGAGATGTTGACGACTAGCTATTTTTTCCTGATAACACTTCACCTCAAGAGTCACAATTCTCTTATTGTAACTTTAATTAATAGAGTAACAAGAAAAGAAAGAATTGAGCTTCTTTTAAAGTGTTGATGTTCTGGTTTCCTAAAATAGGATAATAGGAAATGTGCCATGTGCAAGGTTGAGACCCCTGCGTGCGCCAAGTCTACTTGTTTCAGAAAAAGGTGACAGTGGTTATGGGCATTGTTCTGGGAAGCGACTGGCAACATAGCACGCGCTAATTGGAAAAAATGAAAAGAGGGGTTATAGGTAGGTCTTTCCGAAACTCCCTGCGATAAGAATCATATCAAGTATGTTAACTCGGCCATCAAAATTGATGTCGAAGATCGGGTTCCATGTTGGCTGACCTGAGGATGAACCGAAGGTGCTGCTTGCCATAATCGCGTCTAATATGTCCACTTTGCCGTCTCCGTTGACGTCTGGGCCTACCAGGGTTACATTCATGTAATTCGTGTTTTCTACGTTGCCAACGTTATCTGTGCTGTTGAATGCGATTGTGCAGTTTCCGTCGCGCAACGAGGTGAGGTTGAACGGTCCTGTGTAGGCTAACCATCCACTGTCATACCCTTTAGAATTAGTTATCTCGTACCCGGTTAAATTGACACCTGAGCCTGTGTCGCTTGCTGCTAGCGTGAATGGTGTGTCTGGAGTGACGTAAGTTGTGCCGGAGGTGTACTTCGGATCTCCTATGTTCATGGAAGTTGTTGGAGAAGTATTGTCTAGAATAAAATCTCCTGTGGGTGTGAGCCAAAGATTGTATTCATGAATATCCCCTTCGGAGATTTCTTTTGTGATCAATTCCTCTTTGACCACGACTCCTTGAGCAATGGATTCAAGCGATAGTGTGTAACTTCCAGCACTGACACCAACTAATTTCACTTTGTAGGCTCCTGTTTCAGGGTTTGGCAAAACGCAGAGCTGCATTGTGTCTGAAGCTAGAAACATACCATTGAATTCCTGATCCAAGTTCCCGTCAGGTGTTAGACCAACATGCAATCCTTCCGAGTTGTATAGGTTGAGCTGTGCATGAGAGAACAATTTCACTTGTATCAGTTTGGCCCAAACGTCTTTTGCGTTCTCGGCCAGCCAATTGACGAACTCGATGAAAAGGTCTCGTGCTTCCGCAGCAAATTGCTTTATCGTTCCCCAGAGCTCTGATAGGTTATCTTTTAGCCAATCGACGAGCAACCCTATGTTCTCTTTTATCGTGTCCAAAGTGACAGGCAGGGACGGATTCTGCGCAGGATAGACTATATTGAAATTCACCAGAGTGTCCCCGTCATCAAGAATGCCGTAGGTTCCTGTGTCATCTGGTCCAAACTTCATCGTTCTGTCATGGTCTGCAAAGCCATGATTCGCGCCATTGGAATCATAGAACTTGAGCCAAGTCTCCGTACCGACAGTACTATAATCATAAGCCACGACGCTATGCCATCCTTCGTTTCTCTTGCCATCTTTCATCCACCAAGCGTGCATATCGACGAAGTCTGGTCTGCCTTGGTCGAGCGTTGCCTTGATTGATGCAATTTCCAATTGAAGGACTGTCGGGTTTTCTCCTTTTATCAGATTGTAAATCAGATTCGTCGCAACATCCTGCCAATCAAGTAGCTGAGCGGAATGAAGATCCTCTATCTTGTTTTGCACAATCGATGATTCATCCCTTGTCATTATGTCATGTGCACAAGTATAGCCAGAGGGTAGGAATTCCGGGTGGTCGTAATACTCCACGGCTGCATGAGAAATTCCGTAACAGTGTCCTCCTCCGTGTAGCCAGTAGGCGTAGAGTGCATAGAGACCGACTAAAACTACGTATGGTGTTTCTAGTTTGGGCATACCCTTGTTCTGCCATCCTTGTATTATTTGTAGAAGGCTTAGAACTTTGCAGCCCGAATCTATTGCGTAATTGTCAAATCCGAACCCATTGATCGAAGGATTGAATCGTTGTATTTGCGTCGATATGACGACTGTTGTATACTTGATGTCTATATCGAGAGGTCCTATCGTGCCACCAGGACCACTTGGTTGTGAGTCGGTGACTTTTAATCCTACGCTGTAGGTTCCTTTGTTGTTCCAGGTGAATGAGGGGTTTACATCGATAGAATCATCAAATAGTCCATCGTTGTCTAAATCCCACTCGTATTTTGCGATTGTTTCGTACCATGGGTGGTCAGAGGGATACATCTTGCTCTCTGGATCGTAAGATTTTGACCCATCGAGTTGGATTGGAACCCCCGCAGAACCTTCATATGGCCCATCAGGGTCTGCAACTGGTTTCCATGGTGGCGCAGTTATGTGGATAATGCAGGTATCCGTATCTTGAAGAACTGGGTCGCTGTTGTCCGTCACTCTCAACGTAGCCGTATAATCTTTTGCCGTTTTATCCCAATCTATCGAACCGTCAGGATTCGTGTAAGCAGGATATGCATGCTCAACTTTTGATGGCCCGATGGAAATATGTGAGGCTATCCATTCGATTGGGTCGACAAAACCGTTCGTGTCAGGTCCATTAGGATCACCAGGATGTGCATTAGCGTCAGGCCAGGATGAGATGGGCATCAATCCCCAGTTTGTTCCGGGTAGAGTTAGCCCTGGATGAATTCCGAAGTGAAGATGAGGTTCACTTCCAAAGGGACCAATCGTTGCAAAAGGCTCTCCACTCTTCAGATGTTGACCAAGAGATACACTTGAATGTACGTGCCCATATAATGCAAGAAATTCTGATCCATCATTTAGCTTATGTCTAATGACTATTCCAAGGTTGTTGTCGCCAACGTTTTTGTCCCATCCATGCTCATAGCCGGGGCCACTTATACTCGTTACATAACCATCTGCAATGGCATAGACGTTATTTCCCACATTTGCTTGAATGTCTTGGCCAATATGGTAACTGCCTGAGGCATAATCTCCTCTGTCCCCTCTGGCAAGCCAGCCGGCGTAGTCATAGTACGTGCAAGCTCCATCATATCCGTAATACTGCTTGCCTCCAGGCGCGGTAGGTGTTAAACCAGTAGGATATACAAAAGAGCCGAAGCTGTAATCCCAGATTCCGTCGCTTTCGAAGTCCCACTCGTATAAGACGATGCTCTTGGTCGGATCTCTATGATAGGAGCCTGATGCATCAAATTTTACTGGTATTGTTGGTGGAAAATTGTTCACGTCAGATCCGGCGTCAGCAACTGGTCCTGGTTTCACTAGGGTCGGTGTTAATGTAGCAATTGCCCATGCTGTAGCCAGTGTTCCATCCACGTAACTACTTAACCACGAATTGTCTACGACATACTCGCCACCGTAAGAGTTCTGTTGATCAATAATGTAACGAGCGTATTCAGCATACCAATCATGTGTGCCAATAGACTCAATGTTCGGATGTGGTATTCTCATGCCTTTCATTATGGCATACATTGTGTAGTAGTCGCCAAAATTGGTGTATGTGGACGCACTGTCATACCAATGTGCATTCAAGAAGCTTAATGCGTTCTGAAACTTGGCATCGGTTGTAGGAATCCCTGTCCAATAAAGCATTGCGCATCCAGCTCCTGTCTTACCTGTGTTTTCCCAATATCCAGGAGCTGTATAGCCGAATCCTCCATCGCCACCTTGACTGTATGTTAGCCACTTCAGCAATTCGGGCCTAACAAAGCTAGGGATGGTCACTCCTGATGTGCCAAAGTTTCTTTCAGCCGCTTCCATTCCTATGACGGGCCACTGTGAAACCGAGTTGTCAGACGCTCCATAATTTGCCGTGTACCTCCAACCACCTTCGAAAACGCCGGTGTATGGATCGCTTTGTCCCCAGGCTATCCAATCAACCATGTCTTGTGCTATGTCTTTGTATGTGCGCCCAACAACATTAGGTGATCCAGTGGCGGCGACCCTGTTTGGAGTTCCACTGCTTGATATTGCCATAAGAGCGATACCAGCTTCGTAAAGGATCTCCCCACTGTAGGTAGTGCAGGCTAGACCAATGCCGTTGCCATTTGTGTCAGGATTGCCAAACGGACAATAGGTTGGGTCCTGTCCTATGTTGTAGGTGCCGCAGTTGTTGAACAGGTAGTTGAGTCCACGCTGAACGGTTTCCACGTATGGATCTTCGTTGCGGTCGCCACTGGGCCGATGTCCCTGAAGCTCGAACGCTTCGGTACAAGCCCCTGCGAATGCTACATTGAAACCATAGCTCGAAGGCCAATATCCATATTCGGCTCCGTCTCCATATGTTCCTCGACTTTGCTGTTTGTGTAACCACCATAAACCGTTATCAATTGCCACGTTCACTTCGACGTCAAGTGTCTTCTCTCTGATCGCTATGAAGTAGCTGTCTTTGCCTTCAAGCCCATCATTGTCCTTTACATAAAGCCATGCTGTGAAGTATTTGCCAGCGCTATAGGGAGTTCCGTCAGCCATCGTTCCGGTATATGTGTGTTTTGCTTCGATTATGTATGGGTTTACACTTGATATCCAATCTGTGCTGTAGCCGTCGCCAAAGTCCCATTTATAGGCTACCATTGTGCCATCGCCGTCCTTGTCATGTGCTGTTCCTTTCAGGATAATCTCTTTCCCAATCCATGCATCATGTGGCACCCCTGCTAGTTGTCCATTGAAGGGTACACATACCACATCAGGTGCAAAGCTAGAAGAAGCATTGACTTTTGGTGCAAGTATCGAAAACATAGAGAAGCAAAGAAGACCAATTATAATCACTGTCAATATTTTCTTCATTTTCCTTTCTCCTTTCTTTACTCTGCGAGTCAATCCTTCCTGTTTCATGGTATAAAAACCTTGTGAAGGCATGTTCTATCGCGTTATACACAACTCCTGCAACATCAATATGAATCATATGCAAAGCAATCATAAATGATGTATGGATAATCTTTGTTTCTTAAATAAGCTATGCAAAAACTGGAGAAGCCTGGAACACTACGTATCAAATCATAAGGGAATAGCATAGTCCAGATAATCGAGATATGAGATACTCGAAAAGTATTCGAGTTATCAGGGGATGCATTTCACCGTCTAGAAGTTTGTTCCATCAAGATATTTATGCATCCACAATCACTGTACTCTTGGGAGTCACTCCTTTGATAGGACTACTTCGGGAGATTTCTCCATTGATGGTCATTCTTCGCGCTTGATAATGTCTTTCGCGAATCTCTGTAGATAATTGAAACCGGTTCTCATGTCTTCCAGATCCAGCCGTTTCTGGACTTTGAAGGCGGCTATTATGCTGTTGTCCTGTTTGACGATGTCACTGGCCACTGTCTCTCGGAAAAGGTGCGGCCACAATGTTTCGCTTGTGTCCCTGACTATGTTGAAGACTTCCCGGTCGCTCAGGTGCTTGTCTGGGATTATCACGTAGTTCCCGAATACACTTCTGCCAGACGGTAACCAGAATTTGGGGACGGGATTTAGACGGCGCAAGTAGGTCAGGTATTCCAGTATGTTCTTGGTCAAGGAGTCAGCAAGCGGAAAAGCCTTCACAGCCTTGGCTTGCTTGGACGTTAAAAGAAGGGTGACCTTTGAAATGTCCAAACCGCAATTCTTGCAGAACAAGGATGGGCTCGAATTCTGTGTGTTGCAGTTTGGGCATTTCTTGTGTTTCCGTTTCTTCTTTTCCAAAGTGAACGTGACGGTAAGCAGGTCGTTTTCTACTTTGAAATTCTCAAGCGGTATCCAGGAGATTTCAGTTCTCCGTTTCCCAGATAGCCTTAGAAGTGACAGGACAGCAAGAGCTCGCAGCCGGAAATACTCGTTGCCTATGGAGTTTGCTTGATCTAATGCCTTGCCCAACTCCTCGTCTTTTATGACCGTTTCGCGGTTTTCCCTAAAGTCGCTATTTCTGACTCTGGTCAAACCGTGACCTCCAGCGTGCTCGGGTTCCTCATAGGATGTAGACCAAAAAATAGCATACCATATGGCATGTAAACGAAAGAAAAAAAGGGAAGATGCGCGGGTGACATCGCCACTATGAATGGTTGCGAAATAATTCCGTAACGCTTCCTGAAATCTGAGAATCGTTATTAGGCGAGCCCCCGTAAATCGATACAAGGTGAACTGTTTGTCTGTGACTCTTCGTGACGCTCAGCATCTCTGCTGGAAAAACTTCACGAAAATCAACGAGAAGCTCGACCCCGAAAGGGGCAGAGGTTGGACTCCGTTTGTGATGATGACTGACCTTCTTGAGGAAGCAGGCGAGGTCGCAGCAGTGGTCAAGGGTTTGGAGGGGTTCAAGCCGCCAGAAAAACCCAAGACAAAGGATACGTTGGCCACTGAGCTTTCCGACCTTCTTTACATAATTTTCGTGTTGGCGGAGCATTATGGAATAGAGCTGGAAGAATCTTTTCTGCAGACTGTGAACGACTACATGCTGAGATTCATCAAGTAGCCACGTGCAAAGGCTTCTAACGCAAACTACTGACTGTCATCCCTGTTTTTTATGGGATGTCAGTTTTCTACATCGCGCGCAAAGTAAGTTGTTACACTTTGCCATTCTTCCAACGCGCGCTAATTTCAACATAGTGGTGCGGGGGATGGGGTTTGAACCCTCCCCACTGTGCAGATATCTCCCGCAATGTCGGAGAAAACTAGACTTGTGATATACCATTAACATCATGCACAACGAAAGATATAAACAATATGTCGAAAGGGTACAACAGAAAAACAGATGATTAATTAATCAGTGATTAAAAAAAGAGTGATAGGTTGCTTTGGCTTATGGTTACCATCTCCAAAACGGATTTTAGTCTCAACTGTTATTCTCTATTTCTATGCGGTTGCCAATACAAGTAGTCGAAGCGATAATCTTTCGAAGAAATGGTGACTCAATAGAATATCTGCTCTTGAAACGGCTTCCTGATAGAAATGGATTCTGGCACTGGCAACCTGTTACGGGCGGTTTGGAAGAAAGAGAGACTCGAACAGAAGCCTTACGCAGAGAAATAAAGGAAGAAACTGGAATAAAGAATCTCATCAGGGTGATAGAAGATTTATACTATTTCGAGTTTTCAAACCCCAACCTGAATCAGGAATACGTCTATGGTGTAGAAGTGTCTTCCACAGAAGAGGTAGTGCTTGACGGAAGAGAGCATAGTGAATACAGATGGTGTGGCATCAAAGACGCTCTGCAATTGCTCTATTGGAAAGAGAACAAAGAAGCCCTAGAGAAGTTAAACAAGATTCTGGAAGATGGTCGGCTATAACTTTTCCGCAAGACCAGAAAGACAGAAATCTTAAATCTGCACGACAACAGAAGAAGCACTAGAGGTTCAAAAATGAGTGAAAAGAGGATTTTAGAGATTTCATGTCCAAAATGTGGAAAGAGATTCTGTGCAAGTAAACCAAGAACCAAAAAGCAATGGAAAATGAGTTTGATTCTGCATCTTATGTTCTCAATCAAGTCTCATCACAATCTAAAACCAGAAGAAGCATCTTCGATAGCAGACCACTACCTTGAATCGCAATAAAGACAGAAATTTTGAATAAGCATGGCAACAGAAGACAAACTAGAGGTGAAAAAATGAAACCGAAAATCATAGAAGGAACGGTGAAAAAAATGACCTTTAACGGTAGAGACTTTTCTCTTTTCTTGGATATGCCTCGTAAACCCGAAGAGGTTAAGATGTCATTCCCTCTCGATTCAGATTATGAACCCTTCCTCAATAAGAGAATAAGAATGACAATTGACGAAAAGAAGATAACCATTGAAAAGATAGAGGAAGGTTAAGTGAATTCGACCTTTTCCTTTCGTCTTTTTTCCTCAAGTTCTTCAAGTGCTCCAACTTCAAGAGAACAAGAAGCACAGAGCCATTCGTCTTCGTTATAGACAAATTCCATTACGTCTTTAGCTTTATACCCGCACCGTTCGCATGTTGGCATTTAATCACCTAGCCTTTGAGCGTCAACGAGTAGCTCTCAGTTCTACGGTGTAAACCTTGATTTTTACAATGTCCTCTTCAGTTGTCATTGACTGCCCTCTCCGTTTCCGTTGTTTGATTCAAGCATTTTCTGATACTCTTTTTGCTCACGTTTTCGGATTGTTTCAGCATAGAGTTCTAAAACTTCAATCGGCGTTAGTGGATGCTCTATTCCCATAACTATGTCTTTATTATGTGGTTGAGCCTTTCGTGCTTTTTCTAGAATTTCTTTCCCGAACATTTCAGTCATGGCTTTCATTAACAGTTTTGTTTCGTCCAATTCTCTTCGAAGTTTCTCGATTTCCATGTCTTTCGTTTGGATAGTCTTCTTTATCGCTCCGTTGGATACATTCAAAGTTTCTTTTAGCTCAATGAATGCCGTTCGATGTGAGACTTCAGAGAGATAAGTTAGCATTGATTCTTCGACATCTTTCCCGCACAAAATCCTAGCTGTATTAGGGTCTATCTTCAAATCTGCACAAGTCGATAGAAATCTCTTGCGACAACAATGATAACGAAGGCGTTTTCCTAGTGGAATCTTTATGTGAGCGGTTTTAGCGACTTCGTTCAGGTGATAGTTTACCGTTTCAGGGTCTAGGTGTCTATCATGGTTAGCGGGGAAAAGATACGGATTGTCTTTTGGCAATGTTTCGAGATACGTCTTAAGCAATTCGACGGTTTCAATACTGAGAAACGATTTGGCAATAACCTTTTCCTTTTCTGTCACTAGGTCAAAAGATATAGGTGCTTCCTGAGTCAAATCAGGTAGTTGGTCTTTTCTGAGAGATACTAGGTCGCCAATTCTCCACGCTAAATCTAGCGACATCGAGATAATCACTTTTTGCTGAATCGTCTTCGAAGCATTGAACATGTCTCGATATTGCTGTATTGAGGGCACGAAGTCTTTAGTTGTCAAAACTGTCTTACTGATTTCGCCGCTCAGGTTCACAAGAGGAAAACCGTAAAACTTGAAAAATTGCTTTATCCCTATGCAGTAGTTTCTAGCAGAGTTTATACTGAATTTCTTGTCTAGTAAGTCTCTGTGAAATTCCTCTAGCTCTCTTGAGTAGTGCATACTTCGCATGAAATCACCAGAGGCTATATCTTGTCTTCGCTCTTCTAGGATGTCGTCTAAATTCTTCTTTTCGAATTCTGAAAACTTCCCGATACTGCACATGTATTCTTTGATTGTGTTTTTGGCTTTCGTCTTCTTGATGTGGTCTATAAATAATTCCGCTTTCACAGACTCCATATTTCCGTCACTCTCCTTTTATGTTTTTTGACGGTATATCAGAGTCTAGGATTTTGCGACTTTTCTCCCGCAATGCGAAATCTAACTTCCGATTTCTACTTTCTCCAATAGAGGATTAGTTAATCACATGCTTAAAAGAACTGATAGAAGTTACTTCTATAAGGCATAGCGAATATATCATGGCATAGAGTCTTTAGAAATGGCATTCTTGAAGGGAGGATGAAACAAATATGCCTTTCACTCCGTTTCATCTTGGTCCAGCTTTAGGTTTTGGGCTTCCTCTCAGAAAGTATCTTCATGTGCCCACGTTCTTGGTGGCTAACATTCTTGTTGACGTGGAACCTTTTCTGGTCCTTTCATTGGGGTTGGACTACCCTTTGCATGGCTATTTACACACATTTATTGTAGCTTTCACCTTGGGTCTTGCTCTAGGTTATGCGATGTTCCTTCTCGAAAGGATTTCACGCTCACTCTACAAAACACTTCTTTTGGAATCAAATGCTACGCCGAAGTTGAAATCTTTCATTGTTGCGGGCGTTCTAGGCACAATGCTTCATGTTCTGCTTGACTCTCCACTATATGATGACATACGCCCGTTCTATCCATTGTTAGCAAATCCGTTGTATCACTCTGCTTCATCATTAGAAGTGTATAGCTTTTGCGTGTGGATGGGGATGTTCGGAGTCGTATTCTACATAGCCTTGCTGGTGTTGTTGGTCTACCGTAGATTTCGAAAGTGACGGGTATGCGAATTGATAAGGGGTTCAGCTATGACTTTTCCGCAAAATCGCTGGCTATCTTGTCCATCTTCTTAGATATAGTATCCCGACTATCAATAAAAAACCAAAGACGATTGTTCCGAGCATTGAAAGGTAAAACACCAATCGAAAGTTTTCAGCTGCAACTTGTTGCTCACCACGGGAAATAGCAAGCCCGATAAGACACAATATGAGACCGACTGCAAGCAGAATGAAGAGAAACCAATGACGTGTTCTAATCTTGTTAGTAAGCAAACTCTATTCACAATTCCAATTCAGTTAGATATGGTGAGTCTGTAGGCAATAGGCATCTGGTCATTCTGGCAGACCCTATCGACCTTGCTCGTTTTCTGTCTTATTACAAAGCGATTTAGACTATTTCGAGTTTTCGCACGCGCTAATCTACCGCTTGCGACTTGAAAAGCACCTTACCAGAAGCGGATGCTAGTCACGTATTAGCGCGCAATTGCTGCGCGCTCTCCCTCAGTTAATGCAAACTTTGTTTCACAAGCAACGATGAGTGCTTTCTAAACAAAAGAAAAAACAAGTATTATGATTTTTCGGCACATGCACTTGTCTCATATCTGATCAACTCAGAGAACTGCGACATTGCCATTATATGGGCTTTGGGCAATTTTACTCCTCTTCTTTTGGAGTAATGTGACCTAACTTCAGAGCAGCTTAACGGTTCCCTAAGACAACCTATATGGAAAAAAGGCCGATGTAATTGGTGTGCGCGAGAAGCGCGTGCGCTTTGATCGAGTGTGCTGTGTGGAAGCCCTCCATTTGAGGGGAAGGTTAAGCGAAGCTTGAGAGGCGATAGACACGTGCAAATTCCCTGTCCTGCTTCCAACCCCTTGAATGAGGCCTCAATCCTGCTCCTTTTCCGAATCAGGAGTTAGAATCTCGGAGGGATAAGTTATTTATGTCTATTCATCACTATTTTGTTTTTGGGGATGAGCGGTTGACTGAAGAAAACGTCGTCGAAGTGGGACGGATAACGCATTTTTTCTCAAAGATCAGCGTCGCCGTCATCGAACTCAGGAAGCCCTTGAAGGTTGGCGACACCATAGTTGTAAAGGGTCCAACGACGGATTTTGAACAGCCTGTCGAGTCGATGCAGATCGAGCACAAAGACGTTCAGAAGGCCGAAGCAGGGCAAAGCATCGGTTTAAAAGTTGCCCAACGCGCAAGAGAAACAGACTTAGTGTACAAGAAGCTGTAGGCAGCTTCCCCCTTTTTCCACTCTTTATCTGACCGGTTCTTCCCAGTCAGTTGCGCATCCGCCTTCTGGAACAAGAATTATCGTTGCTTCATCCGGGATAGGCATCCGCGGTTTTTCTCTTACGCTGAGGAACATCCCTGACTTCGCGTATGCTTGAACCGCAACTTGGTTGTAGAATCTGCCCTCGATGGGATGATAGACCATTTCCATGAGGCACTTGAATCCTTTCACCAGAAACTCGCCGCACTTCTCCCTTATCATTTGGTCAACGGCATTGATGACATCAAGAATAGAAGCGTCATCACCGAAAGAAAGTCGCAGACCGCTGGGAAAAACCCTGCTCACACTGCTTTGTCTGATAATCACAGTGACGGCTTTCAACAGTCAACCCCCAGCATGACCTCGCATCAGGCGAATGCGGCCTGGTAGAACTATGTAAATTCCTCTCAAAATCTCTTTCCCACGACTAGAGGGCCTGAGCTCATCAACCTACATGCCAATCTTCCATCTTCGAAAAGCCTCACATGAATGCAGAGGGTGACGATTGACACGCTAGGGGGGAGGGACAGGCGTTTCAGTAAGCTCTGAGAATGGCGGATGAAACCAGAAGACGGCGTGATAGCATAGTGCATCAAGAAGTTACTACCCTTGCCCAGACTCTCAGCCAAGCCCTACACACGTACTCGGCTTCAAGCCCGCGCAAATCCAGAGAGGCCTTGCCCAGCGCCTATGTGCAGTACTAGTACCCTAGGGGGGAGGGGGTAGGTAAAATAGACGAGGTCAAAACGCGAATACAGGGATGTAGCGCTCCCCGAGAATAGAAGACAAGCAGCTGAAAGATGAAATGATGAGCAAACAGATGACAAGCCGAGCCGACGCACGTGCCATATGGACACACTAACAAACGGATACCTTCAGCGCACGGACTGGAAATTTCGACCTGACAACCCTGTGACCCAAACCTAGCGCGCGAGTGTGAGGAAACAAGCGGCCTATTTAACGATCTCGCCTGCGAGGTAGGTTGGAAATGCGTCTGTAACTCTTACACTCAACGTCTTGCCGAGCAAATTGTCAGCGCTCTTGACCGTGACAGGTTTGTACGCGAGATTGCGTCCGACCCAAGAACCTGAGGCCTTGCCAATTTCGTCGACGAGGATGTCACCTCTCCAGCCAACCCACTGCTTGTTCTTCTCATATGCTACCCGTCTCGCAAGAGCTGCTGCCATGCCGCTTCTGCGTTTGATGTCGAATGGAGACACGAAGTCTCTCTGCATCTCGGCCGCAGCTGTTCTCGGTCTAGCAAAAAACTTCGACACATTAACTATATCGGGCTTCGTTTCCTCAATCAAACGCAAAGTGCGTTCAAAATCCTCTTTACCCTCACCTGGAAAACCGCAAATAGCGTCTGTGGCAACAGTCAACTCTGGAAAACGAGCCCTAAACGTGTCCACGACCCCTTTGAAATCATTAACAGAATAAGATCGCCGCATCCGTCTCAAGATTCGATCGTCGCCACTCTGGACGGGCAGGTGAACGAACTTGAAAATCTTTTTGTCACGAAACACGTCGACC
>Ga0315282_10005344_pt1 | contig 21956 bp, 25 predicted proteins | sample YL17G07_20_MG_FD_203693 | JGI IMG/M metagenome (GOLD analysis project Ga0315282, IMG submission 203693) | Sediment microbial communities from Yellowstone Lake, YNP, Wyoming, USA - YL17G07_20 | ecosystem: Environmental > Aquatic > Freshwater > Lake > Sediment | place: USA: Wyoming | collected... | reverse complement strand
GCTGTCACTTCGTACATCCGAGGTTGAGGATTTCCTTCTCTTGGATTAAAAGTAATGCTTTTATGTACATACGCCCCAAGTTTACTAAAATCAACTAATCCTCTATAGGCCTCTAAATCAAATGTCCCAGATGCATTCATTACTGGATTTTTCATTCTAATCCCAGCGATTTCTGTAGATAAATTTGGTATCATTGTTTTCTCTCCTATTTATATTTGGAAGGTGCTAATTCCCTCTCGTCCTAAATTATCATATTTAAAAAATTCGTAAAGCCAGTTAAGTTGAAAAAAATAAAAAGTCGCTGACCTGGCTGGTCAGCGACTTTAATATGTTTACAATCTCCTTATTTCTTCCCAGTCAATTCAGCCCAGTGAGTCTTCGGACGATACCGAAATGAACCAATCTTACAGTAAGGACATTCTTCGGGTCTAAAAGCCCGAACCTCCTTTTCAATCAAGGCAACCACCTGTCTACCTCCGAACGCTCCCTCATAAACAATTGGGAGTTTCGGGGGCCGATGAACCAATGCTCCTACCGGACCCAAAAAGTTAACAAATTTTTCTGAGTTTCCCTCTTTCACTGCCCGATAGACTTCCTGGAAAGTACCACTGGTAGTGATCAGTTCCTCTACTTGAAAAACATGCGTATTATTCGGAATTGTCATCCTGCGCCAAACCATCTTTTTCGGATCTTTTTCATCTTTCTCAGTCATCATAAATATGGCTCCAAGGGATTTTGCCGTCTCGTGGCCAAAGGTAATGGCGGCGTAGGAAGATGAAACAACCCAATCAACCTGACCATGTGATAACCAGCCGTTATGGATAAGACGTTTGGCTAACTGATGACCGAGAATTTCGGCGATATTTGGGTAGCGGAGAATCTTAAGACAGTCAAAGAAGCCATCGCTACACAAACCAGATGTCAGTTCAGCATGCGGTTTCTTAGGGTCCGGCTCTCCTTCATAAACCCAGTATGCATTCTCGTTCTGAAACCAGGCAAGGATTTCTTCGGGAGTCATAATTTTATCATCATAATCCCGAGGATTAATCAATCGCAAATCCAATTTCTTCATCCTTCACCTCCTTGGTGTTTTTTGGCTCGTCCCGCCAATGGCGGAACGAGCCAATTTCATCTTATATTGCTCCAGCAATTTCTTCTGCGATCTTCTTTGCCGCTTCTACCGGACTACCGATTTCTGCCGGCGGTTGAGTAATCGGTCTGCCGATTACTAGATAACTTGCTCCGGCTTTAATCGCTTCGCCAGGAGTCATTACCCGTTTCTGGTCGCCGGTGGCTGCCCAGAGAGGTCGAACACCCGGAGTTACTCTCAGAAGCTCCTTTAATTCTGATTGCTGACCAAGAAGTTCGAGCTCCTGAGGCGAGCAAATGATGCCATCAGCCTTCAATTCGGCCAGCATCTTGGCGAACTGGAGAACTTTAGGGCCAGGTTTGTCACCAAAAATGGAGACGCATTCCTCCGACCCTATTGATGTTAGAACTGTCACGCCGAGCACCAGAGAATTTCCCTTATTGACCACTGCTTTTGCAATAGCTTCTTTACCACTTGAAGCATGGACGTTAAACATCGTCACACCCATTCTTGATATAGCGACAGAAGCGCCGCCAACAGTGTTCGGGATATCCGCGAGCTTTCCATCTAAGAAGTTATGTTTATCGGTCAGCATGAAAAGATCGCGAATACTTCCCAGATTTAGGTAGGCTTCTTCTAGGGGTGGCGTGATAATTGACGCTAGCATGGAATAGATAAATTCCAAACCAATCTTGAAGAAGCCGACATGCTCCCTCAGTCCTCTAACGAGCACCGTTGCCTTCGAAATATTATCCACATCCAACGGTAGAACGATTCTATCTTTTGCTTCCATTTCTTTTCCCCCTTCAAGTTTTTTCAGGATGTTTTACGTAAATCTATCTCCTTCTTTGATTTTTAAGTTGCTCTCACCTCCTCCTGTGTAATTTAAAAAGAGGCTAAAATTCCCTCCCTTAATTCATTGATTTATTTTTAGCAGGCTAGAAATATTTGTCAACGAATCAAAAGGTCGCTAAAGCCCGCGGATTTCTTTTGTTTTAATATTCTTCTTTTTCAACTCTCCCCCTCTAAATCGGTCAAATGCTTCTTAAGGGATTTTTGGGCTTTCCAAGCTACCAATCTTAAATAAATTGCTCGCTTGAAATTATCAAAACCGATTCTTTTTTCTTTAAAAGAATGATGCGGTGAAAGAAATTTGCCAACTGCTTCCCAGAACTTGCTAATTCCATTCCAAACCGAATAGAATTTTAGCGCAGCTTTATTCACCGAAATTCTGAGTTCCCGCGGCTTCATATTTTTCGGCCTAAAAACTACGCGCGAACCATCATAATAACGCCATTTTTTCACGCCTTTTTCTTTGAATAAAAGACGCCCTTCTTTTTCCAGCTGATTATAAATCGGTGTTCCTGGCAACGGAGTAAGAATCCAAGGAATAATCACATCAATTTTATTTCTCTTGGCAAATTCAACCGTTCTCTTGGCTGTCCCCAAGTCATCTCCGTCACCGCCAATCACAAACATTCCTACACCATTTATGCCAAAACTCTTAATTATTTTAATTCCCTTCTCAATATCTTCAACGGTTTGTTTTTTATTAAAGTTAATCAGGGTTTGGGGATTTATTGACTCTAATCCCCAAAAATGCCACTCGCAACCACTGTCTCGCATTAATCCTAAAAGCTCTAAATTTTTTGCCACTTCTACCCGAACCTGGCAAGACCATTGAGGAGTTAGCTTCTGCGTTATCATTTCTCTCAGTAACGCTTTTGTTCTTTTAGGATTAGCAGCAAAATTATCATCAGTAAAAAATACTCCGGCTTTAGGGAACTGACGATGGAGTTTCTCTATCTCTTTAATTACCTTGTCTTTACTTCTAAAACGATATTTTTTGCCAAACATTTTGGTCACTGAACAAAATGTACAATCATAGGGACAGCCCCTGGAAGTGGAAATGGGAATTGTCCCCCTTATCTTAAATCCTTCTATCAAAGACCATTTGGGAAAGGGTATAGAATCTAGGTTTTCTATCGGCAGCCGTGACGGGTTGTGGAAGAAGTTCTTTCCTATTCGATAGGATAAACCAAAGATTTTGGTAATTGAATTGGGTTCTGGCTTTTCTAGCCATTTAACCAACTCTACTATTGTTTCTTCACCTTCGCCTCTCACCACGAAATCAAAACCATTTGATAGAGATTCTTCGGGAAGAAATGTAAAGTGAGGACCGCCGCCGACAATCGGAATTCTTTTTTCTTTAATTCTAGCGGCGATTTCGTAAGCCCGGCTGGCGGTAGGCGTCAAAGCAGAAATACCCACCAAATCGGCCGAAAAAACATCCTGCCAATTAATCGGAGCGATATCTTCGCAATAGATTACCACTTCGTGCCCTAGATCTTTTAAAATTCTTCCTATAATCGGTAGTCCTTCTCTTGGAAGTTTTGCTCGAAAAACATTAATTAGTCGATGCTCCCCCGCTTCAATAAGAACAATCTTCATTTTTTTATCCACCTTCCTTTCGTTTTTGGTTTGTATTTTATCTTCAAGAAAATATTCTGTTGGAAAAGAACTGTTTACTAATGAACTATTGTTTTTTTATAACATTATTTTTGTCTTTTTCAAAATTAAAAAACCCCACCGAATCCAATAAAAATTTTGTAAGAATCGCTATGGCGGGCAATAAATGATCTGTTTTTTAAGATCTGAAGAATATAAACGTAAAATATAATGAAATATAATGAAGGCGTGGCGTAATAAATTTTTAACAAAAATTTAAACGCCACAGCAACGCTACAAAATTTTCTTTAGAAAATTTTGTAGCGTTGCGGACCCAAGGGGATTTGAACCCCTGCTCTTCTCCGTAACCCCGCACAAGGCGGGCGCGACGGGATTTGAACCCGTGATCTTTCCCGTGACAGGGGAATATGTTAACCAAACTACACTACGCGCCCATTTTTATTTTGCAATAAATTTTTCGAACTCGTCGGTGGCTGTGAGAGGGATTGAACCTCTGACCTAACGCTTATGAAACGTTTGCTCTACCACTGAGCTACACAGCCAATTAGTTTTCTATGTACTGGAAAACATTGCTCCTTTTCACATATAAAGCTCTGCTTTTATACTGGGTACCACTGAGCTACGCCGGCAAAATTTAATTGTTGCGGGGGGCCGAATTGCACGGCCGCCTACTGCTTATGAGACAGTCGACCTACTACTGGTCCACCCCGCTATAAACGGAAATATTTTACCCCTTTAGAAATTTTGAGTCAATACTCTAAGTTAATTTCTTAAATATTTTATTGGTGGATAAATTAAACAGAATAAGTTGATCTCGGAATTTCTAAGCGGGCTTTTTCACACCTTAGAGAGCTTGTAAATCTACGAGAGCTTTTTCGTAAATAGAAATTAATTTCCTTGCCTCATCTAAGGATAACCTATAATTAGGATCGTGAACGATATTATTGCGGGTTTTATGCGCTTCTCTTACCTCTTCAATATTAGTTAATGAGGCAGAAGTTAACTTCTCTAATCTTTCTCCAAGAGTTTGACCGGCAAATCCCATCCTCTTTAAAATATCATCTAATACTGAATCTGCTTCAATTACTGCTAATTTATATTCGGATTCCAAACCGGCATCCAATCTACGGGTTATTTTAGTCCAATCGCTAACCATTTTTCTTACACCATAAGGACGATAAGTAAAAAATTCAGAAATATCCATCAAATAGCTAATTTTTAAAAAACTGGATTGCGACAAAAAGAAAATAATCCCAATAACAAAAAGGGCAAAAATAATCAAGAAGATTATCTTAACGACTAATAATAATGCGGTAAAATTTATTGAATTTAAAACATTAATAATCTCCATAATCTTATTTTATACCTTTCCAAATAGTTTTCCTATTTCTAATATTTTATCATCTTCAAACGGTTTTCCAATAATCTGAAGTCCTACAGGTAGGCCGTTAGCTCTACCGCAAGGCAAAGAAACGGCTGGCAATCCGGCTAAATTAATTGAAATCGTAAAAATATCAGAAAGATACATTGTTAAAGGATCGTCAATTTTTTCTCCTATTTTAAAAGGGGACATTGGCGAAACAGGAGCAAAAATAGCATCAACTTTTTCAAATACTTTTTCAAAATCTTGTTTTATTAAGGTTCTTACTTTTTGAGCCTTAAGATAATAAGCATCGTAATAACCAGCCGATAAAGCATAAGTGCCTAACATAATTCTTCTCCTTACCTCAACTCCAAACCCTTCTTCCCTCGCAGTTAAATAATAGTCAAATAAATTTTTGATTTTTACTGTGTGCGAACAGCGGGTTTTTTGATTTTTGATTTTACCATATCTAATGGCGTCGTATCTCGCTAAATTGGCGCTGGCTTCGGAAGGAGCAATTATATAATAACAAGACAAAGCATATTCCGTATTGGGCAAACTCACTTCTTCTATTCTGATTCCCATTTCCTCATATTTTTTAATCGCTTCTTTTGTCACTTTTTCAACCTCAGGATCTATCCCTTTAATAAAATATTCTTTCGGAACACCAATGCGTAAATCTTCAATTTTCAATTTACAATTTTCAATTTTAGATTCGACCGAAGTGGAATCTAATTTATCTTTTCCTCTAATAGCATCAAAAACAATCTTGCAGTCTTCTACGCTTTTAGTCATTGGACCTATTTGATCCAAAGAAGAGGCAAATGCTATTAAGCCATACCTTGAGACCGATCCATAAGTAGGTTTTAATCCCACCACACCGCAAAAGGATGCCGGCTGACGAACAGAGCCGCCTGTATCCGAGCCCAAAGCATAACAACACATATTGGCAGCCACGGCTGCGGCTGATCCTCCCGAAGAACCTCCCGGAACCCGCGATAAATCATTAGGGTTTTTTGTCGGCCCGAAAGCAGAATTTTCAGTTGAGCTCCCCATTGCGAATTCGTCAAGATTGGTTTTCCCCAAAATTACTGCTCCCCTATCTTTTAATTTCTTAACTACTGTTGCATTATAAGGTGCTATATAATTTTCCAAAATTTTTGAACCTGCTGTACATTTTAAATCTTCAACTAAAATATTATCTTTTATTGCTACAGGAATACCGGCCAACGCCGGAATTTCCTTTCCTTCTTCTATTGTATCATCAACTTTTTTTGCTTGAGAAAAAGCCGTCTCTTCACTAATAGTTATGAAAGCATTTATATTTTTTTCTTTTAATTCTGAGTGAAGCGAAGAATCAAGGTTCTGCGAACAAGATGAACAGGTTCTTATTCTGTCCAAATAAGCCTTGCAAAACTCAACAGCCGAAAATTCTTTTTTTATTAAACCCCGATTAGCTTGTGTAATTGTCAATTCGGTTAATTCCATACTATAAGATAGATTTAACTTTTAAGTAACCATTTTTAGTTTCCGGCGCTAATTTCAGCAATTTTTCATTTTTAATTTTTAATTCTTCATTTTCCTCATCTTTTCTCATTATATTCTCAACCAAAATAGAATGACTCGTCGGTTCAACACCTGTAACATCAACTTCTTTTAATTTTTCAATATAATCCAAAATCGCAGATAGCTCTCGCTGAAACTTCGTGATTTCCTCTTCTGTTAAACCCAATCTGGCGAGTTTTGCAATATGCTCTACTTCCTTTTTGCTAATCATAATATCTAATGACTAATTTCTAATAAAATTCCCAATTTCTAAATGTCTAATGTCTAAAATTTTGGTCATTTGGCATTGGACATTAGATATTTTATTAGACATTAATAATTAGGAATTAGAAATTTTTTACTTTGGCGGCTCGAGGTATTCGGTTTCCACCAATACTTCTTGCAACTCATCAAGGTTTTCCAAAACCATTCCTGCGCCCCTCACAAGGACAGTCATCGGATCTTCAATAATTTTAGTGGGAATTTTTGTTTCTTTAGCGACTAATATATCTAACCCCCGAAGCAAACTTCCCCCTCCAGCTAAATAAATTCCTCCTGCCATAACATCGGCTAAAAGCTCTGGCGGAGTTTCTTCAATTGTAGTCTTTATCTCTCTAACTATTTGTTTTATCGATTTTTCCATTGCCCTTCTAATATCATCGTCTGCAACCGAAATCTCTTCAGGAAGCCCTGTGACCAAATTCCTTCCTCTCATTGGCATTTCTTTTTTTTCTTTTAATTGATAAGCAGAGCCTATCCCAATTTTAATCATTTCTGCGGTTCTTTCTCCAATTAATAGTTTATATTCTTCTTGGGCATATTGAATTATATCTTCATTAAGCTTATCGCCGGCGATTCTTAAACTTTTTGAAATAACTATCCCTCCCAAAGAAATCACGGCTACCTCAGTTGTTCCCCCCCCAATATCAACAACAAAATTTCCACCAGCTTCTTGGACCGGCAAACGGGCACCGATAGCATCTGCCATCGGCTGCTCAATCAGAAAAACTTCTCTGGCGCCGGCATTCCGGGTCGCATCGCAAACCGCTTTTTTTTCAACTTCGGTTACGCCACAGGGAATGCCAATAATCACTCTCGGCCGGGGGTTTAAAATAAATTTTCTTTTATGGACTTTTTCAATAAAATACCGGAGCATTTGTTCTGTCACTTCAAAATCAGATACCACTCCCGCAACCAATGGCCTCGTTGCTACAATATGGGCAGGCGTTCTTCCTACCATTTTTTTTGCCTCATCTCCAATTGCTAAAATCTGGCCTGTTTTTTGATTCACCGCTACTACTGAAGGCTCTTGGATAATAATTCCCCGTCCTTTCACATAAACCAAGGAGTTCGCTGTTCCCAAGTCAATAGCTATATCGCTTGAAAATAATCTCCAAATTTTATCTAACATTTTTTATTATTTGATTTAACTTTATTAATTTTGCTTTATTTTCTGATCTTTTTTTAATTTCGACACAATTTTTTAATAAAGTCCTCTCTGAAATTACAACCCTATTTGGAATCCCTATCAAATCAGCATCGGCAAATTTCTCTCCAACGCTTTTTCCGTTTCTATCGTCATATAATACTTCCGTCTCAGCTTTTTGCAAATCCTGGTATAATTTTTCTGTCGTTTTTATAACCTTTTGGGAATTTTCTATTGGAATTAAATGAACTTTAAAAGGGGCTACTTCTTCGGGCCAAATAATGCCTTTTTCATCGTGATTAATTTCAACAATAGTTGCCATCAATCTTCCCAGTCCTATACCGTAACAGCCCATTGTAATTGGCTTTGATTTGCCGTCCTTATCTATAAAATTAGCTCCCATTTTTTTGCTGTATTTTGTGCCTAAATTAAAAATGTGGCCAATTTCAATAGAATTTTTTTTCTCAAGAGAAAATTTACAATCTGGACATTTTTCAAGCTCGCCCACCTTTTCAATATTTCCCCCAAAACCGCATTTCTTACAAATTAATATTCTATCCTCTCCATTCTCTGAAATTGCCATAAATTCATGGGATATTTCGCCGCCAATGGTGCCAGAACTTGCTTCAACAGTAACAGCTTTTAAGCCGCATTTCTTAAAAATTCTAAAATAGGCCTCTTTTACCTCAGAATAAAATTTCATCTGATCATTTTCAGAAACATGAAAACTATAGAGGTCTTTCATCAAAAACTCCCTTGTTCTCAAAAGGCCGCCGCTTGATCTCATTTCATTTCTAAATTTATCCTGAATTTGATAAAGATAAATGGGCAGATCCTGATAAGATTTAATTCTCTTCCGAACGACGTCGGTGATTTCCTCTTCATGGGTAGAACCCAAAGCCGTCTCTTTTTGGTGGCGGTCTTTTAATTTAAATAGAGGCGGGTCAATTTTGTCCCAGCGTCCTGTCTCTATCCAAAGATTCTTATTCTGTAAAGTGGGTAAATATAATTTTTGCGCTCCAAGATTTAGCATTTCAATATCAATAACCGCCTCAATTTTATCCAAAACTCTTAAACCTAAGGGCAAAAATCTATAGACACCGCTGATTGTCTGCTCAATAAAATCGGCTCTGCTAAGAAGCTTATGGGAGATGGCTTCGGCCTCTTTTGGCGCTTCTTTTTTAGTTTTACAAAAAAGCTGTGATTGTAACATACCGCGAATAATATCACGAATTTTTCACTGATTATTACAAATAAATATTAGTGGATATTCGTCGTTAAAATTAATGTTTTATTGGTGGTTAAAATATCCTTGGAATGTCAAACTTTATTGTTATAAAAATCGACAAAATAATTAATAATAAAAAAAATGTTGCGGTGATATTTTGTTCTATTTTCGGGGATACTGCTTTTCTCCTAACAGCTTCTATTGCCAGAAAAAGAATTTTCCCGCCATCGAGAGCCGGAATCGGCAAAAGATTAAATATGGCCATCAAAATAGAAATTAAAGCGACGAAATATAGAAAATAATTTATACCTAACTGAAAAACCTGTTTTAAAAAATTAAAAATTCCGAGAGGCCCCATTAATGTAACGCCGGATGGCACTTCTTTTTTTTCAATAATATGGCCTAAAACGCCGCCGAAAGCTTGGAAAGTGGCCAAGGTTAATTTACCCGCAGCTGTCACTCCCAAATAAGGAGCCTTATACCAAGAAACTGGCAAAAGGGCGACTCTTACCAATCCAATTCCCAATGATCCTTCACCTTCTGGATGAAAAACTCTCGGAACTACCGAGACATCAAAAATCTTACTCCATCTCTGCAAGGTAATTATAACTTCCTGGCCTTTATGATTATTTATAAATTCAACTACTGGAGCCGCTTTATCAACCGCTAACTGATCTTCGCCGCTCTTTAATAACAAAATGGTATCAAGGGGCTCCAGACCGGCTTTCGCAGCCGGGGATTCTGGCGCAATCGCAGTAATTTGAACTTTAGCATCGGCTAAATTATTCGCCTCATCGCTTACTGGCGTAGGCATCCCCAAGCCAAAAACAATAATTAGGAGAATTATAGAAACTATCCAAAAGGCAAGAACGCCGCCTAAAACTATTAAAATTCTCTCCCAGATCTTTTTTCCGGAAAAACTATGGAAATCTTCCAAACCCCCTATTTCGCCAAGTATTCTAACAAAAGCCCCAAAAGGAAGAAGGTTTACAGAATAAAGAGTATCGCCAAATTTCTTCCCAAAAAGCCGGGGCGGATAGCCAATCCCAAACTCCTCTACTTTTACTCCCCGTCTTTTTGCAATAATAAAATGTCCAAACTCATGAATAACCACTAAAGAAATAATGGTAAAAAAAGCAACTATGAATGATAAGATATCAAAAACCATAAGATTATTTTACTCTGACAAATCTTTTTTCTTTTTCTCGCCTATATCTTCAATTTTCTCATTATAATCATCAAGTAAATCTTGAAGTTCGTCTTTGGCTCTAAATTTGTCGTCTTCTCTGATCTTTCCTTCGCGAAATCCTGCTTGAATTTCATCCCAAGCTTCTTCCCGCCATCGCCTTATTGTCGTCCTCGCTTCTTCCTGTTTTTCAGAAACCAAACGCAATAAATCTTTTCTATAGTCTCCTGTAAGAAGTGGCAGATTTATTCTAATTACGTCTTTATCTACGATAGGATTGGCTCCGGTCCCGGTTTTGCTCAAAGCATTAACAATGCCCTCAATATAAGATTTATCCCACGGCTGAATCAAAATTTGCTTCGGCTCAGGTATAGAAATTGCGGCTAATTGTTTCAAGGGAAATTTTTGGCCGAAACAATCAACAACTACATCTTCCACTAAAGCTGGCGTTGCTCTTCCGGTTCTAATTTTTGATAGTTCCTTATCCAAAAAAGCAGTCACTTTATCCAACTCGGGCTTTATTTTATTAATAATTTCTTGATACATATTTCTAAAGATTTCTATGGTTATATTAATAAATCAGCGGGGTCCCATCGAAAAAAAGAATCATAATTTCTTTGTATTCTATACTATAAATATATCAAAATATCGACTCATTGTCGAGGAAGTAAAAAGAATATCTTAAAGATATTCTTTTTCTCTATTATTATCACCTGTCTTTTTTTATAACTCTAACATTAATATCTCTAAAGCCAATTTTTTGTTAACATTTGTGGTGTTAACAAGAAAATTTGTAGTCAAAATCTGTTGGATAATACTTTTAAGTTTAGAAAAAGAATAGTGGCTTTTTTCGCCTAAATTCTCCTGCGGAGAATTTAGGCGAATAATTAAAATATTTCTAAAATAAGCTAACCAATTTTCTAAAGTTTCTCTTATATTTTCGTTTTCTGAAAGATCTTTGGCGCATTGAAAACGATAGACCAAATCCGAATCTATAATTTTATTTAAATCTTTTATTATCTGTTTTTGGCTGCCTAATTTTCCTTCATCAGAGATAAAGTCTATAACAACCCCCGGTTTGCCTTGGGAGATCTCGACAATTTCCCCGATCTTTTCCTCGGCGATTCCTTTATTTTTAAGAAAGTTCTCAATTTCTATCTTTGGGACCGGATAAAACTTGAAAATCTCGCATCTTGACAAAATGGTAGAAAACAAAGTTTCGGGATATTCGGTGACTAAAATTAAAAGAGCTCTACCCTTTGGTTCTTCTAAAGTTTTAAGGAAACAGTTTTGGGCCTCCTGATTCATTAAATGGGCCCTATCTATTATTGCTGCCTTAAGAGGCGCTGAAAATGGCTTTAAAGATAATTTCCAATTTAAATCTCTAATTTGGGAAATCTGGATTTCGTTGTTAATCGGCTCAACTAAGATAAAATCTGGATGTGAAAAAATATCTCTGCCAAAAAATAATTTTATGAATTCAATCGCTATTGTTTTCTTGCCTAATTTTTCTTGCCCGGAAAATAATAAAGCATGGGGAACTTTGTCCGATTTAGCTATCCCTTCAAGAAATTGCCATTGTTTTTGATGGCCGATAATCATAAATAATAATTAATAATACATAATTTAAAAATTTGCGATTATGTTTTATTAATTTTAATTTTTGAATTATTTTTTTGACATTATGCTTTTTTTATAAACGTCTAAATTTTCCAAAATCACACCCGTGCCTTTGGCAACACACAAAAGCGGCTCCTCGGCCAAGATACAAGGAACGCCTGTTGAACGAGCAATTAAATCTGGGAGATTTCTCAATAAAGATCCTCCGCCCGCCAAGACCATTCCCTTGTCCATAATATCAGCCGATAGCTCAGGAGGAGCATCTCTCAAAACTGCTTTAATTGTCTGAATAATCTCATCTAAAACATCTGAAATAGCCTCTGCAATTTCATTAGAAGAAATTTTGATATTTTTGGGCAACCCCTGAATCAGATCTCTTCCTCGAATTTCCATCACCTTTTCTTCTTTTTCTGGAAGGGCAGTTCCTATTCTTATTTTTATTTCTTCGGCTGTCTGCTCGCCAATGGCTAAATTATATTTCTTTTTAATATAATCGGAAACTGCTAAATCAATTTTATCCCCCGCCACTCTGGCTGAATGGCAAGTAACTATTCCGCCAAGAGAAATTATCGCCACTTCCGATGTCCCTCCGCCAATATCAACAATCATATTCCCAGAACAGGAATTGATAGGAATTCCTGCTCCAATTGCAGACAAAATTGGCTCTTTTGCCACATAAGTCGCTCTGGCGCCGGCTGCTATACCGGCTTCAATTACCGCCCTTCTTTCAGTAGAAGTTGCTCCGGCTGGAATTCCGATCATCAACTCTGGTTTTAAGAATTTAAAACGTCCGGAAACCTTATCAACGAAATATCTCAGCATAGCATGAGTAACTCTAAAATCAGCGATGACGCCATCTTTCATAGGCCGATAAACCCTGATTGTATCAGGAGTTCTGCCGATCATTTCTTTAGCTTCTTCCCCAACTGCCAAGATTTTGTTTTCAGACAAAGTCACCGCCACCACTGACGGCTCTTGTAAAACCGGCCCTTTTTTTGGCAGAAAGACTACTGAATTGCAAGTTCCCAAATCAATTCCAATTTTTGTGATAAACATACAATTTCATACTAAAATAATATTTATTTTTTGACAAGTCGGCTATAAATCCCTGTTGTTAAAATAATTAATCCGCCCAAAACAAAAATCAAGGGATAACCAAGGGGTAAAATTATTAATCCGCCGAGAAGAGCTCCTGTTGCTGTAGCTAATGGAGAAAAAACAGTATCTACATTTTACAGAACGATTATTATAACGGATTGATTTACAAGTATTAACGGATTATAATAGACTATATGGTTAGAAGAACAAGAACAATCTTGTTTTTTATATGTGTATTTTTGGTTGCTTTAATTTCGCCCTTGGTGGTTTTTTACTGCCAAGGTTATCGTTTTGATTTTAATTCAAAAGAAATCACCAAAACCGGCGGCCTCTTTTTAGACGTTGAACCAAAACAAGTTGAAATTTATATTGACAATGAATTAGTTAAAAAAACAGACCCCTTTTTCGGCTCAGCTCTAATTGACAATTTATTGCCTAAAAAATATAAAGTAGAGGTGAAAAAAGATGGTTATTTTTCTTGGAAAAAATTTTTAGAAGTTAAAGAAAAGGAGGTCAGCGAGGCAAAGAATGTGATTTTATTTCCCAAAGATCAGAAATTTACAGTCTTAACAAAATCTACTGAAAATTTTTGGATTTCTCCCGATAAAAGAAAAATAATTCTTAAAGAAGTGACCGAGAAGAGTTGGGCTTTAAAGCTTTATGATTTGGATAAAAAGGTTAAAAGCCACTTAATTTCTGAAACTGATATTTCTCAAAAAGGAGCTGATTTGATGAATTTGGAGTTTTCTCCGGATTCAAAAGAAATATATCTGGATGTCGGCACAAAAGAACAGGAAAAAAATTTCTCCTTAAGATTAGACAAAACTCCGCCGACTTTAGTTAAAAGAGTTATAACCGAAGAAAAAATTCCCATAGAAAACGTTATCGCTTATCAAAAGTTCGGCAATGAAATCTATTATTTAGATAATCTAGGATATCTATTTAGAACCGACCCTTATTGGAACTTTGGAGTAAAGATAAATGAAGTTCCTTATCCGGCAAAGCAGGAAACAGAATACAAAATAAAGAAATTCTCTGACTTTATTTTTCTTCAAGAAAGCCAAGATATTTACCTCTTTAATCCCGATTTAAAATTTTTTGTGAAGTTCTTTGAAGGAGCAAATGATATAATTTTTTCTCCCGATGAGAAAAAATTAGTTTATTTTTCAGATTCAGAGATTTGGATTTTATTCTTAAGAGATATTCCAACACAACCTCAAAGAAAAACTGGGGAGAAATTACTCTTAATAAAGTCTAATGAGAAAATTAATAATGTTTTTTGGCTAAACTCCGATTATTTAATATTCAGTGAAGGAGATAAAATTGAAATCTCCGAAATTGACGACCGAGATAAAATAAATATTGTTGATTTAGCTGAATATAAAAACCCGAATATTTCCTTTAATGATAATGACAAAAAACTGTATTTTTTAAGCGAGGGAAATTTCTATTCTTCTGATGTTTTAATTCCTTGATATGAAGAAACTATTTTTAATGTAAAATCTCCAAGGTTTCTTTGCCCATTCCTCGGCATAATCAATGCCGATTCTTTTTGTTTTTACTATTTGAGGAAGTAAAATTTTTCCGCCTCGATCTTCCAGCCAAATTCTATTTGATTTCGTTAAATCCTCGCCATCAAAAGATTTGTCCAACTTCATCCACCGACAAAGTTTCCCCGGCCCATTCGTAAGATTTTTAAATTTTGATTTGTCATTTTGCATTTTGTATTTTGATTTTTGATTTTTTAAAATTGGTTCAAGCGCTCTTATCAAAACACATTCCGGTTTCCCTGATTTTTCGGTAGTAATATTCAACTGCCAATAAATTCCATAGCAAAGATAAATATAAATATGCCCGCCTTCTAAATATTCTGTTTTGTTGCGCGGTGTGATTTTTCCATTATAAGCGTGGCTGGCTTTGTCCTGCGGGCCGATATAAGCTTCTACCTCAACAATCCTACCGATTAGTTTTTTCTTACCAATCTTACGAACTAAATATTTTCCTAATAATTCTTTAGTAACTAACAACGTCGGCCGAGTATAAAATTCTCTTTTTAAACATTTTGAGTTCATTTTTTAATTTACCATTTTTTATTTTATCCAAAAAGTCACCTCCAAAGGGTGACTATATAACTATATCAACATAAAAACTAACATTCCTTTCTCAAAAAGCTTGGGTAGGTTTCTCGATTTTTGTCTTAAATTCGTCCCAATTTATTTCTCCGCCATTTGCCATTGCACAAACCTCTTTAAATACACAGTACTCGCACTGCCAATTATCAGGATAACCCGGAATTCTGGAAGGAACAATATTTTTATCAATTTTAACCTTAAGATTTTCTAAATCTTTCAAAAGATTATTAACGCGATCTTTATCATAATTTTGTACAAACTCTTTTAATTCTAACCTGTCTTTATCCACATAAAGCACTATCCCCCTAGGAACTTTAAAATAATGCATATAAAGCTGGATCTGATCTATGTTTTCTTCTTTCGGTTCTTCCAGATTTCTGAAAACCATACTGTTCATACTTTTAATATCAAGAATATACAAGTCCTCTCCGTCGCTGATTATTGCGTCGGCTCTTCCAGAAACCAATTCTTGGGGAGGAATATTTACTTCCGAAGCAACAATGTGTATTTCTTTGATGCTCAATAAAGGCTTCATTATAAGCTGATGGATGTGGTCGCCGTGGTCAAACATCCGCAAAATCCTTGCTTCCATTTCCTCCCGCGGGGCGTTTTTAAATTTAAAAAATACCGCCCGTGAACATTTTCCGGCATCAGTAATATAAAAGTGTTGTTGCCCTTTGTCTTTTTGTCTATCCAAATAAAATTGATCAATGAGTTCTTTAAGCATAAAACCTGAAACTTGGAACATGAAACATATTTTAAAACGTTTTGGGTTTTAAGCTCTAAGTTCCAAGATTAATGATATTATCTCTTCTGCCACTGGGGAGCTCTTCTGGCTCTTTTTAATCCAAATTTCTTTCTTTCGCGCATTCGGGCGTCGCGGGTTAAAAAACCTGCTTTTTTTAATCTTTTTCTAAAGTCAGGGTTAAAGAGAACAAGTGCCCGGCTAATTCCGTGCCTCACTGCTTCAGCTTGCGCATGAACCCCTCCCCCATTTACTTTAACTGAAACTCCGAATTTGTCGTTGCAATTCATCTTTTCAAAAGGAGCAATCATAATTTGTTGAAGTTCTAAAGTCGGAAAATAATTTTGATAAGGTTTCTTATTAACTAAAAAATTTTTATCGCCCCTAGTAAATAATCTCACACGAGCTACAGCGGTTTTTCTACGACCAACTGTCTCGTAAAAATTGATTTTGGACGCCGGCCCCTCTACCCTTTTTTCTTCTTTAATTTCTTCTTTTTTAATCACCTTCTCGGCTTTTTCTTTTTTCTCTACCTTCTTCGGTTTTTTTGCTATTTTTGTTGTCTTTTTGGTTTTTGCCATAAAATTATAATTCTATTTTAAGTCTTTTAATCATCTTCGCCCTTAGCTTATTTTTGGACAACATCCCAAAGACAGCTTTTTTTAAAATTTCGGCTGGATTTTTCTCAAAAATTTTTTTTAAAGGAATTTCCTTTAATCCTCCTAAGTAACCTGTATGATGATAATATTTTTTTTGTTCAAATTTTTTACCAGTAAATTTTAATTTACCAACATTTTTTATAACAACAAAATCGCCATCATCTTTATAAGGCAAGAAGGTCGGCTTATTTTTACCGCTCAAAAGAAAAACAATTTCGGTTGCCAACCTTCCCAAAACTTTTCCCGTAGCGTCAATTATATGAGTTTTACGCTCTGCCATAATGAATAATTAATAATTTATAAAACATAATTTAATCGTTTCGGTCCGTATATATTATTATGTATTATGATTTTTTATTTATTATTTAATTAGTTCTATGATGACCATTTTCGCTCCGTCTGATTTTCTTGGCCCTAATCTAATAATCCTCGTATAACCCCCTTTTCTATCTTTATACCTTGGAATAATTTCTTGAATTAATTTTTTAACTATTTTTGGCGAAAAAAAAGATGATAATAGCCTCTTAGAAGGCAAATTTTCCTTTTTAGCCACGGTAATTTTCCTTTCAATAAAAACCGAAAGCTCCTTCGCTTTTGCTTCGGTTGTCTTAATTTTCTCTTTTCCCAAAAAAGCGCTGGCTAATGTTCTTAAGAGCGCCCTTCTTTGATCTTTTTCCCGGCTTAATTTTCTATTTTTTTCGCGCCTATGCATATTTTAAATTTATCCCGTGCAGTGAGAATACCTCACTACGAGTAAATTGCGGGATTTATCTCTTTTTCTTCTTGCCTATTTTTACAGAAGAAGATTTCTTCTTCTTAACAATTCCCTTTTTGGCTTTTTTCCTCTTTTTTTCTTCCCCGGCAGGAATTCCTTCTGCCGTTGTCTTTTCTTCTGGCTTAAAGCTTTCCGATAGTATAGAAAAATGCTTAACTAAAATATCCGCTGCCCGGAAGAAAGAGTCTTCTGGATCAATAGTCCCATCAGCTTCAATCTCTAAAAATAATCTATCAAAATCAGTTCTCTCGCCTACTCGCATATTTTCTGTTTTGAAACTTACTCTTTTAATCGGGGTGAAAATGGCATCGAGAGCAATTGCGCCTATTTCTAATTTTTCCTGTGTATGAACAGGGGGTTTTTTTCTTGCCTCTCTGGGGACATATCCCATTCCTTTTTCAATTTGAATTTCTATTTCAAGCTCGGCTGATTTTGCGGTCAAAGTAGCGATATGGCAATTTTTATTCACTAATTCAACCTGAGCGGGCAGATCAAAATCGGAACCCTTTACCTCTTTTTCGCCTTTAACCTTTAAGATTGCTCTCTGAGGCTCATCTGTAAAAATCTTAAACCTTAATTGTTTTAAATTTAACATAATAACAACCGTGTCCTCTAAAACGCCGGGGATTGTTGAAAATTCATGAGGAACTCCTTTTATTTTCATTTGGGTTACTGCTGCTCCCGGCAGAGAAGAAATTAAAACCCTCCTCATTGCATTCCCAATAGTAACTCCGTAACCCGGATAAAGACCTTCTATTTCAAAAATGGCTTTATTTCCTTCTTTTTTAATAATCTTCGGCGTAAGTGGTAGTGGAATCATAATTCGCTTCGCTTAAATTCAAATTTCAAAATGCAAAATGCAAAATTGTTTATTTTTTACATTTTGAAGTACATTTTGATTTTTGATTTTTTATTTATTATTTGTTATTTTGAATAAAACTCAAATATTGATGAAATCTTTGTTGGAGGAGCGGCCTCATCGAGACTAGGTTCTCCCATGACTTCTCCTTCTAATTTTTCACTATCTAAAGAAAGCCAAGAAGGAGGTTGGTATTTTTTTAATATAGTAGATAAATTCTGAAAATTATTTTTTTTACGAGAATTTGGCTTCAATAAAATTTTATCTCCCTTTTTTACTTGATAACTTGGTATATCAACCGATTTATTATTAACTAGAAAATGGCCATGGGAAACTAATTGCTTTGCCTTAGCCCTTGAAGAACTAAAACCCAATTTAAAAATTACATTATCTAAACGGCTCTCTAAAATTCTAATCAAGAGAGTGGGAGCATCTTCTACTTTTCCTCTTTTCTCCAAAACTTCTCTCACATATTTCCTAAACTGGCGTTCTCTTAAATTATACCAATTTTTTAATTTTTGTTTTTCTCTCAATTCCTTTCCATACTCCGATGAAGATCTTACAGGCTTTTTTCTTCTCTGTCCTGGCGGATAGGGCCTTTTTACCATCGGACATTTAGGAGAAAGACATCTTTCCCCTTTTAAGAAAAGTTTTATTCCTAAACGACGACAAATTTTACATTTAGAATTAATCATTTTATGAAAACACTGATTAATGCTGATTAAGCCGATCAATGCTGATAGATATCGGCATAAATCAGCCGATATCCGCATAGATCAGTGGTTACACTCTTCTCACCTTTGGCGGCCTACAGCCATTATGAGGAATCGGAGTTATATCTTTTATTGAGGTAATTTCAAAACCTTTAGCAATTAGAGACCTAATAGCCGATTCTCTTCCAGATCCAATACCTCTTATAAAAATTGATAATTTTTTAATACCTAATTTTTCAGCAGTTGCAGAAATGGTTTCCGCGACTTTTGAAGCAGCGAAAGGAGTGGCTTTTTTAGTTCCCTTAAAGCCGATTGCTCCAGCACTTGTCCACGCTAAAACATCGCCCTTATTATCGTTTAAGGTAATTATTGTATTATTATAGGAAGAAGAAATATAAATTTGTCCCTCTCCAATTTTATGAGGGGCCTGAATTTTAATTTCTTTCTGAATCTTTGACTCAACTTTATCTCTTTCTTTCAAAAGTTCTTCTTCTGTTTGTTGAATTATATGTTTTTTACCCATAGTGGTATTACCAAGTAAGGTTGCGGCACGCCCCACCCTCTAAGTAAGGAAATTAATCTTACAGCATAGAGGACGGGGCTCCCGTCCCCTCTCCGATGAAGGATTTACGTACGTAATATTATGTTGGCTCAGGAGCTGCTTTTCTGCCCGAACCTACTGTTTTTCTAACATTCCCGCGAACAGTTCTGGTATTGGTTCGAGTTCTTTGCCCTCTAACAGGAAGTCCTCTAATATGACGAATACCCCGCCAAGAAGATATATCTTTTAATCTTTTGATATTTGTCATTATTTCTCTTTTAAGCTCTCCTTCTATCTTATAATTTTTCTCAATAATTCCTTTCATTTTATTAACCTCTTCGGAGCTCAATTCAGATGTTCTCTTTCTCTGGTCAATACCAGCTTCACTTAATATCTTCTTAGATAAAGATAAACCTATCCCATAAATATAGGTTAAAGCTATTAATATTTGTTTATTTTCGGGAATACTTACTCCCGCTATTCGTGGCATACTATTAAAAATTCTAAATTCGAAATTCTAAATTCTAAATAAATTCAAAATTATAAACTCAAATGTTCTAAGGGCGTTTGGAATTTTGGTCGTTGGGATTTGTTTAGGATTTCGGATTTTGGATTTTGAATTTCCTTCGCGAAGCGAAGGCTATCCCTGTCTTTGCTTATGTTTTGGATTTTTACAAACAACGTGAATCCGACCCCTACGTCGCACAATCTTACAGTGTTTGCAAATTTTCTTAACCGAAGATCGAACTTTCATATTAAAATTTAAATACGAATTTTAATTCTCGGCTAAGAATATAAACGAATAAAAAATTCGCCTATTCGTACCGATTCTTAAATCGTAGAAATTATTTACCTCTATATACTATTCTGCCTTTTTTCTCGTCGTAGGGGGTAATTTCTACAGTTACCCGATCCCCTGCCAAAATCTTAATTCTGTTGATTCTAAGTTTCCCAGCAAGATGAGCAATTATCTCCTCCCCATTATCCAGCTTTACCCGAAAAAAAGTACTAGGCAGAGTTTCTATGACTGTTCCTGTCTTTCGAAAATTTTTTTTATCTTCTTTATCCATTTAGCACAATTATTAAGGATAGCAGAATTACTAAATTAGTCAAGGTTAAGCTTTATCTCTATCTTTTTAGGATTATCTGGTATTTTATTCACCCAAAACGGCCAAAATTTAACCGAAGTTTTTTTAATTTGGGGCTGATTCCCTAAAAGAAACTCACTTTCCTTCGAAGATCTGTTCTTCAATGACTCTTTTATTATATTCTGATCGATATTAGAGTAGATCTTGCCTTCTAATTGCAGCGAAAGAACAATCTTCCCAATATTTAAGTCAATGGATTCGGTGGAATAATTCATTTTAAAGCTTGCTTCATCGATAGCGCTATTTTCGGGAGATTGAGAAAGAATAAAATCCTCGGCAAATTTTTTTATATCCTGGGCCCTAAAAGATAAAATTTTTCCTTTAGATTTCACGGTATAAATAAAATTCTTTAGTTCTGCGCCTACTTCAACTGGAGAAAAAGTCTCAATAACTTCGCATTCGGAAGCATCTTTTAATAGAATAAATTCTTGGGTAATTTTGTTTTTTAGGGCAGACTGACAATCATTCAACGCTCTCTCAGCTAAAATCTCTTTCGCTCTATCCAAATCTTCTTGAACAACCTTTGCGTTTGTGCCGCCGCCTGTCATAGAAGAAAAAGACTTCCCATAAAAATAAGTGTATAAAGGAGTTCCCGCTAAGCCCGGTATAGAAAAAGTGGCAGGGCCGATATTGTAATTTTCTCCCGCTTCAACAGCTATTACCTTAACATCAATGTAGCCGGGTTTTCCAGGAACCACTATTTTTTCTTCACTCTGAAAAACAAGTCCAGAATCGGACATAAAACGGGTGTTTGCACGAAAAGTTGTGGGAGATGAAGAATAATTGTTATAAACTCTGATTATACCTGTAGATTTCTTCTTGACTTCGCCAGAAGAAGAAAACTCTTGGGTGGCGGCTATTTCATTTGTTTCAAATACTATACCGGGGATATTTTTAGCCGAGGTATCAATTTGTTTTACCCCTTTATCTACTGTTATTTTTGTATTTAAGTTCAAAGTTTTAGTCTCCGGCCAAATTTCTATTTTTGCCTTAGCTAAATAAAAATATAAAAAACCTCCGGCAACAATAATCAATAAAATAAAAATTGGGACGATTTTAAACACTAAAGGGGTGGAAGTTCTAATTTCTTTCTCTTCTATCGCAATCTTTGATTCTTTCCCCGGCAACGGCTTTAATAATTTTTCTTTTAAATCCTCTTGGGGAGGCAGAATATCAAATATTTTTTTTGCCATCTTTTTGTTATATACTTTATTATATTATATAACTTGATTTGTAAGAATTCCGAGCGTTGTTTACACTTTTAGCCCTTTTGGGATAAGGTGTAAGCAATATGACAATACATAAACGGGCTCGACTGACACCCGTGCAACGTCAGGAAATATTTGATAAATATTTTAA
>Ga0315282_10005343_pt1 | contig 21958 bp, 19 predicted proteins | sample YL17G07_20_MG_FD_203693 | JGI IMG/M metagenome (GOLD analysis project Ga0315282, IMG submission 203693) | Sediment microbial communities from Yellowstone Lake, YNP, Wyoming, USA - YL17G07_20 | ecosystem: Environmental > Aquatic > Freshwater > Lake > Sediment | place: USA: Wyoming | collected... | reverse complement strand
TAAATATTCAGTCGCGACAAGTAAGGTGACGAAAGGAATCAGTAAAAGAGTTTTACCAGAAGGCGGCAAATGTCCCGAGTCTTGGTGGCAAATTCCTATGATACAAGGTAACGCGCAAGAGCGTCTAGGTTATGAAACCCAGAAACCGCTTGCCCTACTGGAGCGCATTATTAAAGCTAGCTCTAATGAAGGTGATATTGTCCTTGACCCATTTTGTGGCTGTGGCACGGCGGTGGTGGCGGCACAGAAATTGAACAGGCGGTGGATAGGAATAGATATAACCCATCTGGCAGTTGCCTTAATGCGCAACCGCCTCAAGGATAGCTTCAGCATTGATGCCGATGTTATCGGTGAGCCAGTTGATTTAACCAGCGCCAGGGCTTTAGCCCATGAGGACAGGTATCAGTTCCAGTGGTGGGCACTTAGCTTAATTAAAGCCAGACCCCTCGGTGAGAAAAAGAAGGGGGCGGATAAAGGGATTGACGGCGTTATCCACTTTATAGATGACCCCAGTGGTACGGTTAGGCGAGTAGTGGTTCAAGTGAAGAGCGGGCATGTTGGAGTAAACGCGGTTAGAGAGCTTGAAACAGTGGCTAAGAACGATGCTATCGGTGTGCTTATTACGCTGGAACCACCCACAACGCCAATGACGGTTGAGGCAGTGGCTGCTGGCTATTACCACTCTCCCATCTGGAACAAGGATTATCCCAAAATACAGACATTGACCGTAGAGGAATTGTTGCACGGCAAAACAGTTGATATGCCTCCACAGACACAGACTAATGTGACCTTTACCAAGGCGCAAAAGATAACACAAAAAGAGGGTGAGCAATTGTCTATGGAGTAGGGAGTCCAAGAGGGGCGAAGCCCCCCTTCAATAAATTCTTCCCCCTCCCTTGACAAGGGAGGGGGATAAAGGGGGAGGGTTACAATAAACTAAGGAGGCAATAAAATGGATGAAATTACCTGCTTAGCCTGCGGCAAACCTATCAAGATACCGGACTTTATTGATACTAACAGCTACGACGGTCAGCTCACCTGCCAGGAGTGCGCTTCACTGCTCCATATAAAACTGGTGGGGGGTAAGGTAAGAAAATACGAGGTGGTGGAAAAGAAGCCCCGCGGCTTACTGTCAATAGAGGGCGCAGCTAGCCGTAAAACGGGAGGGGAGGCGGCAGATGTAGCGAGCATTGCCAAATACAACCCGCTAAGGGACTTCCTGGCAACCTATAGAGCCAACCAGCTAACCCTAGCCTTCGAGCAAATTGAAAGCATTATCGGCTCTAAGCTGGAAACAGAAGCATATACCTTCAAATCATGGTGGGAAAACGATGAGGGAAACCCCCAGGCTATTGCCTGGCTAGCATCCGGATGGGAAGTGGTTGATGTTAACCTTCAGCAGCGGAAGGTCATCTTCAAACGGGTTGGACAAGCTTAAAGCTCACAAACTCTGCCAACTCTGCTATAATGAAACACAAGCTGATATAGAAGGGGGTAGTAGTATGAAGATATCAAAATGGCAAGTAGTCTTTAGTATAGTAATAGTCCTTATCCTGATTCTTTCTTTCAGTGGCTGTGGTGGGGTGGGGGGGAAGATAGCCGTGATTCCCTTGAGCGGCACCATTGTTGGCGCCAGCCAGCAGGGGCTACTGACCAGCGGTGGCATCACTCCCAAGTTGGTAAGGAACTACCTGAGCAGGGCTGAGGCAGATGGTTTTGTAAAGGCGGTGGTATTGCGTATTGAGAGCCCCGGCGGCTCAGCCGCCGCTTCCCAGGAGATTGCCACCGAGGTGCGCCGTTTTAAGGAAAAGACCGGCAAGCCAGTAGTAGTCTCCATGGGTGATGTGGCCGCCTCAGGCGGTTACTATATCTCGGTATACGCCGATAGAATTGTGGCTAACCCCGCCACCCTTACCGGCAGTATCGGCGTTATCAGCGAGCTTATCTACATTGAGGGGCTACTGGAGAAACTGGGGCTTAAGATGGAGACGATAAAAGCCGGGGAGCACAAGGATATGGGAATACGTCCCCTTACTGATGAGGAGCGGCAGATAATGCAGGCTATAACCGACGACCTTTACGAGCAGTTTGTTAGCGCGGTGGCTGAGGGACGCAACCTGCCACCGGAAACGGTGAGAAACCTGGCTACCGGTCAGCTTTACACCGGGGGTCAAGCCCTTAAGCTAGGGCTGGTAGACGAGCTGGGAGATCAAGACAGGGCTATAGAGCTTGCCGCTGAACTGGCTGGTGTTACCGCGCCCGTGGTAGAAGAATATGGGGTATCAGGCCCTTGGTGGTCAGGACTGCTTCAGCAGCTCCACCTATCTTTACTGCCGCTCGGTGAGGACGAACTCACCTTCTTGAGGATGCTAGAGGGGTGGCAGGCAGTGCCAAGATACTAGCGCCAAAAGGAGTAAGACCAATGATAAAGGAAATTCTTAGGATACTGGAAGGTGACGCTCGCGTCACCCCGAAGCAAATATCAACCATGACCGGCGCCCCACAGAGTGAGGTCGCCAAAATAATTAAGCAAGCCGAGAAGGACCGGACCATCCTGAAATATAAGACGATAGTTAACTGGGACAAGGCGGGGGAGGAACAGGTATCGGCGCTAATTGAGGTCAAGGTTGCCCCACAAAGGGACGTTGGCTTTGACGCTATCGCCGAGCGCATCTACCGCTTCCCACAGGCTCGCTCGGTCTACCTCCTCTCCGGGACTTACGACCTGCTGGTTCTGGTAACCGGCAAGACCATGCATGAGGTGGCTGATTTCGTATCGCAAAAGCTCGCCCCGATTGAAGAGGTGCAGGGGACGGTTACCCATTTCATGCTCAAGCGCTACAAAGAGGACGGCGAGATTCTGGAGGGAAAGGAAGAAACCAAGCGCCAGCCGCTAATCCTCTAGGAGATTTTTATGCCAATAAAGGCGCGCAATACCAGCTCGCAGCGGGTAAACCAGATTGCCCCTTCCGGCATCAGGAAGTTCTTCGACCTTCTGGCTTCCATGGAGGGGGTCATCTCGCTGGGGGTGGGCGAGCCTGATTTCGCCACCCCCTGGCACATCCGCGAGGCGGCTATCTACTCGCTGGAGAAGGGTCAGACGATGTACACCTCAAACTTGGGGATGCCCGAACTCCGCCGGGAGCTGTCAAGATACCTCAAGGATAGCTATAACCTGAGCTATGACCCTGATACTGAGCTCCTGATTACCGTCGGTGTCAGCGAGGCGCTTGACCTGACAATGAGGGCCATCCTTGACCCCGGGGATGAGGTCATCATGCCCGACCCCCACTATGTCTCCTACGACGCCTGCGTCATTCTGGCTGGTGGTAGCCCGATAATGGTCCCCACCAATGAGGAAAGTAATTTTGAGCTCAGCGCCTCTGATATTGAGGGGCGGGTTAGCGGCAAGACCAAGGCTATTCTTATCGGCTATCCGTCAAACCCTACCGGGGCAGTGATGAGCAAAGAAAAGCTGGCAAAAATAGCCGAAATAGCCCGCCGCCACCAGCTACTGGTAATCTCCGATGAGATTTACGCCCGCCTTGTCTATGGGGTGAAGCACACCTGCTTTGCCACCCTCCCCGAGATGAAGGAAAGCACCATCCTTCTCGGTGGCTTCTCCAAGGCTTATGCCATGACCGGCTGGCGTATCGGTTATGCCGCCGCTAATAAAGAGATTATCGCCGCCATGACCAAGATTCACCAGTACACGATAATGTGCGCCCCGACCATGGCTCAGGTAGCCGCCATTGAGGCGTTGAAATCGGGCGAACCCAGCGTCCTGGAAATGGTTGAAGATTATAACCGGCGGCGGCTGGTTATGGTCAAGGGGCTGAAAGATATCGGCTTGCCCTGCTTTGAACCTAAAGGGGCATTCTACGCCTTCCCCTCAATAAAGAGCACGGGCATGACCTCGGAGGAATTTGCCGAAAAACTGCTCAGGGAGGAAAAGGTGGCTGTCGTCCCCGGCAATGCCTTCGGGCAGTGCGGGGAGGGCTATGTCCGCTGCTGTTATGCCACCTCTCTGGCTGATATAGAAGAAGCCCTTTTGCGGATGGGGCGGTTTGTGAAGAAGCATAAGAAGTAGAATATCTATAAACCCCATCCCCTTTATCCCCTTCCCCTTGTTAAGGGGAAGGGGAAATTTGTTTTAAGAGGGGCTACCGCCCCTCTAAGACTCCCTGCAATTGTGATATAATGGAGGCGAGATAATCCAAAGGGGTTGGTGAAATGCCTTTTGTATTTCCCGGTTGGTATATTAAAGTCGCTAGAAAAAGTTTCTTAAGTAAGCATTGGGAAGTAAGATTTTACGATGGCCTCAAAACAATTGTCATACTTCCGACTGAGCTTACTTTAACTAAAAGAGCAGCCGAAGACCAAGCACAGTGGCTTCTGGAAGAGATATGTAAGGACCGGCTAGAGGAAATTAAACAGAAACAGCCTGAAATGTTCAAGGAGATATTAAGCGATCCCAAGCTTGTATGGAAAACTGACCGAATGGGAGTGATTGCGATAGGTTTTTTCGCCAAGTATCATTATCTCCCATCTTATTATATCTTAACAGGGTAGCAAAGAGCTAGGGTGAGCTTGAGCAGATAGACAGAGCAAGCCTTGAGAAGCCAACAGGAGGTAAATTTATGACTACACAGCCGCCTCAGCACTTCCTGCAATTGGTCAAGAGACTATATGACAAAAGAGATGAGATTCTTAAATCCTCACAAAAGCTCCTAGAATATGCTCAAAAATTAGGAGATTGTAGTAATAGCGAATTGAAAGGCCTGTTAACTGAAATACGTAAGGAAATGAGTCAAATAATCGCCAATGTTCACGAACTAGCACCGCATCTAAAGAATTCTCAAATATCGGCATCCATTTCAGAGCAGGCAAGAATCATAGGACTACAAATGGAGGAATTATCGGGCAAACCAAATGCCTTAACACCAGTTTTTAGGCAAATAGTAGCTATGATGCTGAGAAATAGTATTTGTCAGGATGCAAATAAAACCCAATTTAACCCCACACCAAAGAGCATTAAGCAAGCATTTGGTATTGTAGTTAGTCCACGCGATATTAAATTGTTTCTTGAGCATCAAAAGGACAATTATTAGTAGCAGTAGCGCTAGTATTCTTATATAGGGGAATTTAAGAGGGGCGTCAGCCCCTTAAAAAACAACTTCCCCCTCTCCTTTGAAGGAGAGGGGGACACAGGGGGTGAGGTAGATTATAAAAGCCCCATCTTCTGCTTGACTTCTTTAAGCGTTTCCCTGGCAATGACGCTGGCGCGCTTGGCGCCGTCAGCCAGGACTTCTTTGACGTATTTTGGCTTAGCGGCTAACTCCGCCCGCCGCTGGCGGAGGGGGGCAAGGTCGGCATTTATCTTCTCGGCGAGGAGCGTCTTGCAGTCAACACAGCCAATCTTCGCCGCACGGCACTGAATGCCTATATCCTTCACCTGCTCAGGATTGAAATAGCCGTGCAGGGTATAGATATTGCATATTTCGGGGTGGCCGGGGTCAGTGCGAAACTTCCGGGCGGGGTCGGTGACCGCCGTCATCACCCGCTTTATTGTCTCCTCAGGCGAGAGGGCGATTTCAACATCGTTGCCCAGCTGCTTGCTCATCTTCTCCTTGCCGTCCAGCCCCAGCACCATCGGAAACGAGGTAAGCTTGGCTTGAGGCTCGGGGAAGGTATCGCCGAAGAGATTATTGAAGCGGCGGGCAATCTCCCGGGCTAGCTCCAGGTGGGGAAGCTGGTCTTCCCCGACCGGCACAACCTCCGCCTTATAGAGCACGATATCGGCGGTCATCAGCACCGGATAGCCCACCAGTCCGTAGTTCACATTCTGGGGCTGGAGCTTCACCTTCTCCTTAAAGGTGGGCACCCGCAGCAGCCAGCCCAAGGGGGTAACCATGCTGAGCAACGTATGCAGCTCCATTACCTGAGGGACATGGGACTGAACAAAGAGGATGCTTTTCTTGGGGTCAAGCCCGGCGGCCAGCCAGTCGAGCATCATCTCATGGATATTGCCCTGCAAGCCAGTGGTATCCTCCAGCGTGGTCAGGGCATGGATATCAACGATGCAATAGACGCAATCATACTCGTCCTGCAGGCTGACATAGTTTTGTATCGCCCCGAGGTAATTCCCCAGGTGCTGCCTGCCGGTGGGGCGAGCCCCAGAAAAAACACGACGCTTCATCTAAATTAAATCTCCTTCTCTTACATCCTGTCCGGGGCAGTCATCCCCATAAGGTTGAGGGTTTTCGCCAGGGTAATCTTAGCCGCCTCAACCAGCTTGAGCCGGGCCCTGGTCAGCACCTCGTCCTCGGTGACGACGCGGCACTGCTTGTAAAAGCTGTGAAACACGGTCGCTAAGTCCGTGGCGTAATAGGCAAGGTGGTGGGGCTCCAGGGTCTGGGCGACTACTTCAACCATCTCGGGCAGGAGCAACATCTTGCGTATTAAGGTCAGCTCCGGCTCAGTGGTGAGCAGGGAAATATCCCCATCAGCGTAGCTAATCGCCTTCTCCTGAGCCAGGCGGAGGATGCTGGCAATACGGGCGTGGGCATACTGGACATAGTAGACCGGGTTATCGGCGGACTGTTTCTTAGCCAGTTCCAGGTCAAACTCCATCTGGCTATCGGCGGTGCGGGAGGCAAAGAAAAAGCGGCAGGCATCCACCCCCACCTCGTCCACCACCTCGCGCAGGGCAATAATATCGCCGCTGCGCTTGGAAACCCGGACTAGCTCCCCACCCCGAGACAGAGTAACCATCTGCGAGATTATTACCTTGAGCCGTTCCGGGGCAATACCCAGCGCCGCCACCACCGCCTTCATCCGGGATATATGCCCCTGATGGTCAGCCCCCCAGATATTGATAACCTTATCAAACTTTCTCTCCACAAACTTGTTATAGTGATAGGCAATGTCGGAGGCGAAATAGGTAGGAGAGCCATCGCTGCGCACCACCACATTGTCCTTATCCTCGCCCAGGGCAGTGGAGACAAACCAGGTAGCGCCCTCCTTCTCGCTGATATAGCCCCCCTTTTGGAGGAGCGACATTACCTTCTTATATTGACCTTTCTCATAGAGGCTCTTCTCGCTGAACCAGACGTCAAAGCTCACCCCCAATCGCTCAAGGTCACTCTTAATCTGCTCTATTATCCTGACCAGGCCAATACGCCCCAGCCGGGCTACCGCCTCTTTCTCGGGCAGAGAGAGAAATTTGTCCCCCTCCTCAGCGATAATCTCCTTAGCCAGGTCAACCATGTAGCTACCAAGGTAACCGTCGGATGGCATCTCGGCGTCAATGTTCAGACACTGCTGATAACGGGCGTAGAGTGAGCGAGTAAAGGCGTCTACCTGGCTGCCGGCGTCATTAATATAATATTCCTTCTCCACCCTATAGCCGGCGGCGGCCAGGACATTAGCCAGGGTGCTACCCAGAATCGCCCCACGCCCGTGGCCAACATGGAGCGGTCCGGTGGGGTTAACGCTGACAAACTCGAGCTGTACCCGGCTACCCCGCCCCAGGTCAATATTGCCGTAGGACTCGCCAGCCTCCAGTATTGAAGCCACCTGCGCCGTTAACCAATCACTGCTGAGGGTGAAATTGATGAATCCCGGTGGTGCCACCGTAACACGGCTAATCTCAGGACTGGTAGCGATAAGCCCAAGCACCTCCTCAGCAATAGCTAGTGGGCTAACCCCGGTGGCACGGGCTAGTTTCAAGGGTAAACTTGAGGCGTAGTCCCCGTGCTCCGGGTTCTGGGGGTGCTCAACAGTAATCTCCGGCAGGGCGACCTCTGGTAGCTTCCCCGACTCCTGAGCCTTTTTTGCCGCCTGCTCAAGTAGCTCTATAAGCCTCTTTCTAATCATTTATCCTCAAATTATAGCACAAATTGCCCTAGCTCCACTCCCCACCACTCTGCCAGACCCGGGCTAATTCTTTAGCCAGAAGACGGTGTTCAGGCTTTTCTAAGCTTGGGTCTTTCTCAAAGAGCCTTATTGCCTCGTCACGGGCTTGCTCTAATAAAGCAACATCGGAGAGCTTAGCCAGGCGCAGGTCAGGGAGCCCGCTCTGACGGGTGCCAAAGAACTCCCCCGGACCCCGCAGCCTGAGGTCCTCCTCCGCCAGTTGAAAGCCGTCATGAATCTTGCCGATTATATCCAGTCGCTCCCTGCCTATCTCGGAAGGGTTCTCAGCCAAAAGCATGCAGTAGCTCTGCTCCTGCCCCCGCCCCACCCGACCGCGAAACTGGTGCAGTTGCGACAGGCCAAAGCGGTCGGCGCTCTCCACCAGCATCACGGCGGCATTAGGCACATCTATGCCCACCTCCACCACCGGGGTTGACACCAGAATATCCGATTCGCCGGAGCGAAAGCGATGCATCACCTCGTCCTTCTCCGCCACCGACATACGCCCGTGAAGCAAGCCCAGCCTCAGGTCGGGAAAGACCTCCTGAGACAGGCGCTCATATTCCACCACCGCCGCCTTAGCCTCAATCGCCTCCGATTCCTCAATCAAGGGACAGATAATAAACGCCTGGCGACCTTCAGCTACCTGCTGTCGGACAAAAGCATAGGCGCTGTCCCGCTGAGATGGCTTGAGCCACTTGGTCTTCACCACCTGTCTCCCTGGGGGAAGCTCGTCGATGACCGATAGGTCAAGGTCGCCGTAAAGGGTCAGGGCAAGGGTCCGGGGGATTGGTGTCGCCGTCATCACCAGAACATGGGGGTTAAACCCCTTCTGTCTGAGCGCTGAGCGCTGGGTAACCCCAAAGCGGTGCTGCTCATCAACCACCGCCAGGCCCAGTCGCTTGAACTCAACCTCCTTCTGAATAAGGGCGTGAGTCCCGATAATAATATCTATATTCCCGCCGGTGATAAGCCGCTGGATTTCCTGCTTCTGTGCCTGGTTTATGCCGCCGATAAGTAGCGCCACCGTAAGCGGGCGAGGCAGTAGCCCCGAGTAACTACTCAGGTTATCTCCTCCTGCCACCTGCTCACCGGCTCTGGACAGGAGCTGGCAGACGTTAGCGAAATGCTGCTCAGCCAGGATTTCGGTCGGCGCCATGAATGCCCCCTGATAACCACTGGCCGCCCCAACAAGCAGGGCAGCGGTAGCGACAACGGTCTTGCCACTACCCACCTCCCCCTGCAACAACCGGGACATCGGTCTTGGCTCCTTAAGGTCAGCCAGTATCTCAGCAAGCACCCGGTGCTGAGCCGCCGTTAGCTTAAAGGGTAAAGAGCTTATAAAAGCATTGAGCACTCGTGGTTTGACCTTAAACGAATTGCCCGGCTGGCCCTCCTGCCAGTCGCGCTTTCTGGCCAGTACCCCCAATTGAAGGAGAAGAAGCTCGTCAAAGGCCAGGCTGACCCTTGCCCTGTCCTTGGCGGCTTCACTCTCGGGGAAGTGAGCCTGGGCGAGCGCCTGAGGCAGCTCAAGCAGGCCACACCTCTGCCTCAGCTCGGCGGGCAAAAAGTCCTCCACCTGCCATGCCCACTGGTCAACAACCTCCTTCATCAGTTTCCTCACCTGGCGAGGGTGCAACCCCTGGGTAAGGGGATAGAGGGGAACCAACCGCCCGGTGTGAACCAGCTCCTTATCCTCCAGCAGCTCCCACTCCGGGGACTCAAAAACATGCCGCCCGCCAAACAAGCCCACCCGTCCGCTAAGGACCACCCGGGCATTAGTCGGCAGCTTCTTCGCCAGGTAGGGATTATTAAACCATACCACCCGCACGTTACCGGTCTCATCGCCGACAATAGCCTCGGTGCTCCGCCTGCCGCCGGGCATAATCACCTGAGCCTGCCACACGTTAGCAATAATCGTCTGCTCCTCCCCCTCGGTAAGCTGGGAGATATACTTCCTCTGGCTATAGTCAAGGTGGCGGTGGGGGAAGAAATAGAGCAGGTCACGAATCGTTTCCACCCCCAGGCGTTTGAACTTTGCCGCCAGGCTGGTGCTAATCCCCTTAAGCGCGGTAATCGGCAGGTCAATAGACTGAACTGCCACCCTCTGCCCCTTTGCTGCCGAGGGTCGGCGGCTAATGGGGGGCGGCATAATAGCTTCCTGCGGCAGCCTGACCTCACCCCGCACTTCAAATCGCTCCAGCTCAGGCAAAAAGGCGAAGACCTTATCTACCCACTCTTTACGCTGCTCCCTGGTCAAAGAGGCATAGCTGGAATTAATCAACTGAAGTCTTTCAAACTGGTGCAAAAGCTGGGGGCTGGTTATTGACTGTGTGGCTTGAGCTGTCCAGCGGCGCAGAAATTTGTCCAAACCACCGATTACCGCTGAATCCAGATAACCCTTCTCACCCTCAAGCTGGAGAATCTTCCGCAGAGGCTCAACATTTATTGACACGGCTTCGTCTCCAAGAGCCGAGGCGAACAAACAACTACCCCTTGTCCCCTAGCACCGATACTGCCAGGACATGGGGACCGACGTGTGCCCCTGCTACCGCGCTGACCTTTGTCCGGTAGATAGTCTCTTTGGGGAATTTAGAAGCAATCCGCTTGACCAGCTCATCGGCTTCGTCGGGGGTGGTGGCATCCTCTACCGCCATCACCTCAATGCGGGAAAAGCTAGTAGCAAAGTGATACAAGTAGTCTATCGCCTTAGTCCGGGAGTGCTCCCGGGCGAAAGGATAGACCTCACCATCCCTTATACCAAGGACAGGGTTCACCCTGAGCACTGAACTTAGAAAGGTGTGGGCTTTGCCAATGCGCCCGCCCCGGCTGAGGTATTCCAGGGTATCAAAAACCATACGAACATCAGCCCGGGGGATATTGCGGCGAGTTAGACCAACCACCTTATCAATATTAGCCCCACCCTGAGCCGCCTTAGCCGCAGCAATAACTATCAGCCCCTGCGCCATAACCGCCCACTCTGAATCAACCACCTCCACGCGGCACCTCCGCTTCATCAGCCCTTTAGCCTCCACGGCGGTATTATAGCTAGCACCAAGCTTGTGGGAGAAGGTAATGACAACGATTTCATCTGTCTCCTCAGCCAGCTTATCATAGGTGCTAACAAAGACACTGGGGGGTGGCACGGTGGTAGTGGGAAAGATTTTGCTGTGGGCTAGTTTATCGTAGAACCGTTCCGCAGTCAGGTCAACGCCATCGCGGAAGGTCTGGGTACCAAAGTGAACATTAAGCGGGACCACAGTGATTCCCAGCTCCTTAGCTACCCCGGAGGGTATGTCAGCCAGACTGTCAGTAACAATCTTTACCGCCATAATAACTCCCTACTCCACGGAAACAATATAATTATAGTGAGGCTGACCGCCCTGAATTACCTCAACCTGAAGCCTGGGGTATTTTTCACGGACAAGAGCGCCAAGCTGCTCAGTATCAGCCGGCGTAGTATCAGCCCCGTAGTAGATGGTAATTACCTCAGCCTCATCCAAGCTCACCCTAGCCAGCACCTCACTAAGAGCATCCTCAGGCTTATCACTTACCGCCACCAGGTCTCCATCCAGAAAGCCAATTGCCTGTCTCTTCTTAATATCAAAGCCACCAAGGCGGGTTGAGCGTATCGCCCGGGTAACCTCGATAGACTTTATCGATGATATCGCCTCCTCCATATTCTGGACGTTCGTTTCCAGGTCGGCCTCGTAATCAAAGGCCAGGAGTGCCGCCACCCCCTGGGGGATTGTTTTTGCCGGCACCACCTTAACCGTCTTTTTAGTTAGTGACTGGACCTGACCGGCGGTAAGCACGATATTCTTATTGTTGGGTAAAATAATAACCTTTTCCGAAGCCACCACCTCCACCGGCTGGAGCAAATCCTTGGTGCTGGGATTCATTGTCTGTCCTCCGGGGACGATGGCTGTTGCCCCCAGGCTACTGAAAACACTACTCAGCCCCTCCCCAGCCACCACCGCCACAATAGCAATATCAACCGTCGGCATCCTCTCCTTCTGCATCTGCAGGAAGTCCCGGTACTGCTCGTCCATATTGCGTATACTTATATCGTGCAAGGTGCCCAGGGGGACAACATAGTGCATAATCTCGCCGGGGTCTAGGGTATGAATATGAACCCTGACCGCCGAATTATCGCCAATGACAATAATCGATTGCCCCCTCTTTTCCAGCTTCTCCCTGAGCTTATCCGGGTCAAGACCATGCCCCTTAATCACAAAATTGGTGCAATAGCCGTAGGGCACTTCGGGCATGGCGGCGACACCAACCATCTGGGGAGCCTTAGCCGCCAGTGGTACGCTTGAGGCAATTAACCACGGCTTGCGCAGTTTCAACTGCTCCGCCTCCCCCTTAAGGTAGTGAAGGGCACCCTCAAAGAGGGTGTATAGACCCTGCCCGCCAGCATCCACCACCCCTGCCTCCCTCAGTACCGGCAGAAGGGTGGGGGTATTAGCCACCGATTCCTTGGCGGCATCAACCGTAACCTCCAGGACTGAGACCACATCATCACCGGTATCCTTTGCATGCGCCTTGGCGGCGGCGGCGGCCTCTCTCATCACGGTAAGGATAGTCCCCTCCACCGGATTGCTTAACCCTTTATACGCCACCCTTGATGCCTGGAGCAGGGCTTTAACCAGGTCACTGCCGGTAATCGTTTTCTTAGCGTCCAGGCCCTGAGCCAGACCATTCCAGATCTGCGACAGGATTACCCCGCTGTTACCCCGAGCCCCAATCAGCGCCCCCCGAGCCATAGCCTGGGCCACCTCTGAAGCACCAGAGCTATCGGTAGTGCGGGAGACTTCCTCCAGAGAGGAACGCATGGTAAGCAGCATGTTAGTCCCGGTATCCCCGTCAGGCACGGGAAAGACGTTCAGGGCATCAATATCGGCAGCGCACTTCTCCAGCCAGCCGGTAGCGGCGGCAAACATTTCCCTTAGCTCTTGCCCGGAGATAGACCTGGCTTGTCCCTTCCTTGTCACATTTGCCTACCTGTGTTAATATTGTGAACGGAATTTTACCGTAAATTTGCCTATTAGTCAAAGGAGAGAGTGTATTGAAGTGCGATTTATGTGGCAAATCACCCAAATTCGGTCATAAAGTGAGCCACTCTAAGCGTCACACCAAGCGCCAGTGGTTGCCCAATATTCACCCGGTTATCATCACCGTAGAGGGGAAGCCAAAACGGCTAAACCTGTGCACCCGGTGCCTGCGCAGCCAGCATAAAATGGCTAAGGCAGGCTAGCCCTGAGCTTCTTGAGGGCTTCAGCCACCGTCTGCCCCGAAGCAAATACGGCGGCACCAGCCACCAGTACCCTAGCCCCCGCCTTCACCACCCTGGGGGCAACCTCGGCATTGATGCCACCATCTACCTCCAGCTCAGCAGTTAAACCCTTTTTATCAAGCTCGGCACGCAATTGGGCTATCTTATCCAGCATCCCCTCAATAAAGAGCTGCCCGCCAAAGCCGGGATGTACCGTCATCACCAGAACCAAATCAAGAGAAGGAAGAACATCGCTAATCGCCTTTAGCGGTGTCTCCGGGTTGAGAGATACCCCCGCCCTAACCCCAGATTCCTTAATCATCTGTACTGTTCGGTGAATATCGGCGCAGGCTTCAATCTGAACGGTGATAATGTCAGCGCCAGCTTGAGCAAACTGAGAAATCTGCGCCTCCGGTGCCTCAATCATGAGATGGACGTCAAGGGGGAGTTTTGTCCACTTGCGAATAGCAGCCACCACCGGGGCGCCGATGGTTATCTGGGGGACAAAGTGCCCGTCCATAACATCAACGTGAATATAGTCGGCGCCGGCCTTGGTCGCTTCCGCTACCTGCTCGCCAAGACGAGCAAAGTCGGCGGAGAGAATAGACGGGGCAAGTTTTATATCAGGCTTACCTCCCACCCCTGGCTCCAACTATCTTCTTAGCTCGGGCTAGCGCCCGTTCTACCTGCTTCGGTGCCGTCCCCCCGACAACATCCCTGGCGGCAAGAGACGACTCTACCGTGATGGAATAGACATCCTGGTCAAAGCGTGGAGAAAATTTCCTATATTCAGCAAGGCTGAGCTCACTAAACAGCTTATTCTTTTCTATGGCATAGCCTACCAGCCTGGCAACAAGGGCATGGGCGGTGCGGAAGGTTTCACCCTTTTTGACTAAATAATCGGCAAGGTCGGTGGCTAGGATATAGCCGCGCTCTACCGCTCGCCTAGCATTCTCGGCTTTAACCTTAAGGGTTGAGACCATGCCGGTAAGAACTTCCAAGGTAGATAGTACAGTATCCACAGTATCAAAGAAGCCTTCTTTATCCTCCTGCATATCACGGTTATAGGAGAGGGGAAGAGCCTTCATCGTGGTCAGCAGGGCCATGAGGCTGCCGTAGACCCTCCCCACCTTGCCCCGAGCCAGCTCGGCAACATCGGGGTTCTTCTTCTGGGGCATAATGCTTGAGCCGGTGGCATAAGCCTCATCAATTTCAATAAAATCAAACTCGGCGGAGGACCAGAGAATAATCTCTTCTGCCAACCTTGAGAGGTGCATCATGCAGATACTGGCGGCGGCTTCATACTCAAGGACAAAGTCTCTATCTGAAACGGCATCAATACTATTCTGGCTTACCTGACTGAAGCCCAGCTCCTTGGCGACAAACTCGCGGTCAATATTTTTGTATGCAACGCCGGCAAAGGCACCGCTGCCCAGGGGCATAATGTCAGTGCGCTTGAGACAATCGCCAAAGCGGTCAATATCACGCTGGAGCATCTCAAAATAGGCAAGCAGATGATGAGCCAGCAGAATCGGCTGTGCCGGCTGAAGATGGGTATAGCCGGGGATAATGACCTTCTTATTAGCCTCAGCCAAGCCAATCAGTGCTCCCTGTAACTCTCTCAGCATACTTATGGTGCCTAAAATTGCATCCCGGGCAAAAAGGCGCAGGTCAAGAGCCACCTGGTCATTTCGGGAGCGGGCGGTGTGGAGCTTACCTCCCACCTTACCCACCTTCTCCATAAGCCTTGACTCAATGGCCATGTGGATATCTTCCAGCTCCGGCTTGAACTGGAATTTGCCCTGCTCTATCTCCCGCTGGACAGATTTTAACCCCTTGACTATCTTCTCCGCCTCTTTTGGCGAGATTATCCCCTGCCTTGCCAGCATCCGGGCGTGGGCAATAGAGCCGGCGATGTCATAGGGGTACAAGCGCCAGTCAAAGGGAAGAGAGGCGGTATATCGTATCACCGACTTATCGGCTCCCTTTTTAAAACGACTGCGTATCTGGCTCATTTTTTACTCTTCTTTGCTTTCTTACCCTGCATCTTTTTACCCTGCACCCGGGCTTGAGTCCGTGCCGGCAGTCCCCAGAGATGGATAAAACCGACGGAGGCACTCTGGTCAAACTCATCACCCTTGTCATAGGTAGCCAGGCCATGGCTATATAGCGATTCAGGCGATTTCCTCCCCGCCACACCACAGCCTCCCTTAAACAGTTTCATCCTCACCGTGCCGGTAACAAAGCGCTGGGAAGACTCAACATAAGCCGCCAGGTCCTCCCGGAGCAAGCTAAACCACAGACCGTTATAAATAAGGTCAGCATATTCAATAGCCACCTTCTGCTTGAAGCGGAGCTGGTCTTTAGACAGGGTCATTGCCTCCAGAGCCTGGTGCGCCTGCAATAACACTATAGCCGCCGGGGCTTCATAGATTTCCCTTGATTTTATCCCTACCAGCCTATTTTCTAAGTGGTCAATCCTGCCCACCCCGTGCTCGCCAGCCAGTTGATTAAGGCGCTGAATCAGGCTTACCCCGCCCATCTTTTTGCCGTCAAGACCAATGGGGATGCCCTGCTCAAAGCCAATCTCAACATAGCCCGGCTTATTCGGGGCATCAGCCGGCGATTTTGTCCAGCCAAAAACGTCCGCCGGCGGCTCAACCCAGGGGTCTTCCAGAACCCCGCACTCAATACTCCTCCCCCAGAGGTTTTCATCAATGGAATAGGGGCTTTTTACCGTAATCGGCACCGGAATCTGGTAACGCTGGGCATATTTGATGGTCTCCTCCCGGCTCATGCCCCACTCCCGGGCCGGGGCGATAATCTTGAGGCCGGGTGCCAGGGTAGCCACGCCCACGTCAAACCTCACCTGGTCATTCCCCTTGCCGGTGCAGCCGTGGGCTACTGCCTTAGCCCCCTCCTTTAAAGCGGTATCCACCAGCAGCTTCGCCATCAGCGGGCGAGCCAGGGCGGTAGCCAGAGGGTACTGCCCCTCATAGAGGGCGTCCGCCTGCAATGCCGGAAAAACAAACTCGTCAACAAACGTCTCCCTGGCATCCACCACCAGCGCCTTCATCGCCCCGATTTTAAGTGCCTTCTGCCGGATGGCGGAAAAGTCCCGCTCGCTGCCGACATTAACATTGAGGGCAATAACATCAAGGTTATACTTCTCTTTAAGCCACCTGATAGCTACCGATGTGTCCAGCCCACCACTATAAGCCAGCACTACTTTGTCTGACATGTTTAACCCCATCCCCTTTATCCCCTTCCCCTTGACAAGGGGAAGGGGAAGATTTTTTCTGAAGAGGGACTTCGTCCCTCTTAAACTCCCTATTTTGCCGTACTAGCCAGCGCTTTATCCAGAATGCCCAATGCCTCATCAACCTCTTTGTTGCCGATAATAAGTGGGGGCATAAAGCGCAGGGCGTTGGGCTTCACCCGGTTGACCAATAGCCCGCGCTCAAGGCAGGCCATGACTAGTGACTGAGCAATATCAGAGCTAAATTCCATCGCTACCAACAACCCCCGCCCCCGGACATCGGTGATAAAGGGGAACTTGCCCTTCAATTTTCCCAGCCCGGCGATAAGATGCTGCCCCACTGCCTTCACCTTCCCCGGTATATCATTATCAATGATATATTTTACCGTGGCGTAGCCAGCGGCGCAGGCCAGTGGATTACCACCATAAGTAGAGCCGTGCTCACCGGGAGCGAAGACCGCTGCCCTTTCTTTAGCTAGAATAGCCCCGATGGGCACACCACTGGCTAAACCCTTAGCCAGGGTCATTATATCAGGTTCAACGCCATATTGCTCGTAGGCAAAGAGCGTCCCCGTCCTGCCGACGCCGGTCTGAATCTCATCCAGAATAAGCAGGATGCCCTTCTGGTCGCACCAGGCTCTTATTGCCCGCAGATAGCCATCGTCAGGTATGTTGACCCCCCCTTCCCCCTGCACCGGTTCCAGCATCACGGCACAGGTCTTATCGATGGTGGCTGACTTTATGGCATCAATGTTGTTATACTCCACATTGACAAAGCCGGTGGGGAGGGGAGGATATGGCTTCTGAAACTTTTCCTGCCCGGTAGCCGCCACCATCGCCAGGGTGCGCCCGTGAAAGGAACCGAGGGTGGTAATAACCTCATAGGCGCCACCAAGATAGAGCTGCCCGTAACGGCGGGCGAGCTTTATCGCTCCCTCATTAGCCTCAGCCCCGCTACTGCTAAAGAAGACCTTGTCCAGACAGCTATTCTGGACTAAAAGCTCAGCCAGGCGAATCTGGGGAATGGTATAGAACTGATTTGACGCCTGGATGAGCAACTGCGCTTGCTCGCTTATCGCTTTGGTAACCACCGGAGGGCAGTGCCCCAGACTATTGACCGCCCAGCCGCCAACAAAGTCAAGGTATTCCCGCCCCTCCTCGTCCCAGACCCGTGCCCCCTGCCCCCTGACTATAGTCAAAGGGACACGCTCTATGGTATGCATAAAGTATTTGCCCTCAAGCTCCTGCCAGTTAGTCATTTCTGTCTCCCTATTGTTGTGCCACCACCCTTGCCCTCTATTTCTTTGAGCAAGGCACGTGGCTGACGACCGTCTATGACGCGAGTAACCAGGGTTCCGGAGAGCGCCCTCAAGCACGCCTTAATCTTGGGAATCATCCCCCCTGAAGCCACCCCTGAAGCCAGTAGAGCCTCGGCTTCATCGGGGGGCAGATTAGGCAGCAGATTGCCCGACTGGTCGCAGACGCCAACGACATCAGTCAGGATGATAAGCCTCTCGGCACCAATCGCCGCCGCAACCTCCCCAGCGACAGCATCGGCGTTTATATTAAGCACCCCCGGCGCTTTCTCTGGCTTACCGGCATGAAGACTGACCGGAGCTACTACCGGAATATAGCCGGACTCCAGTAATGCCTCCAGCGGCGCCAGATTTACCTTCACCACCTCACCAACATAGCCAAGTTTTTTGTCCTTAATCCTGCCCTGAATCAAACCCCCGTCCACGCCGCTAATCCCCACCGCCCTTCCCCTCAGCCTATTTATGCCGGCGACAATCTCCGTATTGACCAGCCCGGCCAGAACTGAGATCACCACCTCGAGGGTCGCTTCATCGGTTACCCGTTCGCCATTGACAAAGCGCGGGGAAATCCCTCGCTCCTCCAGCCAATCGTTTATCTCTTTACCACCGCCGTGGACTATAACCAGCGACTTGCCCTGCCGCTGGAGAGAGACTATGTCCTCAATGGTGGTGTCCTGACTACCTAAGGTAGCACCACCAATTTTAACGACAATAACCTTGCCCAATTTACTACCCATTTTATGTCATATACCGGCTATTAATAGTGACATATTCTTCAGACAGGTCGCAACCCCAGGCGGTGGCACTGCTTGAGCCAAGGTTAAGGTTCAAGCTTACCGCCACCTCTTTGCCCTCCAGCAGCTTGATTACCCCCCGCTTATTAAAGGGCAATGGTGCGCCTGCCTTCACCACCGGGACATCACCAATATAAAGGTCGGTCTTTGCTTCTTCAACCTCCACTCCACTCCGCCCCAGTGCCGCCATAATCCGCCCCCAGTTGGGGTCGGCGCCATGAATTGCTGCCTTCACCAGGGACGAGCTTACTATTGTCCTCGCCGCCGACCTTGCCTCAGCCAGACTACGGGCACCACTGACTGTTACCTCAATAAGTCTGGTTGCCCCCTCCCCATCAGCGGCAACGCATTTCGCCAGATAGATACAGACCTTTTCCAGACCCTGCTCAAAGGCTTCAGCCGGCGCCCTTCCCGCCCGACCGTTAGCCAGGAGCAGCACCATATCATTAGGGCTGGTGTCCCCGTCAATAGAAATCATATTAAACGAGACGCCCACTGCCTTTTTCAAAGCCGCTCTGGCAAATTCCAGCTCAACGGCGGCATCGGTAGTTAGGAAGCAGAGCAAGGTTGCCAGGTCAGGGTGAATCATCCCCGACCCCTTGGCCACCCCACCAATGGTAAACTCACTATCCCCCGCCCTGACCTTGACCGCCATTTCCTTGGCAAAGGTATCGGTGGTCATCATCGCCCCTGCCAGCTCATGACCGCCGTCCCGGGAAAGAATAACCTGCTCAATGGCAGGTGCTATTCGTTTCATCGGTAGCGGCACGCCAATAACGCCGGTGCTGGCGACCAGCACGTCCTCAGGCGACATGCCAATGCCCTCGGCAGTTAATTTTGCCATTTTAGCCGCATCCCCGACCCCCCTCTCCCCGACGCAGGCATTGGCGCAACCGCTATTCACCACCACCGCCCCCGCCCTCCCCTGTTTTAGCCTTTGTTGAGAGAGGACCACCGGGGCTGCCTTAATCCGATTGGTGGTAAATAAGGCGGCGGCAACACAGGGCGCCTCGGAAAACAAAACGCCGAGGTCTGGCTTGTCTTTGTTTTTTTTACTTATGCCAGCGGAGGTTACACCGGCAAAAAAACCCTCAGGCGAGGTAACCGTGCCCTCGGGGATAGTTTCAATCTTGGCGGCCACTATACATAAACTATATCATACCTAGCCAGCTATGACAATTAGACAATTTGTGACCTCACCCCTCCCTCGCCTTCTTCTGCAGCTCGTAGAGCTTGGTGATGGCTTCAAGCGGAGTGAGAGAATCAATGTCCAGCTTCTCTAATTCCTCAAAAAGCGGCGACTTCTGCCCCAATAATGGCAACTGCTGGGCTATTTCTTTCCGGCGTTTCTGAGGGGCGGCGGTGCGGCTGTCCCCCTCCAATTCCTCCAGGACCTCGCGGGCGCGGTGCACCACCGACTTGGGCAGCCCGGCGAGCTTTGCCACATGGATGCCGTAGCTCTTGTCAACACCGCCGGGCACAATTTTATATAAAAAGGTAACCTCCCCTCCCTCCTCACTCACGGCAACATTGAAGTTCTTGACGCGGGGCAAAAAAGCGGCTAGCCCCACCAGCTCGTGGTAGTGGGTGGCAAAAAGGGTCTTGGCGCCAAGCCGGGGGTAAGAATGGATATACTCGGCGACGGCGCGGGCAATGGATAGCCCATCGTAGGTGCTGGTGCCCCGCCCAATCTCGTCTAAGATAATCAGGGAGCGGGGGGTGGCATTGTTCAGGATATTGGCCGTCTCCACCATCTCCACCATAAACGTTGACTGGCCGGCGGGGAGGTCTTCCCGAGCGCCAATACGGGTAAAGATGCGGTCAACCAGACCAATGGTGGCTGAGGCGGCGGGGACAAAGCTGCCGACCTGAGCCAGGAGCACAATCAGGGCTACCTGCCTTAAATATGTTGACTTGCCCGACATATTGGGGCCGGTAAGGACAATAAGCTGGGCATCACCGTTTGATAAATAAACATCGTTGGGGACAAAGCTGCCTTCATCCAGGCTCCTTTCCACCACCGGGTGGCGCCCATCAGAAATGACTATCTCGCTGTCTGTGGTCAATTTAGGCCGGACATAGCTATAGCGCACTGCGACCTCAGCCAGAGTAGAGAAGACATCTATATTAGCCAGGGCAAGGCTTGAAGCCGAGATGCGCTCGCTCTCCGCCCCCACCTGATTACACACCTGACGGAATATTTGACCCTCAAGCTCGGCAATCCTGTCCTCGGCATTCAGAATCAATGACTCATACTCCTTCAGCTCCGGGGTAAAGAAGCGCTCGCCGCCGACCAGCGTCTGCTTCCTGATATAGTCCTGGGGCACCTGGGGCAGATTGGGCTTGGAGACCTCAATATAGTAGCCGAAGACCTTGTTAAAACCGACCTTTAACGATTTAATCCCGGTTCTTTCTCTCTCCTTGCGCTCAAGGTCAGCCAGGTACTGCTTGGCATTCTTGGATGCCTGACGAAGCTTGTCTAATTCCTCGGAGAAACCTCCCCTCACCACCCCACCCTCGTCTGGTTGCTCAGCGATGGCTCGGGAAATCAAATCAACAACCCCAGGGCAGGGCTTCAGCTCCTCCTTGAGCCAGTCTGCTGGCTCAAGCACCTGCCTGAGCCTTGGTATTACCTCCAGGCTCCGGCGCAGACTAACCAGCTCACGCGGGGCGGCAATACTGCCCTTTATCCGATTAATCAACCGCTCCAGGTCGCCCGTCTCAGCAAGCAGGGAGATGGTCTGGCTGCGAGCCAGGGTACTATCATAAAACCAGTTAATGGCATTCTGCCTCTTGTTCAGCTCGGCAATATCAAGCAAAGGCTGACCAAGCCACCGCTTCAATAACCTCCCCCCCATGGCGGTCCTGGTCAGGTCAATAACTCCGAGGAGCGAGCCGCCAACACTCCCCGAGCGGCTGCTATGGAAAAGCTCGAGGTTTCTCTGGGTCTGCTCGTCCAGCGCCATAAATGATTCAGCAGAATAGGTGGCGAGGCGATTTAACTGTCCCAGAACCCCCTTCTGCGTCTCCTGAATATAGTGAATAATAGCCCCGGCGGCGCTTACTGCCAGAGGCAAATGAGAACAACCAAAGCCGTCAAGGGTAGCTACGTCGAAGTGGTCAAGCATTGTCTTCTGGGCGACCTCAAGCTCAAACCAGTAGTCGTCAAGGCGAGTCACCGGAGCACTTAGCTTGACTATTGATAAATCGGCACCCTTGCCGGCAATAACCTCCGACGGCTTTAATCGCTCCAGCTCAGGAACGGCGCGGTGAAATGGAAGCTGGGTGGTGGCAAACTCGCTGGTGGTTATGTCAACATAGGCTATGCCCACCTCCTCCCCACCCAGGACCAGGCTGAGCAGATAGTTATTGCTCTTGCTATCAAGGAGGCTCG
>Ga0315282_10005342_pt1 | contig 21959 bp, 23 predicted proteins | sample YL17G07_20_MG_FD_203693 | JGI IMG/M metagenome (GOLD analysis project Ga0315282, IMG submission 203693) | Sediment microbial communities from Yellowstone Lake, YNP, Wyoming, USA - YL17G07_20 | ecosystem: Environmental > Aquatic > Freshwater > Lake > Sediment | place: USA: Wyoming | collected... | reverse complement strand
GTCTAATCTTTCCCTCTTCTCAGGTGAGCACCGTTGGAAACTGAATCTGGTCTGAGGCATAGAAGAAAGTTAGTGCATGATTGTATAAGATTTGCCGTATAATCATCAGGCACTCGGCAGTGGCTCTCCATCTCCAAAGATGATAATTATTATATGAACAGACTGGTAACATAGAACTATGAAATCGGCAATCTATATGGACGGCAAGAGATTCGTTGAAACTGAATTTGCCTCAGAAGAAGCATTTGAAAAAGTAATCAAGGCCCATTCAAAGACATTGTTTGGGACAAAGACCATTTACTCAGACTTGAAGAACAAGGTTGAATCTATGACTATTGCATGAGGGCTGCACATAAGCTTGGAAACCCGAGGCTTCTCCAAGTACACTTTCACACGCTGAGACATTGGAAGGGTACAATGGAATACCATAAAACTAAGGATATTCTCCACGTCATGCAGGTACTTGGACACAGAGAAATTAAAAACACCCTCCTGTATACGCAACTCATCAAGTTCGAGGAAGAAGATGAGTTCATTTGCAAGGTTGCGAGAAAACCTGATGAAGTCCAAGAGTTGATTGAGGCTGGATTCGAGTACGTCCTACAGAAAGAGGGGCTTGCATACTTCAGGAAGAGGAAATGAATATTGAGATTCAAGATTGTCCTTGGCTTATCCTAAAAGTCCATGAAAGTGCCGAGGGCCGGGTTTGAACTCACGATAAGTGGAGATATCTCCACTCCCCGCAGCTTCTCCTTTTTTTCTGTTATAGAGAACTAACACGCGCACGCTCTTGCTGTCGAGGAATAGCTTTACAGTAGCGTTTATGTTCTAATCACGGTTAATCAGCATATTTTATTAACATATCTACCTAAGAACTGTTTAGTGAGTGGGTTGGATAAACTGCCTTTTGAGACGGAGATATACGAAGAACAGACTGAGCTAAAGCACAAAGTGTTCCGCGACTACTTTGATAAGTGGGTAAAGATAGTAGGCAGTGTCCATAAGTTAAACTATATTGATGGATTTGCTGGGTTAGGGGCTTATCATAAAGATGGCAAAGTATTCTTTGGTTCTCCTATAATAGCGGCTGAGGTGGTAAGCAAAAACGGAAAAAACGCTTTCTTGATTTTTATAGACAATGATAAGAAGGTAATACAAAATCTTGAGAATGTCATAAAATACAAGAACTTCAGTAAAGATCTGAAATTCAAAACGGTTAACGGGGATTTTAATGAAACTATAGATGAAATACTGAAAGCTGACAATATTGCTCCAACATTCGTCTTTGTGGACCCGTTTGGGTTTGGAGACATATATTATGACACAATCAAAAACATCATGGAAACAATAAAGAAGCCAGAGATAATAATAACCTTCATGTATAATGCGGTCACCAGATTTATGGAAAATAAGCCGCTTGAGAAAACAATGACAAAAGTGTTCGGCACAGATGCTTGGAAAGACATCACCAGCAAGGATGGAGAGCGAGAGAAGCGAATCATCGATTTTTATGTTTCTCAGCTTAAACAAATATCAAAATTCGTATTTCCTTACAGGCTGACGTTTCCTGACAAGAAAAGGACGTATTACTATCTTATTCATCTGACAAAACATCATCTTGGGGCTTCTATAATGAAGTCCAGTTTTGCCAAATATTCTTTGGGCAGAGTTGAATGGCTTGGTGAAAATTCAGCACAGACAAGCTTGGCAGACATCATGGGAGTAAAGACGACTAAAATAAAGAATCTATTAGTTGAAAAATACGACAAAAAACGCGTAACGTATCAACAGATAATTGTAGAGAATATTGATAACACACCTTACTTGGACAGCCAGTTTAGAGATGCTTTGAAAGAATTGGAGAAAGATGGGGTTGTCTATTTTGAGAGATTTCCTAAACTAGGAAAGAATGGAAGATCTTTGACGAGCGTACAGGATGAGACTTTGGTGTATTTCAACTGTTTTCCCAGCATAGAGCGGAAGTCTTTGTTGTACGAGACAAAAGTCGAGTACGGCAATTTTACCATAAATCATGTGTTTGGATGCTCTCATGGCTGCAACTATCCCTGCTACGCATTTATGATGGCAAAGAGTTACGGAAAGGTCAAAGACTATGAAGATTGGATACACCCTAGAATAGTCTCTAATGCCCTAGAACTACTGGACAAAGAGATTCCTAAATACAAGGATGTAATAGATTTTGTACATCTATCTTTTACGACAGACCCTTTCATGTACGACTTCATCAATAAACGAGGTTTTCCTGCTATCAAAGATTTGACATTAAGAATAATCGCGAAACTAAACGGCAACGGTGTAAAGGCTACTGTATTGACCAAAGGCATCTATCCGGAGGAGCTGGCAGATGAGAAGAGGTTCAGTAAAGAAAATGAATATGGCATTACTCTCGTTTCCTTGAATGATAGATTCAAATCAGGATACGAACCTTTTGCGGCTCCTTTGGAAGAAAGGATAAAATCATTAGAAATGTTGCATAAGAAAGGATTAAAAACATGGGTCAGCATCGAGCCTTATCCTACGCCTAATATTGTAAGGCAAGATATTGAAGAACTACTTAAGAGGATTTCTTTTGTTGACAAGATAATCTTCGGCAAGATGAACTACAACGTTGAATCTACAAAGTTTGAAGATAATGAAGCTTTTTATAAAGAATGCTCTGAGAAAGTAATCAATTTCTGCCAGAAAAATAAAATACAACTGCACATAAAAGAAGGCACTCCTTACAGTGGAGCCAAGACCAAGAGTCTGTTTAAACCAGACAAAAATCGATGACCCATGCTATTCGGCCAAACTGAGATTCATATTTTTTCCATCTCGATCAACAGTTTCTGCCTTGCTTTCTGTACAAGCTTGAGAATGTGCTTTTCAAAATCCTGCTGCGAATCAAAGTCCTTCTGTGGCAACAATTCCTCATGATCGAACGAATTCAATATCGTAACTAATTTTGACCGCGTTAGACTTATCATCTCTTTTCTTTTCTCCTCATCGGAGATTTTTTCTTCTAGCTTGTCGTACATTTCTGACGATATTGAATTGACTACAGTGTCCTTGACTATTTTCAGTCTCGCTTCATCCCCTTTCATCATCCATCACCTTGTCTACTACTTTATCAACTACCTTGTCTGTGGTAGCTTCAACAACCTCTTTAACAGCGCCCTTGGTAATTTTCCCTGCGACTTCCTTTCCCTGGGCATTCGTAGGCAGACTGCTTGAAACATTTTCGGCTGCTGAGTCCGAAGCTTTGGCAACCACTGGTTCTACAGCGGCTCCAATTGCTGCGCCTCCAACTTCTTTTACGACTTCTTTAGTCACCACCTTGGCAGCCTCTCTATAGTCCCCCCTCATGACTGCGGAACCCACTTCTTTTATTGCATCAGCATGCTTGTACATCTGATACAATATTTCTATAGGCACAGCTGCTGGAGGATAGATGCATTTGCCAATTTCTTTCACTACAGGGATTAGAAAATCTCTAACGTCGGATTTGTCAATATGTGAGAAGCCTTTGTATGATGTTAGTTTACTCTGGGAATCATCGCTGGAAGAGGCGCCACCCGCTCCGCCACTTCTCCTATACTGATTTCTCCATCGTCCGTCTCCCATTTAGCTCACCAGACTATATTGCCAAAACTCGGGCCGAGCGGTCAATGATTGCACTATTCTCTTCAGATTATGGATTGCTCTGGCAGATTCTTTTTCCGGTCTTGCCAATTCCTCTTTGCTGAGAGAAGCGCAGCAACTGAAATCATCGCAGAAAAATCCTGGGTCAAAAATCCTTTTGTATGTTTTGCCCATGATCAGTCTTCGGTTTCTAGCTTGAATCAACCAACCAAGACCTGCAAACGCAGATACAGCTGGCAAATTTTCTTGTAATTTGGGGCTGTTACAGCCAGTAACTATTAATCTGATCTTCTCACATGTCACGATGGTGGACGTCAAAGATGAAAATCTGTTTTGAGATTTTTTCCTGCTACCAAAGTTAATTAGGCGTCCCCGTCCAGCTATTACAAATAATCTTTTTCCCTGTTCCTTAAACGGTTCAATGAAACTCCTTATCTCCTGAAAGTTTGTTCCGTGTATGTTTGGAACAACATTCTCCAGGTCAATACACTTCTGATTGAGTTCAATAGCTTTTGCAATGTTTTTTCTTCTATCTTCTGGCAATTGGTCTTCATAAACAAACCAGTCAGGTCCCATGGCCATGTCCGCATCAAAATCCTTCACATCCGCTCTGAATTGCTCGACTCCATCTTGATCATTATAGAAAGGTACCAATCTTTCGTCCTTTCCTGTTGATGTCAGGAAAATTCTTTTTTCGTCATTAATCTCAAACGTGTCTCGGATGCCTTTTCTCTTGGCAACATCGTAAAACTTGGAACCACGCAAATCGAACAGGTTGAAACCAATCCAATTTGTGTACGGCATTATGTTTCTCAAAACATCTGGCTTCACGTGAACGGGAACAATAGGTATGAAATACCGGCGTTCCTCACTTGAATAACTCATTTGATCGTTCAGATTTTCTTCAGCCATTTTCTACCTCTGGGACGGTTTATTCTACATTCTCAACCTATCTCCGCTTTCAATTGCTTCAGGAAAGCTATTACGTCGTCCAGTTTGTCTTTTGTAATGATGATGTTGCCAACTGGTCTCCATTTTCCGTCGATTATCTTAGTTTCCTTAATCCTCAGAAAAGGTTCATTGAAGGGCGAAACAAAGGTGTCAAGGAACAGCGTGTGAGACGGTGAAAGTTCTATCTGTTTCTTCCACTTCCCTTCTCCGTTGAGGAAATATATCTCATTGCTGCCGAATTTCTTTACATGCACACGCCCTATCGCGTTAAGGTATTCTAGGTGTTTTTTCACTGTAATCCAAGAAAGGTTGAGGTCTTTTGCAACCTGATTAGTCGTTGCCCCATCTTTGTACCTAATTAGTGCTTTCTCAATGCCCCTGCGGTTCTCGTTATTATCATCTATGGTTATTGGCATGACATCTAATACGCTGTCAGACTTTAAATATCTTACTTTTTTTTAAGACCTATCTCATTTTTTACTGAGAATAGTTTTCAGAAAACGTGCGAGCAGGCGACCAAGCGTCTTGCGCCGCCGCGTTTTTCATGATTGAGAAAGCAGATATTCCATTCCGAGAACATTCATCAAGAGTATTATGGTATTTTTCTCTATTATGACGTGCTTGAAACGAACATCATTGTTTCGGCACATTGAAGGCCATGACAGTAAGAATGAGTTCTCTGTTCGAGTCATCGGGCTGATGGAAGACGTAACGAAATATGGTTTCTTCTTTTTTCTCTAGTTCACGTTTATAGCACGAATGCGATTTCACGACAGAAGGGATTTTTTCCAAGACGGCGCTGAAATCTTTTTGCTGGTTGAAAAGCAAAATGGCTGTCTTAGTATCCCTCCAACTTGTGTAGCCAAAGAGTTGATCGATTGTCTTCAATAGCTCCTTTTCGCCTCCCCAGAACTTGCATTCTGCGATGAGGACGTTCTTGTTGTCAATTCGGATCAAAATATCGGTCTTACCCTCGTAGTTGAAAGTTTCTCCAGAGGCTTGTCCTTCATAATGCCCATTAAGTTGAACTAGGAAGTGTTGACGCAAGTCCTCTTCTCGCATATTCGCAAATGCTCGCGGGCTTCTTTCCATCACCAAAACCATGCTTTGAACTATCTTCAGGATATTCTCGTATTCTTCCATAGGAAGTGCTGGCTCAGGTTTGAAAGCTTCCGTTGTTGCCTTGGGACGTGCAATCTCTGGTCTTCTGCGGATGTCTGGCACGGCATAGGTTCGTGGCATGTTGTCCCGTTGTTTAATTGGAATTCCAAGTGCACCAACTACGCCCTGAGCATCAAGCAGTTTCTTTTTTCTTCGTGTGATAAGTTGCTTGACAAGCGACTCGAGTGTTGTATTAAAACTCTCAACGTCATTCTTGATCCAACCGATATACTGCTTGATTTCGCTTACATCCTTCGTGTAGTTTTTCTTAAGTTCTTCAGCATTGTGTTCAACTTCTTCATACGTCAGATGTATTTCATGCTCTGTAATCTGACCGCGTGGCGGGCTGTAGGTGAAAGTTGAAGGCCTATATTGAAAAAGTTCACTGTCACCCTCGAAAGGCACGGCGACAGTCACCGAAGTGCCTTTCAGATAGACTGGACGATCTCTGTCAAAAATCGCTCTCATAGGATCTTGACTTACGTCAATGTTGACTTCCCGCTGATCATAGACATAGATCTGATCCTCATGTAGTTCGATGGCATCAAACGTATATTTGGATACCAAGTACTTGCAGAGATCGTCTTCGCTTGCGTTGAGTACATAATTAGGTTCCATGCTTTCGAATTCTTCTGTGAGTGCGTGTTTTCTCCTTTCTAGAAAGACATGAAGCTCCTCACTGCAAAACAATAGGTTTTGTCTCACTGCTTCTCGACCCTCCATGAAATAACTAGCTTCCTTCCTTTTTATAAATAAAAGGCTCTCAGTTAATCACCATTACACAATCACATGGAACCATCGGAACCTTGCTCGCATCAACTATTTCAACTCAATTTCGCTTTATGCAAAGAAAACGAAGTAAGGCATTCTTGTCTTTCCAGACATGTCGAGACGTGTCTCGGGCCACTCCAGATGCTAGGAGAATTCACCAGAAGCTTGACCAAAGGCTCTGCAGAGTACTCGAGGTTCGGGAAAGCCAGATACGCTGGAGCACTCACCTTTCGAGGGACGGCCAAGTCTTTTCTAGAAGTGTGTTGCTGACGTGGTGATGTAGGGCTCTTCCAGGGTGGAGGGAGGGGAGAGTAGGGAAGGGTTTTCTTGGACAATTGAGCCGAGTGTCAAAGCCTAACCTCGGTCGTACTCAAGCAGTAGATATTGTCTCCCTGAGAATTTCCAAAGGGGCTCTGCAGGTCCTCGAGAACTTCCGAGGGCTCTGTCTGACACGTCTCTGAGGAATTGTCCTATCCCTTAAGCGTTCACGACGATGACTGAACCTTAAGCGTTCACTTTGATCGAGTCTTAGGCCTGTCCACACGAAAGGTAATAGTACAGTTATATCCAAACGATAGTTCATACTTTCTTTGGGAATGCGTTTGTCTGAATATAGCCCATATATTTTCCCACTGATTTCTGGCACAAATTGTGGCACATTACTTTTCTGAAAAGAGCCTGAAAGCTCAGCGAGAACTAAGTCTGAGAATTACGAGAATGCAACTGTATCATGAGGATAGAAAACATGCTCTAGTTAAGCTCGATGAATTATTAAAACAGGGTTACGAGTTTTCGTGATTTTCGAAATACCGTTACTATTTTTCTGGATGGCAGTACTGGGCTCTTCCTTCCTGAAAAACTGAGAGGGGAGTTGAAAAAAGAGATAGATGACATTGACGCATTCCTTACGGGGAAAGAAATCGAAATATATGGATGGGAACCCAATTAACATGACGAAGGCGAGTATGAAGCATGGTTCGCAGACCTTTCCCCAGAAGAGCAATCGACGTTGAAGTCAAAGACCTGTAAAGATAGCCCTTCTTATTCATTCTAGATATTGTTGCGCCTGCCTCATCAGATAATCTACATTTGAGTTGTGCCGTCTTGTTCTCTGGACAATCTATCATGCACTCGCAGACATTACCGTTTTTCCTGTGTGCGAATGTCCTTCTTATAGGGATATTTCTCGCATATTGGCAGTGATTGCGTATCCTCAAAAACTATCGAAACCTTTCCCAGGCAGAGATTTGTGACGCCTGACTCTAGGAATTCAAGAAACGCCTTCTTCAGGATTCTTGTGACGTCGGTCATCGTTCAGTTCCAATCCTCGTCACAGGTCGGATATCAGAACTGAAGCTTTCGCCATTTTTATAAGCTTTACGTATCTGCCCGGAACAAACAAGACGGGAGTCTAGGCAGTGTCTCCAGCGCTAAAGGCATGCAGCGCCTTTCCTTTCTTTTGCATTAGAGGCAAAGAAACTCGGGAGACTTGAGGCCATCAGTGTGCGACATCGCTTTCAGCGCACCATTCCTCAGGCACTCGAATTGGTTAGAAAAAGATATTCTCGATTTCGTGGTAGCCAATGCCACTACTTGCCAAGTCCTCTTTTAACGCGTTTTTGACTTCGTCTTTCGCTGTGAAGTACAGAATCTGCCACCCTTCTTCAGAAATTCGTTTAAGTACATTAAGCTGATTTGCAAGTCTATCAATGTCAGCTTTTATGAATGGGTCATCCATGATAAAGAACCCTTTAGAGCCCTTAAGAAGCTTCTCTCCCAACGCAAGTCGAATGCAAAGATAAAGTTGGTCATAAGCCCCGCCAGACAGCTTGTCAGCATTTAAGCTCTCACCAGTCTTCATTGTAACGCGAATCGTTTGTTTGTCCGAAAGGTACTCCACTTTTTGATACAAACCACCGGTTATTTCACTAAAATCGCTTGAGACACGACCGTCTTCACCAAAGAGTTGCTCAACTTTTTTCTCCTCTTTCCCTTCTATCTCTTCGAAAATCTTCATGACTTCAAGTACGGTGGACGCTTTCCCGTTCACTCTATCAGCGAATTCGCGAAGAACTTTTAAAATCTCACGCAAATCGACCAATGTTTCGCATAGAAGAGGATTCTCAACGGGTTTAACATCAGCATTTGCTTTGTTGCTGATGTCAACCAATTTCTCACGAAAGTCTGTCAATTCCTTTTCAAGATGCTCTCTCTGCTCCTTAATTTCTTGTGCTTTTGCCTTTAGCTTCAAAACTTCTTTCTCGCTATAGCAGATATCCTTTGATTTATCCCTATACGGCTCCAGTTCAGTTATCTTTTCCTTCCAATAGGCACTGTTTTCACCGATGGAAGCTTTCTTCGATTTCTCGCCAAAGTGGCTATTCAATATGTCAACAAACCTATCTTTCATTTTTTCTTGCTGCTGTTTTCTTTTGAAAGCTTCAATATAGCCCTTGAGTTCTTCGACTTTTGATTTCAGTTTGAGACTGTTTATCGTCTCCTCAGCTTCTTTGGATGCTTGCTCAATTCCAGGCAAATCTTCCTCGGTCAATCGGGATATCTCTCGGTTCAGCACATCAACATCTGTTTGGAGTTTCTGGGCTGCCTTTTGTGTCTTCGAGTAATCCTCGTCGAAGATTTGGGTTTTTGCAAGGGTTTGCTCCACGTTTTCTGCCTCTAGCCCAAATCTTGAAGCTCCCAGCCGAATTTCTTGCCACAATGCTGCTGTCGACACTCGTTTTTGCATTGATGATAATTTCCACACTCCGAAAAGCAAAGCCAATGCTAGGAACAACGCCGCAAAAAATGTGAACAATTGCAATTGACTAATCGAGAGCCCAATTAATGAGACTGCTAACAAAGCGAGGAAAACAGAGGAGAAAAAGACAGCAAACTTCTCTCTAGACTGCAGGGATGTCGTCTCTTTGGATTTAGTTTCATAGCTTTTCAGCTTTGGTCTGATTTCTTGGTCAATAGTTTTCTTTCGTGCATCTAACACTTCAAACTCTCTTTGCTTTTCCTCAAAAGCGGCGTTCTTTTGTTCCAGCTCTTTCTTGTTTTCAGCTAACTTTGCCAACAATTTTTCGTGTTGCTTCTGAGATTTTTTCAGATCTTTTTCTGACTCTCTCCATGATTGTAAATCGTCTTCGTTGAAGATTTCCAGTTGATCTAATTGTTTTATGGCATCCGAAAGAGCCTCGAGCGTTCTCATGCCTTCCTCATATTCCTCTCTCTTTTGAGCCGATTGTAGGTTTTCTATTTCTAGCGTGGTTATTTTTTCATTTTCCTTGATTTTTGATATTTCTTCCTCAAGCCTGTCAAAATTCTTTTTCTTGGCTTCCTCAAGTAGTTCATCAATCTTTTTGGCAAGTTCTTCAGCATGTTTCACTCTGAGTTTTAGTTTGTCAGAACTTTGACTGCCTGAAAGCGTAGCGGTGCTGTCGGGCTTTGTCAGATTACCTATTCTTTGGAGTTTTTCTTTTATTGAACGAATCAATGGCGTCCTTAGCCCAGTCAACCGTTCAGTTATATTCTTGTAGAATGCGAACTCTTCACTTGCAGGGATAGCAAGGTCGCTGTTCCTTATTATGAACACATTCCGAAATTCAGTCGCAGTTATTCCGAACAATTGTTCTAGATCTCCCTCTTTCGGGAGTTTCCATCTCTTGCCGTCTTCGTCTGTGACAAATCCATAGCCTTCGGGAAACTCGTTAACTCTGTCGATGGCAAAGAAGCCTTGACTGTTTCTCCCTAGAAGGATCTTTACCATGCTGTCTATCAAGAGGGTTTTACCGTATTCGTTCTTTCCATAAAAGAGATCAAAATCTTTGAGTTTGATCTTAGCTGTAGGTTTTAAGGGTCCGTAGTGTGTTATCTGAACCTCGTCAATTTTCAAGCCAGAGCCTCCATCACAGCTTGGATTGCTATCTGTACCATCTGCCTCTTTTGGTCCTCATCATATTCGCCACCCTCCACTTTTTCCTTAAAGCTTTTGAAAATGTCATTTTCAAGTATTTTCTTGATGTCTGCGACCTGGCAAGAAGGCTCTTCGTCACATTTACCCTTTACAACCGTGTTCAGCTCCTTGATGAATTGACTTTCTGACATACCCAATTTTCTGCTGTTTATGTAGCCCTTAAATGTGTACAATGCTCTAGCGTCTGGATGTAGTTTTCTAAGACTTTCTTTCACCAGCTCGACGGGATTCATTTCAACGAAGGGATCAAATTCAATGACGATTCTTTGAAAGTGAAATGTATCCAAAAGGTATTCTCTTGGCGGCTGGCCAACTATAAGAAGATCAGCTTTTCTTCGGCCTGTTTCGGCTTTTGTTATTGAAACCGGCGAACCTGGGTAAATGAACAGACCATTATTGCCCAATTTTATGGTGTCAAACCTAGTGTGGAAATGACCCGCGAGCACATAATCAATTTTAAGATCCTCGAAAAAGGATGCCTTCATGGGCATGTACCTTCTCTGTCCCTCGTTGCCCATGTCTTCTCTTGAAAAGAATAAGTCAAGCAGTTCCCCATGGTACATCAAAATGTTCGTCTTGTCTTCCTTCAAACTACCTCTCAGAGCTTGGATTCTGCTGAAGACCTCCTCAATTTCTACTGGTTCGTAAGGGAGTCCAACTATTCTTACATCTCCGAATTCTTGCGGGGTTGTGTCGCCCAAGACAGAGACATCTTCACCATAATATAATCCAGACTCAAACGACTCGGCGTCGTGGTTACCAGGAAGTATGAGAATCTTAAATCCAGTTTTGCTAAAAACCTCTCTAAGGTGTGGCCTGAGCCTTTCAGCATCTATACCCTTATCAAATAGGTCACCGCTTATAGCAAGAACATCGATTTTCTCCCGTTTTCCAATGCCTATTATCTTTTGCAGGGCCTTCCACCTTTCGTCTTGATGCTCACGTAAATGAATGTCGGCCGTGTGTAGAATCTTCATAGGTGCGCCTCTGCAAATCAAACGTAATTGATTAGGAAATATTTAAGTCTGCATGTATCTTCCTAAATTCTTTTTTTTAGGTATGAAGAGTTGGACTGTGCCTTTCATTCTATGCTTCTTTCATCTCAAAACATGCCATCCTCAGTGGCAGGGCAGAACAAGAAAGCTAATCAATAGTTCAAATTCACAAGTTATAAGAAACCGCTCGCGCGGGTCCACAGAGGTTTTGCCGTAGCTTTCTCTTTTCTAGGATACAGTAAGGGTCCTTGAACTGTCGCTGGCAACCTCATATTGTCCTGAAAAAAACTGAATTGTAATGATGTACTTTCCAAGAGGTGTGTTATGAGTGCTTAACGCAAACGAGTACTCATTGCTCTTGCCTCTTGGACCAATACTAGCCAAAGCAAGAGGGTTAGGTGTTATTACCAGACCCAAAGTGCCTTGTGGTGAAGTTGCCGTAGCTGATATGCTTGTATATGTCGAAATGGCACTATCGCTTTTAATTTCGAAAATTAGCGTCGTGTTATCATTTTGACCTATAGTGTCTTTCTCAGAAGCCAACCAACCATAGAAACCCCCTACCATGACAAAATGGACATCGGTGATTTCGATTGAAGGTAATACGTAAAACTGCGAATTGTTGTTAGTATTCACTTCCCCTGCACCGTTGTAATTACACCTAACCGTTACTCCATATTCCCCATTAGCGACATCTTTGATTTGAGCGTTGCATTGAGCGTATGCAGTCTGATTAGCGGGTACGTCTACTGAATTTGAAGAAACCTGACCGAATGCATCTGAATAAAGATTCACAGATACCCCTTTCGCTTCAGCGCCAACATTGCTAATGCTCACATTGAGCGTTGACGATGTACCTGCTTTTCCAGAGAGAGTAACCAAATCAACGTAAAGGTTTGGAACTATTTCTGGCGCTTTTGTGCCATTACTACCAGAATAATAAATTGCACATGCTATGCCTAGCGTTATTACTACGACAACCAGCAATATTGCCGCTAACCTCTTATCCAATCGCCTCTCACTCCTCAATAACTAGAGCTCGCGCTCGCTGAACAGCGGCAAGCAGAAGGAGAGGTCGTTGCATACCAACATTTGGAATCGCACATTTACATACCACACCTCGATATTTACGGCTCTTGCATGTTGTAAGGCGGGAGATGTTGGCGGAACAATCTCCTTTCCAAAGCTTTGGATGATTTCTCTCCATCAGTTTGGTAGGCAGCAAAATATCGAGCATCTGGGATCGTGCTAGCCCTAAGGTGTTCTTCGAGGCGAGTTCCTAGCTTGCAGCTCCGGCCAACATACTGAACCTCTCCATTCCGATTCAGGATCATGTAAGCACCGCAGACATCGGGAATACAAGCTACATTCACAGGCCCAAGTCTTTTGGCGTTCCATCGTCTCCTTATTTGTACCATTTTGCTCTCTCTCCTGATATTATCTCGCTAAATAAAAGCTTATCGCCTCCAGCTTTCAAATGGAAAGTCATTCGCTCAATCGCCGTTAATTTCCAAGGTTCCGAGGGAAAGCTTTTTCCATTGGACAGGTTTAAAAATCATACGGAGGATATAAAACACGTGTCAGTTACAGAAGTATTCGATCTGAAAGCTAAACATCTTCTGAAGGATTTATTGGAGCAGCCTTCAGTCTTGTTTAACCGGCACCGGATTGCGATTATGGTTGAGTTATATTATGCCAGTGCAGCAGATTTTCCACAATTGAAGCATGATTTGGGTTTAACCGATGGTGCTCTTGCGACTTATCTAAGAGCTCTTGCCAGTGAAGGATTAATCGAGTCAAAACGGGAAGCAGTGGAATCTCGGATGAGAACCGGCTATATTATTACGAAGAAAGGAATTTCAGCTCTGGAACAAACGTTCAAGATTCTTTGCGAGTTACGTGAGGGGTTTCAGCAATGACAAAATATTCCGACGCAGTGGCTTTCCTTCGAGTCCTTGGACTTGCTGATGATCTTGATTCTTTTACTAGTCGCAAACGTATTCAGAAAATTATATATATGCTCAAGCAATTTGGAGCTGACTTGAAATTTGGCTATGTGTGGTATTTACACGGTCCATACAGCCCTGAGCTTACTCGTACATTGTTTAACCCTACTGATGTTGACCTTGCATCCAAACGGGATTTGACAAAAACTGAGCTTCAAATAGCAAATCGGATGAGAAACTTTCTAGCGGAGGGCCTCTACTCTGTCGATTCTCTGGAGTTGATTGTTTCATTGATTTACCTTATTAAGCGCGGGCCAAAAGAAGGATATAATACCAAACAGAAAATTATTCGGTATTTACAGGCTCAAAAGCCCCAGTTTTCAGCCGAAGAGATTGAAACTGCTTGGCATAGAATTGAGGAATCAGAAATCTGGACGGATTTTCTAACAAAGTTGCGTGGATAATTGTAGGCGGTCTTGACAAGACGTCCTTCAACAACGGCGGTCAGAAGGTCCACGATGATTGCAGCTTTACTACCAGTAGTAATTTTGGGCGTACAGCATTTGAGTGTCATCGATGCTACTCATACAAGAGGTTCTGACCGATGCTTGCAGGGAGCTCCCAAGGGTTCTGGTAACTTCTCATGAGGATAGCCCTACGTGTTAACTGTCGTGAGATGACTGCTCTTTTCCTCGGTGGACATATTGCTTACTTACTAGGGATAGACTTTTTTGCAGCGTCGCACTTAAGGGATTGCGAGCGTAATGACAAACTATGAGAAAGGGCGCAGATTTGAATACCGTGTCAGAGATTTGTTCAAAGAACATGGCTTTTTCGTCATTCGTGCTGCTCAATCAAAACCTATTGATTTAGTGTGTTTGAAGGATGGGAAATCGATTCTAGTGGAGTGTAAAGTTAACAGGTCATCTTTTGACAAAAATGCCAGAAACGAATTGTTGACCCATGCTAAAACTTCAAAGTCTCTGCCTATTCTGGCATGTAGAGAAAAAAGAGAAGTGAAACTATTGAATATTGAAACACACAATCGGTTCTCTTTAACTGGTGAAGATAAAGAAAAAGAGGGATAGTCATCAGATTGCTTTTAGGACGCTCCTGTATGCATCAGCTATTTCAGTGAGATCCTTCATTTCCTGTTTTGTGAACTTGTTGTCTATCGCTTTCTGTAGAACCATTTGGATTATTTGATCTGAGACTTTTTTGAAAACATCTGTAGGTGAACTCGGATTTCCTTTCATTTTGAAAACCATTTTCGCCAGTAAAACATTTGTCATTGAAGTATTCATTGCAGTGATACCTGAAAGATTCAAAGTATCTTTAACTGGTCTGAAAAGTCCTCTCTCACTCACATTTTTTCCCTGATGTGTATAGTTCATCACTTATCGTATAAGCCTTGCTAATATTGCGGTATATCTCCCTCTATCATGTTCAGGTTAACCCAACGCCATACAAAAACTACAAAGAAAACCTTGAGAAACTCGTTTCAACCCTTTAGTCTTTTGCCTTACTTGCATTTTGAATTAGCGTTATCCACTTGTTTTCTCCCTCAACTTTCAAACCACACATTTCAGAAGGAATTTTGCCGTCTAAAGCCATGTGGGGTCTAACAAAATTGCATGCATGCATAGTTGTCCCTCCGCTAGGCGTTCTTTTTTCCTCTTGGGTTCTCATATAGCCTCTGTTTAGAAGTTCGCCTGCTAACCAATCGTCGTTGTAATTTTGAATGGCTTCTCTTAGAATGCTTCCCCAATTTGCTTTGCCAACAGGGTTCAGACGTGTGCTGATGTATAGTTTTCCATTTGAAATATCGAGTTCTAATTCTTTAATCATAAACTCACGAGTTCGGTTATCGAGATTTTCGTACTTTATTCCCATATTTTTTCCTCCTTTCCGATTCTAACTATTATTTTTGGATTACAAACAAGATATGTAACTCTGTTCTTATAATAACGTTCTCTGTAGTCGGTTCCCTTGTTGGGGCAGCTAATGGATTCTAATTTACATAGTCAATATCCAGGTCCATATTACCAACGCGACGCACATGAACGGGACCAACACTCTCTCGAACCAGTGACCAACAAGTCTCTCTCCAAATCGTCCTACTTTCCCGAGCGGAATCCAACCGTATTTTGCTTCTTTGAGAACTTCCAGCAATTCTGTTCCGTCAGCTAATTCAATCATCTTTCTACGCCAAAAATCAACGTTGTTTGCTCGAAATTCGGAGGCTGGTGTAAAAACAAGGCAAAGCAATATTGTCCCTACAACCAACATCCAAAGACGCTCTGGCCGTTGCAGTTCAACCAGAACTAAAACCAAACCAAAGATAGCAACTACAAGAGTCGTCAGCAAAGCTTGATAACTAGTGCGTATTGACTGCTCATAAGCCATACATGCATGTACGATCCATGTAAAGGGACGATTGACCTTTTGGATACGGGAGAATGTTTTCGGACTCCGTGAACTTACATCACTCGATTTGTTACAGGGAGATCAATCACCGGCTATCACCCGACTGTTAACATGGGCAAGTAGAACAGTTATTTTGTCACCCGAGACTTAACAGGAAACTTTGTCGCCTGTGAAGTTACCAGAACCAAAAAAAGGAATGTTGAGAAGTGGCAAAAATGAAGCAGCTAGCCTAGCCTAAGTAGCGAAAAAGTGGAGGCTAGAGCTTGACGGAGAAATCGGTGCTGTGGTTTTGAAGCCACTCTTCGAGTGCTTTCCTGCCGACTTTCTGCTTGACGGCCTCGATTACTTTATGCTGTTTCGCCATAAGTGCCAGGCAGTAATCGCTAAGTTTCTGCGCCAAGTCCGGGTCCAGGTATAAATTAAGCCTCTCGGTTTTCGCGCTCTCACTCATCTTTTTAGGCATTCGTTCCACCCCATTTCGTACCTCGTACAAAGAAAAAAAGGGAGAAGGTATTTAAACGTCACTGTTAGCTGCAATCAATGTTGTCATGGTTTTCAACGAAAATCCGTGATTGACAGGTTTCATTTGTCTAAGCGAAAACTTTGCCGATGCCATGTCTGTTTGTGCCTTTACTCTGTGTTTTCTAGGTTTTCGGTAGGACATGAAGTACTCCAGAGGATGGTTGAGAATGTATTCCTCCTGGAGACTTTCCATCCGCGCTATTTCGAAAGTGTCCAGGCTGCCGCAGAGCATTTTTACCAGACTCCGAAGGTGTTGGATATTCTTGGGGCTGCTTCACTTTTGGAGTCAACTTTCCCAATAAGAGATTTTGCTGTCTATTTCTTGGTAGTCTAAGCAGTATTTGTTACAGTACTTCTTTAGAAGGTAATTTTCTAGACCGTTCAAGGTTCACCCCGAACAGAAAAAGAGGGACTATTCGAGCTTCAAAGATTGCTCGAATGCATGTAGTCTCTCTAGGGATTTGGGAAAGTCCTCTTCGCTTTCGTCCCAGTTTTTCATGCAGTGAATAAAGGATTTCTCGCCGCTATCGTAGCTGTGGCGTCTTGCTGAGAAGTAGATTTTTGAGTCTTGCACAAGACTTATTTCTATTTTGTCGCCTGCGACTCTGAGGCTGAGCAAGTTTTCGTTTGCTATGAACGGCGCCAGCAGCTCGGCCAGCGTGTGGAAGGACCTGAAGTTTTGTTTCGGTTTCTTCTCGCGTTCTTCAATAGCTTTTTCGTGTTTCTTCATCACTTCAGCAAGACTTTCAGGAGTAAGCGTGGCCTTGCCGTCTTTGAGTTCCACCTTCATCCCGATTTCTTCAAGACTCTGGCGTATCTGTGTGATTTTCCAAGGTTCTTTCGTTTTCTTGTCGAATGCGAAGCCACATTTTGTACAGGTTATTTTGTCCTTCTCAAATGAGTATGGCTCTTCTCTGAGTCTTGCACCGCCGCACTTGGGACAGGGCCCGTATTTCTCGCTAATTTCTTGAATGTGCCTTTCGCTTTTGACGCATTCTATAGCGAGCTGTTCAGCGTCTTCCGTCGTCTTCACCCGATAGTCATGGTCGAGAATCATCCTCACAAGGTCATTCTGGGCATGCGGATAGTTTGCGAGTTTGTTCAGGGCCACGGCGTAACGCATGGGCACCTTGCCTTCTGCCATCATGGTTTGAATCTTGTCTGGGAGCGAGAGAAGGCCAAGTCGTTCCCGAATGAAAGATTCGCTGAATTTTGTTCTGAGGGCTATCTCCTCTATGGATTGCCCGAGTTTCCTGTGCATTGTTTCGAACGCTCGTGCCTCTTCTATTGGCGACAGATCTTTCCGCTGCAAGTTCTCTTCAAAAGCCATCAAGACTGCCTTAACGTCAGAGACGTCTTCGACTATTTTAATGTCCATTTCCCCCGGTTTCTTTCCCAGAGCCTGCAGAGCCCTGAATCGTCGAGTTCCCCCGATGACTTCAAGGACGCCGTTTGGCAGTCGACGTGCTATGATGTTCTGGAGTTGACCCTGCTCTTCTATACTCTTCATCAGGTCCTTGGACGGTGTTTGGTCAACGCGCCAGTGTTCAATTTCTGGGTTAAGGACTACTTTGAGTTCTTTTCCTTGTTTCATTTTTACACCCCAAACAGAAAAAGGAGCCCCTAATGGGCTTTTCGGGTTTTCATGTAACTTTCAAGCGGGTAAAGCTGTATTTCAATTGCCTCAACTATCCGTTTTGCGTCTGTGTACCATGACGGAATATCGTCAAGAACCCTGTGACCCAACTCATTTCTTTTGAAGAACTTCTTCAAGTCTTCCAGCGTCGGATACTCAGCTATCCAGCCGTGAATGTTGTAGTGCGCCATGGAACCACAATGTAGGTGAAGGAACTCGTAGAAATACTTTGAAAGAACCGGGTCCGTGTCAACAGGCAGATAGAGCACTCCCCCAACCAGCTCACGATGCGGCGTCTTATCCTTGTAGAGCCTTTTGAGCTCCATAATTCTTCTGAGATTCAGCAGGATCCGCTTCTTGCTCCACACAGAGTTTCCGTTAACCATGATTGACGCCCGAATGTCCTTTTCGTCTATGAGGTCCTGCAGCACCATTCTGGCCACAGGCTCTTCCATGTCTTCCAGATGTTCTATTGTTTTGAGTTCATTCTCTACTTTACGTACCGAATTTTTTGGTCCACATATCTCGATTTTAAGCATTTTACACCCCAACAGAAAAAAAGGAGGGTTTTACAGTGATGCGTTACGCACCACTTTTTTTGCCTTCACCATCTCTGCTAAGTTCGCCAGTGAGAATTTGAATGGCGGCTCTATTTTGAAGTAGTATGGTGTCATGTCTGGGGGGTTCCACTGGTTTGCGAGACCCCACATCGGGCTATTGACGTCACCGCTGTATCTCATGTCAAGCATCAAAGTGTCTGCGCAGAGTATGAAGTACGGGTGATTACTGAACATGGCCATGTTTACTAGGCATGCCCTGTAGAGGGAGACGTCAATTTCAACACCGTATAATAGTAGCGGAAGCTTAGGATACATGAGTGAGGCTTCCAGTAGAAAACGTCCTGTGCCAGTGGCCGGGTCCAAGTCTGTTATGGGCTTTTCTTCGTACTTGATCAGTAACGGTGTCATGCCGATGACTGTGTGCCATCGGGCTCTTTCTGCTTGAAGATTGATGTTTATTTCAGCCAGTCTATCGTTATAGTTCAGAGCTTCAGCAGTTTGCCACATAAGGGTAAGCATGTCAGGTTTTGCGTAAGAGTACGGTTTATTCTTCGATAGTCTTTCGTCCATGGTACATTTCAGCATGAAGTCAATAATGTTTCGCGGTGTGAGACATTGGCCTAACCTGTTCGCGCGGCCAGCCAATTCATCCTTTATGAATACTTCACCCGGATAATCCCAAGGGTTAGCTTTTGCCGCTACAATGTAAGATTCAATCAGGTCGACTGGAATCTGCTTTTTGAGTTCTTCGAGCCCATGATATGCAGGTTTGCTCACGGCGCCTTTCCAAGTCGTGTTCGGCAGGCTGTACTTCCATGGATTACTCATCAGTCCTAAATGTTCTGCTAGAAGCTCAAGTGTGATGTTCCAGCAGTCCTTTCTGTAGAGGTGAACTTTACTTTCAACCTCTTCCATAAGGGCTCTGAACGCATCTTCAGGATCTCCTGTTGCATACTTTTTCATTCTGATAGTGTGCATCATTTTCTCTAGTTTTTCGCTCGTAGAATTTCACCCCAAAAAAAGAAAAAGGGAGGTTAGGGAGGTCTAAAATCGTGCATTATTCAACGTCCACGTCTCTTCTGAGAATGTCATTGTCTACTTCGTTTTCTTCGTAGTATCTTTCGCGGTTAACAGGGTCAAACGGTATGCCCTCGTCGTTGCAGAGCTCTTTCTCGTACTTGTTGGCGGCGTCGTCGTCTAGGAAAGCTCGAACGTCTTCGAGTACCCCCCTGAATATGTGTATGACCAGGTGTACTTGCATTCTTTCACCCCAAAAAAGAAAAGAGGATGCTAAAAGATGATGCTGGCAACAACCTTCAACGTGTCAGGGTCATAAGCAGTGTGGCACTTGCGGCAGGCAAAGAATTCAGGAGGTCGGCTCTTGTTACCCATGAAGAAAATGCCGATTAAATCAGAATTGCATTTAGGACATTTAATTGCCTGTGTATCCGGAAGGTGTGCATTGGTCTTTTTTGCTTTCATCTATTCACCCCAAAAAAAGAAGGGAGATGATTGGTTTTCGAGTCTTTCAAATCTTCGTTGGCATTGTTCGCTGAAGTCCCAGTTCCGTACAAGTTTGAGCTTTTGACGTGCTAAGTGTATTTGTTTTCCTTCGATTTTGTATGCCCATTTCGCCCTGTCCAGAATGAACTTTAATGTTTCTGACTCTTTCCACTCTGTTGTCCCGGTTTCGTGGTATCGTTTGACCTGCCACCAGTAGTTGTCGATTTTGTAGTTCTTTTCCTTGGGGCAAGTGCGGTCTGCTTTCTCCCAGTACTCACCGCTTTCGAGGTCCACAAACCAAGCAATATGTTTGCCGAGGTAACGCTCGACGTCCAATTCTAGTTCGATTTGGCACAACCAGCAACGTGGCAAGTGTTCGATCCATTTTACTTCGGACCTCAAATGCCTTATCTCGAGCATAAGAGCTTCCTCTGCTTGAGGCAGCCACTCTCGAGTGCTCAAACGGTTGAGAAGCATCATTAGCTTTTTGCTAGTCTTCGGCGGTGGTGGTTGATGCTTAGTTTCTTCTGGTTTCTGTATTCTCTCTAAGAGCAGCTCTAGCTTGCTCAATTTTTCACCCCAAAAACAGAAAAAGGAGGAGAGGAGAAGCTAATTGGAAATTATGAATATTGGCATCCGCATCACGTTTTTTGCTGTTGTCTGGTAGTATTTGACTAGCACTTGAAGGTTTGTTGAGATAGCCCTGTAGGGCTCGCCTACTTGTTCGTAGCTGAATGACGCTTTCAGAGGCTTAGGCGAATCTGACAGCTGGTCCTTCGTTTTTCTGAGCTCCCACTCGTTAAACCCGCTGCCAACGCATCCGCGATATCTCCCGTTTTCATCTGCTAAAACCAGGCTGCCGAAGAACGAGTTTCTAGCGTTCTCTCCAGCCGTGTATCCAACCACGTTACAGACCTCGAATTGCCAGTTCTTCACTTTTAGCCAGCTGTAGGACCTCTCATGCTCGTATGGGCTCTCAATTTGTTTTGCTATTAAGCCTTCGCGGTTCATGCTGACGGCCTCTTCCCATGCGCTTAAGAGGTCTTTCTGGAAAGGAACGAATTGTACAGTGGCATCTTTGACCTTGGAGAGAAGTTGCTGCAGCAGCTCTTTTCTTTTCCAGTAAGGCATCCTCTCGGTATTGCCGCTGTTGACCTTGAGAACATCGAAAGCTTCGAACGTTATGGGAAAACTGTCTCTTAACATGTAGTCTGGGAACTGGGTTGCACATCTTCGTTGTGCCGACGTAAACTCTTCCTCGCCCGTTTTAGGGTTTATGTAGACGACTTCGCCGTCTAGCGTCCACATGCCAGGAATCTGTTTGAGAGCCTTAACTATCTCTGGCAGGCGTATTTTCTACGCATACACTGTCTAATTGCGTTATGCTGTGTAGATTACGCCGTGCCTGTTCTGCAATGTTACATTGCCGTCGCCCATAGCGATGACACGTGTGCCGTCCCATTTACGGGCTATTTAGGAGGTAGCTTTCCGTTCGGCGACGAAACCGCGTATCATCAGTTTCTTTAGTTGTTCTACAATGGCTTTCCTGTACGCTACGGTTGCAGCAGGCCCGTCTAAGCAGTTTTGTCTGACTAGTGACATGTCTACTTCGACTTCATGGCACAGCATTGGCATCATTCTAGATTCTTCCTTCCTCGCTGAGTTTGGTGTTGAACGCTTTAATGTTGTCTGCTAACCATTGGCCAGCATCCCGACCTAGAAATTCCTTGAACTCCTGCAGTTCTGCTTCTGTCGGTTCACGTCCAAAAACATTGTCTTTTAGCTGTTCCTTCAGTTCCTCATCTGTCCATTTCACTCGATACATTTTTACACCCCGTAGAAAAAAGGGAGGGGATTTGAACCCGCGAA
>Ga0315282_10005341_pt1 | contig 21959 bp, 16 predicted proteins | sample YL17G07_20_MG_FD_203693 | JGI IMG/M metagenome (GOLD analysis project Ga0315282, IMG submission 203693) | Sediment microbial communities from Yellowstone Lake, YNP, Wyoming, USA - YL17G07_20 | ecosystem: Environmental > Aquatic > Freshwater > Lake > Sediment | place: USA: Wyoming | collected... | reverse complement strand
ACCGCCCCACGGTCCAGACCGAAAGCCGCACCCCATAACGCTTTTCGATCAAACGCCCCACCGCCTCTCTCGTCCACAGGTAAAAGGGCAGCCTCAACTGATCGGGAGGCTTGTTGCAGATCGCTTGCGCGATCACCTTGGCTTGACGCGGCGGAAGAGCCTATTTACAAAACCATGTTCTTAAAGAACCTGCCCATTCGGCGCATAGCTTTTGATGATTCGGAAGAAGCCGGAATTCACAGACGTATGTGCCTCAATGTTGAAAGCATTATGGATCTTTATTCACGACTCAAAAAAGAAAGGACCGCCTCTGGAAAAGAAATAATTCATCGTCAAATAAAGGCACTTGATAAAGAGATCAACCTGGCGGTCTTCAGACTATATGGACTTTCGGAGCAAGAGGCCAGGATTATCGAATTAGCAGGAAATATGACGGGCATAACCCGGCGATCCATTATCGGGAGGAAAGGATGAACCTTGAAACCAAGCTAGACTCATTTTCGACAGTTGCTTTTTCGAAGTTCCTGTAAATGAATAAATTACGAGCGCGCAAAAAAAGTTTGGCACTACGGTCTCTCATCTCAGCCGGTCATTGTCACCGCGGACGGCGGTCGAACTCCGGCCGCCCGAAACGCCTGGTGGGCCGTGCCTTGAAGGTCGGTCCGCAAAACATAGGTCTGTCCATCGGCTTCCAGCCTGACCGCATGGACCCGGCCCAGGTCCCTCATCAGAGTCGGCCAGGACACATCGACGCCGTGGGCATCGAGCCTTCTCTGGAGGTCCACTTCCAGTCGCAGGGCCAGGAAGCCGGCCACGATGTGACCGATCGACATGTCGTCGCGATGATGGAAGATCGGCCGCGCTTCCAGCGTACTTTTCGTTTCCCGAAACGCCCGCTCCACCCGCCACAGGCTCTTATAGGTCCTCGCCACTTCAGCCGCGGGAAGATCGGTGTTGGTCCGCAAGACATACTTCCCGTCGTAGCGGGCTTCGGCGGCCACCTTGTCCTCATCGATCCGTATCGCGTCTTTCGTCACCCGGAGATACCGGGCATAACCCTTGTTCGAGACCAGGCTCTTGGCCCCGCCCGCAAGCTTCTCCCGAAGATGGTCGAGGATCGCGGCCCGAGCCGCTTCATCCTTCCGTTCCTCGTCCTCGTTCAAGCAGATGATGTAGCGACGGTCGTCGACATGAACTTCCTTGACCTTCAGATTCTCGGCCACATCTTGGTAACGTCCCCCCCGAGCCAAAACCTCCGCCCCGACCTCTTTCTGTTTCCTCATCCGGCAACCCAGGATGTAGTCATAGGGGGTTTTCCCCGTGGTCAGAAGCTCCAGACTCTTTTTCCCCATCATCCCCCGGTCGGCCACGACCACCACCCGACCGATGCGGAACCGGGTCCGCATCTTCGTGATCATCGCTTCGAAGGCCTCCGGATCGGCCGTATTCCCCGGAAAAACCTCCCACGACACCGGCCGGCCTTTTCGATCCACGGCCACGCCCAAAACCAGTTGCGGAAGGTCCGGCCGATGGTCCCGGGAGTAGCCGCGCTTGCGCCACTCCGTGTCGGTCTCCCGATAGATGGAGACGCTGGTCGTATCCAAAAAGACCAGGTCCAACTCCTGGGTAAAAAGATCCCGATCCCGAGCGAACAGCGCCTTCTCCAGATCCTCGCGGACCTCGGCCAGAAAACCGTTGGCCCGATACAGCTGCTGCAAGGCGATCTCGGGAAACCCCTCGACCGTCTCCAGCCATCCGGACGCTTGAAGATCAGAGCCGGGGGCGCACAGTCTCTGCAGGGCCAGGGCGAAAGCGAGACGCTCAACGTCGAACCCGAACTTGCGGCCTTCGGCGAGACTCCGCAGGATCTCCGGCAATCCCTGTTCCTCCCACAGACGGCCGAAAATCAAGGCCGGGCCCCAGAGCTTGGCCGACCGGGCTTCCAGAGAACGGGTTTTGAGAACCCGGTATTTTTGGCTGAATTTGGCCAAGCTCTCGACCAGCGAATCGATCTTCCCGTCGGTTTCCAGCCGATCCCTCCGGCCGAGGGTGGCCAGGACACGCTGGCGGGGCTTGCCGTCCTTTCGGAAAGACTCGGCGATCTGAAGGTACTCATACAGGACGCCATTCTGGAGGCTACGTTTGAACCGCAAGAACATACGACTATCATATTACAGATAAAGCTATTGTCAAGGGGTCCCCAAAACTATTTAGGCACTACGTTTGCGGGGAAAATCGGCTTTTTCAAGCGTAACTCGTTGATTATGTGAGAGCGGCTTTTTAAAATGTCGATGGAACTGTCGAAAATGAGTCCAACTAAGGCCGAGGATGTCGAAAAGACCTACGTTCTAAAATAGAATCTTGCCGGATAGAAAGCTGGAGTAGGCTAATTCTATCCTATCGATATTCCCCCGCCCAGAGGGCTTCCAGAAATGTTTTGAACGGAAGGACGGTAATGCCTTCTACGGTCCGCGAGCGGCGCTCCAAGGAAACGCATAGATAACGCTTGAGCATCATCTCCTCAGCCAACGCTCGAAGAGACCTCAAATCCTGGGGCGACACATTCTCCTTGGCTTTGACTTCCACGGCCGTATGATCCCCTAGGATGAAATCCACCTCGAAACCGGACTTCGAACGCCAGTAACCGAGCGCTTCCCCGGACACATAATCCGCATGACTTGAAAGCTCATGCATGAGATAAGTTTCGAAGGCCTCGCCGAACTCGGGTGTCCCCGGCCTGAACGCTCTTCCCTGGAGCGATCCCGCGACGCCCACGTCGAAGAAATAATATTTCGACGAAGCGAACGGCTTCCTTTTTTTCGTCTTCCTCCAGGCAGGAAGTTCGTGCAAAACAAGCGTATCTTTCAGAATTTCGAAATATTCATAGACGGTCGTCCGGGGAACTTGGGCGTCGTTGGCCACATTAGTGAAGTTCACGATGGTTGCATTGCAGTGCGCGGCGACTTTCAGGAACCGGCTGAAGGCGGGGACGTTGCGGGCCGCGCTTTCAGCGATGATCTCCTGCTGGAGGTATGCCCCGGCATAAGCCTGGAGATCGGCCCGGGAATCGTCTGAAAAATAGATGGAGGGTAAAAGTCCTCTTTCCATCGCTCGGCTCAGGTCGAATTGGTCTCCCAGCTCTTTCCAGATCAGGGGGTGCAGATTCTTTATCCTGGCACGCCCGCCGAGGAGATTAATGCCGCCGCGCCGGAGCTTCCGGGCGCTCGAGCCCGTCAAGAGGAACCGCACGCCTCGGGTTTCCACCAGGCGATGCACCTCATTCAAGAGGATGGGCAGGCGTTGGATCTCATCGATCACCACGATCGAATCCCCAGGCCCAAGTTCTTCCGCGATGCGGCCCGGATTCCGGCTGAGAGCTAGAAAGACCGATGTGTCGAGGAGGTCATAAACCTTTGCCTCTTTGAGAGAATGGCGGACGAGAGAGGTCTTGCCGGTCTGACGCGGTCCGAATAGGAAGTGAGATCGCTTCTCGAGTAGGCCCGGAAGGTCGAGCATGCGGGGGATCCAAGCCGGGGAGGGAACTTGTAGTGTCGCCATAGTCGTCAAATATCATGACAAATGACGATAGAAATGTCAATGGGAAAGAATTTCTTTTATCCTCAGTCGCCTCCGCCGGGAACCGCTATTTCTTCGGCGCCAGAATGTTCCCGTCGCCGTCGATGAGGTGGATCTCGGTGTAGCCGAGCTCACGGATCTTCGGCTCGATCTGGGCCCGGTCGCCGACGATGATCCAGGTCACGCACTCCGGGTGGATGGTCTTCGTCGCGGCCTTGGCCAGGTCCGCGATCGTCAGCTTCTGGACCAGGCCGGGGTACTTCTGGAAGTAATCGTCGGCGAGGCCGTACTGGACGATCCGGGCCATCGAATTCATGACTGCCGCCATGGTCTCCCACTGCCCCGGCAGGGCGAGCACCTGGTTGTTTTTGGCGTTGGTGAATTCGTCGTTCGTGATCGGTTTCTTGCCCACGACCCCCTCGAGCTCATTTTTGATCTCGACCATCGTTTCCTTGGTCTTGTCCGACTGGACGGGCGCGACCACGAGGAACGGTCTCTGACCTTTGGCGTCCGAGAGGACCGACTGCGCTCCGTAACTCCAGTGCTTGTCTTCACGGATATTCATGTTGATGCGGGAAACGAAGCCGCCGCCGAGGATGAGGTTCATGGCCTTGATGGCGACGCTGTCCGGATCCGCGGATGGCGGGGCCGGGTGGCCGCAGACGATCATGGACTGGGGCGCGCCGGGCTTGTCCATGATGTACACGGCGGATCTCGGCTTCAGGGCGACCGTGGCGATATTCTTGGCCGGGACCTTGCCGCCCTGCCAGGCCTTGAAAAGGCTCTCCAGCCTGGGCGTGATCTCGGCCAGGGTTGTATCCCCGACCACGATCACGGTGGCGTTTCCGGGCTTGAACCAGGTCCGGTGGAACTTGACGAGGTCGGCGCGGGTGAGCTTGGCGACCGTTTCCGCGTAACCCGAGCCGGTGCCCGGGTTGCTGTAGGCGTGGCCTCCGCCGTAGATGAGTTTTGGAAAAACCCGGACCACCATACTGATCGGCGAATCCTTCTCCCGGGCGATCCGGGCGATCTGGATCTTCTGGAGCCTCTGAAAGTCCGCTTCCGGGAAGGCCGGATGGAGGATGATGTCGGCGTAGATCTCGAGAGCGGGATCGAGCTTGTCCTTGAGGGTCGTCAACGTAACGGACGAGGTGTCGAGGTTCGAGCCCGAGCCGATCTCGGCGCCGAGCATGGCCAGTTCTTCACTGATCTGAAGGGATGTCCGCTTGGCCGTCCCTTCGTCAAGCATGCTCATGGCCAGGCTGGCCGTTCCGGGGACTCCGAACTGGTCTGCCGCGTAGCCGGCATCGAGCAGGAGCTCAAAATTGATGACCGGGATGGAATGGCGTTCGGCCAGCATGACCTTCATGCCGTTTGAAAGCGTCGTCCTCTGGATGGCCGGGAATTGAACCTGGGGCGAGGGCCCGACGGCTGGCATGGTCTTCCGGTCGACGTCGCTCTTGCCGGCCGCGAGCTGGGGGTAGGGGAGGACCTCGAGGATGTAGACGCCGTCGGAAAGCCACTTGACGGCGGTTTCCTTGACGCTCTGCGGCGTCGCCTCGTCCATATGTTTCAGGCTCGCCTTGTAGGCGTCGGGGCTCCCTCCGAAGACTTGGCTCGTCGCCAGGATGTCGGACTTGCCGCCGAAGCCGCCGATGCGTTCGATGCCCTGGATGAATCGGGCCCGGTTCTGGATCTTGACCCGCTCGAGCTCCTTGTCCGTCGGCCCTTCGGCCAGGAACTTGGCCGTCTCTTCGTCGATCGCTTTCTCGACCCGGGCCAGTTCGACGCCCGGCTTGGCATCGGCCTGGACGGTGAACAGTCCGGCGATCTCCCGGGCGTCGATAGAGGCGGAGACGGAGGTCGCGATCTGGTCGTCGTAGACAAGGCGCTTATAGAGGCGCGACGTCTTGCCGTCGGCGAGGACCGAGCTGGCCAGGTCAAGGTTGTCGGCGCAGACCGTGCCCCAGCCGGGGATGTTCCAGATCTTGTAGATCCGGGACTGGGAGACGCGGTCTTGGACGGTCTCGCGGTGGGTGCCGGTCCTTTTGGCGATCCAGGCGCTGTGCCGGGAGATCGGCGGCGACGGCGGAATGTCACCAAAGTACCTCCGAACCTTTTCTAAGACCGTCTTGGCGTCGATGTCGCCGGCGATGGCGACCACGGCGTTGTTCGGGCCGTAGTATGTCGCAAACCAGTTGTGGACATCTTCGAGCTTGGCGTTCCCGACGTCTTCGATCGAACCGCCGACCGACCAGGAATAGGGATGGCCGGGCGGAAAAGTGCCCTTGACGATGAGCTCCTCGGTCACGCCGAACGGCTGATTGAGGCCCTGACGGAGTTCGTTCTGGACGACCCCGCGCTGCTCGTCGAGCTTGGCCTGGCTGATGGCGCCCTTGAGATGGCCCATCCGGTCCGACTCCATCCAGAGGACGAGGTCGAGGGCCGAAGTCGGGACGTTCTCGAAGTAATTCGTGCGGTCCTCGTTCGTGGTGCCGTTGAGGTCGGTCGCCCCGACCTTCTGCATGGGCTTGAAGTAATCGTCGTTGTAGTTCTCGCTGCCGTTGAACATCAGGTGCTCGAACAGGTGGGCGAAGCCGGTCTTGCCGGATTTCTCGTTCTTCGAGCCGACGTGGTACCAGACGTTGAAGGCGACGATGGGCGCCTTGTGGTCCTCATGGACAATCAGGGTCAGACCGTTGTCGAGGACGAACTTCTGGTAGGGGATGTCGATCTTGCCTTGCCCGGCCGCGGGAAGGGGAGCGGCCCAGAAGGCGATGAAGGTAACGAGGACGACCGCCAGGGCGGCCAGGCCGGTAGCTGACTTACGCATGCGTTGACCTCCGCGAATCTTGATAGGGTGCGCGCGAAACGCCCCTTTATCATACAATAATACGGGCAAAAAGGCTTTAGGGTTTCCCGCGGCGGTCGTCGCCGGCCTCACGAAAAAATAAACGGCGGGCTCAGTGGTCCTTGGGCTTCTCGAGGAGCCCCATTTTCAGAAGGGCCGCGTCGCCGCGGCTCATCACGGGACCGTCCTCGGGGAGGTAGAGCATCACCCCGCCCTTGACCGGCCGCAGGGTGATCTTCCCTTCCTTGGCCAGCTCCCCGGTCGCTTCGATGGGATTGGCCCCCTCGAAGTAGGCCTTGAAGGCCTCATTGAACCCGCTGTAGACCGAGTGGATCCCTTTGTAGTTGGCCAGCCGCAGCTTCGAGATGGCCAGACGCACGAATTCCTCGCGCCCGATCTTGGCTTTCATCCGGACCTCCTGGATCGAGTTTCCAAGGATATAGACGGTCCGGGAAGGCCCCGGATTCTCAGGCGGGATGATCCCCGCGATTTCTCCCGGCTACTTCCGCTTCCCCTCAGGGACGAGCCGGAACGTCTCGACGGCGTGATGGCCGACCTTCAGGACGAAACCGTCTTTCGCCGGCTTCAGCGCCTTGGGGGCCTCCTCGATGATGTTGACGGTCTCCAGTGATCTCAGCGGGAAGAAGAGGTTGAGGCGCGCCTCGGCGTCCCGTCCCTCGATGTCGTAGACGCGGAGGATGACGCTTTCGTCGTCCTGGGCTTTTTTGAGCGTGCTGACAAGGATGTTGGGCGCGGAGAGGGAGAGGAAGCTCATGGATTCCGGAAGCCAAGCGGCCTCGTCGGCCCTCGGCATCCCGTTGATGGCGACCAAGGGGTTGTTGGGCTGGATGCCCTTCTTGTAACCGTTCCGCCAGCCGGGCCCGTGAGACGTCATGGAAAACCGGTAATTGTGGTCCCCTTCCTGGAGGTACCAGTTCCCTTCGCCGTGGCAGCTGCGGCGCGAAGCGAGGAGGATCGGCTGCAGGATGGGGTAGGGGACCAGGGCGTCGGTCGGGTCCTTGAAGTCGCAGACGGCGACGCTCGTCGTCAGCGTGACGCCGAAGGCGTCATCGCCGGCGCTGATGAAGTTTTGGACCTCGCGCGGCCGGATGTCCGAGCAGAGCTCATCGTAGACGAGGTTCCCGTAAGCGGGCCCGCCGGTTCCGGCGATTTCGCTCTTCCCGACCTCGACGACACCCAGGGGCACTTCATAAGCCGCGCGCCCGCCGTTCGCCGCGACAGGCAGGGCGATGCGGAACTCCCGGTAGGGGTCGCCGTCCCAGCCGAGGATGGCCACTTCGCAGTCGATCCGCTTGATCGCGTTCCAGACGATGAGCTTCTCGGTGATGCGGCAGTTCTTGAGCCGCTGGCTCAAGGTGTAGACCGTTTTCAAAGGGCCCGATTCGGCAGCGCGATAGAACCAGCCCGGCGCGCGAGGCCTGGACCTGATATAACTCGGCCCGCTAGTCCTCGGCGTGCTCAGCCTGTCGAAGCCTTCCATGGTCGGCTGCTGCACGCGGCCGAACTCGCCCGCGCCGTTGCCCACGGACTGCATGGTGAAGACCTCGAAACCGAGAAACTTCTCAGTGTTGAGGACTTCCCGGCCGAGCTCCTTGTCGAAGATGCTCCCGACGCCGCCGTCCGCGAGCTTAATCCGGTAAAAAGCATTTTCAATGACATCCGGCTCCGCCGTCGCGTTTGTTTTGATGGAGCCGGCTCCCTTTCCCGCTGGCGCCTCGTCGGGGATGAAGTAGAACGTCCTGTACCCCAAGGCCGGAACGTTATCCGCGACGAACTCGACATGGGGATGGCTCAACACCTCGCCTTCCAGCGCCGGGGAGAATTGATAGGCGACCTCCTTCCCGCTTTCGTCGACGATGCGGAACTCGCCGCTCGACGACGGAAGCCGGCATTCGACCGGGTCGGTCCGCGACCACGAAAGCGGATTGAAGACGACCACCGGGCTCCCGAGCTCGGCCGGAAGCCGAGTCTTGACTCGGTGGGCGATCGCCGTCAGCGCCCCCCACATGATATCGAGTCCCTCGTCGCGGGCGAACTCGTACTTTTTGCGGAACAGGCGGTCCGTGATTTGCCCTTCCTTTCCGCCCCAGCCGTGGTCGGGATAGATGGCCGCTTCCCAGGCGGCATCGAGCCGCTCTGCGGGATAGGCCTTGAAGCTCCCGTAGAGCAGGGCCCGGATCGCGCTGAAGGTCTCGGCCGCCGGGAGGAGCCTCCCGGCCTGGCGCTCGGCTGAGATGGCCCAGTGGTGCGTCGGGCCGTGGATGTAGAGCCAGAGGTTGGGCCGCTCGCCCGTGATCGTTTCGAGCCGTGCCGTCTTTACGTCGAGCGCCTCGAAGAAGCGCCGGGCCGAGGAATATTCCATGGTCAGGGGGACGGCCCCGGCCATCCGGCCGCTTTCGTTCCAATTCTTAATCAGGGCGCCGAAGTCGGTCGGCCGGGAGAAATCGACGGAATTAAGGAGCGGAAATCGGGGCGGGAGGTTGCGGGCGGCGTAATATTCTTTCCACTCGGCGACCTTCCCGGCGATGGCCCTGGCGGCTTCTTCCGGCGCGGCGTTGAGATAGGCGGACGCGTTTCCATAATGGCCCGGCGAATAGGCCAGGACGGAGCTCCCATCCGGGCTCGCCCAGCGGTAGAAGCCCTCATGGTAACGGCTCATGACCATATAGGGGATGCCCGCCTTGGCCAGGATCTGGGGCATCTGCATGGACCTGCCGGGCACGTCGGGGTTGAAGTAGACCCGGGCGTCGCAGCCGGGAAAATTCTTCTTGATCCAGCGCCGGCCGAAATAGGCTTCCCGGATGAGCTGCTCGCCGCTGAGGAGGGATTCGTAGGGCTGGTTGAACGACGCCCCCCACTCCATCCGGCCCTCCCGGGTGTAGCGGACGATCTCCTCTTTCCGCTCGGGGTGGCGCTCCAGGTATTCCATGAGGTTGAGCATATTCTCCATGGTGAAGGCGTAGGCGCCGTTCTTGCCCAGCATGGCCAGGGCCGGGGTGATGACGTTCCTGTCCCGGAACTCGACGCATTTCTGGGGCGAATCCATCCAGGCGATGTCCTGGTGGCTGGACGAGATGATGGACAGGCCTCCCGCCGCGGGCGGGGAGGTTTTCGATCCGGTCCCTTTGGCGGTTTTCATGTCCGGGCTCCTTTTTTCCGTCGCCGATCCCGAAAGGACGATCGCGGCCCCGAGGACCACGATCAAAAGGACGGGCAGGCGTCTCTTTCCGGCGTGTTTCATGGGCCTCTCCTCATTCCCTCGAAATGCCGCCCGGCCTCCGTCATCGCGCATCCTTGCTGAGGACGGACAGGTCGGGCACGAGGAGCCTTCGGATGGGAGGCTCGTTCATGTTGTCCGGCGTGGCCAGGACGGCCCCCGTCGCCGCATTCTTTTCGTAAGACTCGCCCAGGAGATGCGCGGCGGCCGTGAACAAGCCGAGCATTAAGACAGCGGCCAGGCCGGGCCGCACGGACGGGCTAAGGGACCGGATTTTGGAGAGGGTCATGGTCCGCTTTGATCTCGGCCAGTTCTTTGTCGAAGTCGATCGGGGGCTTGGTCCGGAAGTATTCGTTGATCTCGGGAACCGTCAGCGAGCGGGAATTGACCCGGGCGTATTTTCCCCGGCTGAAGGCGTAATTGAAAACGACCGACATGTCCCCGCCCTGCTTCCAATAGGTTTCGAGCCGGGGGAAACCCTCGTCGGTTTCCCGCCCGACGAAGATGATGCTGCCGACGATGAGGCCGCGGACCGCGCTCGCGGCCGAGTCCCAGACGAGCCACTGGCTCCCGCCCGATTTTGAGGGGACCCCGCTGAGGAAGAATTTTTCATCTTTGCCGTCGCCGTTGAGATCGATGGCCACGGACTTGAGAGGGCGGCCGTCATCGTCCTCGAACTCCTTGCGGGCCTCTTCGCTCAGCGTATCGTCGGCGTTGGCCGAGCGGGCCGTGAAGAAGGTCCGGATGGTTCCCGCGGGCCGACCCGGGGCTTCCTGGGAGCCGGATGCGAGGGCCAGGCCCAAAAGAGAAATAAGGACGATGGCCAGTCCGGCCGGGCGCTTCACGGACATCAGGGACAAGTATAGCCGCGGCCCCGGAAAAGTCAATTTGAGCCGCCGCCGGCTGGCCCGGTCCGATTTCGGCCCCGCGTGTTGCCTCTGTTTTGGCGGGATTCACAAAAAAAGACATCCGGGAAATCGGCTTCCCCGTCGTCAGGCTTCGCCACCACGACGAGCCGGCCCGGATCGAAATCCCTGCCGAGGATTTCCCTCGCATCTTGAAGCGCGGGAATCTGCAGAAGATCGCCGCGCATCTCAAGTCGCTCGGCTATTTCTGGGTCGCTCTGGACATCGAGGGCTACCGGACGGGCAGCCTCAACCGCCCGCTGGCGCGACGCGTCCCGGCGGCTTGAAGCGTGGTCCCGAATTTATTTGTGGTCGTGCCTCGCGTTGATTTTGGCCCCCATGTCCTGGAGTTTTTTCACGGTCTCAGGGTCCTTGGCCGTTATCCTGATCACGATGCCATCCTTGAAATCCTGCTCGGTGGCGTGTTTCCGTCTTTCAGAGCCTCGCCCTCCAGAGCCTAAGAGCGTTCCCCACCACGGATACGGAACTGAAGCTCATCGCGGCGGCAGCAAAGATCGGGCTCAGGAGGATGCCGACAAAAGGATAGAGTACTCCTGCGGCGACGGGAACGCCGAGGGCGTTATAGGCGAAGGCAAAAAAGAGGTTCTGCTTGATGTTCCGCATCGTAGCCCTGCTCAACCTCCTCGCCCGTACGATCCCTCTAAGATCGCCTTTCACCAGGGTCACCCCCGCGCTCTGCATAGCAACATCCGTTCCGGTCCCCATGGCGATGCCGACGTGGGCCTGGGCAAGCGCCGGCGCATCATTGATCCCGTCTCCCGCCATGGCGACAATCCTTCCCTCAGCTTGGAGCCGTTTGACGATCTCGGCCTTCTGATCGGGCAGGACCTCTGAGATGACCTCGTCGAGGCCGAGCTTTTTCGCCACCGCCTCGGCCGTCGTCCTGCTGTCGCCGGTAAGCATGACGATGCGAATGCCTTCCCTATGGAGTGATGCAACGGCCTCCGATGTTGTCTCCTTGACAGGGTCTGCAACGCCAAGGAGCCCGGCGGATTTTCCGTCCACCGTAACGAACATAACCGTCTGACCGTCACGCCGCATGGATTCAGCATTCGATGAAATTTCACCGGGATCAATGCCGACTTCGTCGAGAAGCTTGCGGTTACCCAGCTTGACCTTTCGGCCTTCTACCATGCCCGTTACGCCACGACCAGTCAAGGACTCGAAGGATTCCACCTTTGAGGGCGAAATACCCTTTTCCCGTGCGCCTGTCACAATCGCGGCGGCGAGGGGGTGTTCGCTCCCCATCTCTATGCTTGCCGAAAAATGGAGTAGTGCCTTCTCATCAAATCCTCCCGCAGTGACCACTTTCACGAGCTTTGGCTTTCCCACAGTGAGCGTGCCGGTCTTGTCCGTGACGAGTGTGTCCACTCTCTTCATCACCTCGATAGCCTCTGCGTTCTTGAAGAGCACGCCACCGGTCGCGCCCTTGCCCATAGCGACCATAATCGACATGGGAGTTGCAAGCCCCAGGGCGCAGGGGCAGGCGATGATGAGCACGGCGACCGCATTGACGAGGGCGTAGGCCATCCGCGGCTCAGGTCCGATCCATGCCCAGACCACGAAGGTGAGAACCGCAATGCTCACCACGATCTGGACAAAATAGCCCGCAACGATATCCGCCAATTTCTGGATCGGCGCGCGGCTCCGCTGGGCTTCAGCCACCATATGTACTATCTGCGCCAGAAGTGTCTCGGCTCCGACCTTTTCTGCCTTCATTATCAGTGTTCCGGTGCCGTTCACCGTTGCGCCGATCACCCGGTCACCTGACTGCTTCATCACCGGGATCGGCTCACCAGAGATCATCGATTCATCCACGCTGCTTGATCCTTCAGTGACTATGCCGTCAACCGGGACCTTTTCCCCCGGCCTCACACGGAGGAGGTTTCCGGCCTTAATCTGATCGAGGGGGACATCCTCTTCATTTCCGTCCTGAATACGGCGGGCCGTTTTGGGCGCCAGACCGAGGAGGGCCTTGATCGCTGCGCCGGTCCTTGTCCGCGCCCTGAGTTCGAGAACCTGGCCGAGGAGCACCAGCGTTACAATAGCTGCAGCAGCCTCGAAATACGTGCCGACCTCGCCGCCTTCGCTCCGGAAGGATACAGGGAATATTTTCGGGAAGAGTGCCGCCACGATACTGAAGACATACGCAAGGGAAACACCAAGTCCGATGAGCGTGAACATGTTCGGGTTCCACGTAACAATTGACTGCCAGCCGCGAACGAACAAAGGCCTGCCACCCCAAAGCACGACAGGCGTAGCAAGAATCAGCTCTATCCACTTCATGATGTCCGGGGAGAGGAAACGGTCGATTAAGGAGAGACCGGGGATGAGGTGGCGCATGGTGATTAAGACCAGAGGGATTGTCAGCAGAACGCTGATTTTGAACCGGAGCGTCATGTCGATAAGTTCAGGGTTTTTCCCCTCTTCGGCAGTCACGGTTCTTGGTTCGAGTGCCATTCCGCATTTAGGGCAGTTCCCTGGAGCGTCCCGGATGATCTCGGGATGCATGGGACAGGTATATATTTCAGCCTTTTTCAAAGTCCCGGTTTTTGCCTCAGCCGTTTTCGCTCCAATGAATGCTTCGGGATTTTTTTCAAAGCTTTCTTGACACGCTTCAGAACAGAAGTGGTATGTAGCGCCCTTGTAATCTGACGTTGCTGCTGCCCCCTTTTCATCTATGGTCATTCCGCAAACAGGGTCTGTGACTTTCATTCTCTTCTCCAAATCAATATCGGCATTATTTGCATTTGTCGTCCTTCACCCATGCCCACGCCCTGCTGATTCTTTTCATCCTTCTGCTCGTCCTGGGCGCCACACGACCTTCGTGGCGCATTGAACTGCCTTGCTCGTGATGATGGCTATGCTCCACGTTTCTGCCCTCCTCCCGCTGGATACCAGCTCATAGGGTTCGGAGGTGAATCCCTCAAGGCGCAACCTCGATGCCGTATCTCTAGGCGATGGTCCCTCCTTCGAGGTTACCGAACAGCGAGCCTAAATCAATCGCTGGCTTGCCCTCCCCGGGCGTCTGAGGCGGGGTCCTGAATTCATTTGTGCTCGTGCATCGCGTTGATCTTGGCGCTCATTTCCTGGATCTTCTTGACCGTCTCAGGGTCTTTGGCCGTTATCCTGATCACGATGCCATCCTTGATATTCTCGCTGGCAACCATGGTATCTTTTAGGCTCATCATGTCCATCATGGGGCAAGCGCCTGCCTCTTTCATCTCCATGCTGCCCTGGCCATGGGCCATAGGCATCATCTTCTTCACCAAGGTCATTCCGCACTTAGGACATTTGCCCGGCTTGTCGGATTGCACCTCCGGATGCATCGGGCAGGTGTAGATTTCCTTCATGCCCGCGTTTTTCTCGATATACGTGGCCGGATCCTTTACAAACTTCTCCTTACAAGCCTCACAGCAGAAATAGTACGTCTTTCCTTCGTACTCATAAGACGCTTTGGCCTGGGATTTGAGCATCGTTTCCCCGCTCACCGGGCAAACGACTTTCTCATCGGCCTTCTGCTGGGCAATCCCCGCCGACAGGATCATCAAAGAAAGAAACACAAACACAGCCAACACGATCGATTTTTTCATTGAAAACCTCCTTGATAAGTTAGTTATCGTTGACAACATGCGTGCAGTTTCCCTGAACCGCATTTTCGAGCCAATACACGGATCACCTCCTCTCAATGCCCCCTCAGGTGGGGTATCGGCAGTTGACCGACGTCCACTGTTCCACGCTTCATCTCATAGCGCCATTTCCAGATGGCGTAGATCGGAGGGTAGACCAGCAGTTCAAGGATGAAGCTCGTAAAGACACCGCCGATCATCGGGGCGGCGATACGCTTCATCATGTCCGAGCCCGTGCCAAGGGACCACATGATGGGAATAAGGCCCATGAACATCGCCGTCACGGTCATCATCTTGGGCCGGATCCGTTTCACGGCCCCGTGGATGATCGCCTCCTTGAGGTCCTGGAATGTCTTCATGCGCCCCTGCCGGACCATGTCGTAATAGGAAAGGTCGAGGAAGAGGAGCATGAAGACGCCCGTCTCCGCGTCCAATCCCATGAGGGCGATCATGCCGACCCACACGGCGATCGAAATGTTAAACTTCAGGATGAAAAGGAACCAGACGGCGCCGATCAGGGAGAACGGTACGGCCAGCATGACGATGCCCGCTTTGACCGGGGATTTGGTGTTCATAAAGAGCAGGACGAAGATGATGAAAATCGTCAAGGGGATGACCACTTTGAGCCGTTCTTTCACCCGCAGCATGTTTTCGTATTGCCCACTCCACTGGAGGGAATAGCCCGTCGGCAGGGTCAGCTTCTCCTTGACAATCTTCTTGGCCTCGGCCACGTAACTCCCCAAATCGCGGCCCGTGATATCGACATAGACATACCCGGAGAGCATGGCGTTTTCGTCCCGGAGCATGGACGGTCCGAGCGTCAGGTGAATGTCGGCCAGCTGCTCCAGCGGGATCTGGGCGCCGGACATGGTCGGGACGAGCACGCGGCGAAGTTTATCCAGGTCGTCTCGGAGCTCGCGGGCGTACCGGACGTTCACCGTGTATCGTTCCCGGCCTTCCACGGTCGTCGTAACGGGTTCCCCGCCGATGGCCGACATGATGATCATCTCGACTTCCTTGATGGTCAGCCCGTACCGGGCGATATCCTCGCGTCGGATGTCGAAGTCGACAAAATAGCCTCCCGTCACGCGCTCGGCGAAGATGCTCCTCGTTCCCTTGACATCTCTCAGGATCGTCTCGAGGCTTGTTCCGATCCTTTCGATCTCCTTCAAGTCCGCCCCATACACCTTGATGCCGATGGGCGTCCGCACGCCCGTCGTCAGCATGTCGATCCGGGCCTTGATGGGCATCGTCCAGGCGTTGGAAACGCCCGGGAATTGCATTTTTTGGTCGAGTTCATTGACGAGCTGTTCCCACGTGATCCGGTCGCGCCAGATATGACTCAAAGGCTTTTGGAGGACCCGCGGCAGAGACGAATACCAGCGCTTGACCGGCCGCCATTCGCTCTCCGGCTTCAGGACGACCGTCGTCTCCATCATGCTGAACGGCGCCGGGTCCGTCGAGGTCTCGGCCCGGCCCGCCTTGCCGAAGACCCGTTCGACCTCGGGCGTATCCTTGAGGACCTTGTCCATCGTCTGGAGGAGATTCTGGGTCTCGGTCACCGAGATCCCGGGCAGGGTCGTCGGCATGTAGAGGATCGTCCCCTCGTTGAGAGGGGGCATGAACTCCGACCCGAGCTTGAAATAGACGGGCACCGTCGCGGCCATCAAAACGAGGGCGCCGGCTATTGTTGCCTTCCGGTACTTGAGGACGAACTCGCAGGCCGGCTCGTAGATCTTGAATAGGATTTTGCTGATCGGATGCTTCTCCTCGGGGTAATATCGGCCGACGGTGACCGTGTTCACGACCCCCGATAGCCACTTCGGCTGGAAATGCTTGTAGTCCATCCTTGTGAATAGCATGCGCATGGCGGGGTCAAGAGTGATGGCTAAAACGGCGGCGATGGCCAGGGCCAGGTTCTTACTGTACGCCAGCGGCTTGAACAGCCGCCCTTCCTGGTCGACGAGCGTGAACACGGGCAGAAAGGCGATGGCGATGACGAGGAGCGAAAAGAAGACCGAAGGCCCGACTTCTTTGAGAGCGTTCAGCCGGACCAGGTGATAATCGCCCTTCCGGCCTCCGGCCTGCCAGAGCTGCAGCTTCTTATACGCGTTTTCCACTTCGACGATGGCACCGTCGACGAGGACGCCAATGGAGATGGCGATCCCGGACAGGGACATGATGTTGGACGTCAGCTTCATGCCGTAGAGGGGGATGAACGCCAGCAGGACCGAGATCGGGATGGTGACGATTGGGATGATGGCCGATGGGAAGTGCCAAAGGAAGAGCATGATGACAATGCTCACGATGATCATTTCCTCGATGAGCTGGCTCCTGAGGGTTTCGATCGACCGATTGATCAGTTCCGAACGGTCGTAGGTCGTCACGACCTCGACTCCGGCGGGCAGGGAGGGCTGGATCTCCTTGAGCTTGTCCTTGACCCTGTTGATGACGTTCAGGGCGTTCTCTCCGGAGCGCATGACAACAATGCCGCCGACGGTATCCCCCTGGCCGTCGAGGTCGGCGACGCCCCGCCGGATCTCGGGACCCAGGACGACCTGGGCGACATTCCTGACGAGGACCGGAGTCCCGGACATGTCGTTCTTGACGACGATGTCCTCGATGTCCTTGACCGACTTGGCGTAGCCACGGCCCCGGACCATGTATTCTTTTCCAGAGAACTCCACCAGCCGGCCGCCGACGTCGTTATTCCCGTCCCGGATGGCCTCGATAACCTTCATCAGGGGGATGTGATAAGCCTGGAGGGCGTTGGGGTTGACGTTGACCTGGTACTGTTTCTGGAAGCCTCCGACCGAAGCGACTTCGGCGACCCCGGGGACGCCCTGAAGCCAGTAGCGCATGTACCAATCCTGGAAGCTTCGCAACTGGGCCAAGTCGTTCTTCCCGGACTTGTCGACGAGGGCGTACTGATAGACCCAACCCACGCCCGTCGCATCGGGTCCCATTTCGGTCTGGACGCCCTGCGGGAGCCTGGGCGTGATCTTGCTCAAGTATTCCAGGGTGCGGCTGCGGGCCCAGTAGATGTCCGTCCCGTCCTGGAAGATGACATAGACATAGGAAAACCCGAAGTCGGAGTAGCCGCGGATGGCCTTGACCTTGGGCGCTCCGAGCATGGCCGTCACGATGGGATAAGTGACCTGGTCCTCGATGATATCGGGGCTTCGGTCCCAGCGCGAATAGATGATGACCTGGGTGTCCGAAAGGTCGGGGATGGCGTCCAGCGGGATGTTCCGGATGGCGTAGATCGCGCCGACGATGGCCGCGGCGACGAAGATGATGACGATGTACTTATTCTTCGCCGAGAACTCGATGATTTTTTCAATCATGTTTCTGTTCTCCCGCCGTGCTCTTGGTCATCCGGCTGAGAGCGGCCTTGAGGCTCGACTCCGAGTCGATAAGGAAGTTGGCGGACGTGACCACATTCTCGCCGTCGCTAACCCCGCCCAGGACCTCGTATACGTCCTCACCCCTGACGCCCAGATTGACCTCGCGGGGCTCAAAATAGCCGTTGCCTTTGGCCACGAAGACGATCTTGCCGCCACCCGTGTCAAGGACGGCGTCAGCGGGGACGGTCAGCCTCGTGCCGTAGTCGACATGGATCTCAAGGTTGGCGAACATCTCCGGCTTGAACTTCAGGCCGGGATTGGCGACTTCGATCCGGACCTGGTTCGTTCGCGTCTCGGGTTTGAGGTAAGGATAAATGTAGATGATTTTCCCGGCGAAAGATTCCCCGGGATAATAGGAGAGCGAGATCTTCGTCTCCTGCCCCGTCTTGATGAAGGGCAGTTCATACTCGTAGACCTCCCCCAGGATCCAGACTCTTGAGAGGTCGGCGATTTTGAACAGGTTCTCCCCGGCCATGATTTTCTGCCCCTGGACGATGTTCTTCTCGATCACGATCCCGGATCCCTGAGAAAAGACCGTTACGGTTTTCTTGAATTGCCCGGTGCCTCCGAGCTCTTCGACCTGGCTGTCCGTAACACCCCAGAACCTCAACTTCTCCCCGGCGGACTTGAGGATCGAGGAGGCATCGCCGAGCGTCTTACCGGCCTTGAGAGCGATGAGGTACTCTTGCTGGGCCGAGACAAGTTCGGGGCTGTAGATGTCGAAAAGAGGCTCGCCCTTCCGGACGGCTCGGCCGGTAGAATCTACGTAGAGTTTTTCCACCCAGCCGTCGAACTTAAGGTTGACGATCGAAATGTTCGGTTCGGCGTAGTCAACCCGGCCGACGGCCCTGATCAGCTTGTGGATGGGCTGGGATTTCACGGGCGCCGTTTTGATCCCGATGAGCTGCTGCCTCTCTGAACTGATTTTGACCTGGATCCTCCCGCCGACTTCGGTGAGGGTGCCGCTTTCCTCGACTTCGAAGGGAACCATGTCCATCCCCATCGTGTCCTTGCCCGGTTTATCGGAGACCTCGCCGGGGTTCATGGTCGAACGGTACATGGTCTTTTTCTTCGGGGGGACGGGGGCTTGAGCCGCGGCCGGCTTTTCCTCGGTTTTGACGGGCACGAGCTTCATCCCGCAAATGGGGCAGTCGCCCGGTTTGTCGGATGTGTAGGTCGGGTGCATGGGGCAGGTGTAGAGCTTCGCCTCCGATCCCAGCTTCACTTTTTCCGTCTGCCCGACTTCTTTTCCGGCCGGCCCGGGCGCGGCGGTCGTTCCGTTGCGTCCCTTGCAGGACGCAGACAATATGACAACGGCTGCCGTCAGGCAAAGGACCGCGAGCCTCATTTTTACCCTAATCTTTGCTTTCATTCTTCCCTCTCCAACTCACGATCTGTTTCGCCGAAGACTCTTCCAGCCGGGCGATCGAGCTCCAGAGTTCCACGAGCTCCTTGTAGTACGCCATTTGATAGGAGAAATAGGTGTTGATATCGGCCAGCAGCGCCAGGAAATCCGTCTTGTTGACCTGGTAACTGGCCAGCGACGATTCCACGGTCAGGGAGGCCTGCGGAATGATTTTCTCCTTGTAGAGCTTGATCAGGCTTTCGGCCGACCGGGCCTTGAGATAGTCTTCGGTCACCATGAAGGCCACGTCGTTCCTGGCCGAGGCCAGCTCGCTCCTCGAACTCGCGAGGCGGGTCACCGATTCCTCGAGCATCTTGGCCTGTTTTGTCCTTCGATAAAGGGGAACCTCGAACCCGACCATGACCTCGTACATACTGGGGAGCCGGCCCTTGAATTCCCAGCCGGCTCCGAGCACGAAGTTGGGGGACAGCTCCTTCCTGGAGAGGTCCACTATCTTCCCCCCTTCCTCGACCATCAGGGAGGCTTCCTTCACCATGGGGGAATTCTCTGCCGCGGCCTTCTTGATCTCCTCCAACGACACGGGGAGGTTCTCGACTCCCTGGTCCCGCGGCATGCCCAGAGGTCTGTCCTCAGGGAAATCCAGGAGCAGGTTGATCCGGGCATTGAGGGACTTGATCATTTCAGCCATCGGCGTGATCATCTCGTCCATCCTCGAGATCTCGACCTTGGCCTTCAGGACGTCCGACTGAACACCGCTCCCGACGGCGTACTTCGTCTCGGTCAATTCCAGCGCTTTTTCGAGAAGGGCTTTCTGTTCCCGGAGGATGGCGATGGACTTGTGCAGGGCGTAAAGCTCGAAATAGGCGATTTTGACGTCCTTGAGGACGCCCAGAACGACCGCGTTTCGGACCTCTTTCTGCCTCTCGAAGGCCTTCTCGGCGATCTCGCCTTTGAGCCGGAGCTTGCCGGGGAAGGGGATGGCCTGGGAGAAGGAGACTCCGACCCCGCTCATCACTTCCTGGCCGATGGTGAATTGGGGGAAGCCCATGTTCTTAAAACTGAAGTCGACCATCGGGTCGGGCAGGCTTTTTTCCTGGGAGATCCTGAAGGACGAGGCTTGGGCCTCAAGCCCCACCGCCTTGATCCTCGGGTTCCTTTCCAGGGCCTGTTTCAGAAGGTCGTCGAGGCGCGAGGCGTCCTCCTGGGGGAGCAAAAGCGCCGGGAACAGCATTAAAAAGCATAAGAGGGCGTTCTTTTTCATAGTCACCTCCTACAGCCGACCCCTCTGCATGACCGGAGCGCAAGACGCAGGTCTTGTCATGATTAATGAACAGTGAAAAGACGTTCTTTTTGACCGGGACCAGCGCGATAAAGGCCGAGATGGCCAATAGAATAATAGTGAGGAAAGCTTTTTTTAGGGGCAGCGGAATCCTCGCCGGCTGGCCCAGAAGATGCCCGGCCCTCTCCGTTGTAGGGTCGAAGAACCAGGAAGCTGCCGGTCCGCTGAGCTTCTGGACCTTCAAGAGCGAACCGGCGAGATCCAGGGGGTTTGCCTGGGACCTGACGGAATAGGCGTCCGCTGTCATCTCCGACGTGAGATGGTAGGCCTTATGCAGGAACCGGCTGACCGGAAGGAAAAACAGAAAATCCGATATGAAAGAGACAACCAAACCCTTCAAGGGGTCCTTCGATTTCTGGTGATGAGCCTCGTGAAGGATGACCGCCCGGAGCTCTTTTTCGTCCAGGATATCCACGAGCTTTGTGGAGATAAAGACCCGCGGTTTCAGGAAACCGCCCGTGAAAGCCAGGGGCAAGCGATTCTCGAAGATCGTGACGTTCTCCAGGAAAGGAAATCGGGAGACATCCCTGAACGGAACGGCCTTGCGCTCGGCACGGTCCACAAAAGCCAATGTCCGCAGGATCCTCAAGACTGTCCTAGAAATGGCGTAAAGGAACGAGAACGACATGAAGACGAGGAGGATTGCTTTACCGGCTTCTCCAAGGACCTGCAAAAAGGGCATGATCCCCAAGCAGCGGAGGTTGCAGGCGAAAGCCTCAGGACTCGGGAGGGAAATGAAGAGGAGGACGGTTTCCGGATGCCTGTAGAGCTGAAAAAAGATAAGGAGAGAAAGCAGGGAAAGCGCACCCAGGAGCAGGACGGGGCGCGTCCACGTCTTATCCTTGGTTTTCCCCATTTTTCTTCTCTTCGATCAGTTTCTCGAGCTTGTCGAGGTTTCCCTTCGGCATCTTGGAAAAAATATCGGCAAAGGCCGAGACAGCCAAGTCAGGGGACATCTCAAAGGCCTTCCGGACAAGACTTTCCGTGACGGCGCTCTCATAAGCATTCCGGGATACGAGCGGAGTGAAGAGTATGGTCCCCGACTTGCGGTCTTTCTTAATGAAGCCCTTCTTGGACAGCCGGTCCAGGACCGTCAGCGCCGTCGTGTAAGCGATATCCCTCTTCCGGCGGATCTCCTCATAGAGGTCCCTTCCCTTCATCGATCCTTTTGTCCAAAGGATTTCCATCAGGGGCCGTTCGAGCTCCTCTGACAGGGGGCCAAATCTCCTCTTTTTCGATAGGATTAATAATTTCATGCTCTCATTTTATTCTACTTATTGTAGAATGTCAACAGTCGCCGTGTCTTGCCTCGGGCGACACGCTGCAAGACCCGCTGGCCGAGTAGGCCGTGGGGCTTTTCATGAACCCCCTCGAGCGGAACATACCGGACAAGAAGAGCATCGTTCTCGCGGTCCGGAAGTCCGACCACGCCGGCCTGTTCACGAAGATCTGGGGCCCCGCCGCCCTGGACGCCGAAAAAGGGGACCGCGTCTTCGCCCGCCGGAAGCCGGTCCCTTGACTCTCCCGCCGACCTGATTTAACTTGAAGCCGGCGAAAGAAGGTGTCCCATGACCCTTGCCTTCCGCAAGATACTGATTGTCCGCTTGACAGTCGCGCTTTGCCTGGC
>Ga0315282_10005340_pt1 | contig 21960 bp, 15 predicted proteins | sample YL17G07_20_MG_FD_203693 | JGI IMG/M metagenome (GOLD analysis project Ga0315282, IMG submission 203693) | Sediment microbial communities from Yellowstone Lake, YNP, Wyoming, USA - YL17G07_20 | ecosystem: Environmental > Aquatic > Freshwater > Lake > Sediment | place: USA: Wyoming | collected... | reverse complement strand
ACAAGGCGGTCTATGACGGAGACCGGGGCTTGAACACAGGCGGGATGGGCGCCATTTCGCCTTCTCCTTTTGTTTCGGCCGGCCTCTTCAACGAAGTCATGAACACGATCGTTTTTCCGACCGTCACTCGGATGCTGGAGGAAGGCAGGAAGTTCAAGGGAGTCCTTTATGTCGGGTTGATGCTGACCGACAATGGCCCCAAGGTTCTAGAATACAACTGCCGCTTCGGAGACCCGGAGACGCAGCCCCAAATGCTGCGCCTGGAAAGTGATCTGGTGGAATTGCTTTTTTCGGTCGTCGAAGAAAACGTCCTGGGGAAAGAGGTCCAATGGAACCGCAAGCCGTCCGGTTGCGTCGTCCTGACGGCGGGAGGTTATCCGCAGAAATACGAAACCGGGAAGGTCATCCTGGGGCTAAAAGAAGCTTCGGAAATGTCGGGGTTGACGATCTTTCACGCCGGGACCAAGCTTGAGAATGGACAGTATCTGACCAACGGCGGCCGGGTCCTGGGAGTCTGCGCGTCCGAGGAAACCCTGGCCGCGACCATGGATCACATCTATAAAGGCATCTCCCTCATCCAATTTGAGGGGATGCACTACCGCCGTGATATCGGTGTCAATAGAGAGGAGAGGCGATGAGCGTTGCGATTTTGATCGGCAGCGAATCAGATTACGATGTGGTCAAAGACGCCCTGGGAGTCCTTAGGGAATTCGAAATACCTTTCTCACTGGATGTAACCTCGGCTCACCGCTCTCCCGACCGGACCCTGCGCTTGGTCAAGTCCGCGGAGAAAAAACGAGCGGACGTTTTTATCGCCGTCGCGGGAAAGGCGGCCCATCTCGCCGGCGTGGTTGCGGCGCACACGGTTTGTCCCGTGATCGGCGTCCCGGTTGAGAGCCCTGGTCTCAACGGGCTGGATGCACTCCTATCAACGGTCCAGATGCCGAAGGGCATTCCGGTGGCCACGATGGGACTGGGCAAGACCGGAGCGGCCAATGCGGCTCTTCTGGCCGTCGAAATTCTGAGTCTCAAGCAGCCGGCGCTCCGGAAGAGGCTTCAGAGATATAGGGCAAAGATGGCCGCTCAGGTTGAGGCGGTCTCCCGCAAGATCCAGAAGAATCTATGACCTCCTTCCTGATCCGCAACTTCGGCTGCCGGGTCAATCAAGCCGAGGCTTTCAATTGGGCCGCCGAGTTTCAGAGCCACGGCCTAAAACTCGAAAACGATCCCGGCCGCAGCGACCTCGTGGTCGTCAATTCCTGCACCCTGACCGGCCGGGCCGATCGAGATGTGAGGAAATTTATCAATCAGGTGACGCGCGCAAATCCCTCCGCCAGGTTGATCCTGACGGGATGTTACGTCGAACGGGCCCGAGAGGAATTCGGGAACATCCCCCAGGTCTGGCTGGTGGTTCCGAATGCCGAGAAAGAGGCTTTGGCCAGGAGGGTCTTGTCTCATTTCCGGCCCGAAAAATCAGGCCAAATTCTGCCCTATAAATCTCGGGCTCTCTTGAAAGTCCAAGACGGATGTGATTTCAGGTGCACGTACTGCATCATTCCTCATGTTCGGGGAAAGAGCTCGAGCCTCGACTTTCGGGAGGCCCTGGCCCGGGCCGGGGTGCTGTCTGTTCAGGGATACAGGGAAATCGTTCTGTCGGGAATTCACCTCTGCTCCTATGGAATCGACCTTGAACCCCGCCGCTCCCTCCCCGAGCTTCTTCTGGCCCTTGAGAAAGTTGATGGATTGAAGCAAGTCCGGCTGAGCTCTCTCGACCCCCGTTTTCTCAAGCCGGAATGGTTGCGGGAGCTGGGCGCGAGTTCGAAAGTCTGCCCTCACTTTCACCTTTCTCTTCAGCACGCTTCGCGTCGGATCCTCGAGAGGATGGGCCGGCGAATCGGCTCCGAGGATTTCCGGGAATTGCTGGCTTCCCTGAGAGCCCGCTTTCCCGAAGCCTCTCTCGGCGCGGACATCATCGTTGGTTTTCCGGGAGAAGAGGATGAAGATTTTGATGCGTTGATCCGGTTCCTCGAAGAATCCCCGCTTTCCTATTTCCATGTTTTCTCTTATTCGCCCCGGTCCTGGACCGCGGCAGCGAATTTGCCTCAGGTTGGGGACCGGGTCAAAACGGAACGTTCAAAATTTCTGCGGGAGATGTCGCGAAAGAAGAACGGCGCCTTCTGCAGGGATTTTGTGGGCAAGGTTTGTCCGGGGATCGTTATCAGCAAGAAAGGAAACCGGACCGAAGTCCTAACTTCCAACTATATAAAGGTGCTGACCCCGGCCACATCCGCTCCGGTACGGGAGTCCGTCCGGGTTCTTATCACCGAGGCAGGCTCCAGAGAGACCACAGGGACGGTGGTTTCTTAGAAAAGGGACGACCCTATGAATATGATCCATCTCCTTCCTCCGGAAATCGCTCAGAAGATTGCCGCCGGCGAAGTCATCGAACGGCCCGTCTCGGTCATCAAGGAACTCGTGGAGAATTCCCTTGACGCAGCAGCCTCCGCGGTGAGAGTAGACCTGGCCGGCGGCGGCAAGGCCCTGGTGAGGGTCATTGATAACGGCCGCGGGATGGGCCGGGAAGACGCTCTCCTCTGCTTTGAACGCCACTCGACGAGCAAGATCTCGACCGAAGAAGACCTCTGGAGAATCTCTTCACTCGGATTCCGCGGTGAGGCCCTGGCCAGCATCTCGGCGGTCTCCCGCCTTGTCTTGAGAACCTCGGACGGAAAAGAGGGGAAGGGCACCCAGGTCGAGCGCGAAGGGGAGAGGGTTTTGAAAGTCTCGGATATCGCCTTTCCTCAGGGAACGACCGTCGAGGTCCGCGATCTCTTCTTCAACCTTCCGGCGAGACAGAAGTTTCTGCGTTCGGACAGGTCCGAGCTCGGGCTCGCCGTCAGGTATTTAACTTTTGTGGCCCTGGCCTATCCGGAAGTCGGATTCTCGCTTTTCCAGGGGACACGAGAAATCTTGAATTGCCCGGCTGTGGCCGGAGCCCAGGAGAGGATATTTCAGCTCTATGGGCGAGCCGTCCTGGAGCGTTTGAGTGAGTGTCAACACGAGGAGCAGGGATATGAGGTCCGGGGGTTTGCCTCGCGTCCTCCTTCGGGGAGGCAAGACCGGGCCCATCAGTTCTTTTTCGTCAACCGGCGTCCGGTCAAAGACAGGATTCTGCAGGCGGCTCTTAACCAGGCCTTTCGGGGTTCATTGGAAAAGGATCAGTTTCCCGAGGCATTTCTTTTTCTCAGGGTTCCATTTACGGAGGTGGACGTCAACGTTCATCCCGCCAAGGCAGAGGTCAGATTTAAGGAGTCCCAGCTCGTTTTCCACCTGATCCTGAGATGCCTGGATAAAGCGCTCCTGCAGGGCAAGGGGTTCAGGGCGGTTTATCCCGATGAGCCTGAAGAACGACCGGAAAAATGGGTCAGAGACGCGGCTGGGCCGCATGCCTTTTCTCCACCGCGCCAGGGAAAAGAAGAACGTCCCGATCTTTTTCCCGCACCGGCCGCCGATTCCGGGCCTCATCCTCAAGTCCTGGGACAGTATCTAGACACTTACATAGTGGCCACAGGGGATGAAGGCCTCCTGGTCATTGATCAGCACAATGCCCATGAGCGGGTTCTGTTCGATAAGTTCAAAGAGATAGATTCGCGCCGGAGCTGGCCCCGCAAAATGCCTCTCGTCCCCCCGCTCCTGGATCTTTCGCCTCCTGAGACCCTGGCTCTCGAAGACAGCCAGGCCGAGCTCGAGGAAGCCGGGTTTCGCATCCAACCGATGGGCGGCCGGAGCTACGCGCTTGTCGAGTACCCCGACATCCTCAAAGAGGAAGAGGCGCAGGAGATTTTCTTGGCGGTGCTGGCAGAGATGAAGGAGGCCGGGACAATCGACCGGAGAGAAAAGCTCCTGGCGACTCTGGCCTGCAAAACGGCGATCAAAGCCCACCAGCCTCTTTCTTGGGAAAAGATGGATTATCTTGTCCGGGAGCTTTTCAGGACCTCCCGGCCGTCTTTGTGCCCCCATGGAAGGCCGATCCTGGTCAAGGTCGACCGCTCCGCGATCGAGAAAGGGATGAAACGCCCGACAGTCTAACCGCCGGCTGGCGCGGCGCTCACTATCCACAGCTTCCTGTTTATGTCCCTTTGACGGGGAACTGGGGCCGGAATACGAGGAACCTCTTCAAATTGACAGCCCCCAGCCCATCTGTTAAGATTATCGCGCTCTTGGACAAGGGTGAATATCCAGAATCGTCTAGTCGCGCGAGAGACTATCTACGAGCGGATGGGCACGGGGAGTGGCGCAGCCTGGTTAGCGCGCCTGCCTTGGGAGCAGGAGGTCGTCGGTTCAAATCCGATCTCCCCGATTTCCTCCTCGGGCAGGAGAGACGGGTCGCCAGACAGTTGCACGTGCTTTTAGTTGATTTTCTTGAGAAGATAGACGTCCGAGACGAGATGACGAGATAGATATTTTTCGCGCCTGTAGCTCAGGTGGATAGAGCAGCTGCCTTCTAAGCAGCGGGTCGGGAGTTCGAGTCTCTCCAGGCGCGCTTGTCTAAATTTAAGGCCTTTTTTGCCTCTTCATCGAGGCCTTGATTAGCCGCTGTTGTCTTGCCAAGAATCGAGTTAAACGACTCATTTAAAACAAACTAAACACGGCGGGCCACTTGCCCTTTATTGGAGAAGCATACGGTTCGATAGATCAGTTTATTGAGGTTGGCCCTGTTTTCGGGTGAAGCCTGTAAATATTTTGTTTTGAAGTCCTTAGCGAGCTCGATAAAATCAATGGCTCTTTCTCGAAAGTCGTTATCGTCCTGCTCAAAGTTCCTCCGGCTGAGCAAGGACGGTTTGATTTTCGTGATCAAAAAGCAAAGATAAAAGCACGTTGGATTGAGACAATTTAGCAGACTTTCAAGCGGCGAATAGGGTTATGATAATTCTTGTCTCTTAAAGTCCCCTACCATAAAATAGACTTCCCTAATCTTAATAATGTACGGAGGGAGATATGAAACTATTGTGCAAAGTTTTTTTGGCGTGCATTTTTTTATTTTATGGTCTCATTTCTTTCGGCAAAGATCGACAAGTCAATGATAGGCCTATCGAAATCAAGCCCTTTCCTTTAGTGGAAACCGGCGATACCGTTATTGCTCCACCAAAAGGTGTCCTTGCATTTTATAAGAAATACATAAACGCCGGTGGGATCATTATTGTCAGTTCCGATAGGGTACCAAATGCTGCCTTGGTTGCAGCACGTAAAACGGTCCTCTATGTGTTAGCCCAGTGCCCTGATATTCATAAAGAAATGTTAAAGCATAATCCGAGAATTTCGATCATGGCTGCATCTGAGAAAGCTTCCGACCTACCCGAATTCGGTCCGGGCGATGATGGACAATGGGGCCTAGGACAGATGCCCGACAACCCAACTTCGCTTGTTTCAGAGAAGGGGGTCTGTTATGAAGGAAATACTCATTACATTGCGAATTTCCTATTGCATGAGTTTGTCCACATGATCCATAACCTGGGCATTCACTTTGTTGCGCCCGAGGTTGAGAATGAAATCTATGCCGCCTATCTCTCTGCCGTAAAGAAGGGTTTCTTTAAAGGACCTAAGGATGAGCCGAGAGAAAATCTGTCCGCTTTTGAAGCTTATGGGGACGATGAATATTTCACTCATATGGTCAATGCCTGGTTCGATTTAAACGAATCTCTTCCGGGTCCCTGGATGGATTATAAAGCTGGCGAATGGGGTCCCAGGTCGGGCACGAAAGAAGAATTAAAACGCAATCAACCGGCCGTCTATGAAATCATAAGCCGGTACTTCCCCGCATCGGGTGATGACGTCATACGGAAATGTACATCTAAACCAAAGAGATGAATCCCATGAGACGGTCTGTGATGAGAGCTAGGCGTATCTCAAAAATGCAAATAGGCATTTGGTCAATGGTTGAGAACGAACAAACCTGAGGCCCGGGCTGTGGATAAACAAAACCGATTCGTCGTCCTATTCGTGTTTATTGCGACGGCCTCGTTTGCTTTTTGCATTTCGTTTGGCAAAGAGGTCGGGAAGGCGGGCACCGGCAATTATAATGATCTCATTAGTCTCTTCAATGAGTTCCGCGAACTGGAGAAGCCCAAGGTCGTTGGCGGCGTGCCCGACTACACTCCTGTGGCAATGGCGGAACAGAGGAAAGCTTTAAGAAAATTGCAGACGCGTCTGACTGCGATGGATGCTAGCGGCTGGCCGATTTCGCAGCAAGTTGATTACCGTATCGTACGGGCGGAGATGAACAAACTTGATTTTTTCCAGCGGGTCCTCAAACCCTGGGCACGTGATCCTGTCTTCTACCTTCAAACTCAGGCTGGAGTTAGACCTACGAGATATGGGTCCCTTGGAATTCATAGGCTGCCCATTCCCGATGAGGAAATGCCTGATTTCCGAATGAAATTGAAAGCTCTGCCGTTAATTCTTAAGCAAGCAAAGTCGAATCTAACCGAAGGAGCAGCGGATCTGGCGCTTATTGCCCTCCACTATATGGATACGGAGACTGATTATTTTACCAGAGTCTTGAAGGCACTCAAGGAACATCATCCCGCTTTTATCCCGGATGCCGAGCGGGCTCTAGCAGCGGTCCAAGATTATGGCGAATGGCTCAAGCAGAACAAGAGCAAAATGACCGCACCTGCGGGTGTAGGAATCGAGAATTACAATTGGTGGATGAAGAATGTCCAGCTTTTGCCCTACACATGGAATGAACTCATGGATATTGTGATGCACGAAGATGACCGCATGATAACCACTCTGGAATTAGAGCGGAACAGGAACCGGAAGCTACCTGAACTTGAACCGGTAGAGAACCAGCAAGACCATCGAAGCCGCCGCGATCAAGCTATCGCCTTTATCCAGGAATTTCTTAAGCAGGAAGAAATCTTGACGGTGCCCGACTTTCTGAGTGTTGAGGAATATCTGTCCCAAGGGCCTTTACCAGTTCCCCAACGTTGGCCGCGCGATCGGGATTTCTTCGAGCAGACAGGAGACCGCGAGCCACTGCCTGAACAGACGCACGAGTTTATCGGACACTCTCTCGGCGAGCAGAGATTACAGCGCGATAACCGTCCGATCCGCGGTAAAATAAGCTTCGATACTTTGGGCATGATTCGGAACGAGGGTTGGGCTTTTTGGCTGGAGGAGATGCTGATGCATGCCGGATACCTTGATGCTCGTCCGAGGAGAGCGCGGGAAATCGTTTACCTCCAGGCGGCATTTCGAACCTGTCGGGCGGTTGCGGATCTGAAAATGCACAGCAACGAGTTCTCGTTGAGGGAAGCCATGGACTACTGTGTTCAGTGTGCCCCGAACCACTGGCTGCTCCGGGACGGTCCCCATGTCTGGGCCGAAATGCAGACCACACTGCGGGCTGTGGGCTGGCACACCGGAATGGTCGTTGGCAAATTCCAGTTTATGAAGCTTTTTAGAGACTGTGTTAAACAACGAGGGGGCAATTTTAAACTTCTCGAATTTATGGACGAATTTCTGGCAGCCGGAGTGATCCCCATATCCCTAATCCGTTGGGAGATGATAGGTCTCACAGACGAAATCGAAAAGCTAAGGTAGTGTTTTTACAGCCGCTACGCTTTCATCCAACCGGACGTATTATGAAAATTAGCCACGGCGCTCCCTGGGGGGACGAGCTTGTCGCAGGCTTCCCGTAATGTCTCGTCAAGAGTCATTTCCATGACGGGAATTAGGTCATCGAGATGCTCCACTTTCCGAGTACCAATCAATGTAGTGGTTACTCCCGGCTGGTCCTTGCACCACAGGACCCCAAGCTGCGCTGGGGTGAGGGCAGCCTCCTCGGCCAATTTCACGAACTTCTTCCCTACTTCGATGCCTTTCGCCGTCACACGGTCCGCATAAAACGAGCCCCGCGCCGCTGCCCGTGAGCCTTTTGGATATTCGTCCTCTTTGCTGTACGTCCCAAGCAAAACGCCGTGCGCGAGGGGTGACCAGGCGAGTATTCCAAGCCCGTGTTCCTGTGCCAAGGGGATCAATTCGTTTTCGACGCGGCGATCCAGCAAATTGTAGGGAGACTCTTCAGCGATAAACCGGGCGTAGTTTTTCATTTCACTCAGCATGAGGGCCTTCATTATAACCCACGGAGGAAATGTCGAACACCCGGCGTAACGGATTTTCCCCTGTCGGACAAGATCGGTCAATGCGCCCAAGCTTTCCTCGATGTGGTATTCCGGATAGTAACGGTGAATCTGGAGAATATCGATATAATCCGTCTGAAGACTCTTAAGCGAGAGATCGCAGGCCCTGATGATATTCAAACGAGAGTTTCCCTGCACGTTTGGGGGAAGTTGAGGCACAAATTCATCCAGAGAAACGCCCGGTTTGCGCGGCGCGTGATCCACTTTTGTCGAGATGATGACCTGATGCCGAAGATTGTTATCCTTAAGTGTCCGGCCGATGATTTTTTCGCTCATGCCCCCGGCGTAGAGATTGCCGGTATCGATGAGATTGATGCCGGCACGGACGGCTCGAATAATGATCTTCGCCGCTACATCCGGCGGCGTGGCATCACCAAAATCGTCCGATCCCAGACAGACAGGAGAAACCTTAACACCAGTGCGTCCTAAGAGTCTGTATTCCAAAATCCAACCTCCTTATCACGATTATGGTCTTTATGTTCTTCACCTCTCTATTATAATGGTCCTTTGATCCCTCCCGGCCTTGGGGCCAAAACCTCAACCGAGACTAAGAAAGTTTCGGAACATGTCAAGCCCCTCCGCGAGCGGCCGACCTAAGCAGGGTCATTGAAGTGTAAAAGATGACCGCTATGACAACCCACTTGAGCGCGGTCACGGGCAGGGAAGTTATAATAAACGCGGCCACAAGCACGCCGACAATTCCCGGAAGCGCAAAGGCCAAAGACGCCTTCCTGTCATAGGCTCCCTCTTTGACGAATCTCATGCCTGCTGCGGGCAACATGAACGCGGCGCAACCCATCATGATCGGAAAGGCGACGGCGGGGCTCATCCCCAGGGAATAGACCATGGCCATGCAAGGCGCGTAGAAGCCAATCCCGATCATCTGCAGCGCCCCGAGCACAAAGCTCACGACCACGGCGAGGACGAGCTTTCCACCGTTTAATCCGATCGCGTTTCCTCCGCTCGGAAACCATCTCATAAGTCCCGCGAATATTGTGAAGGCGACGACCAGAAGGGCGGCGCCCATGCCGAACTGGATCCTTCTCCGGGGCAATCTTGATACGATGCCGGCGCCAACGGTTCCCCCGAGTGTTGCGGCCAGGATCATGCTCACCAGAGTGAGGGTCGATACTTTGATTGCGGTCATGAATATGAAGGCCTGGACCACGACAGGGATCGCGCCGCCGACGTTGAGAGTGCCTGGGATGATTCGATCCTCGACCAACTTAAACAGTTTGTACATGGCCGTTGTCGGAGCGGCGCTTCCAACCCCCAGAGTATCAAGGAAGTTCACGACCAAACCGATGCCCAGGAGAGTCGACCACTTGGTCTCGGAGAGCTTGCGCCTGTTTTTGAAGACGTCGATGCCGAACGAACAGGCGAAGATAATAGTTAAGATCCCCAATACGGAGAGAAGGATAGTTATCACCGGTAGCCTCAATTCGACCCTGCTTCCTTAGACTGAGAAAAGGCGGTTTTCTTCATGCGTCTTCCTCCGTTTTGGATGTTCTTTTCGAATCTGCGGCTTACTGAGATCCGGCATTGTCGGGCTGCGCGAATTTTGGACATATTATTATTAGCATGATGATATTGAGAGATTTCGACTTGTCAAGAGATTAGCCAGGAATCGGGAGCGAAAGCAGCCGGGTTCAATAGTTTATGACTTTCTCGATGAGGGCCATCCCGCCGATTTTGGCCGCGTTGCTTTCATAAAGGCGTCTGACCTTTTGCAGAAAAAGGTCTCTTTGCACCTCGATGTATTCGAGATGATGGGCCTCGAGCTCCTTCCGGGCCGACGCCGAAAGCGTATCCATGGCCTGGCGTTCGGCGGTCACCGATGCCTTTCCGGCTTTCAAAACGGCCGCCTGAACGGCGGGGGAGAGGCTGTCATAGACTTTTCTGCTGAAAATCAGACCGACGACGACATACATATGATTTGTGAGCGAGACGTATTTGGTGACTTCGTAGAATTTCTCGTACAGAAGATCCAGGTCATCCGTTTCCGCTCCGTCAACAACCTTTGTCTGGAGTGCGGAATACAACTCCCCGAAGGCCATGGGAGTGGCTTGAGCTCCCAAAGTGTTAAAGGTTTTTATCAAAACTGGACTGGCCATCACTCTGATCTTGATGCCCTTGAGATCGGCAGGGACGCGAACCGGCCTTTTCGAGTTCCATACGTTCCGGATGCCGGAAAACCAATACCCGAGAACGATGCAATCGAGTCTTTTCTCGATGACACGGGCCAATTCTTGGCCGATGGGCCCGTCGATAACACGATAACAGTGATCGAGGTCACGAAAAATGAAGGGCAAGTTGAACAGCTCGGCTTCTGGAACTGAGGTCGCCAGCCCGCCGGCCGTAGCGCTGGCGTTGGCGGCAACCAGACCCAATTTAACCATCTCGGTCGCCTCCTGTTCGGAGCCGAGTTGGGCATTGGGAAAGACCTGGACCTCCACAGCATTTTCAGTTTCTGACTCGAGGATCCGTTTAAATTCCTCAAAGCCTTTTTGAAAAGGATGCTTCTCGCTCCCATTGTGGGCAACCTTCAAAACGATCTTCTTGGGGCTGGCTCCTGATGTCCCCGAGGTATTCTTAGCTTGCCGGCAGCCGGTTGCCGAGCCAAGCAAAATTAGAAGGACGATTAAAAGGCGTCTTGATTTCATGTTTTCCTGATTATCTCCTTCTCCTATCAAACCCGAAAGAACGTTCTAAGAACTCTGGAAGGCTTCCGGTTTCAGCGATTAATTCTAAGCCATCTCTTTTCATATTTCAACCACTTGTTCTTCCGGCCCGGGAAAATTGTATTGACAAATGCGGTCCGGAAATATAAAAAGGTTTCGGCGACTTCTTATTATAATGATAATAATGAGTGTTCCCAATCTTGGCGTCTCTGCGACGAACAATGGGATTAGAAAGATGAAACTCAACAGGAGGTAAAACATGGAATATCGGATGTTAGGCCGGACTGGAGTGAAGGTTTCGCCACTCTGTTTTGGGACCGACTGCTTCGCAGACCCTGTGCCTGAGAAGGAATCTGCGGCGATGCTGATTCGCGCTGTGGAGGCAGGGATCAATCTTGTCGATACGGGCGATTCTTATGCTGAAGGAGAAGGCGAACGAATTATCGGTCGGGCGCTGAAGGCAAACGGTCTGCGTCATTCGGTCTTGCTGGCCACAAAGTGCGACCACGGGCAGCGCCGGCCGGGACTGACCTTGGATGAGTTTGTTCCGGAGCTTGGTCCAAATAAAAGTGGTCCGACGCGAATGAACATCATGCGCGCCGTAGAGGAATCCTTGGAGCGTTTTCAGACAGACTACATCGACCTCTACCAAATTCACCGTCAGGATGCGACCGTGCACATCGAGGAAACCTTGAGTACGCTCACGGATCTCGTTCGTCAGGGGAAAGTCCGGTATGTCGGGTGTTCAACTTTTCCCGCATGGGCCGTGATGGAAGCAATCCTAATTAGTGAAATGAAGGGCTATGCGCGCTTTGCTACGGAGCAGTCCCCCTACAACTTGTTAGACAGGCGCATTGAGAACGAATTGATCCCCATGGCCCAAAAGCACGGCCTGGGAATCCTCACCTGGTCACCCCTGGCCATGGGCATTTTGGCTGGCGTCTATGAAAGGGAGGACGTCTTTCCCTCGGATTCACGAGCCGCATTGCGGGGAGGATTTTATGCCGATCGAGTGACAAAGAAAGGCATTGAAGTCGGCAGGAAATTCAACGCGTTGGCCAAAGAGGCGGGTTTGACGTCGGCTCAGCTGGGAGTTCTGTGGTGCAAGGACCAGCCGGGTATCGCCGCACCTCTCATCGGTCCCGAGAAAATGGAGCATCTCGAAGATATGATTCCTGTCCTCGAGATGACCCTTTCCCCCGAGTTGAGGGAAGCCTGCGACAATCTTGTTCCCCCCGGAAGCAACGTGGCCAATTTCCATAACACATCCGGCTGGATGAAAGCGAAGGTCCTGTAACGGCTTTTTGGGCCACACAGGGACTGTCCAGCCATCGGCATAATCAAGGCCGTGGGAGTGCGCGCTCTTCGAAACGGAGCTTTGACAATGATCAGAAAGTTTCATTGGGTGGCCGTCATCCTGTTTCTTTTGGGGCCTATGATCGGATGGGGTTCCTCTGAAAAAGCCGACCCCAAGGCCGGCATAAAGGCCGGAGGAAGCTATGACGATCTCGTCACGCTTTTCCCGGAATTCCGGGAATTCCAGAAAGTCGCGATCATAGACGGCTTGCCGGACTACTCCGCAGCTGCCATGCAGGCTCAGTGGAAGGGCCTCAAAGAATTCCAGAACCGACTGGCGGCGATGGATATCAGAGAATGGCCTATTTCTCAGCAGGTGGATTATCACATCGTCCGCGCCGAGATGAACGGGCTCGAATTCTATCACCGCGTCCTCCGCCCTTGGTCCAGAGACCCGTGCTTCTATCTCCAGTCACAGTCGGGAGCGGGGCCCGTAATTTATGGCGCGCTCCGGATTCCTCACGCGTTGCCCTTGTCTAAGGAGAACCTGGCCGAGTTCACGACTCAATTGAGGACCTTGCCCAAAATCTTCGAACAGGCCAAAAAAAATCTCACTGAAGGCGCGCTAGATCTCACGACGATCGCCATCTGGGGCGCCAAGCAAGAGGGCGAGGAATACCAGGTCCTGGCCGCTTGGTTGAAAGGGTATCATCCCGAACTTACGGCAGACGCCCTCAAGGCCAAAGCTGCCGTTGAGGACTACGGCCTGTGGCTCGAGAAAAACAAAGAGAGGATGACCGCGCCTTCCGGCGTCGGAAAAGAGAACTATGACTGGTGGCTGAAGAACGTCCACCTTTTTCCTGATACTTGGGAGGATTGCCGGGAGATCGTTGAGCGCGAGGACGACCGGGTGAGAGCCTTTCTCAAGCTCGAAGAAAACCGGAATCGCGACCTCCCGCCGCTCGTTCCGGTCGACTCGAAAGATGAACATGGCCGAAGAAAGCTCGATGCCCTCGAATACCTAAAACGGTTCCTGCGCGATGAAAAGATCATGACCATCCCTGATTATCTCGATATCTCAGGGTACCTGCATCCGGGCGGAATCCCGCGTGAAGAACCCTGGCCGCGCCAGCTGGATTTCTTCGAGCAGACGGGCGATCGGGAGCCGCTGCCGGAACAGGCTCACGAGTTCATCGGTCACTATTTCGACGAACTGAGGCAGAGCCGGGATGCGCGGTCGATCCGGGGCGCCAACCGGCTTTTTCAAATCGACTGGATTCGGTCCGAAGGATTCGCCTTTGCGCTGGAAGAGCTGCTGATGCACGCCGGATATCTGGACAAGCGGCCGCACCCCCAGAGAAGCAGAGAAATAGTCTATCTTCAAGCCGCCTTCCGCCGCTGCCGGGCCATGGCCGACCTCTATCTCCACAGCCGGGAATTCAACCTGGAGCAGGCGATGCGCTATTGCGTCGAATGCGCTCCAAACGGCTGGCTTCTCGATAATGGTCCTCATGTCCGGTACGAAATGCAGACGACCCTGCGCTTCGTGGGATGGCACATGGGCATGGTTGTCGGCAAGGTCCAGTTCATCAAACTTCTGGCCGAGAGATCGGACCAGCTGGGAGCCAAATTCGACTTGCGCGGGTTCATGGACGAATTCTTGGCCGCGGGAATGATTCCGATGTCGCTAATCCGTTGGGAAATGACCGGCCGGGACGACGAGATCAAAAAGCTCTGGCCGCACTGATTGCGCCCTGATATCGACAGTCCGAGTATTGGAGGTCTAAGCGATGAACACGACGAAACACGCCTGGACATGCGCCCTTGCTCTGTTGGCCCTGACGGCCGGGAGCTCTACGGCCCAGGTTTCGCCTCCCGGTTCGGGGAGGGATGCGGCGAACGTCATCCCCATGCGAGAACGGGTCAGGATCATGGAAAGGTTCTGGGCCTGGAAAAAGGCCAACGTACTTCCGATGGTCATGCGCGAATTAGGGGTAGACATGTGGATCGTGCGGAACGACGAGGAGCCGCTCTATCGCCAGGCCTCCTACCATGAAAACCCCGTCTACCTGTCCCTTCTTCCGGCCACCGACGAGGGCATGGTCATCCCGAGCAAGTTCGCGACGGGCTCGATGGATGTCCCGGCGACGCTGATGTTCTACGACACCGGAAAAGCCGTCGAGTACCTGGAGCCCCGGGACTTCGCCGAGGTTGGACGCCTCGTCCAGGAGCGGGATCCCAAGAAAATCGCCATCAGCATGAAAAACCTCTATGTCCGGCGGAAGCCGATCGGGAATACCGAACAGATCACGATCGTCACGGGCGACGACATGCAGCGGGTCTTGGGGCCGAAGTATGCTACCCGAACGGTGGACTCATGGCACCTGGGAATCCTGTGGCTTTCGATCATCGGACCGGAGCAGAGAAGCATCTATCGCTACGTCCAGGGCGTGCAGAATGACGTCATCGCCGAGGCCTTTTCAAACTGGGCGGTCATTCCCGACGTCACGACGATCGAGCATCTCAACTGGTGGATCCGGGACCGGTACCGTAGCCTGGGCCTGGATTTCGACAACCATCCATCGGTTGTCGTGCTCCGGAGGCCGTCGAAGATCGCCGAGTACCCGGAATCCGCCAAGTATTTCCGGAACGGCGAGGCAGGGACGGGGGACGACGTCATCATCCGGCGCGGCGATATCATCGGTTTGGATTCCGACATCCTGCTGCTGGGCCTCGAGACCGACTCCCAGCAGTTCGCCTACGTACTCCAGGAGGGCGAAAGCGATGTTCCCGAGAGCCTGAAGCATGCCCTCCGGGCCATGAACGAAATGCTGGACGCCTACCTGTCGGCCTATGTCGAGGGCCGCACGGCGCAAGAGATCGTCGAGGCCGCCGACAAGATCGTCCCCAAAAACCCGATCATCACCCGGGCTGAATTCGGATTCCATCCGCCGCCGATGTTCATCACCAGATTTTCCCGGAACGGCCTCCAGTTTTCCAGGGAGCCATACGTCGCGGGAATAGGGCGCGGGTACAAACAGCACCCCTTGCTCTCCACCTCGCTCAAGCTCCATGCCAATACACTCTATGCCCATGAGCCGTCGTTCACCTTCTCCGTTCCCGAGTGGGGAAAAGACGGGCTCAGGTTCGGCATCGAACAGATCGTTGTCTTCACGGACAAGGGATGCCACTACCTCGATCGGGCCAATATCGATTGGCATGTCATAAAATAGAGGCAGAGGCATGGGGGCAGGGTAAAGCCTTCGAAATAAAAAACGACAGGTGTTAGAGTGATGTTTCATCAGGAGGCAGGAATGAAAAGAGCAGTCTTGATTCCCTTGCTGTTCGCGGCTTTGTGGGTGACGTCAGTCGGCATCGGGACCGGAGAAGGGGCGGATCAGGGCCCCTCGAAGCAACGGACCGCACAGGATGCAGAACGGGCAAAGCGGCAGCGCGCCGCGGCGCAAATCCACTACGACGTGCCGAAAGAACTCGACATCAACTATGATGTTCTCGACCACATCGACATTTCGACCTCTCCTCTCGGGGTGGTTCCTCTCCCAAAGGAGCTGGGGAGGACCTTGAACGCCTTGTTCTCGAAATATACAAAACACACGGCCCCGAACGGAAAGCCCATTCATATTCTTGCCCAATCCGGTGTCAGCGACCTTCAGGTCGTCAGAGCCAGGGAGATCTTGAAATACCATCTGACCGATGCTCCCGGGACGAAATACGGCCGTGACAAGTCGGCGCTGGCCAACAGGATGGCCGATGTCCGGGCCACCCTCATCTATACGGACACCGAGGCGAAATCCTTCGCCATGCGTCCGATCCTGAAGGGGTCGAAGCTCCGGATCCAGGATCTGTACGCCACCGAGTCACCTGTCGAAGGAAGTTATGAGTACCTCCACAATGCGGCCAGGCCGGGAGACTTTTTCACAAGAGATGCCTCTTACGAGGAGATCATGCATCTCGTTCACGCCAAGGCCCTCGAAGATATCCTGCCCGCTTACCATCAGGAGATCGTCCGCACCGAAAAGGCCGCCGTCAAGGCCGGAATCTACAAGTACGGGCGGCCGGCACCGCATGAATATATCATCACCGGGTTCGATATCTATTTCGGCCTGTGGGACCATAATCCTCAGGGAGACGGGAAATCCTTCGGCAACGAGTACCCTTTCCACACCAAAGAAGAGATGAAGGCCGGAGACCCGGCCCTCTACGAACTCGTGGAGGACTTCTGGCCGAAATATCTGACCTATACCGCCTACGTCGATCCTTCCTTCGAAGGGACATTTTCAATTACCCTTGATCCGGCAAAGGAATACACGTTCAAATCCCGCTATCTCGTCAATGTCGTCCTCACGGGGAAGAACGATTCCGGCATTCTCGGCAACGATCAGGATAACCGCTTAACGGGAAATGAGGGGAATAACCTGATCATCGGCGGCAAAGGAAACGACGTGATCACGGGGGGAGGAGGAGAAGACACGGCCGGGTTTACAGGCAACCGGTGGGAGTACGAGATCAAAGAAATGGGCAACACAATCATCGTCACTGACACCGTCCCGGACCGTGATGGAAGAGACGAGCTGACCGGCATCAAGTTCCTCAAGTTCAAAGACAAGGTGGTGACGGTCGGTCACTGAAGAATGAAAAGGTTCAGTCGAATCTGAGCCGGCTGAAGTCAATCAAGGGAAGGAAAATCCCTGATTTCGAGGTAGGCAACATGATCGACAACCGAAGGCAATTTCGGAAACTCACTTTGGGACTGATGATCGTATTTCTCGCCGGATGGCCAATCGCGGGCCAAAAGCAAAGCTCATCCAGTGGCATTCCTCCCTATAAAAACCGCGATCTTCCCATTGACCGGCGAATCGACGACCTGCTTCCGAGAATGATCCTGGAAGAAAAGGCCGAACAGCTCGCAACTCTTTATCCCAATGCCGTGGTGAGACTGGGAATCCCCCACTTACAAGCAGGGGAGGCGCTTCACGGAATTTGCCTGAAGCACGGCACGAGCTTCCCCTCGCCCCTAGCCATGGGGAGCACGTGGGACCCGGAAATCATCGAGCGGATGGGGACTGTCGTAGCCAAGGAAGCCCGAACCCTGGGGACCCACCAAGTTTATTCTCCGATGCTGGGGGTGTTGATAGATCCCCGTTGGGGGCGGTCGGAGGAATGCTACGGCGAAGATCCCTATCTTGTCTCGAGGATCGGAGTGGCTTACATCAAGGGGCTGCAGGGCACGGGGGAGAAACTGTTGGACATAAATCACATCATCGCCTCGCCCAAACATTATGTCGCCGACAGTCAGCCTCTGGCAGGATTGAACGGCGCGGAGATGGATTTGTCGATCCGCCGGCTTCATGAGGTTTTTCTCCCCCCGTTCCGGGCCGCCGTCGAAGAGGCCCATGCCGGCAGCATCATGCCGGCCCATCACGCTCTCAACGGCATTCCCTGCCATGCGAATAAATACATTCTGGTCGAGATCCTCAGGGAAACCTATGGATTCGACGGACACATCATCAGTGACAATGGAAACATCCATTCCCTCCACTCGGAAAAATACGTCGCCAGGACTCTGGCCGAGGCGGCCCGGTTGGCTTTGCAAGCCGGAGTGGACCAGGAGTTGGCCATCGAAAGCCCCTGGCGAGACCGGGTTTACGGGGCCAACCTTCAACAAGCGGTTGCAGGCGGGGAGATTCCGGTTGAGCTCATCGACCGGGCCGTTAGGCACGTTCTGCGGTCTAAATTTCGACTGGGTCTGTTCGATGACGGCACCCCCATCTATCCCTGGCAAGACCACCTGGCGTCAGGAGATGAGGGCAGCGGCCCCATCAAAGGGTGGCCCGAGTATGCGGAGGTGGAGCATACGAAAGCCGTCCGCGGCCTGGACAAAGGCACGAATGACTATTTCAATAAGCTCCACCGGCTTGGGGTGCCGAGGCGGGGCTGGGAAAGGATAATCTACGGTCCCGGCCACGATGAGCTCGCCCTCGAGGTCGCGAGGAAGGCCATAACACTTCTGAAAAACGATGGGAACCTGCTTCCCCTGGATAAAGGGAAATTGAAAAAGATTGCGGTCATCGGGCCTAACGCGAACGTAGAAATTCTGGGGGCTTATTCTACGCCTCAGGCCCGCCATTTTGTCACGGTATTGGACGGGATAAGGACATTTGTGGGAAAAGATGTCGAGGTCGTTTATGAAGAAGGTTGCAGCCTCATCGATTGGGGAAAAGAGAATATCTCCGAAGCGGTGAAGGCCGCCAAAGGGTCGGACGTGGCCATCCTTGTCCTCGGCGGAAACGAGCTGACCGCCAAGGAAGGAGAAGACTCCGACAACCTGGATCTCGTCGGCCATCAGGAAAGATTGGTGAAGGCCGTCTATGCCACGGGCGTCCCTGTTGTCGTCATGTTTCTTCAAAGCCGCCCTCTGTCCATCCCCTGGGTGGCCGAACACATTCCCGCCATCCTCTGCGGCTGGTTCCTGGGTCAAGAGACAGGCACGGCGGTCGCGGAGGCGATCTTCGGAAAGATCAACCCGGGCGGCAAGCTACCGGTTTCAATCCCCAGGAATGTGGGGCAGATCCCCGTGTACTACAACAAGTTCACGGGAGGCGACAAGAAATACAGGGATTCTCCGGCCGGGCCGCTCTTTCCTTTCGGCCATGGATTGAGCTACACCGCGTTTTCGTATTCGAACCTTAAAACAAACGTGACCTCCCCGACGTCAGCGACCGTCAGCTTCGACATTCAGAATACAGGCGGCCGTCCGGGAGACGAAGTTGTGCAGCTCTACCTGAGGGATGAATATTGCTCCGTCGTTCGACCGGTCAAGGAGCTCAAGGGATTCCTGCGCGTGTCTCTCCAACCCGGCGAAAAAAAGGCGGTGACTTTTGAACTTGGGAAAGACGCCTTCGCATTTTATGACGAAAAGACCAAGGGGTGGATTGTCGAACCCGGCGATTTCAAAATCATGATCGGGAATTCTTCGGCTGATATTCGAATTTCTAAGATTCTGACATTGAAATAGCGCCACAAAAGAGTCGCGGAGTCACTGCGGCTGTGAGCGGCGACTGCGCATTGAGTGCCGGTCTTTTAAAGAATTTCACTGATTTCAGAATCAGAGGGGATTCCGGCGGAGCATCGCTTGATATCGATCCACGATGAAGAAGATATATTGGAACTGATCTAAAGAGGCGCGATGACCAGGGCTTTCCCTTTGTAATTGCCGTCGGGCAGGACCGTAGGGAGGTGGTACTCCGGATCCGTCAGGAGGGCGAAAATCTTGGGGTCTCCCTGCCTGACTTTGGCCCGGGTGTTGAACCGCCATTCATTCCTGATTTGCTCCAGACGTCCCGGGAAATCCTGCCCGCCGAGGATCGATGTCAGGGCCCAGTAGAAATACTCCGAGATCTGGCAGTCATATCGGCAGGTTTTATCATAGTAGGTATACCAAGCCCTCTTAGGATATTCCTCCGGGACCTCCTCGAAATGGCCGCCCCTCGCTTCGTCCATGATCAAGGCTATCCTCGAGCCCGGCCGGGTCGCGAAAGCTTCGGGATAGACGATTCCGTATCCGGCATCGGTAACGAGATGGAGGACCTCCTCGATCGAGGCGTCAAATACGCCGTGTGCCGCTCCGTTAGGACGCGTCTCCTCATCCCAAAGGCCCTGCGTCACTCCCGGGGGCAGGGCCGAGCGCTCGACGGCGTGCATCTCGGCTTCGTCCTTGGTCATGATCAGGGATGCTTTTTGGGCGATCATGGCTTCAACGATAGGCGCATAGTCAGGGATGCCGTCCTGGTTGTTGTCGAGGTACTGGGCCAGGACCCCAGCCGCGTGGAGCATCTTGCCGTCTGCGACGCGTGTCGTCGCGTAGACCGAAACTCCAAAGACGTCGATTTTTTTTGTAAAGAGGGGTTTCTGAACAGTACTCGAGGCGTGACAATTCGGCTCGCCGCTGGCCCAGAGAGCAAGGGTCACGGCCATAAGGACCGCAGGATGAATTCGTTTCATGCCTTCCTCCTTGGATCGTAGAGTCCCCGTAGACACCAACGAATAAGGGTGTATTCGAAAGGTCTAATGGATAAGATAAAGCTCCTTTGGAAGTGGAGACAAATACTCGACTCCACTCGAGGTGGCAATTGCCTGCTCATGATCCCACCAAAACAGGTATTGATCTTCGTATTCTTTTGAAGGCGCCGGCATGTAGAAAAAATACTCTAAAACAAAGTGATGATCGGGCGGCAGGGGGATGCTCTTCGACCAGTCCGGACCGAGCGAACCGACTCTGGGGCCGAAGTAGTTCTCGTCCTTCCTTTCCAGCGCTCCTTTTTTCATGCCGTGGCAGTCGACACTGATTTCGGTTTTCGTGGGGTCAAAGCCCGCGGAATACGCGGGAAAATTGTTTTTCGGTGTCACCATGTGCATCTGATTATCCCTGACGATGATCCCGGCCTCCTCGAATTTCTTGGTGTAGTTTCGAATGATCTCTCGAGGGGTTAGACCCGCCTTGATCGTCGAGACAAGAATCTTGTCGACTTTCAGGTATTCAGCCCAAAGCTTTTTGATTTCGGGAGGCGGTTCCGTCTCTCCTTTGCGGAGGACATAGGCGTATGTTCCCTGGCTCGGCGCGGCCGCGATATCACCGCCCTGGATCACGGGGTTTTCATAGCCTTTTGTCCTTCCTCTTTGCGATATTCCCGTGCCCCTGCGACGGAAGACGGTAAATCCCACATCCCATGCCTTGGTGACGCCGGGCACGATTTTAAAAAACGCCTTCTTGATTTGCCGGTCTTCGTCCTCACGCATTTTCTTGAGCAGTTGAATCTCGGTCGGCACCGTCCTCGTGATGAAATCCATCCACACGTACTCGGACGAGACCAGACGGCGGGCATATTCCGTGCCGAGCTCTTCGGTCAGCAGAAGGTACTCCGTGTGGGAAATGCCGTCTTCGGCGCCTCCGAAGTCGGTGTAGGTCACCCACGGCCCCAGGTCGTGCAGGAAATTGACGGCGATGCGCTTGGGATCGCGCTCGACGACGAACTCCCTGAGGCCTTTGAACCGGTAATCATATTCCGTCATCGGGCCGCCGACCGGTTCCAGCACGGGCACGGGGTCGGCGATGATGTCGTAGACTCCGGATTCCTCGACCAGGCGATTCGGCACCATATCTTCCCGCTGGGACGTTCCCCAGCGGCGTCCGAGGACCGCCCGTTCGATCCTGTCGCCGCCGCGGTCGGTGAAGACGAAGACGCCGGAGGAGCTCCCGAGCTCTTCTCCGCCGAAGGAATCGTGCCTGGCGATGTCCATCACATGGATCCACATGTCGATCTTGTGCTTCCTCATGACGAGCGGCAGCACGACGTCGAACTTTTCCTTGCGGATCCGGTTATTCCATTCCTTCATATTGATATCTTTGTAGAGATTTTTATAAAAGGCGTCTTCGTCCTTGTCCTGAGCCGGGGCCTGATTGAGTGCCATATCGGCCGCTTTCGCTTCCGCCTTCTCCAAACTAAAGAAGCCCAGAAACAAACACAGAAAAATGGTCGCAATCAATAGCCTTCGTGTCGTCATCGCTTGACCTCCTTGTTTTCTGCTCTTAGGAAACTACGCTCAGGCCATAGAATCTGGCAGCATTTTTATAAAGAATTCCATCGATTTCGTCCAGAGAGAAAGTCGGCCAGCCGCTTTTTTTGGCTATCCGATTGATTCCGTTTCTAATGAGATCGATCCACTTTTTCATATCATCGCCCGGATTATCCGAGAACACA
>Ga0315282_10005339_pt1 | contig 21961 bp, 17 predicted proteins | sample YL17G07_20_MG_FD_203693 | JGI IMG/M metagenome (GOLD analysis project Ga0315282, IMG submission 203693) | Sediment microbial communities from Yellowstone Lake, YNP, Wyoming, USA - YL17G07_20 | ecosystem: Environmental > Aquatic > Freshwater > Lake > Sediment | place: USA: Wyoming | collected... | reverse complement strand
TCGTGCCCCTCGCGGACGGGGCCCAGGTGTCAACCACGGCTTCCGGGGTGGTTGGCGACTCGACCCTCATAGAGGGCGCGCTCGACGATATCGAGCCTGGACTGTACTACATGAACACGACAGTCCACGAGCGCATGCTGTCGGCTCCGTCGGGTGGTCCGGACTTCGCCCAGGCGTACTCGACGAAGCTCTCCATTGAGTCGGCGACTCGCGACGGGTTCGAGTTCGCCGACTATCGCTCCGGGAGCATCGGCGTACACTTCCATACCAGCCCGGGGTCGGTGCATCCCACCGCATCGCTGGGGGCAGTGCGGTACCCCGACGGCGCCGCTCAGGGCGTGGACATTGAGGTGCCGACGTCGCCTGACGAGACGGTGGAGACATCGCCGATCCTCTTCTGGTTGGGAGGGACGTACCAGTTCGGCGTCACCCTCAAGGACGAGGGCGGGAGCTTGCACGACGGCTCGCCAAGATGGGCCGTGCCCAAGTTGGTGACCATGGAGATCCCGGCCACCGCGCACTTCGTTGGTCGGCACCACGACGACGATGACAACACCATCGCACAGCCTGAGGTATGGCACCAGACCGTCCAGGAGGCGTACGCGCAGCTCGCCTGGGTCGTGGGCCCCCAGTACGATTCGTTCTACTCTGGCCGCCCGCAGATAGGCGTGCGTGGAGGCGCGGTCTACAACACAACGCTTGAGAACCTGCAGGACGCGCTGGACCACGACAAGATCATCCACTGGAAGGGCCACGGGACCGAATGCTCGCTCGATCTCGAGTCCCAGGACTACACCGTGAGTATGGTGCATGAGTATCCGAGCCACCCGAGGCTCATCATGCTCACCTGCTGCGAGACCCTGAAGGGCGGCGCCAACAGCATCGGAGCGAAGATGGTGTCAGTTGGCAAGGCCCAGGTAGTGATCGGGTACACCGACAAGAGCTTCATTGGCGCGAGCGACGAAGTGGACCAGCGCATATGGTACTACCTGGCCAAGAAGTGCTACACGGTGGCTCAGGCCCTTCGCAAGGCCAAGACAGAATACGTCGCCAAATGGGGGCCGGAGGTCGCCACACGGAAGCACATCGACAAGAGGCTCACGTTCGTCGGAAACGGAGGCACCCGCATTGTCCACGCATTCAGCTAGAGCGCGACGAGGCGTCCGGTGCGCCGCGGTCACAATGGTGATTCTCGGTGTGTGTGCCTCCGGCGCCCGGGCCACGATCACGGTCGAGGAGGCGCGCGTGATCGCTCAGGCACACACCACCACTTCCCTCGAGAATGCCGACGTGGATGTGGAGCAGATCCCCAACGGTCCAGAGACAGCGACCTTCGACGTGAATGAGGGCGACCACTGGGTGGAGTCAGTGACGGTCGACATCACTCACGGCACCTTCACGGCAGTCTTCAGGCCTCGCCCTGAGGGCACGCCTTCGCTCACAGTCGAGCAATGCCTCGCCTGTGCGCAGGCTGAGGCGGAGGCGCAGATGGGGGAGGATGCTGAGGACCTCACCTGGACTGCTGAGCTCACCGTTGACGAGGAGGTGGGATGCACGGGCGAGGGGCCCTTGGTGGGAACCCCGCCGCGTTCAGGGCTCACGCCGTCTTGCCAAGTGGGCGTGAGTACCGTTGACGGTACAATCCTCGATTTCTCCGACACGATCCCGGAGGGCGAGGAGCCGATCACACCCACGGTCTCGGCCGAGGAGGCGGAGGACATCGCCATCGAGGCCACGGGCCTCGATGGCGGCACGATCGTCGGTGCACCCGAGCTATCCCAGGAACGCGGGGGGCTGACCTGGTTCGTCACCGTTCACCCGCCTTCGGGCGGGAACGACTGGCACTGCACGGTCAGCGCCACAACGGGCGCGGTGATCTCGATCGGCGAGCCGGAGACTTCGGCGCCGGCGGACCCGAAGCCGCCGGCACGAGCGGCGGCGCAACCGGCGACGGGCGTCCCTCCGACGCGAAGCGCGGCGTCACCGCCTGCCGCGCACCTCCCCGAGTCGGGCCGGAGCGTGTGGGGAACTCCATCAGTCCCGGTCATAGCTGTGGCCCTGATCCTGTGCGCTGTCGGTGGCCTGGTGCTTCTCCGCCGCCGCCGTTAGCACGTCCTTCATCCCCCTGCCGGCGAGCCGCCGGCAGGGGGATGGGCAGGCCCGGGCAGCGGCTCGGCAGTGGTCTGAAGCCCAACGTCTCGATGGTCAGCCCACCTCTACCGTCAGCCCCACCTCATCCAGCGTGACCGGGATCGGACCCCAACCTCGCTCGCGGCTGAGTTGCTCGACAGCGGAACGGTCTTCCGGCTCGCGGCACAACAGCAGCACGCACCCGCCGCCGCCGGCACCAGTGGGCTTCGCGCCGAGCACGCGCTCGCCCGCCTTGCCCACGAGCTCGTCGAGGCCGGGGGTGTACGTAGCCTGGGATAGGTCGAGCATTAGCCTGGTCTGCAGGCTCAGGATCTCGCCCAGCCTGTCGAGCCGCCCTTCGGACAACACGCAGGCAGCCTCTTCGGCGGATGCGCGAAGCTCGAAGAGCGCTGACAGCGCGTCTCGGTCGCCGGCCGCGAACCGCGCCCACACGTCCTCGTGTATCTTCGAGCTGAACCTGGAGCGACCGGTGTAGAGCAGCACAAGCCGCTCCAGGACGCCTCGCTTGCAGTCGTCCGGCACAGGGGGGTCTACTACCTCGGTGCCTTCCGCGGTGAACCTGTAGAGCCTGACGCCCCCGCACGCGGACGAGTACTGGTCTTGCCTGCCACCCATGATGCCGAGCATCTGCTCCGCCTTGAACGCGAGCTCCGCGATCTTGAGTTTCTCGGCCAGGCTCCCGGTGTCGGCCCGGCGGACCATCGCGAGCCACACCACGTTCATGGCGGCCGATGAGCCGAGCCCCGCGCCGGTTGGGACCGGAGAGTGATAGCTCACCGTGACGCCTTCACCGGGCTCGATGATCGCGTCTCGGTTCTCCCGCGTTTCGAGCGTGCCGAACACACGCGGAGCGACGGCGATCGTGAGAGTCGCCCCGCCAAACGTGTCCGAGAACGGGCTGCAGTCCGTCCAGGCCCCAGCCAGGTCGACCCGCACGGGCGCCGATGCTGTGACGATCATGCTCAACGGTCCTTGCCCACTGCGACACGCGGAGGACACTCGGGTTGCACAGAGAACGTCACGGCACGCAGGAGCTGTTCACATGAGCCGGACGATCGTGCACATCGACATGGACGCATTCTACGCATCGGTCGAGCAGCGCGACCGGCCGGAGCTTCGCGGCAAGCCTGTGATCGTCGGCGGCGACCCCTCCGGCCGCAGCGTGGTGTCCGCCGCGTCCTACGAGGCCCGCAAGTTCGGCATACGCTCGGCGATGCCTTGTTCCCAGGCGCAGCGGCTGTGCCCCAACGCGGTGTTCCTGCCGCCGGACATCGGAAAGTACTCAGCCGTGTCCGTTCGCATAATGGCGGTCATGGAGGAGACGACCCCGCTCGTGGAGCCGGTCTCTATCGACGAGGCCTACCTCGACCTCACGGGCACCGAGCGTCTGCTTGGCGACCCGGTCGCGACGGCGCGGCGGATCAAGTCCGAGATCCGCCAACGGGAGCAGCTCACCGCCAGCGTGGGCGTCGCGCCGAACAAGCTCATCGCGAAGATAGCTTCCGACTACCGCAAGCCCGACGGGTTCGTTGTGGTCGCCGAGGAGCAGGTTCGCGAGTTCCTCGATCCGCTTCCGGCCGGTCGTCTGCTTGGGGTAGGGGAGAAGGCCCTGCAGCGACTTGAGCGGCTGGGCCTGACGACCGTGGGATCGGTCGCGCGGTGTCCCGAGGAGGTACTGATCGCCCACTTCGGTCCGCACGCCGCCGGGCTTGTGCGCCTGGCGCGCGGCGAGGACGACCGGCCCGTGTCGCCTCACGCCGATCCGAAATCGGTCTCGTCCGAGCGCACGTTCGAGGCCGACGTCGACGACGTCGGTGAACTGGAGCGCTGCATGCTGGCGCTTTCCGACGGCGTGGCACACCGGCTGCGCAAAGCCGGGATACGCGCTCGCACGGTGGAGTTGAAGGTGCGGTTCGATGACTTCCGAACCCTCAGCCGGTCGCGCAGCCTACAGGAGAGCGTTGACTCCGGCGCCGCTCTGTACCGCGTGGCGTGCGAGATGCTGCACGAGCTGAGCCTCGCCGGCCGCCGGGTCAGGCTTGTGGGAGTCGGAGCCACGAACCTGATGGCCGGCAATGAAGAGGTGCAGCTCCCGCTGTTCCCGGACGACAGCCTCGAGCGGTCCCGGCGAGTCGACCGGGCCATGGATGCGATCAGAGATCGGTTCGGGCGCGATGCGGTGACCCGCGCTCGGCTGCTGAAGGACCCGTAGCGCCGGCTCCGCGCATGCCCGCGCAGTGTCGCCCCAGGTGGTGGCCTCATGGCTCTTGAGCGTTTCGGTGTATCGATGGACGCGGCGCTACTGGCGGAGTTCGACCGCCTGCTTGAGCGACAGGGCTACCCGAACCGGTCCGAGGCCATCCGCGACCTGGTTCGCCGGCAGCTAGCGTCCGAAGCCTGTTCTGACAATGACGAGCCTTCCGTGGGATCGGTGACTATCTTCTACGACCACCACCAACGCGAGCTCAGCGAGCGCCTCGTGCGCGCTCAACACAACACGGAGGCGGAGATCGTCTGCACGACGCACGTCCACCTTGACCACCGGAACTGCTTGGAGGTCATCGTGATGAGAGGAGCGGCGGGCCTGGTGAGGGACGTTGGGGCCCGGCTCGCCGGCATGCGCGGAGTGAAGCACGGTGACCTGAGCCTCGTGGCGGGCCTGGATAGGCTTGCCTAGCGGGCGCGACCCGCGGTTGCCAACGGAGGGGTCTTTCGATGCACGAGAGCGTTCTGGTCCTGTCGCTTGTCGGGCTCGTTGCCGCAGCCGCGGTGTCCGATGGTCGCCTGCCTACCCCCAGCCCCCAACAGCTCGCCTGGCAGGAAGATGAAATGTCGATGTTCATTCACTTCACGGTGAACACGTTCACCGACCTCGAGTGGGGACATGGCACGGAGGACCCGGCCATCTTCGACCCCACCGAACTCGACACGCGCCAGTGGGTGCGCGTGGCGAAGGAGACGGGCTTCAAGCTCATCGTTCTGACCGCGAAGCACCACGACGGGTTCTGCCTGTGGCCGAGCAAGTACACCAACCACTCGGTGGCCGCGAGTCCGTGGCGCGGCGGCAAGGGAGACGTGGTGCGCGAGCTCGCCGAGGCCTGCCGCGCGGAGGGCGTTAAGCTGGGCCTCTACCTCTCGCCGTGGGACCGCCACGAGCCCACGTACGGCGACTCCCCGCGCTACAACGAGCACTTCGAGAACCAGCTTAGGGAGCTGCTGACGCAGTACGGGCCCATCGCGGAGGTCTGGTTCGATGGCGCCTGCGGCGAGGGCCCCAACGGTAAGCGGCAGGAGTACGACTGGCCGGGCTTCTACGCGGTGGTCCGAGAATGCCAGCCCACCGCCCTGATCGCGATCTGCGGCCCGGATATCCGGTGGGTCGGCAACGAATCAGGTGTCGCGAGGGAAACGGAGTGGAGCGCCCGGAACCCGAGCCCGGCCGAGGAGCCTGGCGCCGTCGGCACGGTGTGGTCGCCTGCGGAGTGTGACGTCTCGATCCGCCCGGGGTGGTTCTACCACGCGGGTGAGGACCAGGGCGTGCGCTCCGTCGACAGCCTGATGGACATCTACTTCAAGTCCGTAGGCCGCAACAGCGAGCTGCTGCTGAACGTGCCGCCCGATCGGCGGGGGCTGCTCCACGAGGCCGATGTGGCGCGTCTGAGGGAGTTCAAGGAGGCCCGCAGCCGCACGTTTGGGCGCGACCTCGCTACCGGCAAGCCCGCGACCGCCGACAGCGTCGCCGGTGGGTCCTCAGGGGGCAACGCGGTCGACGGCGACTCGTCCACGTGCTGGACCGCAGCCACGGCTCACGGACCCGCCCGTCTGGAGGTGGACCTCGGGCGCCCGACCACGTTCAACATAGCGGAGGCGGAGGAGCTGATCGCTGACGGCCAGCGCGTCGTGGAGTATGTCCTCGACGGATGGGACGGCTCCGCGTGGCACGAGGTCGTCAGAGGCACTACCATCGGACACAAGAAGCTCGACCGTTTCGCGCCAGTGACCTATAGCAAAGTGCGCCTAACAATTCTCAAGTCACTCGCCCCAGTGCGCATCAGGGCCTTCGGGCTCTACAGCGGCCCCGAGTGGCCGGTGCTGTGACCCCTAGGATCGGCCGATGAGACTCGCGAGGCCCCAGATGCTGATTGTCGCGTACCTGCTCGCCTTCTGGGCTATGCAGGTCATGGCCCAGGTGTTCTTCAAGCTCGGCGCGGAGTACCCGGACAAGAGGCTCCTGTTCCTCGTGCTCGGCAATGTCTTCGGCGCGCCGAGCACGTACTTCCTGGTCCTGCTCTACAAGGTGATGGACAGCCCGAACCTGGCGCTTGGAATAGCGGGCGGCGGCGGGTTCATTGCCTGCCAGCTTGGGCTGGCGGTCCTGTTCCACAGCCGGGTCACCCCGCTGCAGGGAGTCGGGGTCGTAGCACTGTCGCTGGGGATGTTGCTGATGGCAGTGGGCCAGCAAAGACCCTCGTAGGGGCGACGCGCACGTCGTCCGCTTGACCAAGGACCATGCTATGGGCAACCTGCGGGTCACCCCTGCGGTTGCACCAAGGCCACCTCGGCCAGGAACGCCTGCGGACCGTTGCCGTCGCGGAGGACCTGAACGTTCACCTTGTCCGTGCCCCCCGGCAGGTCGAGCCCCAGCCTCACCCAGCGCCACCCCTGGTAGCCGCCGACTGCCACGTGCTCCTGACGGTCGCCGACCTTGATGAGCGCGTGCCGCTCGTCGCCCTTCGATCCCCAGAGCAGCCGCAGAGCCACCTTCGCTTGGCCGTGAGGGTCGAGGGCGACGTTGAGCTCGGAGTTCCCGAGCCAGGCGTACGTCCTGCCTTCGTAAAGGCCTCCGCCGGCCAGAATCCGCAGGTCCAGCAGGTGGTCACACCGCAGCACGCGTAGGGTCGCGCCGGACGCGGCGAACTCGCCGTCGGCCTGCGCCGAGACGGTGACGTCCGCGGAGGGGCCCCATGTGGGGTCTTCCTTGTCTGTGAGCGGCAGGTCGCCAGCCGTCCAGGCCACCGCCCGTGTCTCGCCCGCTGGGATCACAAGGCTCTCACCCGACAGCAGCCCGGCTGTGGCCTTGAGCGACACGTGCGCTGTTCGCTTGCCGCTGTTGGCGATGGTGAGCTCCGCCCTGTCACCTGTGGCCAGGTTCACCAGCCCGGGGCCGGTGATCGAGACACTGCTGAGGCCGAGAGGGAATGTGCTCGCCAGCCGCACCGTCGCCACCCAGGGACGCCGCGGGAAAAGCGTTACCGGCAACCCCTCGATCAGCCGGTAGCCCTGGACGTAGCGTGTCGTGCCGTCCACGGTGACAGCGTAGACCGCGTCCGAGTCCACAGACCACCACTCGGGCCACTCGTTCAGCCGAGGGTAGTTGATCGTCAGCCCGATGTTGTCCCTGTGACGTGGATGGTCGAAGCACAGCCGCCCATCCCAGGGCTCCTCGGCCTCCGCGTACAGCACGAGGCAACCTTGACCGGGCGCCGCGCCTAGGCGAACGTCCGGTCTCCACGGCGACACCCGCGTGCCGCCGGTCTTCTGCATCGCGTACATAAGCCAGGTTCGCGCTGAGTTGCCGTCGCCGTACCACGCCTCGATGATCCCGTCCGGGCGCTGCATCGCCAGGTGCCTGTCCACCATGCCCTCTAGCCACCTGAACGTGGCCTTGTTCGGCTCCCGATTGAGCAGCACGAGGGCGCTCTCCTCGCAGTCGGCGTACGAGTCGGCGCCATTCCATTCGGTGTAGGAGGTGATGGCGTTGAGCGCGTCCAGGACTGCCTGCCTGTAGCGCTCATCGCCGAACATCATATACGCCGTGTAGTAAGCGTTGTAGACATAGCCCCATGTGTCGGGGACGTTGCCCTCTCCTGTGGGGTCCATCGACAGGATGCCGCGCTTGTTGCGCGATCGCTCCAGAATGGTGTCCAGCATTCGGCGGAGTGGCGCCTCCCAACGCTTGGCGGTCTCCGGGCGATGCACACTCGCGGCGACGTAGGCTTCCGAGAGGCCGCCGATGATCTCGCTGCCGTGGTCGTGAAGGTTGAGCGCCGCGTTGATAGGACGGCCCGCGGTGAAGTCCCACAGGTGGCACGGCAGTCCGTCGTTCCGCGGCATCGCGTCGAGCAGGTACGCATCGGCGATGCGCTCCGCGTAGTCGAGGTAGGCGGGGTCACTGGTCGCTGAGTACAGGCGGCAGAGCGCCTGCAGCATCTCGCCGTTCACCTCGGCCCCGTTCGATGGGATACGGCCGAAGGCCGTATCCACGGGGGCTTCCTCGCAGATGTCGAGTGCCATCTGCCGCATCCTGTCGAACCACGGCGTCCGGCCCATGACCTCGGTGATGGGAAGGATCCCGTCCTTGCAGTACTCGGCCGCGCCGAAGATGAGCCGGTTGATGTCGACGTCAGGGTAGGCGAACGAGTCGGTTGTGAGCGATACGGTGTCCGGCAGCGACCTCACTCGCGTGGAAAGCCGCATCTCCGCATCGAGGATGTCGCGCATGTCGCCGGAGAGGCGCGCGGGGTCGGTGAAGTAGGACGTGATGACCATGAACGCGTAGTGGTCGGCGGCCGAGTTCTCGGGGGTCCAGAGAGGGCTGTCGAGCCGCTGCGGGATGAGGCCGGTCTCCTTGTCCCGATAGGCCAGCCACCCGTCAAGATACCGGTGGGACGCGGAGAACAGTCGCTGGGCGGTCACCGCATTGGCCTCGGCTTGCTGGGTGAGGGCCGCAAGCTGGGCATCGGACGGCCCCGGGGCCAGGAAGCTGCAGCACAGAAGGGCGAGCATGGGCATGTTGGGCCTCCGCGCGTACATGCCATCGGGAGCCCGGCGGGCTCCCGATGGCTCCTGCGTCTAGAGCGCGTGGACCTTCTCCACGGCTCGCAAGGCATAGCTCGCGAGCCCGCTCAGGCGTTTCTGGGCGGCCGACTCCCAGGCCGCAACCTGTGGTTGCTTGGTGCCGATCTCGCGCGCGAGGCGAGACTGGGTCCAGCCAAGGCGCTCGCGGATCTTCCGAACATCCTCGCCGCTGAGCCTCTCAGTGTGAGCCGGCATCCACCGGCCTCGTTCCCAGACGAGCTTCTCCTCAGCGGCGATGAATCTCAGCGCGATGGATACCGCCACGGGTAGCTCATCGCGTCCCTGCCACTCGCGGATCTCCGTGGCAGTCGGACGCGGATGCACCCCAAAGTGGGGCTGCACCATCGCTCTGGCAAGCTGCTCAGGCGAGTAACCGGTCGCCTGCAATAGGGCGGTGATCGCGTTGCCGCCTATCATGTGGGTTAGCACCTGGTTTCATCAAGAGTCCAGCACCCGGCCCGGACAACAAGCGACGGGCCCGCGACGTAGCCAGGACATCGCTCCCCTTGGCCAGATGCCAGGTCGAGGCCTTCTGCACCTGATCATGTGCCACTACAGAGCCCGCCGCGGACTTCTTCTTCGGTCCAGAGGACCTTCTCCTGGTCGAACGCGACGCACAGGCGGTCCCCAAATGAGATGATGTCAGCCTCTAAGACTGACTCGACGACTACCTCGATCTTCAGCGCCTCTTCTGTCTCGCTCTTATAGAGGCCGCAGCCGCGTGTGAAGAACGCTCCGGGCCAGTGCTCATCTACCAAACAAACGGCGCGCTCAAAATCAACAATAGAAGTCTCGGGACTAGCGCCGAGGTAGTACGTGACCCGGGTCATCGCCGGCACCCCATGCTGTGGTGTGGATCATAACATTATAGGGGCCTGCTCAGGCAAGTGAACCACCTCCGTAGACTGTGCATCAGCAGCTTGATACCACTACGAGTGTATCAGGATGCCAATACCAAGTCAACAGGAATCCGGGGCCCGGAAACGCGCGGGCCCGAGTCGGCGCTGGCTGCCTACTCGGGCCCTGGTGTGGTGGTGCAAGCTCTTTCTGGAACGCTCCGTGAGCGGGGACGGTTCAGGGGACTTGCAAGCCGTACATGCGCGGAGCCCGTTACGTACCGGCACCTGCCACCTGGTTAGGACAGTCAGTCCTTACTCTATAGCGCTCTACGGCGCAACGTTGGGTGTAACCAGTCTGACGGCCGAGTCACGGGCCCCGCTCTAGAACGTCGGGTGCAATCACGTCTTTCCTACCACCCCAATCCCGGAGTGTATCGCTCCTGAGCCGCCTACTGTCGCGAGTGCCGACCGCCTACCGTCGCTCCCTGCGCCGATCACGGCCTTCTACCGCGCGACCTCTTCGCGCCTCTGATGGAGCGCCCACAGGCGGAGCTTCTCCTGGCGACTCACTTACAGGATACGATTGCCGATGCGGAACTCCTCCTTGGCGTTATTGCCCGTCGCCAGGTTATCTCCACAGGGCCCGAGCACAGGCCCGCGCCGCGGCCGACTATGCCGCCCCGGGCAGCTGCATCGCGGGTGCGCCCCGACGACTGAAGGCCTCCTCGACCGACCAGCGAACCCAATGACTCGGCGGTCGGCTGCTGGCCGGAGGCCACGGCTCACCGTGAGATCTGCCTGTGAACCTGGCGCGTCACCCAATCGTCTACGCAAGATGGTGTGGCGCCGAGGCTCAGGCGCCCAGTATATCGCCCACTAGGGGAGGATCATCGAATGTCGTCCGCGGACCCGCCCTGCAAGCGGCGGCCACTGCCCGACGCAGGCGGGGGAGCGGCGGGCAATGGGACTCCACAGGGCCCGAGCACGGGGATGCTCGTCGCCCTCCACGAGGCGACCCTCGAGCTCGCGGCCGTCCACGACGTTGATGAGCTCTGCCGTCGGGCTGTCGAGCTCGGTTGCTCCCGCCTCGGGTTCGACCGCCTGAGCATCTGGTTCCTGGGCGACGACGGCTGCTCGGCGCAGGGCGTGTACGGACTCGACGAATCGGGGCAGGTGAGGTCGGAACGCGGCTCCCGGTACCAGTTCGATCCCGACTCGGCAACGGCCGAAGCGCTCCGCAGTCGGCCGCGCTGGGCCAGGCGCGATGGCGTTCCCCTGAACAACCAGGACATGCGGGTCGTGGGCGGTCGGATGGGCGGGGTGTCTACCCTCCGAAGCGCCGATGGGACATTCGGTGTCATCTATGTCGACAACCTTAGGTTTGGCCAGCCCATCACGGACGCCCAGTTCGAGCTACTGGCCCTCTACGGAGGGACCCTCGGCCACCTGATCGCCCGCCTGCGCGTCGAAGAGGAGCTGCGTCGCAGCGAGGCGCGGATCGCCAGTATTCTACGGTCGGCGCCGATCGGCATCGGCCTCGTGTTCGACGACCTGATCACCGAAGCCAACGAGCATCTCTGCGATATGCTCCGTCTGCCTCGTGAGGAGGTCATCGGTCGGGACCACCGCCTGCTGTTCGCACCGATAGGCGAGTATGAACGGATCGCGGCGTCTGTCACACCCCAACTGTGCGAGAGAGGGTACAGCGACAGGGTCGAGACCCAGCTCATCAGGGGCGACGGTGAGCTGATCGAGGTGTCGATAGGCGCGGCGCTGATCTCGCCGGGCGACCTGGATGGGGGAATCACATTCACGGCGCGCGACATCACCGGTCGCAGGCGCGCCGAGCGCCGCCTCAGGGCCAGCGACGAGCGCTACCGGGCCGTCTTCGAGGCGTCGTCGAGCGGGATAGTCGTCCTCACTCCGGACGGCTGCTTCCTTGAGATCAACCCCAGCGCCGAGGAAGCCCTCGGGTACACCAATGAGGAGCTGCGAGGGCGGTGTGTCTTGGACCTGAACGCGATCCCTGACAGGGACCGCGACCGTCTCGCCGCCGCGTTCGCCGAACGCGTCGGGGGGCGCCGAGTGGCGCCGTACAACGTCACGCTGAACCATAGGGACGGAAGCGCACGCATCGCCAGCATCACGGGGTCCGTGGTTCACGACGCCGAAGGCCGGCCGAGCGAAGTCCACCTGCTGGTTACCGACGTCACGGAACTGGTGGAGCTGGAGGCCAGGGCTCAGCAGACGCAGAGGCTGGAGAGCCTCGGGGTACTGGCCGGCGGCATCGCCCACGACTTCAACAACCTACTGACCGGTGTCCTGGGCAATGCCGAGCTGGCGAAGCTCGCCTTGGCGCCCGAGTCCGGGGCCAGGCGGTTCATCGAGCAGATCGAGATCGGCGCCCGCAGCGCCGGCGAGCTGGCCAACAAGATGCTCGCCTACTCGGGCAGATCGGGCCTGGCAGCGCAGAGCCTCGATCTCTGCACCCTCGTCGATGGGATGGCCGGGACTATCGACGCGGCCGCCCCTCAGAAGGTCCGCATCAGGCGTGACCTCCAGCGCGACCTACCCCCCGTGGTCGGCGACCCGGAGCAGCTCAGGCAGGTTGTCAGCAGCCTTGTCGCCAACGCCGTCGAGGCCGTGGGCGACCAGCCGGGCGAGGTGTCGATCCGCACCTTCCCGGCGAGGCTGACCAGCCAGGAGCTGGCTCGCACCTACGTCGATGACGAGCTGCCCAGTGGCGAGTACGTGGTCCTTGAGATAGCGGACACCGGCCATGGGGCCGACGCGGCGACCGTGTCTCGCATGTTCGAGCCGTTCTTCACCACCAGGTTCCCCGGCAGGGGGCTTGGCCTGGCGGCCGTTCTGGGAATCGTGCGCGGACACCAGGGCGCCATCTCGGTGCGGAGCAGACCCGGTGCCGGCACAGTATTCCGGGTGCTGCTGCCGGCCGTCGCCACGGCCGTCTCCGAGGGGACGCCTGAGGTCGAGCACACCGACGGCGCAACGCCTGGCAAAGGCCTCGTCCTCGTCGCCGACGACGAGCAGATGGTGCGGGGCGTAGCGCGCGCCGCCTTGGAGGCGTCGGGATTCGATGTGATAGAGGCCGACGACTGGCGTGAAGCTGCCGACGTGTTTGCCAGAGAGCAGTCGCGAATCTGCGCGGCCGTGATCGATCTCACGATGCCCAGAACAGGTAGTGAGGAAGCGCTACGCCGGATGAGGCTGCTCCGGCCCGATGTGCCGGTCGTCGTGACGAGCGGCTTCCCGCGCGAGGACGCCCTGGCGAAGTTGCCAAACCCCGACGAGTTCCTTTTCCTACTGAAACCCTTCGGCCCGTCTGAGCTCGTCGCCACGCTCGAGGCCGCGCTGAGCCGCTAGCCGGGTATCTGACGGAGCCATGGCGCCGCCGTCCGCGTCTACGGCGTTGCACCCACCACCAGCCCGGCGTCGATGTACTGTCCGCCGACCTCCTGGTGGCAATGAACTGCCAGGAGGTTGCGCCCCGGCCGCAGCACGTCGCGAATGGCCCGGCCCACATCGATCAAGGCATAGTCAGTCGTGAACCCGGCGAGGTGCGTGATCTCGAAGCCGTTCAGATAGACCTCGACATCCTCGTCGTGGTGTATCTCGAGCAAGACGACGTCTGGCACCGCGCCCCTGAACTCGAACTCCCGCCTCAGCCAGATGTCCTTGGTCATCCACTCGGTGCCGATGAACGAGCCGGGTGTGCCCTGGCTGCCAAAGCCGCCGGTGCCCTGTGTCCAGGCCGAGTCGTCAAAGCCCGGTACGGCCCATCCTTCGGGCGGAGCGTCGAGCGCGTACCGCCACAGGCACCGCTCTGTGCGCGCATTGGGCAGGAGGGTCTTGAGCGCAACGACTGTGCCCTCGCCGGTCTCGTAGGCGGCTGGCCGGCTGTTGATGGCCCTAAGCAGAGCGGGGTCGTACTTCGGCCTCCTGTCATAGAAGTAGACACCATTCTGCTCCTGCTCCACGTCGGTTAGCTGCGTGTAGGCGAAGCCGAACATGAACTGGTTGTCGAGGAGAGCGTCGGTGAGCCCCTTGTAGCGCGCCAAGAAGTCATCGACCGTCGACGCGTCGCTGCCGTAGCCCCAGGAGGCACCCTCCGCGGTGGCGGGAGTGAGCCGCGTGCCGCCGTACTCGCTCACGAAGTACGGCTGGCCCCTGTACGCGCCGCGCGGGTCGCTGGTGCTGTTGTTCCACGGCCGCGTCCCCGTTAGCTTGAACACCTCGAACAACGCACGGAACGACGCCGGATCCTGGTCGTAGTTGTGGCAGTCGTACACATCGGTGCTCGGGCTGAGGTGAACGTAGCCGCTGGTGTCCAGCAGCGGGCGGGTGGGGTCCACGGCGCGCGTTACCTCGAGCAGTCGCTGTGCGATGGCCGTTTCCTCGGACCCGCCGGTCTCGTTGAGTGGGCACCAGCCGATGATCGACGGGTGGTTGCGGTCTCGGACGACGGCTTCGTGCCATTCGCTCACCAGCTCGCTGAGCGCCGTCAGGTTGTCTCGGTTCACACCCCAGTCGGGGAACTCGCCCCAGACGATGTAGCCCAGCTTGTCCGCCCAGTAGAGGAAGCGCGGATCGAAGACTTTCTGGTGCAGCCGGGCACCGTTGAACCCCGCCGCTATCGACAGCTCGATGTCGCCGCGCAAGGCGTCGTCGGTGGGCGCGGTGTAGATCCCCTCCGGGTAGAAGCCCTGGTCGAGCACCAGACGCTGGAACACGCGCTTACCGTTGATCAGGAACCGATAGCCCTGGATCTCGATCTTGCGCAGCCCGCAGTAGCTGCGCACCAGATCGACTGTCCCGCCATCTCGCTCGACAGTGAGCGTCAGGCCGTACAGAAAGGGATCGCCGGGCTGCCACAGCCGCGGCTCGGGAACGGAGACTACGAGCGTCGAGGCCCGCGACGATGCGGGCGCCGTCGCCTCTGCCACGGTCCTGCCGTCGGCCGACAGCGCCGCGCGAACCGTGAGCCCGTCGGTCGGTCCGTCCACGCCGGCCGCGATGATGAACCGACCGCCGTCGACGTCCGGCGTGACGACGAGGCCGCGCACGTACGAGGAGCCGACCGCCTCGACCCAGACCGTCTGCCAGATGCCCGTGGTCCTTGTGTAGACGCAGCCGAAGCTCTCTCGCTCGAAGCACTGCTTGCCCGCGGGCTGCATGCCAGACCGGGTGTGGTCGGTGGCGCTCACCACAAGCTCATTATTGCCGTCCACAACACCGTCGGTGATCTCGAAGGCGAAGGGGGTATACCCGCCCTTATGTTCGCCGAGGAGCATGCCGTTCAGCCACACCTTGGCCTGGAAGTCGACCGCTCCGAAGTGAAGCAGAAGCCGCTGGCCGCGCATGGCCTCGGGAATGGCGATTCCCCTCCGGTACCAGACCCGGTTCATGAAGTCCGTGTTGGCGACGCCGGAGAGGGCGCTCTCAGGGCAGAACGGCACGACGATCGTGCCCGCGAGATCGGTGCCCGACCGCAGGCCGCGCTGCTCGCCTGTTTCGTCATTGTCGATCTCGAACTGCCACGTGCCGTTCAGGTTCAGCCAGGCATCTCGCTCGAGGTCGGGCCTCGGATGCTCCGGCCGCGGCACGGCGCCCTGAGCTAGTGCCGGTACCCCGGCCAGCATCAGGGCGGGCAGTCCCAGAGCCATCACGCTTGCGCGCATTGTCGGACCTCCATCAGTTCAGCGGGCCGTAGCCCATGTTGTGAGTCGCGTCCGCGTTGTCGTGCAACATGCGGCGCGCGAGCCGCACCGCCTGAGGCTCGGACAGCAGCCCGTCGCCTACCCGGCCCGCCAGCACCTTCGCCAGGATGCGCCTGCTGACGGCCGCCGCGCCCACCGCGAGTTCGACGCTGGTCGCATCCTGCGACATCATCACCTTGTGGGCCGGAACGTAGCCGATGTAGGTCTGCAACGCCCGCTCGAGGTGCGCGGGGCTCAGGATCGGCAGCCAGCATGTGTCAATGTACGCGTTGGGGTGGAACTTGGCGAGGTTGGCCGCCTCGTCTACGTACGGCCAGCAGTGCATCAGGATGAAGCGGATGCGTGGGTAGGCGCTGATGAGCTGCCCCAGCGGCAAGGGGGTTGAGCGCGGCAGGTTGTTCGTGCCGACATGGATCTGAAACGGCCAGCCGCGCCCGTTCGCGAGCTTGCAGCACTCATGCATGATCCAGTTCTGGTGGCCGCGCATCGCTTCCGGCGTACCCGGGGCGAAGTGCACGTCGGCGTCGGTTGTGGGACTGAAGTCCAGGTCGCGCGAGTAGGCCTGGAGCTGCTTGATACCGACACACCCCGCCCCGTCGGCCACCTCGAACACGCGCCGGAGGAACTCACGCCAGCTCGGGGCGTCGGCCGGCTCTACGCCGACCTTGGCCGCCGAGTATCCCATCCGGGGGTTCCCGGAGGACAACGGCGCCAGGTAGTCGTCGATCCGCAGGACGGGGCGCGTGAAGCTGAGCTCCTGCTTGGCCAGGTCCGGGGCTCGGGTCTCACACATGAACGATAGGGAGACCGGCCGCGCGGGGCCAAGCAAGCCGCCCTTCGCGCGGGCCTCCAGGTACCAGTCGAAGATGCGGCCGTAGTTGCCGTTGATGCGCCCGCTGATCTCCGCTCCGTTCGCCGGGCTGAGGCCGTCGAGGTCGAGATCGTAGAGCAGACTCACGCCCTCGGTGAGGCACGTCAGCGTCCCAACTGGTCGTTGGTTCCCGAGATGCGGCAGCGTCGCGGCGAGCACCTCGGCCGGGCGCTCGCGCCAGGCAGCCTCGATGTGCGGGCAGCCCAGCTCAGTCGCCAGAGCTGATGTGTCGAAGCCGCCCGCGGCGAGGAAGCCGTGGAGGTACGGGTCTAGCAGCAGGTCGAAGAGTCCCACGTCCGCCGACGCCGCGCCCGCGTACTCGTCCGCGACGAACCCGACGGCGCTTGCGCCGATCGACGGCAGGCTGCCCCAGTGCTCGTGAACGCACAAGTCGGGGATCCCCTCGATCTCGGCGAGCATCCCGCGCTCCCTGTCGGTCATGTCGCCCGCTCCCGGACTCGCCAGCACGCCGGCGCCGGACACAGCAAGCGCCGCGCTCGACAGAAACGCTCTCCGAGTGCCTGCGGCCACGTCGCCCTCCGTCTCATCGCTCCTGCTGCAAGCGCGCACGCCGGTCGATCGTCCTGTTGCCGACGGGGTCACGGTAGGCGCGCGAGGTGACGGTCCGATCGCACGTCCGGCACCATCGCTGTTGCGCACGCTTCTTCCCCAGGTTCCGCGCCGACCCGCGGGGCCCTGCGGCGCTCATTGGATGAGCCTTGCGAGGACGAGTATGAGAGGGGAGAGGACGATCCCGGCGGCGTTCGTCAGCAGCCAGAGCGTATTGGCGAGGTCGCGCTCGAGATCGAACAGGTTGGCCATGATCAGCGAGAAGATGGCGGTCGGCATGAATGCCTGCACTAGAATAACCTGCTTGTCGATCACGTCAGGAGGCTGAAGGAATGAGTACGCCCAGATGAAGGCCAGCCCGAGCAGCGGCGTGTACACGAACTTGACGAGCCCCATCGCCGCGCTGTGCGGCAGGTAGTGGCGCACGCGGCCGAAGTTCAGCGTCATGCCGATGGCCGTCAGGTACACGAACGTGGTAGACGGGACCACGAGATTCGGAACAGGCTCCAGGAACCCCGGCCTCGGGGGGCCCAACAGGCCGAGCGCGAGCCCCACGAACACGGCTAGCACGGGGTTGCGGTTCGCCGGGTCGCGCATCGCGTCGCCGATGTACCGCAGGGGCGACAGCGTCGTCTCGCTCGCGTACCGCCTGCCGATCAGCAAGCCCAGCGTGTAGAACGTCGGGTAAAAGTACAGAGTGAACAGCGTCCCGGCGGCATAGCCGCGCTCGCCTGCCAGCACGAAGCACATGAACGTGCCGAATGTCTGGCCCAGGTTCGAGAACATGCTCGCGCCGACGAGCACCCCGGCCCTCCGCGGCGGAGTCCGGCGTCTGCGCGTCCAGAGAACCGCCGGGACAGCCGCGAGCAGAGCCATCGACAGACCGATGATGGGTAGTGGAATCAGCCTGGAGTCGTGGAGCTTCGCGGCCCACAAGGCCAGTATGATGTTGAGGGGATCGAGGTAGATGAGCCCCACGCGAGTGAGTCGGCGCGACACCGCGAACGGCTCGCGCAATCTCGGCTTGAGCGCGTAGCCCATTGCCAGCGCCGTGACCATAACGATGAACGGGAACAGTAACCTCAGCGTGTCCCCGCCGAACGGCAGATTCATGTGCCGGCCTCGCGTCGGCCTCCGGCGTCGCAGGGCGCTCGGGCGGCCCCCCGGCGGCTCATGTGGTGCCACCGCCGAGGTCGGACGTGAGGATGCGGTCGCAGAGCTCCATCGTCTTCACGGCGTCCTGAAACGACGGCTGGGGCTGGACCCCGGCGAGGACGCTCCGGATGAAGTGCTCGGACTGGGCCTTGAAGCCGTAGTAGACGCGGAACTCATCGCTGCCCGCGACGCCCGTGGCCGTGAGTTCGGTCACGTCCGTCTCGCCTCTGTAGATGACGGCCCTGTCGTTCGCGTCGACGTAGGCGCTAACGCCCACGGAGTGCATCTCGAACGTGTGCACACGCCTCCCACAGGCCCAGTTCGTGTTCAGGATGCCGACGGCGCCGTTCTCGAACCGCATGAGCGCGTTGTGGGCATTGGGGTATGAGACCCCGGCCCGCCGGTCGACAGTGCTCGCGACCGACCGCACCTCTCCGCCCAGCCACCTCAGCGCGTCCACGGCGTGCACCGCGTCGCAGCGCAGAAGATCGATCGCCCCGTCGTAGTACTGGGTCTCAGTCACCTGGTTCTTGTGGAAGGCGACCTCACATTGGTGGATGGGGCCGGCGCTCTCAACCCGCCGCCGCGCCTCAACCAGCACAGGTATGAACCGGCGGTTGAAGCCCACCATCGACATGACCCCACGGCGTTCGGCCCACCACGCGAGCTGTCGCGTCTGCTGCGCGTGGATGCCGGGCGGCTTCTCGGTGAACACGTGGAGCCCGACCTTCATGCAGTGAACGGCGACCTCGAACATGTGCTGCGGCCGGAGGATGATGTACACCGCCTCGGGGACCGACTGTTCCAGCATCGTCACGTAGTTCGCGTCACGAACAGGGATCAGGTGTCGGTCCGCGTTCTCCACCAGCCGTCGGTCATCGAGGTCGCTCAGCCCGACCAGCTCACACTCGGGGATCCGGACCAGAGACGGGAGATGCACCGCCGTCGACATGCCGCCCGCCCCGATCACCGCAACGCGTAGCTTTCGATCCGCCATGGTCAGTCCTTCCCGGCGGCCTCGTGGATCCTGAGCAAGGAGTCCACCAGTCCGGCCACCTCGTTCAGTGGGATCATGTTGGGTCCGTCGCACAGCGCGTGCTCCGGGCTGTCGTGTGTTTCGACGAAGACCGCGTCAACACCGGCCGCGACGGCGGAGCGGGCGAGCAGAGGCGCGAACCGCCGCTCACCACCGGAGGCGGCGCCGGCCGCCCCCGGAAGCTGAACTGAGTGCGTCGCGTCGAAGACAACGGGGTACCCGAGCTCCCGCATTACTGCCAGGCCGCGCATGTCAACGACTAGGTTGCCGTAGCCGAATGTGCTGCCGCGCTCGCAGAGCGTGATCCCTCCCGAGCCGCCGGCCTGGACCTTGGCGGCCGCCTCCATCATCGCCTGCGGCTGCAGGAACTGGCCCTTCTTGATGTTGACCGGCTTCCCGGTCCGACCGGCCGCGACCAGGATGTCGGTCTGTCGGCAGAGGAAGGCCGGGATCTGGAGCGCGTCGACGACCTCGGCAGCGAGCGCGGCCTGCCCGGCCTCGTGGATGTCGGTGATAACCGGCACGCCGACCTCGGCGCGGACGCGGGCCAGTACTCGGAGGCCCTCCTCAATACCGGGGCCGCGGTAGGAGTCGACGGACGAACGGTTCGCCTTGTCAAACGAGGCTTTGAAGACTAGCGAGACGCGGCGCGCGCGGAACACGGCGGACAGCGCGTCGGCCATCCGTAGCGCGTGGTCCTCTGACTCGATCACGCAGGGGCCGGCGATGAAAGAGAGGGAGCCGTCGCCGATCGTAACGTCGGCCAGGCGCACGGATCTCAACAGGGGGCTACCTCCACCAGGTACTTCGCCGGCGAAGGGGCGCTACCTCCCGAGCCATCCCGGGGCCGACGTGCGCTGCCCGCGAGGCCCCACGACCCCTAGCACGTCGGGCGGGAGCGCCGAGCTCTGAGAGGCATCCTCGGCCCGGCCGTCGGGCGTAACACAGTAGATGGCGGCGGGCGCGCCCGCGTCGGCCTCTCGGGATAGAAGGTCCAGGGCTCCGCGCCTGACAAGGATGTGGCCTCGCTCCAGAACCAGCCAGTACCCCTGCTGGTTCACGACCACGGAGTAGCGGGTGCCCAGCGCTACGAAATCGTAGCCGCCCGCCGTGACGGCGAACTCGGTGGGCGGCCGCGGGACCGGAAGATCGGCCGTCACCCTTCCCGCCGTCAGAACCAGTCGGTCCGCCGACGCGAGGGCAAGCCGCGTGCGCTCCCCAAGCTCTATCGTGGAGCCGTCCGGCGTCCGCAAGGTTGCGGTGCTGGCCGGCCCGGTGACCACCTCGGGCGGCATCGCGCCCGCGACGCTCACGACCCGCTCCGGCCTGACCCGGAGCCCCGACTGCACTGCGACGCCGGCCGCGCCGGAGTTCGTCACTGAGACCCGACCCGTTACGTCCACCAGGGTGGCGAGCGTCGGGGCCACACTTGACCTGCTCGCATAGGCGAGCATCAGCCCCACCACAAGGCCCGCGGCGAGACCTGTGGCTAGATACCACGATTCCCTGCGCCCCCAGCCCCGCCTGGCGGCCACGGCCGCCGCGTACTTCCGAGGAAGAGCGACCGGAGCGGTCGCGGCGGCCCCGGCCGCGAGGCCCAGAACGGTGAGGAAGGCCGACTGGTCGGCGAGCAGGCGGTCACGGAAGGCCGAGCACGCCCTGCACGTCGACAGGTGGCGCACCGTGTCCCGCTCCTCGTCCGGCGACAGCTCGCCGTCGAGGAGGGCCGAGACCCTCTCGCCCCACGCATCACCGCAGCTCATATCGGCTCGCCTCCGACGCCTCCCGCTCGAGGCACTCCAGACACTTGCGGAGCCGCTGCTTGGCGCGGAAGACTCTCACGCGAACCGCGCCCTCCGCCACCCCGAACATCCGCGCCATCTCCTCGTACGACATCTCCGCCAGGTACCGCGCCGCCAGGAGCTCCCTGTACGACCGGGGAAGATCGTTCATCGCGTTCAGTATCCCGTTCTCGAGCGGGCTTATGTCCTGGCCCGCCGCGGGCTCGGGCACATCGTCGAGCGGGATCTGACCCCTGGGTCGGACCCGCCGCTCGCGTACGCACATCCTCCGAACGATCGTGTACAACCACGCCTTGAAACGCTCCGGATCCCGCAGCCCCGCGATCTTCTCGAACGCGACCGCGAGGGAGTCCTGCACAACGTCCTCGGCCCCGACCACGTCGCCGGTCAGGTGAATCGCCATCGCCATAGCCGCGCGCCGATGGCGGCGTGCGAGCTCGTCGAAAGCGGCGCTGTCGCCCGCTTGTGCGCTTACTACGAGAGCCGCGTCATCCACGGCGCTCAGCTCCCCCGGTCTCACTGGGTAGCAGATAGCTCCTCCGCCAGGCTAGAGGCCCGGGCCTCGGCCCGTGTTACGGCCATTGTCGCATGATTTCGGCCGTCTACACAGTGGCACCGGGGCGTCCCCCAGGGTCGTTTCGTTCTCCGAGCGCTAGCGCGTGGTGACCCAACCTCACCCCCCGGCCTCCGGACGTTCCCCCTCTCCGCTGGCGGAGAGGGGGTGGTCGCTGGCGTAGCCAGGGACCGGGGGTGAGGTCGGCGGCACCACATCGCGACAATGAAATGGCACCGGGGCGTCCCCGCCGCCCAACGTGATGCGCCGGTTGGGGCGCGACTCGGGGAGCCGGACGCCTCGCAGCCCTAGCCTGTATCATTCACCACAGTACTCGTCCTTGAATACCGGAATGTGGTGAGAGGCGGTATTAGACCTGTGGGTCCGT
>Ga0315282_10005338_pt1 | contig 21962 bp, 16 predicted proteins | sample YL17G07_20_MG_FD_203693 | JGI IMG/M metagenome (GOLD analysis project Ga0315282, IMG submission 203693) | Sediment microbial communities from Yellowstone Lake, YNP, Wyoming, USA - YL17G07_20 | ecosystem: Environmental > Aquatic > Freshwater > Lake > Sediment | place: USA: Wyoming | collected... | reverse complement strand
CATCGTCCGGCGATACGCCGTCGATGGCGTACACCTCGACTACGTGCGGTACCCGAACGAGGAATTCGACTACAGCCAGGCGGCGCTGGGCGAGTTCGCCGCGGCGCTCGATGAGGGCCAGCCCGGCAGGACACTCGACTCGGGCGGGCCGAGGGCCGACTTGCTCGCCCGCACGCAGGCATTCGCCGATCACTGGCGGGCGTTCCGCCGCGCGCGGCTGACCGCGCTCATAGCCAGGCTGCACGACGCCATCACGCGGCACCGCCCGGGCGCGCTCGTGACCGCGGCCGTCGTGCCGGACCCAGAAGCGGCGTCTGCCTCGCGACTGCAGGACTGGCGCGCCTGGCTAGAGGATGGCCTGATCGACGTCGTCTGCCCGATGGCCTACGCGACCGACGCCGCGCAGTTCACCGCGCAGATCACCAGCGTCAAGGAGGCGGCCGCCGATCATCCGGTGTGGGCCGGCATCGGCGCCTATCGGCTGTCATCGCTGCAGACCGTCGAGAACATTCAGATAGCGCGGCGCCTCGGGGCGAGCGGCGTGATCCTCTTTTCCTACGACAGCCTGACTACGCCGCCCCGCGGTGCCGAGTACCTGTCCGAAGTCGGCCGCGCGGCGTTCGGACAGTAACCGCTCGGATCTCACGTTGCCACGGAGGCACCGGGACGCAGAGAACCCTGTTGCTCCGAGCGGCCACAAAGGCACAGAGACGCCGAGAAGTAGAGCGCGCCGCCCTGCCTGCTGAGGCACCCAGACCGCGCCGGACCCGAGAAGCGCGCATCGGTTCTCCGCGCCATGGACCGATTCCACCCAGCTCGTGAGGTCGTTCTCGGCGCCCTGGCCACCCGGGCGTTCCCCGCTGGCGTCGTCGAGGTCGGAACCGCCGATCGTGTCGCCTGGCGTGAAGCGTTCGGCCGCCTGACATACGCACCGGCAGCCCGGCCCGCGCGCGACGACACGGTGTTCGACCTCGCCTCCCTTACGAAGGTCATCGCCACAACCACCCTCGTGATGCGACTGTTGGAGCGGCGCCTTCTCGACCTCGATGATCCCATCCGTCGCTGGCTGCCCGACTGGCGCGGCCCTGATCGCGAAATGGCCACGGTGAGCGATCTCCTCGCGCACGCGTCAGGCCTGCCCGCCTGGCTTCCTCTCTACCGCAATCTCCAAGGCCGCGACGCATTCGCGCGCGCGATCTCGGCCGTGCCGCTTGAGTACGCGCCTCGTACCCGGTCGGTCTACAGCGACCTCGGGTTCGTGCTGCTTGGCTTCGTCCTCGAGCGGGCCGCGGGGAGATCGCTTGACGAGCAGTTCGAACGGTTCCTGGTCGACGCCGGCCTTGCCAGCGATTCCCCCTTGTTGCGGGTCGCCTTCTCACCTCCGGAGGCCTGGCGGGACGAGACAGCTCCGACCGAGGCGGACCCGTGGCGCAACCGCCTGCTCGTCGGAGAAGTGCACGACGAGAACGCGGCTGCGCTCGGCGGCGTCGCAGGACATGCGGGACTCTTCGGAACGGCGGCGGCGGTAGGCGCGTTCGCCCGCCTGGTTATGCAGGCCCGACGCGAGCGGCCGGAAGCGGTCACGCGGCTTGCACAGGCGCAGACGGTCGTCCGCTTCACCACGCGGACGACGGTGCCCGCGAGCTCACGTGCGCTGGGGTGGGACACGATGCTCCCGACGTCCTCGTGCGGCACCCGCCTGTCGGCATCCGCGTTCGGTCACACGGGATTCACCGGCACCTCGCTCTGGATCGATCCCGTACGCGACCTCTACGTCGTCTTCCTCACCAACCGCGTCCACCCCTCGCGCGACAACGACGCCATCCAGCAGGTGCGGCCGGCGCTGCACGATGCGATTGCCGGGTTCTTTTCGCCGTAGAGGCCGGGCGGCGGGGCTAAAGCCCCGCCGCTACAACGAGGAGGGGTCCGCGCCGGCGGGGCTGAAGCCCCGGCGCTACGACGGAGCCGAGTTCAGCGGCCCGCGACGGCCGGGCTGGCCCGTTCGGAGTCTGATCAGAGCGAGGGTCCGCCGGGGCCGCGGCGCGGAGGCCGCTGCGGAGGCGGGAATCCCGTGTTGGAGCCGGGGCCTCGAGGGCTTCGTGGCCCGGTACCGCCGGGCCGGGCCGGCCCCCCGATGCCACCGGGTCCACCGGTTCCAGGCATTCCAGGCCGCACCGCCCCGGGGGCGGCACCCGGCTGCATGGTCTGCGGCACGTAGACGAATTGCCACTCGTTGTAGTGGTTCCGTCCGTTGTAGATGCGGATTGACTGGTCCTTGCTCTTGCTTGCAACCCCGACCATGCCGCCGCGGGGGCCGATGGTGCTGCCCGAGCCGGTGATGGTGGACCCGATCCCACCCGGCTGCGCCCCGGCACCGGACCCCATGCCGGTCGGCTGCGCTCCGATTGTGGAGGACCCGCCCGGACCGCGGGAGCCCGGTTGCCGAGGAGATCCCGGCGTCGCGCCCGGGGCCTGCATAGTCTGGTACAGCACCTGGAACTCGCCGTCCTTGCTCATCGGGTCCTTGTATTTCTTCCGCAGGAACTTCTGCTGGACGAGGACGTCGATGCTCGGCGGAAAGGCGTTGGCGTACTTGCGCTGGAAGAGCCCGATGGCCCGCGCGTACTGCGTGCCGCGGAAGATCAGCTCCTCTTCCTTTTCGCGCCGAGCCTGCTGGTGCCAGACGGGCATCGCGGCCGATAAAAGGATCGACATCACGCCGAGGCCGACCAGCAGGGCCGCCATTGCGTATCCATCGTCCGATCGTGCGCGAGCTTGACGCTCTAAGTGCATGAGACTAAGATGCTTACCGCACTCATGATACCACTCTTTAGACGCGCCCCCCGGCTCGTCGGTCGAGAGAGGGTGAACGCCGGCGCCATGCTCGTTGCCGCCGTCCTGGCCGGGACGGCGCTGGTCGCCGGCTGCGACAAGGTGCCGCTGTTCGCCCCGACGCAGTCCACTATCTCGCTCGCCGCCGCGAGCCTGGTTCTCCCGGTCAACGGCTCCACGGACATCACCGCCACGGTCCTCGAACAGCCGGGCACGGCCGTGCAGAACGGCACGCAGGTCACCTTCACGACCACCCTCGGACGGATCGATCCGCCTCAGGCGCAGACGGTCGATGGCGTGGCGAGAGCAAAGTTCTACGCGGGCAGCCAGTCGGGCGTCGCGACGATCAACGCGACCTCGGGCGCCGCCAATGCGGCGGGCACGGGCACCAACGCCAAACCGGCGCTGCAGATTGCCATCGGCGGCGCGGCGGCCGGACGGGTCGTCCTGAACGCCTCGCCCATGGCCGTGCCGATCACGGGCGGGACGGTGCAACTGACCGCCACCGTCTTCGATACCAACGGCAACGCCCTGCAGGGCGCGCAGGTCGGCTTCACCACGGACACATCGGGGACGCTCTCCCCCACCGTCGCGACGACGGACATGAGCGGGGCGGCAACCTCCTCGCTGACAACCAACCAGGCGACGACGGTCACGGCGACGGTGATCGGGGCGAGCAGCGGGACATCGGGCACCAGCGCCGGCATCACCGCGCAAGTGAAGATCGCGCTGGCAGCGGGAGTGTCGATCTCGGTCGCCAGTACCGGGACCCCGACCGTCGGCCAGGTGGTGACGTTCAACGTCACACCCGTCCCCTCGACCGCAGTAGTGCCCAACGTGCTCGTCGACTTCGGCGACGGCGGCACGGTGACGCTCGGCGCCCTCGCGGTGCAAACGACCATTTCGCACGTCTTCCGCGCCGCCGGCTCCTACACGGTGACCGCGGCAAGCACGGACCCCAGCGGCGCACGGACGTCCTCGTCCACCTCCGTCACGGTGCTGCCGGCGGCGCTCAGCGTCACCATCACCGCGGCGACTTCCCCATTCACCAGAAACACCCCGATCGTGTTCACGGCCAGCGCCACCGGGACACCCACGCCGGCCGTGCTCAGCTACCGGTGGGACTTTGGTGACGGGACGGTCCTTACGACGTCGGGCAACACGGCCGCCCACACCTACTTCAGCGCTGGCATCTACACGGTGACCGTCACGATGACGACCGTTGACGGCAACAGCGCGCTCGGGCAGACGCAGGTGCGGGTCGACTAGACAAAGTGCTGTCAGACAATCACCAATCAGAGTACCTGCTGCCGTCCAGCGCGGTGCCATCCGAGCCGCTCTTGACGTCGTAGATGCCGGGCTCTGCGGTGGGGTTGTTGGGGTCGGGCTCGGCCGGGACCGTCTGCCACGTCTCGACCGCGTTGGTCGTCGGGTCTTTCGGAACGGCACGCAGGTAGCCTTCGCTCACCAGCGCGTCGAGGCTGGGCGGGTACTGGTTCTTATCGGCGTAGTACTGGTCGATCGCGTCGCGCATCCGGAAGAGGTCTTCTTTGAGCACCGCCTCCTTGCTGTGCTGGATGCTCGAGCGGTACTGGGCGAGGCCGAGAGTGGCCAGGATGACGATCAGCGAGATGACGGTGAGCAGCTCGATGAGCGTGAAGCCGCGCTCGTCCACCCGCCTTCCGCCGATCGACGCCAAAGATGCTCGCATTCTGTTGGCCTGACGATCTGTTGACCTGTTGGTTGTCCCGATCCCCGTCGCCCTGATCCCTGTCAGCCCTGGCCCCTGGGCCCCGATCCCTGGTCCGAGCACGTTTCGCTACCAGTCCCTGTACTTCGTTCCGTCCAGCCCGGTGCCCGTGCTCTTCGTGTACACGTCGAACACGTTCTGGCCGCCCCAGCTCGTCGAGTCCGGCTTGTCCTGGTACGACCGGAGGCCCCAGTCGGTGCTGTTCGTCACCGGGTCCATGGGAATGCGGCGCAGGAACTTCAGTTTCCGGCCGGATGCGTCGTTGGCCGGCGTCACTCCGTCCACCAGCGTCTGCAGGTCGGGCGGGTAGCCTTCGCTTCCCGCCTTGACGTCGAGCGAGCCGATCAATCCGGTGTCGACAGCGTCCTTGTACTTGTCGATCGCGGTTCGCAGCTCGCGCAGCGCCAGCCGCAGCTCGCTCTCGCGCTGCCGGTGGATCGTTACGCGCGCCAGCGGCATCACCGCCGACGCGAGGATGATCAGAATCGTGCTGACGACCATCAGCTCGATGAAGGTGTAGCCAGATCTCTCCCGCGACCGTGAGAACACCGAAAACGACGTCCGATCGTTCCTGGCCGTCGTCTCAGGACCCATGATGCTTCTCGCAGGGCTGACCCTGCGCCCCTCCTCCCAACGCGTGAAGCCCGCCCCCTGTGCTCCGAGCCGGGCTGAAGCCCGGCCCCTACGTCTGCTGGGCAGCCCGGCCGTCGGGCGCAGCCGTCCGCTCACTGCGCACTGCCCTGGCCACCGTCCACTGCTCACTGACCACTGTCCACTGCTACTTTACCGTCACCGTCACCGGCGCGAACTGCAGCGGAACGACCGCGCCGCCGGGCCCGCTGGCCACGCCGCTCGGCGTCAGCGTCGTGCCGCCCGGTGCCGCCGCGTCGAACACGATGGCGGCCAGCAGGCCGACGCCGGATGCCCCGGTCGTGTCACCCGGCCGCGTCACCGTGATGTCGATCCGGCCGGCTGGCGCATCCACTTGCTGCGCGAACGTGGCATTGACGCCGCCCTGCCGCATGAAGCTGCCTTCCTGCACGGCGCGCACCCGCAGCACGGCCGGGTTGTACGTGATCGTCAGGCTGACCGTCGACACCCGGCTGACGCCGGAGATCGAGATCGGCACTGTGTATGGCCCGCCGCCGACCCGGAACTCGGTACCCGGCGGCGTCACCTGCACGGTGGCCGGCGGCGGTGTCGGACCAGCCTGCGGGGGTGACGCCGGCGCGCCCGCCGGGGGTTGCGGGGCGGCGGGCGACGGCACGGGCGCCTGCGGCGGCGTGGCTGGCGGCTGTCCGGCAGGCGTCGCCGGCATCGTCGTCGTGCCCGGGATCGGGGAGCTGCCCGGCGGAACCACTGGCGTGCCGAGCGGTCCCGGCTGCGCGCCCGGAACCGGCTGGCCGGGCGCGGGTGGTGTGCCCAGCGGCACGGCAGCCCCCGGCGGAGCAGCAGCCGGCGCAGCAGCCGGTGGTGCGCCGGCGGCCCCTTCGGGCGTCGCGCCCGGGACGTTGATGAGCGGCGGCGGCCCGCCGAGGCCCAGGTTCTGCTGCGTGCCGATGTAGATCGGGTTGAGGTCCTTCTGCGACAGCTCGTGGGTGCGGAGGATCCTCGGCGTCAGCAGCATCACGATGTCGGTCTGCGTGATCTGGTTATTGTTGGCCCCGAACAGGTCCTTCAGCACCGGCACGTGGATGAGGCCAAGGAAGCCCTGCAGCGTTTTTCGCTCGTCCTCGCGGAGCAGGCCGGCGAGCAGGTTCGGCTCACCGTCGCGCAGCCTGAGCCTGGTGGTGACCTTCCGCGATCCGAACGACGGCAGGTTCTGCCCCGCGATGTTCACCTGCTGCCCGACCGAGCTGCTCTCCACGTACAGATCGAGGATGATCTCGCCTTCGAAGCTGACCCGCGGGGTCGCCTCGACGTTGAGCCCAACGGTCCGGTACTGGAACGAGGTGAGCGGGTTGAACGCGGTGCCGCCGCCCACGATCGGGGTGAAGGTGGTCGACGGGACGGGAATCTCGTCGCCGAGGTTGAGCGAGAGCTTCTGGCCCTCGCTCCCGCGCAACTGCGGCTTCGCGATCAGCTTGGTCTCGGAGTCGCTCTCCAGGAACCTCACGACGGCGGCGGGCACCGCGAGATAGAAGTCCGCGGTGTTGATACCGCGCGAGATCGTATTGAGGTTGAAGGGCGGCGGCGACCCGACGCTGCTCGGCGCGGTGCCCGTCCCGATCGTGGTGCCGCCAGTCCCCGTGGACGAAGTGCTCGGCGACACCTCCGGCGAGAAGATCCCCCCCAGCGCGTAGTCGGTCAGGTTGAGGCCGTACTGCTTGGCCCGCGAGCGGTTCACTTCGAGGATCTCCACGTCGAGGACGACCTCGGCGCGCGGCTTGTCGTTCGCCTCGATCACCCGCTCGATGATCGCCGCCACCGCGGCGCCTGCGCGCACCGTGATGGTGTTGGAGCTCTTGTTGACGGCAATCATCGGCTGCACCCCCATCTGCGGCAGCCGCATGATCTGGTTGAGCATCGCTCCGAGCTCGGTGACATCCGCGTTCGAGACATAGAAGGTGCGGATCACCTGCTCCTCGTACTGCGCCCGCTTGGTCGTGTTGTCCGGAATGACGATGATCGTCCGCTCGTTCAAGACCTTGTAGAAGAGCTGGTTCGCCGTGAGGATCTGGCTGAGGGCCTGTTCCAGGGTGACGCCGTCGAGCTCCACCGTGTAGGGCCGGTCCTGGAAATCGCGGTCGTAGGTGATGTTGATGCCGCTGGCATTCGCGATGAAGTTCAGGATGTCCTTCAGGCTGGCGTTCGTGAACCGGATGCGGAGCGGCTCGCGCGAGGCCGGGTTGAGGATCGGCTCCGGCGTCATCTGCCGGGCCTTCTCCTTCATCTGCTCGATTGGCGGCTTCGGCCGCGCCGCCTCGAGGCGGTCCCGGATCGTGCGCTCCACCTCGATCGCCTTGGCGGCCAGCCTGCGGTTGGTCGGGTCGTACTCGCTCGCCTGCTTGTACTCGCGCAACGCGCCGTCGAGATCGCCCGCCTCCTCCAGTTGCCGCGCCGTCGCGAAGTGAACGTGCGAGGCGTTGAGCATCGCCCGCTCGAGCGCGATCTTGTAGTCGGCGTGATCAGGCGCGGCCTGCACCGCCTTCCTGTAGAACGCCACCGCGGTGTCCCAGTCATTGACCCGCGAGGCCTGCTCGCCACGGCTGAAGGCGCGGCCGGCCGCGCAGCCCGCCGCGGCCGCCAGCACGATGACGAGGGCAGCCACCTTCCACAGTTGTGCTCTCACCACGCGGCCTCCGTCCCCAGCAATGCAGAACGCAGAACGCCGAACGTAGACGAAGAACGCTGAACGAAGGCCGTGGAACGCGAACGACGAGGATGCTCCGTTCTACGTTCGGCGTTCTCCGTTCCGGCGGCGCGTCAGCTGCCCGACAGCCGGATGGTCTGGCGGCCCCGGCCGTCCACGTAGATCATCTCGATCGACTCGACGCCGATCCGCACGATCCTGTACCGCCCTTCGATGACGTCACCCTCCCGCCCGTAGTAGACGCCCCGCGCGTCGCTGAGGACGGCGATCGTGCCCCGTGGCCGGGCCCGCTCGACGATCCCGATGAACTTGAGCGGGATCGGCGGCGGGGGCGCCGGTCCCGCAGATTGCGCCGGCGCACCACCTGCATCGACACCGCCTGGTCCCGCCGGCCGTGACGAGGGAGGTGGGGGCGCCTTCTGCTGGAACCGGAACGGGTTCCGCTCGCCCGGCACAGGTTCCGGCCGCGGCGCGCTCAACGCGTCCAGCCTCACCGCGGGTACGGATTCGGCCCGGGTGCCAGCCGGACGCTGGCCTGCGGCCGCGCCTCGCGCCGCCGACGCCGGAGCGGCTGACGGCTGGTCGCTGCCCGCTCCAAGCCACAGGTAACCGACGACGGCGGCCAGGACGACGAGCACTGCCACGAGCACGACGGGACGCGCCCGCTTACGCGCCATTGTCGCCGGCCCGGAAATACGTCGACAGCGACAGCGTCAGGAGGAGCGGCGCGTTCGGGTCGTTGCGCTGCGACAGGGCGACGTTGTCGATGACGACGAAGTCCGGCGCGCTCTCCAGCCGGTAGATGAACCGGCGCAGGCTCGCGTAGTCGCCCTGCAGCACCATCGTCATGTGCAGCCGGATGAGCGTGCTCTCCCGCTCGTGCTGCTCTTCGTAGCTGCGCCGCTCGGCCCGCACGTTCGACTCCCGGGCGAGCTGCGCGAGCCGCAGGTAGGTGATCCGCCGCGCCGCCGCCAGGTCCGCCGGCAGCACGTCCTGGTAGAACTTCTTCAGCTCGGTCTGGGCGCGGTCCTTGCCCGACACCGTCGCCTTGGCCGTGTCGTGGTCCCGCCCGGCCGCGCGCTCGGCGTCCAGCGCGCTCGCTGCCCGTCCCGCGGCGCCCGCGACGCGGACCGACAGCGGGTAGACGACTAGGCCACAAAGCGCCGCGTTGACCAGGACGGCCACGGCCAGCACCAGGAAGAAGACGCGCTTCTCGATCAGGATCCGCCGCAGCACCGCACCACCTTCGCCAGAGGCAGCGACTGGCAGGCACGCCAGCCCCTGACAGTCGCTCCTGGCATCGCCGTCCTCGTGTTCGCGCACCCCGGTGGCCGCCTGTCCACTGTCGTCTGCCTACTGCCCTCTGCCGACGACTTTCTGCCCCTCGGGCACGTACAGGGCGTCCAGCGAGGCCTCGATGAGCCCCTCCTGGTTGACGAACTCCTGGCGCGAGAGCAGGTCCGCGAACGCGCCCGTCGCTTCGAGCTCCTCCATGAAGGTGTCGATGTCCTCGACCCGCCGCGCCACAACCGCGACAGTCACCCGCATCCGGCCGTCCCGGGCGACGCTGGGCGCGACCGACGCGATGCGCACCTCCGACGGGAGCGTCGTCTCGAAGCGGTTGAACAGCTGCGTCCACGAGAAGGTGCGCTGATCGATGATCGTGTTGGCCTCGCGCGCCGCGAGCGACACGGCCTCGAGTTCCTTGGGGTTCACGCTGCGCCGGAGCGCCAGCGCCGCGCGCCGCAGGCCGGCCGCCCGCGTCTCGGCCCGCGACGCCTGCACGGAGAGCTGGGCATCCTCTCTCGTCAGCCGGATGAGAGCGGTCACGTTGAAGACGGTGACGGCCACCACCAGTGCGGCGGCGATCGCCAGCCCCAAGTGCACCGCGCGCTCGTTGTAGAACGGCCGCGTCGCGAGGGTCGTTCGAAGCATCAGGCGCTCCAGGCCCTCGATAGCATGCCAACGATCGGGGCCAGCTCGTCGATCGTCGCCTGATCGACCGAGATGCGATCGGCGAACGAGGCAAGCCTGGCGCCGTCGATCAGGTCCACGCGCGCGCCCAGCCGCTCCTCGAGCGTGCGCCGCAGCAGCCCGCCGTCGCGCAGCCGCGCCTCGCGGTCGGCCGCGCTCCCGCCGACGAGCAGCACCCGCGCGAAGCCGCTTCCGCCCAGGCGGTCCTCGTAATACATGGCCGTCTGGTGCGTGAGGTCGGCGAGGCTCCCCCCGGCCTCCTCCGCCCGGTTCCGATAGAAGATCAGGTCGCCGCCGCGCATGATCGCCAGCGTCGCGTAGGCCGGCGTCACATGCACCAGCAGCCAGTCGCCGCCGGTCGGCCCCTGACCGGCGAGGACGGCGTTGATCACGTTGAAGGTCGCCAGGTCGACCAGGCCCGCGTGCGCGCCCGCCGCGCTGCAGACCGCTTCGTACTCCTGGACGATGTCCCGCCGCGCCAGCGTGACGACGAACTCGCGGCCCCCATCGGTCGACTCCGCCCCCGGCGCGTAGCTCACCTGGGCGTCCTCGATCCGGAACGGCGCGGTCTTGCGCACCTGGTAGCGCACAAGCTGCGCCAGGTCGTCGGCCCGCGACGGGACCTTGTCGAACCGGACGAGAGACACCTTGGCGACGCTGTCGGGGATGACGAGCGCGACCCGGCGCGGCTCCGCGGCGAGGCGCCCGAACACGCGGCCCAGCGCCGCCCCGACCGCCGCGCGGTCGGTGATGTTCGCCGCGTTGAGCGCTGCCGTGACCGCGCCCGCCGGCAGCGGCTCGGTGGCCCAGGCCGTGACGATCGGCAGCGGGCCGCGGTGCGCGATCGAGACCGCGGTAACGGCGTCGGGCGCAATCTCGACGCCGACGGTCGGCGCGGGCGTGGCCAGGATCGGAGCGTTCATTCGACGAAGGTGACCTTGTTGATCTCCCGCAGGGTGGTCACGCCGTTCAGGACGCGCTCGACCGCGCACTCCCGCAGGAACCGCATCCCTTCCTCGCGCGCCGCTTTCTTGATCTCGGAGGTCGGCTTGCGCGCCAGAATCATCTCACGGATCCGGTCGGAAAGGTCGAGCAGCTCGCAGATGGCCGTCCGCCCCTTGTAGCCGGTGCCCCCGCACTCGATGCACCCGGCGCCCTCGGAGAACGTCTGCGTCTGCTGGTACGAAGCCGGCAGGCCCGACTCGTCGAGCAGCGCCAGCGGCGGCTTCACCGGACGCCTGCAGTGCGGGCAGATCACGCGCACGAGCCGCTGCGCCAGCACGCAGTTGAGGGCCGACACGAACTGGTAGGCCTCGACGCCCATGTTGAGGAAGCGCCCCAGCACGTCGAGGACGTTGTTGGCGTGGACGGTCGTGAAAACCAGGTGCCCGGTGAGCGCCGACTGGATCGCGATCTGCGCTGTCTCCGGGTCGCGGATCTCGCCGACCATGATCTTGTCCGGGTCGTGGCGCAGGATCGACCGCAGCCCCCGCGCGAAGGTCAGCCCCTTCTTCTCGTTGATCGGAATCTGCGTGATCCCCTTCAGCTGGTACTCGACCGGGTCCTCGATCGTGATGATCTTGTCCTCGGGCGACTTGATCTCGGACAGCGCGGCGTACAGCGTCGTCGTCTTGCCGCTGCCGGTCGGCCCGGTCACCAGCACCATCCCGTACGGCTCGGCGATGTACTTGCGGAAGCGCCGCAGCTCGGAGTCCGGGAACCCGAGGATGTCGAGCCGTAACTCGCTGAACTGCTCGCTGATCGATTCCTTGTCGAGGATCCGGATGACGGCATCCTCGCCGTGCACGCTCGGCATGATCGAGACGCGGAAATCGATCGTCTTGCCGGGCACCCGCAGCTTGAAGCGGCCGTCCTGCGGCACCCGCTTCTCGGCGATGTCGAGCTCGGCCATGACCTTGATGCGGGAGACGATCGCGCTGTGGAACTGCTTGGCGATCGGCCGCATGGCCGCCTGCAGCACGCCGTCGATCCGGTACTTGACGTAGACCGCGTCGTCCTGCGTCTCGATGTGGATGTCGCTCGCCCGCCGCTGGATCGCAGTGAAGATCGTCGAGTCGATCAGCCGGATGACCGGGCTGGTGTCGCTGGTCAGCCGCTCGACCGTCAGGCTCTCGTCGCCGTTCTCCTCCTCCTTGAGGAGCTGCAGCTGGAACCCCTCGGTCGCCTCCTCGAGCACCCGCTGCGAGCTCTCGCTCTTCTTGAGGATCGCCTCGATGGCCGACCGCGCGCCGACGGTCACGCTGAGCGGCGCCGACAAGAGCAGCGCCAGCTCGTCGATCATCGGCAGGTCGGTCGGATCCGACACCACGATGACGAGCGAGCGGCCATCGCGCCGATACGGCACGAAGCCGTAGCGCAGCATCAGGTCGGCCGGGATCGACCGGAACAGCTCGTGGTCGATGCGGAACTGCCGTAGGTCGACGAACTCCAGGCCGTACCGCTCCGCCAGCCGCCGGGCCTGCGCCAGCTCGACCTCGTGGTCGACGGCCGGGGCCTCCGAGCCCTCGACGTAGAAATGCGCCGTGTCCGTTCTCTGCCCGCCGACCGGGCCGCTGGTCTGCACCGGGTCTCCTTGCGCGGTGCCCGCGCTCCTCTGCCGCCGGCCGGGCGGGCACCTCGAACATCCAACGCGCCGAAAGACGAACGGCCAGGCTGCCGTTCCCGCGCAACCTGCCCCGGGGCGCGTCCTGACCGCGTCGCTCAGCGGCCGACCACCGAACTGAGCTGGAACAGGGGCATGTAGAGCGCAAGCAGCAGACTCGCGATCACCAGTCCCATGATCACCAGCAGCGCCGGCTCCACCACGGTCACGAACCGGCCCAGGTCGGTCTCGATCTCCTCGTCGTAGAAGTCGGCCAGGCTGTTCAGCATTTCCTGGAGCGCGCCGGTCGACTCGCCAACCTCCGCCATCTTGATGGCGACAGACGGAAACACCCCGCGCGCCTCCATCGCCGCCGCGAACGACTCGCCCTCGCGCACGTGCTGGCCGACGATCTCCAGTTGGCCCGCCATGAACCGGTTGCCAATCGCGCGGCCGGCCACCTCGATGGCGTTCACCAGCGGAATGCCGCCACCAAGCAGCGTCGCCAGGGTGCGGGCGGCCTGTGAGGTGGCGAACTTGCGCGCGGTCGAGCCTACCGCGGGAACTCGCAGCACGGCGCGATCGAACCGGGTGCGTTCCCTCGGCCGCCGCAGCCATACGGCTGCCGCGATCACCACGGTCGCGGTCCCCAGTACGAACAGCCCGACATGGCCGCGCACGAAGATCGACACACCCAGGATCCCGCGGGTCACCACCGGCAGCTCCGCGTTGAAGCTGGCGTAGAAGTCGGCGAACTCCGGGATGACCCGCAGCACGATAATCCCGACCACCACCAGGGACAACGAGGTCAGGATGGCCGGGTAGAGCAGCGCCGACAGCGTCCGGCGCTTCACGCCGGCAAGGAGCTTGGCGTACGCTACGTATCGGCGCAAGACGCCCTCGAGATTGCCGCTCTTCTCCCCCGCCGTCAACGAAGCGGTGTACACGCCGGGGAACAGATCGCCGTGCGACGCAAACGCCTCGGACAACGCCGTTCCCGCTCGGACCTTCTCGAGCACGTCGTCGAGCACCGACCGGAAGAGTGGGTTGGCCAGGCGCTGCCGCAGGATGTCGAGCGACTGCACGAGCGGCATGCCGGCCTTGAGCAGCGTCGCCAGCTCCTGGTTGAAGACGAGGAACTCGCGCTGCGGGACGCTCCGCCGCTTGGGTAGCCTCAGCGCCAGCCCGGCAATCGCGTGCCGCGGCCGCAACGCCAGGACGCACAGTCCCTTCTGCTCCAGCTCGCGCCGCAGGTGCGCCTCGGTGTCGGCGACATAGACGCCCTCGCTCACCTCGCCGCCCGGCGTGCCCAGCCTACAACGGTACTCCATCGCAACTCACTGCCAGAAGGGAGATTACCGGCTTTTCCGGGGCCAGCCAATTATAGCAGCTTGGCGGGCCTCCCCTCCTCCTTTAGACCGTGAAACAGGGAAGACGGCCGCATGAGGATCGCCGACGCGAGGGACCAGGAGCCAGGGACCCGCGTCGGTTCGCCACGCTGTTGCGGCAGGTCGCCGCCCGGTGTCAGCGGGAGCCCAGTCCCGCCAGTTGCCGCACTTGGCGGACGTAGCTCCGCGTCTCCGGATAGGGCGGGATTCCCCCGAACTTCTGGACTGCCGCCTCGCCCGCGTTGTAGGCAGCCAGCGCCAGGGACAGCTCGAACCGATCGAGCAGCGACTTGAGGTGAGTGATTCCCGCTTCGAGGTTCGCCCGGGGATCGTAGGGGTTCCCGACCGCATACTGGCGCGCCGTGCCGGGCATGAGCTGCATCAGCCCCATCGCCCCCTTCGGCGAGCGTGCCTGCGGCTGGTAGGCCGATTCGACCTGGACCACCGCCCTGACCAGCTTCGCGTCGACGCCGTGCCGGGCCGCCAGCGTGTCGATGATGTCGCGGTAGGGCACCAGGACGTCGGCGGCCACCGTCCCCGGCGGCGGCTCGGGATACGGCACCTCGTCCGGCCGGATCTCGGTGACGAGCGAGCGATCGCAAATCACCTCGCCTCCGCCCCGGAGCGTCAGGACAATCGACTCCCCGTCGAACCGGTGGGCTTTCACCGAGAGATTGCGCCCCGACGACAGGAACACCAGTTCGGCGTGCGCCGCCCTGACCGGCACCAGCCAAGCCGACACGACACAAGCGATCAGCAGGGTCCGCTGGAACATTCAGGAAGCCGGCACCGGCGGCCGACACCGGCCGCCACCGTCGAGTGTACCACCCGGGCTCCCGGCAGGCAACGCGCGCCGGCCTATTGGGGCATGAGGAACGCGTGAAACACCCGGATGCCGAGTTCGCGCGAGTCACGGCTGTTTGCCGCCGGCAACAGCGCCGGTACAAAGGTGTTATCGACCGTAAGCGTCAACTCGACCATGTCGGTGGTGCCCAGCTGGCCGGCCGAGATCGGAATACGGTGGATCGCCTGCTCCTTCGAGTCGAGGCGGAAGCTGTTCACCACCTGGTTGCCGACGATCACACTCACGGTCTGCGCGTCGGAGAGGAACCGGGGCTGACCGTCCAAGTCGAGATACAGCACGCAGTCACGCCGGGGGTTCTTGAAGGCAACCGTCGCGTCCTTCTTGGTCCAGTACCACTGGACCGCCGCGTTGTCCGGGAGCGACTCCTCCTGATGCCAGCCGTCCTTGTAGACAAGGAACACGTTGTCGGTCTGCGGCCTCAGTTGGAGCTTCGCGACCCGGTACGACCGCTGGCCGGCGTCGGGGGCGGCCAGCGCGAGCCGGCCAGGCGTGCCCGGCTTGTAGAGCCCGATCTCGATCGTGGCGTCGCCGACATAGGGGTAGATGGGGATGAACAGCGTGCGGGTGTATTCGACGACCTGCCCTGGCTTCCACTGGCTGCTCGGCACCTCCGGCTTGTGGTCGTCGGTCCACATCAGCTCGCGGTCGGAGTCCAGGTAGTGCACGAACACCCAGTAATCGCCGTCGAACCGGGCGTCCGGAGCGACCCGGAACCGGAAGGTTACGTCGATCGGGCTGCCCAACGCCGCTTCGGGTCGGCTCAGCGTCACTTCGGGGGTGGCCACCGGCGGTGCGTTTTCGGCCTTCCTCGCGCAGCCGGCGGCGACGACAGCGAGCAGCAAGCAGACGAGCAGACGGATCTTCATGGCTGTAAGGTCCTCTGGAACCGGTAGAGACTGATTGAATGAAACGCCCAGCGGCGGTTGCCCAAGCCGATGCGAAGGGCGCCATGATACCGCAGCGGTCGCGCCGCCTGCAACCTGCCTGGCCCGACCCCGGCGACGCCCGTGTCCGCTACTGTTGAGGCGGCTCGACTTATCGTTGACCGGCGAGGTCTACCCATGCTATGGTTCGGCTTCAGGCTTTGACGGCTCAGGTCGAGACTATATACTTGAGGGCCGCTGCTGCCGACACAGCAAGAAGCAGACACCCAGCGAGCCTGCCCCCGCACGGGGGCCGACCGAACGCCCGGAACCCGCGGGAACCGGACCTTCCAGGAGTGCCAGATGGTCCAGCGTAGCTGGCTGCCGGTGATCGCGGCCGTGACCCTCGGCGTCGTGGTCACCGGTTGCGGATCGGCCATCAAGACGCAGCCGCCGAGCGTGAACCCGGCCCCGGCCGTTGCTCGGCCGGCGCCGCCGCCACCCGCGCCGCCCCCGCCCGTCGAAGACCCAATTCAGGCGCTGATCGCCACCTCACAGCGTCACTTCACCACCGGTCAGGCCGAACTGGATCTGGGCCACCTCGAGCGGGCGACCGCCGAGTTCAACCAGGCCATCGAGGTCCTCCTGACCTCCCCGTACGGCGCCCGGTCCGAGCCCCGGCTGCGGGAGCACTTCGACCGGCTGGTCGATCGCATCAGCGCGTATGAAATCAAGGCGCTCGCCCAGGGCGACGCCTTCACCGAGAAGCCCTACGAGGCGGCCTCCATCGACCAGTTGCTGGAGGCGTCCACGTTCGAGCGGCCGGTTGCGCCGTCCGAGGTGGTCAAGGACACCGTCACGTCCGATCTCCAGAGCACGGCGCACGACATCCCGATTCCGCTCAATTCGCGGGTGCTCTCCTACGTCGAGCTGTTCCAGGGCAAGCTGCGCGACTGGATCCAGGACGGCCTGCGGCGGGGCGCGCAGTACCTGCCGATGATCCAGAAGGTGTTCCGTGCCGAGGGACTGCCGCTCGACCTCGCCTATGTGCCGCTCATCGAGAGCGCGTTCAAGCCGAACGCGGTCTCGCGCGCCAAGGCGAAGGGGGTGTGGCAGTTCATGCAGGGCACGGCGCTCGCCCACGGCCTGAAGCGCGACTGGTACATCGACGAGCGGGCCGACCCAGAGAAGGCGACAGTGGCCGCCGCCGAGTACCTCCGCACGCTGGTCAACCTCTTCAATGGGGATTGGCACCTGGCGCTGGCCTCGTACAACGGCGGCCCGGGTCGCATCCAGCGGGCGATGGCGCGCGCCCGTCGCACCGACTTCTGGGCGCTTGCCGAGCGGCCGAAGTACCTGCCCCGCGAAACGCGCGAGTACGTGCCGATGATCCTCGCGGCCATCATCATCGCGCGCAATCCGGCGCAGTACGGCTTCAACTTCGAGCCGGAGCCGCCGATCGCGTACGAAAAGGTCATGCTGGCGAGGCCGGTCGACCTCAGGCGGGTGGCCGAGTGGACCGCATCGTCAATCGACGAGATCCAGGCGCTCAACCCCGAGCTCCGGCGGTGGACGACGCCGGTGCGCGACCCCGACTACGAGCTGAAGGTCCCGGCGGGCAAGGCGCAGGCGCTCCAGGCACAACTGGTGGAGGTCGACCCGTCGGAGCTGGCCACGCTCAAGTGGTACACGGCCAAGCGGGGCGACTCGCTGGCGTCGATTGCACGGAAGCTGCAGGTGAGCCGCAAGGATCTCGCCGAGGCCAACTATCTCTCGCTCAAGGCCCGCATCGGGCCGGGCCAGAAGCTCGTGATCCCGCGCGCGCCCATGGCGCTGCTCGCGGCGCGCACGGAGCGCCCGGTCCCGGTGGCGGAGTCGCGCGCGGTCGTGGCGGCCAATGGCCTGGGCGAGCTGCCGGCGGGTCAGCGCTCGGACCGCGTGAAGCAGATCTACCGGGTGAAGGAAGGCGACACCCTCTCATCGATCGCCCAGCTCTTCCGCACGAGCGTCAACTCGCTCAAGGTGTGGAACCACCTGCGCGGCAATCGGATCAACGTGGGCGATCGGCTGACGGTCTTCGCCAGCCGTCCGGCCACCCACTGAGCCTCCGCTCGCGGAGACCGGTTGCCGGCGCGCGGGCCGTACATACGAAGGGGCGGGCAACGTGCCCGCCCCTCTTGTCTTCCGCCCTCCGCCGCGCCGGCCCCGGCGGGTTCTCACGCGCTCTTTGATTTGTTCCCGCCCTCCTCGGCCGTCGCCGGCGCGGTTCGCGCCCGGAGCTGCTTGATTCCCTGCTCGATGCGCTCGGCCAGCTCGCGCTCGTGCCGCAGCGTCCGAATGGTGTTCTGCGCCTCCTGGATCATGAAGTCGAGGCGGGCGAGCTTCTCCGCCACGTCGTCGATGACCGCCCGCTGCTCGCCCAGTGTCTCCAGGTTGACCCGCACGTCGTCGAGAATGTTGACGATCATGCTGGTCTTGACCTGCACCTCGTCCACGAGCTTGCGGCGGCCGTCGATGGACACGATCTTCTCGTCGGTCTCGCCGATCCGCTTCAGCAGCTCGTCCACGCGCGTCTTCAGGTGCGAGATCGCTGCCCGGTTGGCGCTGACGTGCTCCAGCTCGGCCCGCGTGCGGGCGCTCAGCTCGTGCGCGGCATCCACTTCGGCCTTGATGGCGCTGATCACCGCGTCGCGGCCGGCCACGATCTGCATCTTGGCGTCGAGCTCGTCGGTCGCCTGCTTGAGGTCGTCCACCCGCCCCTCGAAGGCCGCGAGCTTCTTTTCGGTGAACGTGAGCTGGTTGCGCCGGTGCTCGAGCTGCGCGAACATCGTGTCGAGGCGCTTCAGCTGGTCTTCCACTGCATCCACGTGTCCCGACACCTCGCGCTGCCGCGCCTGGACGCGTGAGAGCTCCGCGGTCAGCTCGTCCTTCACGGTCGCCGATCGCTTCAGCTCCTCGGTCAGCGCCTGCATCTGGCGCAGCCGGTCGACCGCCTCGCCCGCCAGCGTCCGCGTGGCCGCGAGGAGCTCGGACAGCCGTTTCTCCTGCTCGGCAATCGCGCTGTCGTCCTTCTTCACCTCGTCGTAGCGCGCCTGCAGCTTGTCGATGTCGCTCTTCAGGACCGCGATCTGCGCGGTCAGCGGCAAGAGCTTGCCCTGCAGGGCCGACACGGCTTCGAGCTTCTGCTGCGCATCGATCATCTGCGCCGAGACGCCGTCGAGCAGCGACTTCAGCGTATCCAGCTCGCCGCGCCTCGCGATCTGTTCCTGCAGCTTCCGATCGACCTCGGAGCTGAGGGTGTTGAGCGAGTTGATCCGCCCCTCCAGTTTCTCGACGAACGGCTGCCTGGAGCTGACGCGCGCCAGCTGCCGGTCCAGCTCGGCCACCAGCTCCTCGAGCCGGGCCGCCTTCTGCGACCCTTCCTCGAGCAGCGTCATCTTCCCGAGCAGGGCCTCCATCCGAGCCTCGAGCTCGGGCGCCTTGACGCTGAACGACGCCATCCGCTCGCCGAAGCTCTCGAGCGCCGCGCGGTCGGCCCCGAGCTTGTCACGGAGCTGGGCCGCCTCGGCGAACGACTTGTAGAAGTCCTGGATCTCCTTGCGCAGGGCGTCCACGTCCTGCCGGCTCTGGCGGACGCTGTCGAGTTGCCAGGCGGTCTTCTTGGACAGCTCGTCGAGCTGCGCGAGCTTCGCGTTGAGCCCGTCGAGGGCCGCCTGCTTCTTGCCCAGCTCGTCGGACTGGGTGCCCATGTCCTGGATCCGCTTGTTGATCGCGTCGATCCGCTGGCCGAGCGTGGCCAGCCCCTTGTCCTTGGCGACCAGCGCCTCCATCCGGCCTTCGGCCTCGCCAATCGTCGTCTGCAGCGCCTTGACCCGCTGGTCGAACGCCTCGAACTCCTTCTTCTGCAGCGAGAGCTGGTCGAGGTAGCCGCGGCCGAACTCCGCCATCGCGCTGCTGTCCTTCTCGATGCGCGCGATCTCGCGGCCGAACTGCTCCTTGGCCTTCCCTGCCGCCTCGAGCTGCGCCGTGGTGTCCTGCGCCAGCTTGTCGATGCGCGTGAGCGTCTCCTCGGCCCGTGCCAGCTGCTTGTTGCCCTCGGTCAGCTTCGCGACCTGGGCATCCATTGCCCAGACCATCTCGTTCAGCCGGTTCGCTTCGACGACCGCGTGCTCGATGGTGTGCTTCTGGTTCTCGAGCGCCTTGGCCTTGAGCGACACGTGCTCGGCCAGCGCGTTCAGGGCGGCCAGCCGCTCCTCCGTGTTCTTGCTCAGCTCCTGCAGCGTCGCCAGCGGTCCGAGCTTCTTTTCGACCTCCTTGACCGTCTCGATTGCGGCCGCCGCCCGCTCGTGCCCCTCGCGCGAGGCGTCCTTGATGCGGGCGTATTCCTGCCCCAGCTGCGAGGCGAGGACGCGCAACTGGTCGATGTCCGCCTTGAAGCTGACCGTGTGCTCGATCGCTTGCTTCACGTCCGCCTGCACCTGCCGCAGTTCGCCACGCATGTCCTCGATGGCCGCCCGCTCCTTCTTGAGCGTCTCGAGGGTGGCCTGGGTCTGCAGCGCTTGGGACGACAGCGTCTGCACGGCCTCGCGGTGCTTCTGGAGCTCGCCGTCGGGCGTCATGACCTTCTCGACGAGGCGGTTGGCCTGCGCGGTGGCCTCCGACAGCGTGTCGACGCGCTTGCCCAGCTCGGCGACCGCCCTCGACCGCTCGTCGAGCGCCGACAGCTTGCCCCCCAGCTCCTCCAGCCGCTCGGTCGCCGCGCCCGCTTTCTTCTCGACCTGCTCGAGCGACTTGCCGACCTGCGTCACCTTCGTCCCGCGCATCTCGAGCTGCGTCAGCATGGTGCTCAACGCGGCCCGTTCCTCGCGCGCGGCCGCGAGCAGTTCCTGCAGCTCCTCGGCGGGGCTCCGCCCCGACTTGTCCTTGCCGCCACCCGCCATCTTCTTGAAGCTTTCCAGCATAATCTGGTCTCCGTTCGGAGTCGCGGACCGTCGTGGATGCGAGGGCTTCGAGCCTGGCTGCCGGCGTCCAGACCTGTCACACGCGTGGAGTGGCTTACGGGTCGCTAAGCATAGTGCTGCCCCCGGGGAAACACAATAGACCTATCGGCAGAAACCGGGCCGGCAGCAGGCTGCGAGCTTCGGGCCGCCTTCCCCGCCCGACCCCGCCGGTCCAACCTCGCAGTTGATGCCAGGATCCGCCGCCCGAGGACGGGCAGATTCTTCGACGAGCCCGCGTCGAAGGCGGCCGTCCTGCCGGATTTCGGCCCCTCGCCCGGCCGCACGGTCCCGGGCCGCCGCTTGCACGCCTGTTTCCCGTGCTCGCAACCCTGCGCAGCGCCGCCGTCTTCGGCATCGATGCCTACCCGGTCCACGTCGAGGTGGACGTCTCCTACGGCATGCCGTCATTCACGATGGTCGGTCTGCCGGATCCGAGCGTGCGCGAGAGCCGGGACCGGGTGCGGAGCGCCATCCGGAACTCGGGGTTCGCGTTTCCCCCGCACCGCATCACGATCAACCTCGCACCCGCCGACGTCCGGAAGGCCGGCGCCTCCTTCGATCTGCCCATCGCGCTCGGCATCCTGGCCGCCGGCGGCGGCGTCGAGCGGCGGCAGATCGACGATCTCATTCTGCTCGGCGAGTTATCGCTCGACGGCTCGATTCAGCCGATTCGCGGCGTCCTGCCGATCGCCGTGGCCGCGCGCCGCGAAGGCGTGCACGGGATCGTGCTGCCCGCAGCCAACGCCTGCGAGGCCTCGGTCGTCGCCGGGCTGCGGGTGTTTGCCATCGAGTCGCTCGGCGACGCGGTTGCCGTCCTCAATGCGCCCGGCGATCGCGCCGCTCCGGCACCGGCCGCCGGCGAAGCGCCGACGCCGCCGGCCTCCGGCGACTCCCCCGATTTCGCCGATGTGCGCGGCCAGGCGCTCGTCAAGCGGGCGCTCGAAGTCGCGGCGGCCGGCGGTCACAACATCCTGATGATCGGCCCGCCCGGCGCCGGCAAGACGATGATGGCGCGGCGGGTGGCCGGCATTCTTCCGCCGCTGACCTTCGAGGAGGCGCTCGAAGCGACCTCGATCCACTCGGTCGCGGGACTGCTCCCGCCCGGCGCCGGCCTCCTCGCCGAGCGCCCGTTTCGCGCTCCCCACCACACCATCTCGGACGCGGCGCTCGTCGGCGGCGGCTCGCTCCCCCGTCCCGGCGAAGTGAGTCTCGCCCACAACGGCGTGCTGTTCCTGGACGAGATGCCCGAGTTCGATCGCCGCGTGCTCGAGGTGCTCCGCCAGCCGCTCGAAGAAGGCTCGGTCACCGTTGCGCGCGTTGCGCGAACCACCGTCTTCCCGGCCCGCTTCATGCTGATCGCCGCCATGAACCCGTG